>ENA-ORUA01000273-ORUA01000273.1-human-gut-metagenome-genome-assembly--contig:-NODE-273-length-56823-cov-5.847749_pt1 | contig 56823 bp, 50 predicted proteins | sample MGYA00242076_ERZ509201 | MGnify/ENA primary metagenome ERZ509201 (study PRJEB26280, sample SAMEA2338863) | human gut metagenome | biome: human gut; feature: human-associated habitat; material: faeces...
TGTCCGGGTGTACTCCGTTTACGGTATACATCCAGCCGGAATTTTTACCGTTGTCTTTTTCTTTCAGTTCAAAACCACCACATTCTTGAGGTGCTGTAATTGCACTGATATAATTATTTTCGATTCCTTCATAAGAAAGTCCTGCTCGGTCAAGCGCCTCTTTAAATACCTCTCCAACTGTTACTTCATCTGCTTCAAAAGTATAAGTATCTGTTGCAAGCCACGTCGTATATTTATGGTCTTTTGTATCCGTTCCATGCTGGGTATCTCCAATTAATCGGAAACTTACAACTGTCTTACCTGGTTCAGCAGATGAATCCTGTGCTTTTTTAATAGTAAGCGTACTCATAACTGCAGTAAGTACATTCTGACCTTTTTCATCTTCTAGTGTTGCAGTTAAATAATGAGTTCCAAGAGTCATGCTGTTTGTATTCACTACAAACTGTCCAGACTCATTCGTTGTTCCCAAACACTTACTACCTTCATAAATTTTTGCGCCAGCAATTGCACTGTAATTTACATTTTTAGCAGACATTTCTTTTCCACTTAATGTTAAAGTAACTTCTGTGCCTCGCTCTACTTCTTTCTGTTCCGGTGTCAACCATGCATAGGTCATTCCTTCCAAATCAGAATTATAATAAAACTCAACCTTATCACCATTATTTACTAATGTATTTGCTGGGTCTTTACATACAATACCATTAATTTCACAAATCCATCCGGCATTTGTTCCCTTAGAATCTGCATCTTGTTCATCATCAACAGTAAGTTTTCCTCTATAACAATAATAGCCAACTTCTTTACTGTCACACGCTGTCAGTAATGCATGTAATGCTGTATATCCTCCGTGGTTGTACTGCACATAGCGTTTTGCTGTCAAATCCGGTACTTCTTTTGGTATCTCAACATCAAGTGTTGGACACAATACCGTTTTTTGTCCTGCAATTCTTACAGATACTGTTCCGCTCTGTTCTGGCAACGCTTCAAGTTCACCTACAGAAATCTTAAGGTCTGATTCTTCATCTGTTACAGAAAAACTGGCTTTCTTTGTTACATATCCACTTTTTGATACATAATATTCGTAGTCACCATTTTCCAATGTGTAAGTTCCATCTTCATTAGTTTGCATAATCTTATTATTCTGCATTACACGAACGGAAGCTCCTTCTGGAATTTCAAAACTTACCTTTTTAGCAGCACTGCGACGAGTGATATCAATTGTATAAGTATACTCTGGCCATACGTTACCGAACCCATTGGCACGCCTAGCCGCATAAGAAACTTTTAATGTGTTATCTCCTACTTTTAATGGAATATCCTCATCATTACTATATACTGTTTCATCATCATTAACCGTTATAGAGATATCATTCGTATATATAGTATTAATTGCTGTAGCAGAAAGTTTAATTTTATCTGCTTCATAAGGAACAGAAGACTGAAAATGCGTCTCTGTACCGATAAATCCTTGTCCTAAACTCTGTGTAATTTCGGTATTGTTTTCATCTGTATAGGTAAAATCTTCTGTCTCTAAGATTCCATCAAATCGTCCAAATATTCCTTTTTCTGAACCTGAACTTATTTGCAAATCTCCTAATGGAATTGCAATTTCATACTTCTTTAAATTTGTTTGAGCATACGTCATCACTGAATATGTCATTGGGTAACCATCTGACGGAATAACTATAACCTCTATGTTTAATAATCCTGGCTCTTTCACGGATGACGCTGGCACTAATGAAAAACTTGTTATCTGCTGCTGTCCAGTATTATTAGGCTTTGTCCAGCTTATTTCACCCCAGTCCAACTCTTTTACTTCAAATTTAGAACTGTCATCTCCATACCAATATTTAACAAGCAGTCTGCTGGTTTCCTTATTAAACATAGGTTCTGCTCCTACATTAATAGTACCTTTTGTACTCTTAATTGCCGTACTATCAATTAACGTCATTTGATTTCTTGGAACTACTGTTTTACTTGTATAAAATTTTGCATCCAATACACTTGGTTCTGTTGGACGAGTAGTCCCACCAACTTTTAATCCTCTCAACAATCCTGCATCTCTTTTTGTTACTTCTTCCAATTCATCATTATTTTCAACTTGAAAATTGAATCCTGGAAGATAAGAGAGTTTTCCATAATCAATATTGGGATTATCTCCTCCACTCCAGTAACCTGCCATTGAATTTCGATTTAACTTCTTATGTGCATTCCAATTTGCTCCCCAGCCTGCTGTTGAAAGATATCCATCCGAAATCTCAAATGTTCCCTCATCTTCCTCTGTTAGACGGATATTAAACCTTGTACTTTTAGAACTCATATATTGACCCAAACCAAGTTCAGATTCTACACCATTAGCATTATAATGATAAACCACACCACTTGGATTATAGATCGCACCCATCTTAAAAACAGGTGGAATAAGACGAGACAATGAAATTTGCGCTGTATCTCCTACCGCTAGTTTCTGCCCTGGATTATACATATTATTAATTTGTACGTCCATTCCTCTTGCCAAGATAACATGATAAGCAACTGCATCTCCAGCCTTTATCTCTACGATATTACGTCCTTCTGCCAGACTTATTGTATAACTTCCATCTGTATTAGCCTTATAGGTTTTCCAACTTTTATCTGTTAACCAGTTTTGAGGATTTTTTTGTATTTGTCCATCTTCTACCATAATTGGAGTATGCACTCTTACAGATGAAATTGTTGTTGTATTTTCTCCTGTTGTTGCCTCTGGCGTAAACGTATATTCCGCTGTATCATTCATTCTTACTGTTACGCCTTCTTCTGAAGTCTGGTCTCGTAAATAGTAAACTGTTTTTCCTTCTGTTGCATCTATATTCGTGGTAATCTGTGTTTCTGGATTACTTGCACCGTCCTCTGTTACATTTATGACTGCAACACCTGTCAGTTCTGGCCAAAGAGCACTCCATAAATATAAATCAGAGCCATTACTATCAAGATCATTTGGTGCTTCCATTGCATCATACCAGAAAACAACCAGTGCTTTACCTGCTCCATTTGCATGTATTCGTCCAAACTGACCTGTCTTGTCATCTTCTGTAATTTCTACTGAGGCAACCGCATCACTTCCACCAACAACTGCATAATGCCATTCTGGGTCACTATGCTCATTTGATGCCCCATTGGATATTGCCTGCCATGCTCGCAGAGGAGTAATATCAAAGTATTCTCCTACTTTTAAATCTACTTCACTACTCTCTGGAAGATTATTCAACATACTAGCATAATATGTATTTTCAGCACTAACTATCTGGTTTGGATTGTCCTCGAGTTCTGAAACTGTATATATGGTTTTATCTTCGTTCCATTCTCCCTTCCAACCAAGTCTTGTAACTTTTCCTTCCTGACGCATCACTACATTCATACCATCAGGAATTTTATAATAGTTATAGTTTTCGTCTGACTGAAACGGTTCATAAGTTGTCCAGTTCTTTGCTGTATAAAATTTAACTTCCCAATAAGTTAATATTTCCATATCTTTTGGTGCTTTAACGGTTCGATAACTTTTTTTGATATATTTTATTCTTCCACTATCCGACAAATTCAAAGAACCAAATCTAGTATCTCCATATACATAAAAGTGTCCCTCTATCGTTTGATAGTCATCATCAAAAGGAGTAAATATATACCTATAATAGGTATCTCCATTCTGTTGTGGCATCAAATAAGTATACACATCTTCTGTTTCATGCTGAAATTCATGTTTTCCATCTTTATCATATACTGTTAACGTACCTAACTCTGGTAAATATACATTTTTCGTACCTACAAACGTAGTTGGCGATATATTTTTAAAATTAACTGTAACCAGTTTTAATTCTGTCGTTTCCTGCGTAACATCAAATTCTCCACCTGCACCTGCAGAATCTTTATATTTATATGTACCTGGTACAACAGATATCAAATTCTTTTCTGAATCAATTGCTATTTCTTCTTTTTCATCTTCTGAATAAATTTTAACTTCACTACTTTTTCCTGTAAGTTGAACATCTACTTTATTCTCATCCGCATGTACGTTAAGGGGCAAAATAAATAATAACAGAAAACTAATTGTACTCCATTGTAGTAAATTAAAAAGACTTCTTTTTCTCTCCATAAATTATTTCCTTATATTCAAGATAGCCAGAGGTTATAAACCTCTAGCTATCTTTGTCTTTTCTACTATATTATTTTTATATTCGCTTATTTTGCTGATAATACTTCATCAAAATAATTATTTGCTTCATCTTCTGTTCCAAATGCCCAAACTACTGTATCATTATCATCTACTGGAAGTACAGATGCACTTACAATATCACTACCTTCTACGATATTGGCTTTAGAACCTTCTCCATCAATCACACAATAATACCATCCATAATATTCTGTATAATCTTCACTAGAGTAACCACTTAATTTATTACCGTCTGTGTCAGAAATCTCTGATACATAGCCTCCGTACTGTGTAAAAGAAATCTCTCCTTCTTTCATCAAACTATATAACGCATCGCCTGCTGTTGGATAAGTCTGTGCAGCTCCTTCAGAATTACTAAAAGGATTTCCACTATTTCCTTTTGCTTTCGCCACTGTCAGGTCTTCTCCGTCAACCTTCATACCCGTATCATTATGGCAGTCTTTTACTTTTACTGTAACTCCTGTTGCATCCGCAACGTCCTCTGCTGATTCTACATACACAGTCATATCGATACCAGCACTTGTATTATTGGTATTTACGATGTGTAAGCTTGCTGGACCATATTGACCAGCTGCACCAGTAATTGTTACTGTACCAGCCCAACCATCTGCTGTCTCCTTAGCACCATACGCATAATTTTCAATAATTTTACCTTTTCCAGCATTAATACTATCAACTTTCAGTCCGCTTTTTGCCGCATCTTCTGAATCAAAACCAGTTCTCTGATAATAAGCGTTTGCTGGCATTAATCCAAGTGTTACGCTAGAATTAGCTTCGATTGGTGTAGAATACAGAGTATCCGGTGTTACTACCAAATTTGGGTCACCATTTGCCGCCAATACCGGCATAGCCATAGACAGTGTTGTCACTCCTGCTAATAATACTGAAACTACTTTTTTTGTTTGCATGGTTTTATACCTCCATTTTTTCTCCCTCTTATTAAGTCATCACAGCGTGGGGAGTATTTTATTTTCCACTGTGCGACTGTAAGGTTTCATTATCACGACTTTTTCACTTTCCTTCCTTTTGCTGTCTGTCATGACAATAAAAAAAGCCCGTACAACCGAAAGGTCATACGAACTGATTTCTCATCCTCGAACTACAGATATTCACATCTATTTAATCAGATAATAAAGGGGTCTGTTTATTCTTATGCTTCAGTCAATTCGTTCCTGGCCTCCGAATTTTCTTAAATATCGGGAATGTTTTATTACGCTCCGTCTTCTGGCTCAGGACCAATTAACCTACTCGATGTGTCTTACCAAATCTGATTCATTCAGTGACCTTTTACATCTTTCGTTGTCCTTACAGCAGGGAAAGGATCTGCTCCGGATTCTAACCGGATTCCGTTCTAAGTATTCTCAATACTTATAAGCGTACACATTTTCCAACATTTCTGTATGAAATTCTATCAATCCTGTCATAATACTAATAGGATTATTGCACGGTAATCTTAGATTCTTTCTATCTAAGATGCCTTTACATGTCTTATAATAACTGTAATTCATGTTTTTGTCAATGCTTTCTGACATTTTTCTTAAATTCTTAAGTCATTTGCAAAGTTTTCTTATGCACTTTTAACGATATCTTAACATTCTCACTTCTAATCACCGTCAGAAAGCTTGTCAAATTTTCACAACTAAGGAGGTTTCCTATGAGAACAGGTCAAAACATCTATAAACGAAAAGATGGACGTTGGGAAGCACGAGTCTTTCTTGGAAAAAAGTCTAATGGCCGTCCACATTTTAAATATCTGTATGCATCGACTTACAGAAAAGTTCTTTTTCTAAAAAACAATTATGAAAAAATGCTTACTTTACCAAATGAAACAACGATTTCTACTGCTTTATTTTCGGATTCTGCTTACAAATGGTTAGCAGATTCTTCCAGGCGTTGGAAGCCAGCGACCTATATCAAGTATAAAAATTTTCTGGAGAAGTATATTCTTCCTGAATGGAACACGCTCTATGTACGTGAAATTCATCAGGATACTTATGATAAACTGGTGGAACATCTGGCTCAAAGTCTTTCTGGAAGTTCTCTGCATACCATCAATACGATTATTAATGGAAGCTTGAAGCATACAAAAAATAGTCTGCCGATTTTATGTAAAAATCCGATTTCTAATCAGGAGAAGCATCCTCTCGATGTTCTTTCTGACAGTGAGTCTTATGATTTTCTCTTATATCTAAAATCTAAGGATTCCTTAACCACTGTTGGAATTCAGCTTGCATTGTTCAGTGGGATTCGTCTTGGTGAGCTGTGAGCACTTACTTGGGAGGACATTGATGTGAAAGAACAGGTACTTCATATCCGTCACACTCTTCAGCGAATTCAAAACAAAGAACAATATTTCGGAGAACCTAAGACGGTATTATATCTCGGTTCACCCAAAAACAAGCGGGAACGGACTATTCCTCTGCATCCTCAGATAATTCCGATTTTAGAAAAACTTGAAAAAAGTTGTTATCCATCAGACTATCTTTTATCCGGAAATTCGTCTCCCATAGAGCCTCGGACGATGACCAGCCGTTTTAAAAAGGTTTTAAAAAGTTGTGGCATCCGGGATTTTCATTTTCATACACTGCGTCACACGTTCGCAACTCGCTGTGTGGAATCGGGGATGCAGATTAAGGCTTTAAGTGAGATGCTTGGACATTCTTCTGTCAAAATCACAATGGACCGCTATGTTCATCTGTCCATGAGTTTCAAGCAAAGCCAAATCACTATCCTGCGGTTTCCGGATTCGGAAATTATAAATCGTCAGGAAACTAGTCAAAATTATCCGAAACGACAGGAAAATATGGTAGAAACAGGGGTAACTTCTTGGATAGAAAGAATCTAAGATGTCTTTTTTTATTAATATATGCAACAGGTCGAATTTTAGAACCAAAAAATACTATTTTTGTCTTTTTTTAGCAGAAAATAAAAATGACGGAGTTTTCTGTTGTTAAGTCAAAAAGCTCCGTCACACTCAGTTATTTTTATACACGGCATCATTTTAAAAAACCAGATAAAAAACTCTTCTCGTTTTTTATCTGGTTCTACAATAATCTATATTTGCTAAACCAAAGAATTATTGGTGGGTGTGCCCCTTCCCATATTTCTTTTGACCTATAAGGTGCGTAGCAGCACTATCTCTACTTCAATAATCCTTTGGGTAAAGCCTTTAACTATATCTCATTTTATTTTCTTAATATCCTTCATTATGGAGCAGTTCATGTGTCTTTCCATTTAAGAACTCTGCATACAATTTCTCCATATCCGCATTATCATCGGATACTTTAATCGCAGATTCGGTATCTACTTCATACAGTCCTTCTGTTCTCACAGATTTTACACATTCTCCTGCTTTTACAGGCTGTCCGCCACCCATAACGCATCCGCCTTTACAAGCCATTACTTCAATTAAATGATAGTTTGCTTCTCCTGCTTTCATACGGCGGAATACTTCGTGTGCATTTGCAAGTCCACTTACAACACAGATATTGATATCGGTTCCTTCATATTGAATTGTAAATTCTTTGATTGCTTCTTCTCCACGCATACCAAACTCGGAAATTGCTTTTAAGGTTTCGGTATCGTGTGCCGGTACAAGGTGACGAAGCACGGCTTCTGTTACACCACCGGTAACACCAAAGATTTTACCACCGCCGGAAGCCATTCCAAACGGAATATCCGGTTCTTCGCATTCCATATTTGCAAAGTCGATTCCCGCACTCTTAATCATACGAACGAGTTCGGTTGTAGTCAGCACATGATCGGTATCCTGTTCTCCTTTTGTAAAGCTGTTCGGACGTTTGATTTCCATCTTCTTTGCGGTACAAGGCATGAAAGATACCATCACAGTACGTTTGCCTTCTGCTCTTTCCGGATCACGGTACCATTCTTTTGCGACTGCGGATAACATTCCCTGTGGGGAACGGCAGGTGGAAATATTGTCTTTATAATCCGGATACTGGTCTACCACAAATTTTACCCATGCCGGACAACAGGATGTCATAAGTGGAAGTTTTCCACCGTTTTTCACACGGTTTAAGAACTCTGCGGATTCTTCCATAACCGTTAAGTCAGCAGAAAATCCGGTATCGTAAACTTCGTCAAATCCCATCTGGTGAAGTGCACTTACCACTTTACCCATGGAACTCTTTCCTTTTGGAAGTCCAAATGCGTCTCCTGCTGCCACACGCACTGCCGGTGCAATCTGTGCAATCACTCTGGTATCCGGGTCTTCGAGTGCATCCCATACTGCATCGATATCGGAACGGATGGTAATTGCGCCTGTCGGACAGACTACTCTACACTGTCCACAGCCTACGCACATTGTTTCTCCCAGACCTTTGTTAAATGCCGGCATAACCGTTGCTTCTGTTCCACGGAATGCGATTCCAAGTGCTTCCACACCCTGAAGTTCACGGCAGGCACGTACGCAGTTTCCACATAATACGCACTTGTTCGGGTCACGGATAATGGAGTAAGAACTGCAGTCTAACGGCTGTTCTTCTTTTGTATTTTCATAGCGTACTTCTTTTACGCCAAGGCGGTAAGCCAAATCCTGAAGGACACAGTTTCCGCTCTTGTCACATAACGTACAGTCTCTGCAGTGTGCTCCGAGCAGAAGCTCTACAATCATTTTTCTATATTTTTTTAATCTCTTGGTATTGGTATAAATTACCATACCATCTCTCGGTATTTCTGAACAGGAGGCAAATAATTTACCTCTCTCATCTTCTACTGTACACAAACGGCAGGCTCCATAAATGGAAAGCTCCGGCTGATAGCATAAAGTAGGAACATTGATTCCAGCTTTTCGAATGACAGAAAGGACATTTTTCTCGTCGGTAAACTCAACTTTTCTGCCGTCGATTGTCATAATTCCCATATACCTTGTCCTCCTATCTGATTTCAATTGCGTCGAAGCTACAGTTATCTTTACAGCTTCCGCACTTGATACATTTTGCATTGTCGATTACATGTGGTGCTTTCTTTTCTCCTGAAATTGCAGAAACCGGACAATTTCTTGCACACTTGGTACAGCCTTTACATTTATCCGGATTAATATAGTAGTTCTGCATTGCCTTACAGGTATGGGAAACACATTTCTTATCTACGATATGTTCTACATATTCATCACGGAACATACGAATGGTACTCAGTACCGGAAGTGGTGCACTCTTTCCAAGACCGCAGAGAGACATATTTTTTACCATCTCTGCAAGTTCTTCGAGGCGCTCTAAGTCTTCCATTTCCCCTTTTCCTGCTACAATCTTTTCCAAGATTTCCAACATTCTCTTTGTACCTTCACGACAAGGAGTACATTTACCACAGGATTCACGCTGGGTGAAACTCATGAAGAAACGTGCTACTTCTACCATACAGGTATCGACGTTCATAACAACCAGACCGCCGGAACCTACGATAGCACCGAATTTTTTAACGGAGTCAAAGTCAAGGGGTTCGTCTAAGTGTTTCTCAGTCAGACATCCACCGGATGGTCCACCAATCTGTACCGCTTTAAATTCAGAACCGTTCTTTAAGCCGCCACCGATATCATAAATGATTTCACGAAGGGTGGTTCCCATCGGAACTTCAATCAGACCAGTATTTTCGATTGAACCGGTTAAAGAGAAGGTCTTTGTTCCAGGACTTCCCTCTGTACCGATCGTGCGGAACCATTCATGTCCCTCTAAAATAATCTTCGGTACGTTGGCATAAGTTTCTACATTATTTAATACGGTTGGTTTTGCCCACAGACCTTTATCTACGGTTCTTGGTGGTTTCGTTCTTGGCATACCACGATTTCCCTCGATGGAAGCGGTCAGCGCACTACCTTCACCACACACGAATGCTCCGGCTCCACGGTTGATATGCATGTGGAAGCTGAAGTCTGTGCCTAAGATATGTTCTCCTAACAGATTTTTCTCTTCCATAACATCGATTGCATGATGCAGTCTTGCTACAGAGTTCGGATATTCTGCACGTACATAAATATATCCATCGCTTGAACCAACTGCGTAAGCGGCAATCATCATACCTTCGATTAACTTAAATGGGTCACCTTCCATTACGGAACCGTCCATAAATGCTCCAGGGTCACCTTCGTCACCATTACATACGACATAGCGTTCTTTTACTTTCTGATTTGCGACCTGTTTCCATTTTTTACCGGCAGGGAAACCACCGCCTCCACGACCTCTAAGACCGGATAAATCGACTTCTTCTACAACCTGTTCCGGCGTCATTTCAAACAATGCTTTTTCGAGAGCACTGAAACCGCCGGCTGCCATATATTCATCTAAAGATTCTGCATCAAATTTTCCACAGTTTTCCAAGACAATTCTGGTCTGTTTTGCAATAAACGGAATTTCATCCGGCTGCACATAAGACTGACCTTCTTTTGCATAAAGCAGACGTTCAATCACTTCATCTCCAACAACGGATTTTTCAAAGATTTCTTCACAGTCATCTTCTTTTACTTTTATGTACTGAATGACATGGTCACCTTTCTGGATTCTTACCAGCGGACCAAATTCACAGAAGCCCTGACATCCGGTTCTTTTTACGCCCACATGTTCTTTCTCATCATGTGGTCCGAATTCAATGGTAACACCCGGTGCGCCTTCTGCGATTCCCAGCATTTTTTTATAAATTTTTTCGGAACCGGTTGCAATACAGCCGGTGCCTGAACAGACTAAAATACGGCAGTCATAAGCATTTAACTGCTTTTCTGCTGATTCTCTGCATTTATCAAGTTCCGCTCTATTCGTAATTGTCATGCGCCTTCACCTCTCAATTCTTCCAACAGCTCAATCACTTTTTCAGGTGACATTTTTGGATGAACATCTTCGTTTACCATCAAAGTAGGAGCAAGTCCACAAGCTCCAAGACAGGAAACGGTTTCAACTGTAAACATCATATCTTCGGTGGTGTGTTTCTTTTTGCCTAATCCTAACTGCTTATACAGTTCTTCCAGAATTGGCATGGATTTACGCACATGACAGGCGGTTCCGTCACAGACTTTAATCACATATTTTCCTTTTGGTTCAAAAGAGAAGTTCTCATAGAAAGTTGCAACACTGTAAGCTTTTGCTTCGGTTACTCCAATCTGTTTTGCGGTATAAGTAAGAAGTTCTCCCGGCAGATAGCGGTACTCTGCCTGAATGTCCTGCATAACAGGAATGAGTGATGACGGTTTTTTACCATATTTTTCAATGATTTTGTCCGCCACTTCGTAGTATGACTGGTCTAACATACAATACCTCCTTGTTTTTTATATTTTTAAATTTATTATTTCCACCTCTTCTGTGTTACAATGATTATATTATACACCATTTTCACATTTTGCACAATTATTTTCTTAAAATTTATCAATTTGTATTTATTTTCACAATATCATTTACTTTTTCACCAGTTTTGTGTTATACTACTTCTGACATTATTACTGATTGTTAAGGTTTTTCCTGCGCAAGAAGGCATCAATGTGTATAATTCTGTATCATTGACTCGTCTGTCTGCGCTTTTGCGCAGATTTTTTTTTGTTCTTTTATTGTCAAAGAAAGGAGGATTTTTTAACATGCAGGACACCAGAATTGCTTTACTTGGAATTATTCTTACTTCTCATGATTCTGTTGAAAAACTCAATCATCTGCTCAGCCAGTATAGTTCTTATATCATTGGACGAATGGGAGTCCCTTACCGGGAAAAAAATATTTCCATTATCAGTGTCGCCCTTGATGCTCCAAATGATATCATTAGTTCTCTTTCCGGAAAAATCGGAATGTTGCCCGGCGTCAGTAGTAAAACAATCTACACCAAAAGTTAATCACTATCATTTTATATGGAGGAATTAAAAATGTATACTTACAATCCGGCATCCACAATTGCGGATGAATTTATTAACCATGAGGAAATTTTAGAAACTCTTGCTTATGCAGACGAGAATAAAAATAATGAAGCATTAATCGACTCGATTCTTGAAAAAGCGAAACTAAGAAAAGGTCTGACTCACCGTGAAGCTTCTGTTTTACTTGCCTGTCAATCTGAGGAAAAAAACCAGGAAATCTATCACCTGGCAGAGCAAATCAAAAAAGACTTCTATGGAAACCGTATTGTTATGTTTGCTCCGCTTTATCTTTCCAACTATTGTATCAATGGATGTACTTACTGTCCTTATCATGCAAAGAATAAACATATTCCGAGAAAGAAACTGACTCAGGATGAAATCCGAAAAGAAGTTATCGCTTTACAGGATTTGGGTCACAAACGTCTTGCCCTTGAAGCCGGTGAAGACCCAAAAAATAACCCGATTGAATATATTCTGGAATGTATCAAAACCATTTACAGCATCAAGCATAAAAACGGGGCCATCCGCCGTGTCAATGTCAACATTGCCGCTACAACCGTAGAAAATTATCGTAAATTAAAAGAAGCCGGTATCGGAACTTATATTTTATTCCAGGAAACCTACCACAAAGAAAGTTATCTGGAACTTCATCCAACCGGACCAAAACATGACTACAACTATCATACGGAAGCGATGGATCGTGCAATGGAAGGTGGAATTGACGATGTCGGTCTTGGTGTCTTATTCGGTCTTGATAAATACCGTTATGAATTTGCCGGACTGTTAATGCATGCTGAACATCTTGAAGCAAGATTCGGTGTCGGTCCTCATACCATCAGTGTGCCTCGTCTGCGTAATGCGGATGATATCGATGCTTCTTCTTTTACAAATGGAATCAGTGATGATACTTTCGCAAAAATTGTAGCCTGTATCCGTATCGCAGTCCCTTATACCGGAATGATTGTCTCCACAAGAGAAAGCCAGAAATGCAGAGAGCGTGTGCTTCACCTTGGTATCTCTCAGATTAGTGGCGGTTCCCGTACCAGTGTCGGTGGTTACGCGGAAGAAGAACCAGAGGACGAAAGTTCCGCACAGTTTGATGTCAGCGATACCAGAAGTCTTGATGAAGTTGTCAAATGGCTGATGGATATGGAATATATTCCAAGTTTCTGTACTGCCTGTTATAGAGAAGGCCGTACCGGAGACCGTTTTATGTCGCTTTGTAAGAATCAGCAGATTCAAAACTGCTGTCATCCAAATGCTTTAATGACCTTAAAAGAATATCTGGTAGACTACGCTTCTCCAGAAACCAAAGCAGTTGGTGATGCCTTAATTGAAAAAGAACTGGTCAATATTCCAAAAGAAAAAATCCGCAATCTCGTAGTGGAACACTTAAAGGATATTGAAAATGGAACAGGAAATGATTTCCGATTCTAACTTTACGTATTTTCCATTTTATTGACGTAGGATGATTCTTCCTATACAAGGCAGCGGAACGAAGCGTAGTGGGTTCTACGGTGAGCAACGCTAACGTAGTAGATGGAGAATCAGACACGTCTACAAAGGAGATTTTATGACAACTAATTTAAATCAAACCCCTTCGGCAAATCGTACTCATATCGGCATTTTCGGGAAACGAAATGCAGGAAAATCAAGCCTGATCAATGCCATTACCGGACAAAATTATGCGATTGTATCCGATGTACTTGGCACAACTACCGACCCTGTTTTAAAATCAATGGAGCTGCTTCCTTTAGGTCCGGTCGTTATCATTGATACTCCGGGACTTGACGATGAAGGAGAACTCGGGGCACTGCGTATTCAAAAGGCATATCAGATTTTAAACAAAACGGATATTGCCGTACTTGTAATTGATGCCTCCTCAGGTGTTACAAAAGAAGATTCTGAGATTTTAAAAAGAATCCATGAAAAAGAAATTCCTTGCGTGATTGTAGTAAATAAATCCGATATCTGTCCAAACTGTAACTTAGAAGATTTACCGCTTCCAGATTCAGATTCTGCCATTTTAGTCAGTTCCAAAACCGGGGAGCACATTCATGAATTAAAAGAACTGCTTGCACAACAAGCATCACAAGATACCATTCAAAAATCTATCGTCGCAGACTTATTAAACCCTCTGGATTTTGTTGTACTTGTTGTTCCGATTGATTCTGCCGCACCAAAAGGGCGGCTGATTCTTCCTCAGCAGCAGACCATTCGTGATATCTTAGAAGCAAAGGCAAGTGCAATCGTTGTACAGGAAACCGAGCTGGCAGAGACATTAAACTCACTTGGAAAGAAGCCTAAAATGGTGATTACAGACAGTCAGGTCTTTAAAAAAGTATCTGCAGTTACACCGGATGATATTTTACTGACTTCGTTTTCTATTTTATTTGCGCGCTATAAGGGGAATTTAAAGATTTTAGTTAATGGAGCTTCTGCACTGGATTCTTTAAAGAACGAAGACCGCATTTTGATCTCAGAAGGCTGTACCCATCACCGCCAGTGCGATGATATCGGAACAGTAAAACTTCCGAACTGGATTCGCAGTTACACAAAAAAAGAAGTCGAATTTGAATTTACCAGCGGAACCGAATTTCCTCTGGATTTATCCTCCTATAAAATGATTGTTCACTGTGGAGGATGCATGTTAAATGAACGGGAAATGAAATACCGCTTAAAATGCGCCGAAGATGCCAAAATTCCAATTACTAATTATGGAACTTGTATTGCTTATATCAATGGAATCTTAAATCGAAGTCTTGAGCCTGTGAAAGATTTCCTTTAAAATTTTTTTATCTCAAAATAAAAAGCCGGATGCTCTCTTATCGAGAAAACATCCGGCTTTTTCCTTTACAGAGGTTATTTTATTTGGAGTAGAACAACCTTGTATTTTTAACCGTGTTCTTTTTTACTTTTCTTCTTCATCCTTTCTTGATTTTTTTCTTGCTTTCCAGGAAAATCCGCCAACTCCCATAGAAGTTACTGCAAGACTAATCCATCCCCAGATACTTGTCGGGTCACCAGTCTTTGCATTGCTGCTTGTAGAAGTAGTTCCGGTAGATTTACTTCCTGTTGTTCCTGTGCTTGTTGTGCCTTTGTTTGTTGTAGCAGTTGTACCTGTAGTTCCTTTATTGGTTGTAGTTGTTCCTGTTGTAGTGCCTTTATTGGTTGTATTGGTATTTGTGGTGTTATTGTTTTTATTGTTATTGTTTTTATTGTTATTATCTTTGTTGTCGTCACCTTTATTAGAATTATCTACTTTTTTCAGTCCATCAATCGCTGTCTGTAAGTCTTTTGCTGCATTATCTACTGCTTCCTGAGACTCTTTCTTTTCCAGTGCACTTTCTGCTGTTTCCAGTGCTGTTTTTAATGCACTCCAGGTTTCGCTTGTGTAATCTGCTTCTTTTAATGCTTTTGCAGATGCAATTACTTTTTCAAGTTTTGTTGTGTTAACTTCTGCTGGTGTTTCTGCTTTTTTCAGTCCGTCGATTGCTGCCTGTAAGTCTTTTGTGGCATTGTCAACTGCTTCCTGAGATTCTTTCTTTTCCAGTGCACTTTCTGCTGTTTCCAGTGCTGTTTTTAATGCACTCCAGGTTTCGCTTGTGTAATCTGCTTCTTTTAATGCTTTTGCAGATGCAATTACTTTTTCAAGCTCTGTTGTGTTAACTTCTGCCGGTGTTTCTGCTTTTACAAGTGCTTCAATTGCTGCATTTAAGTGGCTGGTTGCCTCATCGACTGTTGCCTGACTGTGTTTTGCCGCCAGTTCCTCTTTTGCTTCCTGCAATTCTGTCTGCATGGATGCCCAGGATTCGCTTGTGTAATCACTTTCGTTTAATGCCTCTGCTTTTGCGATTGCTGCCTCTAATTCCGTTGTTGAGATTTCGCCTGTTTCCGGTTTTACAATGTTTTCTTCGGTTGCCTGGAATTTATAAGTGTAATCTTCATATCCCATTGCATATACGGTTAACTCCCAGTATCCGGTTCCGTCTGTTCCTGCCGGTAACTGGCAACGTAAGGAGTCCGTTAAGCCAAGCTGGATTCCCATTGATTTATGCATCCAGTTATCTGCTGCAAATTTGGTTCCATAGCTTGCAAGAGCGGTTGTATAAGTACTGTCGTTTCCATAGTAAGTCCAACGGGTTGCATACATTCCGGAGCCCAGTCCGCCATAGTTTCCATTTAAGTCTACTCTCAAGAATTCACCATAAGAACCATTTGCAGCTTTTACTTCCGGTTCAATTCCTTCTGCTACTTTCAGGGCATTGCCTTTTAATCCGGAGTCACTTCCGATTGCTCTTGCTCCAAAGCTGAAGCTTCCGTCTTCATTCTTAGTTGCTTCTTTTAAACCGTTTGTTTTTTCTGTTACTTCTGCTGTTTCTGTATAAGCCTGCAAATTCTTTTCAGTAAAACCACCTGCTAATGTTCCGGCATTTTCTACGACCTGATACTTTTTGCAAAATTCATCGTAGTCTGCTGTCTTTACTTTTACCGGTACATACTTGATTCCTTTGACTTCATAGTCTCTCATGGTTGCAGTCTTTTCTGTACCGTTTTCATTATAGGTGATGGTTCCTTTGTTGAATGTAATCACACTTCCATCCGTTAAAACTGCCTCGGAAGAACTATTCCAGTAAGATACCGGATATTCTTTTCCGTCTGTATCATAGATAACGGCTGTGCACTGATAACTTCCTCTATGTAAACCATGATTTGTGGTTGCTCTTGATACGGTATCAAATGCACCTTTATCTAATTCCCCTTTTTTGTCTGCTACATCAGATGAAGAAGCAAGGTTACTTCCTTCTGCAAGGTAGACTCCTTCAGATGCCCAGTATTCTGCCCAGCTTAATCCTGCGTAGACATATTTGTATTTCTCTTCAGAAGCTGCTACTGTATAAGTAAACTCTAAATCTTTGTATCCGGTTGCACTGACTACAATCTGGTAATCCCCTGCACCGTTTGCAAATGGTGCAGCATCTGTCTTAATGCTTCCATCTTCATTTATAATAACAGTTGCACCACGTCCGCTTGCTGTATAACTCGTTCCATTTACAGATACACTTGTAATACTCTTTACATATTCCTGTAAGTCTTCTGCCTTAAATCCTTCTGCTGTTACAAGCGCTGTCTTTTCTGCATCATAAGTTGCAGGCATGTCTTCTGTCTGAAGCATAAAGTCCGCACTCATATCTGCATATTTACCTTTTTTATCCTTTACAACTAAGGTATATTTTCCTTTTGTTGCATTGTTAAATTTCAGCACTCCATTTTCAACTTTGGCATCCAGTCCTTCTACACTGTATTCTGCATCAAAATCAGACGGCAGATTTTCAAAATTCACTTTTGTTTCTCCACTCTTTACAAAAGCATTATCTACAGATAACGTGGCAGATGTTTTTACCGGAACGTAAATGTCATCTAAATCCATTTCATAGATACCATTTGTTGTATAATAAGTTACTTTATCGATGGTTTCTCCCATCATCTGTGCATAGTGTTCAGACGAAGTCGGGCAGCCATGTACACTTGTAGTAAATCCGGTGCACCATGCAATTTTGTGTCCTTTCCATACATTTTCCAGATGACGCATACCATAGTCATGACCTTCTTTTGTACTGAATACAACGGCACTGATTTCGTCTGTATCAAATGTAATTCCATCTAAATTCAGCTGATAATCCCCATATTTGCTTGTTGTCTTAAATTCTCCTGTTACACCACTTACTTTATTTACGGTTCCCTGTACTTTTCCAAAGCTTACATTTCCGTTTTCATCTACCGTTGCTTCTTTATAATAAGAAGGAGCTTCGGAAAGTATATAATAAGAATAGCTTGCATTTTCAAATAAGGCATCTTTTCCTGTATAAGTTGTTTCATTTGTCTGTCCACGGTTTGTTACGGAAATGGTTACAGAGTCAGAATCTGTTACCTGTTTAAATTTAGATAAATCCATTCCTTCCGGAGCTTTAACTGGGAATACAATACCTGTAATATCTTCTCCGCCCTGACTTACATGATAAGAACCGCCTACCAGACTGCTTGTTCTTGTCTTATTTAAGGTTGCAGAAGAAACGGAGTCAACTGCTACACTGTTATTTAATTCGGATGCATAGAAATCAGCATACGGAATGTTCATTAAAACATATTCTACTTTTTCTGTTGGAGTAACCGGTGCTGCTTCCAATCCTGAAATTGCTGTCTCTAATTCACTTGCTGCTTTCGTCACTGCATCCTGAGATTCCTTCTTTGTCAGTGCATCTTTTGCTGCTGTTAACTTAGTCTGCATTGCATTCCAGGAAGCCTCTGTATAGCTGTCTTTTTGTAATGCCTCTGCTTTTGCAATTGCACTTTCCAGCGCTGTTGTATCAATCTTTACTTCCGCATCCGCTGCCGGTGCACTCTTAATTGCTGCAAGTGCCGCTTCTTTGATTGCCTTTGAAGTATATGTCGCTCCCGATACAGTGTCCCAGCTGTTAATAGTACTTTCTGTTGCACTCTGATTCAATAGTTTGGTACGGATTCCTACACGTTTCGGTGTATTCGCATCTACTGCCCAGTTTAAGTAAGTTTTACTTTCATCATTGTAAGATTCTGACGGAGTTACAGTAATATCTTTAAATTTTCCGTTCTCTACTGTGAGACTCACCTGAACGTCATACTCTGTCCATCCATCTCCTTCCCCGTCTTTTACGTGTTCTGTCTTGGTATAAGTACCATCCTTTGCCACCTGTTCTCCACTTGCTGCATAAACAGATGCCGGTGCCATTCCTGTTACCATAGATGCTGTCATCACAGCTGCCAGTGCTTTAGTTTGAAATTCATTCTTTTTGCTCATAGGTTCCTCCTTTTAATGTTATAGCATCTATCAAAAGTTAGCATTTTCTAACTTTTAATCAAAAAAAATTAATGATTGATGGGAGCTGTTTTTCCTGCTATTTTCAAGCACTCCCAGATTTTTGCTGCCGTAATTCCAATTAAAGTGCCGGTGACAGCCCCGCCAATTAATAGTGCCGGTAAATAATAAATCAAATGAACGTTGCTCACTACAAGCATTGCCGCTGCAAGCTGTGCGATATTGTGAGCCACACCTCCTGCAACACTAATTCCTAAAATGGAAAATCCACCGGATTTTTTCAAAATCAGCATGACTGCCAGACTAAACATTCCTCCGGCAATACTGTAAATCAAAGACATTCCATTTCCAAATAAGATTCCCACAAGAAGGATTCTTAAAACAGAAACTAAGAATACTTCGTGTGGTTTCAAAAAACATAAACCGACTACAATTACCAAATTCGCAATTCCAAGTTTGATTCCGGGAATTCCAAAATTAAATGGAATTAATACTTCCACATAACTAAAAATCATAGCCAGTGCAATTAACATGGCGCAAAGTGAAATTTTTTTACTCACAAATTTTCTCCTGACATCTATCGGTTAAATTCCAAGCCACATGAAAAGGCAAAGTAAAAGAACTGCCTTAAATACAGTAAATCCAATTTCATTTCCTTTTAATATGCCAACACCACAGGTTACATTTCCTTTCGGACAGCCATCAATGCACTTCTGGCACTGGAAACATTCACCCTGTACGATACTTGTTTTTGCTTCTCTTAACTCAATCTTTGCAGGACAGCTTCTTGTACATTTACTGCATCCTTTTATACAACTTTCTCTTTTTCTCTCAAGAGAAAAGAACGGTAAAATCGGAAGCAGAGAAAAAATTGCTCCCATCGGACAAAAGAAACGACAGAAAAAGCGTTCTATGAATGCCATTCCAATCATAAGAAGAATCAGCACCGCAATTCCGATTTTATAAGCCGAAAGCCGGAAGTTTCCTGCATGAATCATAGAAAATACATCCCATGGACTTGTTCCTCTTGCATTTCCATAGACGCCAAAGAAGCACGCAAGCACAATCCCTGCCAGTAGTACATATTTTAGTAAAATCAGCCATTGCTCCCATTCTTTTTTCAGGGAAACCGGTTTTTTCTTAAGTTTTTTGCAGATTTTTAAATATATCGCATGCAGTGCGTCTCCCAAACTTCCAAATGCACAGGCAAATCCACAAAAGAAACGCCCAAATACAATTGTATACGCACATAAGACAAGTAAAACTGCCACAAACGAAGTCAGCTCAATCTTTGCTTCCACTCCAATCTGCGTAAACATATATTTTACGCCACCAAACGCTGCAGTAAAGGCTGATGGTAAAAACAGGAAATATAACAACTGAATCACTGCCCGAAGCCAGGTATTTAATTGTTTTTTTTGTTTTTTTGAAAGGTTTTTTACATCTATCTTTTTCATTCTACCTACACCGCCTCTTCTAATGCTGCTTCCACCGCATTGATGATTCCGGTAGAACTAAATGTTGCTCCGCTTATCGTATCGACATCGGCTGACTGAGCCTCGATTAAATTTGGAATCACATCCATTGCCATTGTCAGATAAGCTCCATCTTCTTTTTCCGCAGATACCACTTCAATATCCGTAATTTCACCATTTTCCACAGTTACTTTTACTTGAATCGGTCCGCCAAATCCATCAGCTTCTCCTTCATAAGTACCGTCTTTATAAGCACCTTCGCTTTCCTCTGAAGCATCTGCATCCGCCTGTGTATCTTTTGATTTTCCCTGCGCAACCTGTTCTTCTGCATTTTTTCTTGCAAGTTTTTCACTTTCTAACTGCGCATCTAATTTTGCAATTTCATCGGTTTTCTCTCTGTTCGTTAAAATCCCGTTATAACCGACAATTGCTATGGCAATCACTGCCACATTGATAAATCTGACTAAAAGTGATTTCATGGTGTTTCGTCTCCTGCATTTTCTTCTGTATTCTGATTGGAATCATCCTGACCCGAATCCTCTCCAGTATCTTCACCGGACTGTACTTTCTTTGCTGTCTCTAACGCAAGGTTACAGCCCTCTAAAATGGAGTTAGAAGAACAGGTTGCTCTTGAAACTGTATCAATCTCTTCCAGCGTTCCTTTTTCAAGGATCTGTGTTACTACTCCAGGAAGTTTGGAAGTTCCCTGTACTGCCCGTTTTATGTAAGCGTCATTGTCTGAACTTCCATCGCCTTTAATTTCGGAAATATCTGTAATCTTATCTTTTGAAATCGTAACTTTCATTGTAAGACTATATGCTTCAAAATCTCCATCTTCATTTGGAAGGCACGGTACAATTACGGTGTACTCTCCATCGGCATAAATATACTTTGTCTCATCTGGATTTTCATTATCTCCATTATTTCCGCCATTGTTATCATTGCCGTTATTATCGTTTCCGTTATTGTTGTTATTACCGTTATTGTTACTGTTGTTTCCGTTATTATTATTGCTGTTGTTATTATTATTGTTATTGCTGTTATCATTCTCGCCTTTTGTTGCTTTTTCAGCTTCTTTTAATGCTTCTTTTACCGCACCAATAATTCCTTTTGAACTATAAGTTGCTCCTGATACAACATCCACATCTACCGTCTGTTTTTTCACCATATTTTCTGCAACTGTTCTTGCACGCTTAAAGAAGGTCTCATCGTCATTTTCTTCTACAATCACAACTGCTTTTAAGGTCTTATCCTGAATGACAATTGCTACCTTAATATCATCGAGATACCCTTCCGCTGTTCCATAATAAACGCCCTCTTTATATGGGAATTTTCCGGTTACTGCTGTCGTATTATCACTGCTGTTATTATTACTGTTCTGTCCATTTCCGTTTGAGGAGGAATTGGTATTCTGTGAATTTGAATTTCCATCAGAAGAAATTGCTGCCTGACTTAACGCATTTCTGACCGCTTCAATGATTCCCACCGAACTGTAGGTTGCTCCTGATACGGTATCTACATTTGTACTTTGAGTTGCAATAATATTGGAAATCAATCCCGAAGCGCTCTGAATATAACTATCTCCATCGGAAGTATCCATAATCTGTATGGAAGAAATCTTTCCTCCGCTTATCACTACTTCTACCGTAAGTGCTCCGGAGAATCCCGTTCCTGTTCCATAATACGTTCCATCTGCGTAGGCAGATGCATCCTGTACCGTTGAGACAGAAGAAGAACCACCTGCCGGTGAAGAACTTCCACCTGAAGCACCTGCTGATGTTGATGCCGGTGTTCCGCTGTCTGCTGCCCCCGTCAGGGCATTTTTTACTGCACTGATAATTCCATTTGAACTGTAAGTTGCACCGGATACGACATCTACCTCTAACGTCTGTCTGGAGATAATCTTATCAATGACTCCTTTTGCACGACTGAAGAACGTATCATCATCGGCTTCATTTTCAACGATCTCAATTGCTGTAATCTGCTTATCTTTCACGGTAACCGCAACCTTAATTTTTCCCGCAAATCCGGTTCCTGTTCCGTAATACGTCCCATCTGATACATCAAAAGAACCCTTTGCTGTACTTTTCTGTTCTTCTTTTTTGTCCTCGTCTTTTTTCTTATCCTCTTTTTTCTCTTTTTCAGCTGTATCTGCATTCTCCTGTTCAGATGCATCTTCATCTGTCTGATTTTTCGTTGTTTCCGGAATATCAACCGCATAAACCGGTGTGGAATATCCGTGAAGAGAAACGCCGATACAGGCAGCTACAACAACTGCTGATAATGCCGGTGCCAGACTTTTTAGTTTCTTCAGTATGCTCATAAACTTTTGTTACTCCTTCTTTACTACCTCTGTATCAAAGTCAGAAGTAAAATCTTCTGCAATACCCTCTGATACATAAACTTTATTTTCTTTATCATATAAAATCATATCAAATTCATCACTGTGTGCTCTCCAATACTCAATTGCCTTATCTTTTCCCATAATAAACAGAGAAGTGGACAACGCATCACACATCGTACCATCTGCACTCACAATTGACACCGATAATAATCCGCTGTCTGCCGGATATCCGGTAGTCGGGTCAATAATGTGATGATAAGTAACCCCGTCCTGCTCAAAATAGCGCTCATAACCGCCAGAAGTAATGACTGCTTTGTCTGAAATCGAAAGCACACCAAGATAGCTGTCATCATCCTCTACACCCTGAATGGCAACTCTCCATTTACTTCCATCTGTTTTTGTGCCAAGTGCCTGTACATTTCCACCCAGATTCACCAGACCACTTTTTACTCCACATTCCCGATAGATATCCATGATTCTGGTAGAAGTATATCCTTTTGCAATTCCTCCTAAATCGATCGCCATTCCATCGGTTTTAAAAGATATGCTACTTGTCTCTTTATCAAACACGACATCCGATAATTTCGTTTTTTCCAAAAGACCATCCAGTGTCTCTTTAGAAGGAACTTTGAAGTCACCTGTGGTAAATCCCCATTCTGCCATAATCGGATAAATTGCAATGTCAAATGCTCCACCTGTGGATTTTCCAAACTCCAATGCACGTTCCACCAGATAAGAGGCATCTTTTCCCAAGGTCCCACCGCCATTGGCATTGACTTGTGCAATTTCACTTGACTCTTCTCCTGTGGAAAGCAGTCCATCCAGACGCTCAATTTCCGTAACTGCCTTTTCCACTGCTTCCTCTCCATGACTTCCATAAGCAGTTACCGTCATATAAGTATCCATGGCAAAAACATCCTTACTTGCCTCCTGGCTTTCATCTGCTTCACCATCGGTACTTTCCTCACTGATGTCCTGATTTTTCGCCTCTTGTGCCTCTTCTTTTTGACTGCTGCTATCGGTGATTTTTTGTGTACTACACCCTCCTAAAATCATTGTGCTTAATAAAAATAATACAAGTATCTTTTTTTTCACGTTTTTTCTCCTTACTGATGTTAGAGCTTTCTAACTTTGGATAGCTTATCATCACTTTTATTGTTTGTCAATTATGCTCTATGCTTATTGAGAATTTTTCTCATTTTATCATATAGCCACTGTTTCATATATTAAACAGAAAAACGGTATGCTGTCCTCTCTCGACTCACATACCGTCTCTTTTATTTCTTATTTTTTTATTTTACCGCACCAATTAATGTATTAATATCATCAATCTGGTTTTTCTTTAAATACTCTTCGATTCCTTTAACCGTCTCAACTGTTGCATAAGGGTTTGCAAAATTTGCTGTTCCAATGGAAACTGCTGTTGCACCGGCTAAGATAAATTCCAAAGCGTCTTCTGCATTTGAGATTCCACCCATTCCGATAATCGGAACATTGACTGTCTGAGCCACCTGATAAACCATACGCACAGCCACAGGTTTGACACATGGACCGGACATTCCGCCGGTTTTATTTGCCAGCGCAAAGGTACGACGGTTAATATCAATCTTCATTCCTGTTAAGGTGTTAATTAAAGAAAGAATATCTGCACCGCCTGCTTCTGCTGCTCTTGCCATCTCTGTAATATCGGTTACATTCGGACTTAACTTCATGATAACCGGCTGTTTTGCATATTTTTTCACTTCTTTTGTGATTGCCTCTACCGCTTTTGGATTCTGTCCAAAGGCAATTCCGCCTTCTTTTACATTTGGGCAGGAAATATTGATTTCTAATAAATCAACCGGTTCATCTGCCAGACGTTCTACTACTTCACAATAATCTTCTGTACTTTTTCCACATACATTTACAATAATTTTCGTATCAAACTGTTTTAAGAACGGAATATCTCTTTTGCAAAATACATCAATTCCCGGATTTTGGAGTCCAATTGCATTGAGCATACCGCCGTAAGTTTCTGCAATACGTGGGGTTGGGTTTCCCGGCCACGGTACATTCGCCACACCTTTTGTTACAACTGCACCTAACTCGTTTAAATCTACAAATTCACTGTATTCTGCGCCAGAACCAAATGTTCCGGAAGCGGTCATAACCGGATTTTTGAGTTCTACACCGGCAAGATTTACTTTTGTATTCATTATAATTCTACCTCCGTACTTAAGAACACCGGTCCATCTTTACAAATTCGTTTGTTGTGTACATGAGAATGAGAATCCACGTCTTTAGACTGACATACACAGGCAAGACAGGCTCCGACTCCACATGCCATCTTCTCTTCCATGGAAATCCAGCAAGGGATTCCTTTTTCCAGTGCATAATTTTTTAATGCACGAAGCATCGGTTTTGGTCCACAGGCAAACATCATATCTGCTTCGATTTGATTTTCACGAATTGCGTCTACTACATTTCCTTTTGTTCCAACACTGCCGTCTTCCGTTGCAATAAAAAGTGTTCCTGCTGATTCAAGTTCTTCTTTTAAGAATAAATCCTGATTGCGGTATCCGGATACAATAATCGCTTCTCCCTCGATTTCTTTTGCAGTCTGAAGCATTGGAGGAACGCCAATTCCTCCTCCAATCATCAGCACTTTTTTACCTTTTGCTTCTTCAATCGGAAATCCGTTTCCAAGCGGACCTAAGATTTCAAAAGAATCTCCTGCTTCTGCTTTGGAAAATTCTTCTGTTCCTTTTCCCACTACACGATATACAATACGGAGTGTGCCCTTTTCGCGGTCAATTTCACAGATACTGATTGGTCTTGGAAGCACACGGCTCTTATCATTACTATAGACAGAGATAAACTGCCCCGGTTTTGCCTGTACTGCAACTTCTTTTGCATCAAGCCACATACTGCAGATCCCATCTGCAATCATCTTCTGCTCGATTACAGTACTTTTCATCTTTAACTTTGCCATGATTTTCTCCCCTTATTTTAATGCTGTTAATGCGCCATCAATATCTGCCACCATAGTTTCTACGGCTTTTCTGGATGCATCTGCAAAATTTGCCTCTCCAAACTCTGCATACTGTTCCTGTTTATAAGCTGCAATAATTCCGCGGGAAGAGTTTACCACTGCACCAAGTCCGTCTTCATTAAAGAAATGAACCAGGTCTTTTCCTTTTCCACCCTGTGCACCGTAACCCGGTACTAAAATATAAGATTTTGGCATAATTTTACGAAGCACTTTTCCCATTTCCGGATAAGTTGCACCGACAACTGCCCCGATATAACTGTATTCATCGCCCATGCAGTCAGCGCCCCACTGAGCAACTTTCTCTCCGACTAATTCATATAATGGTCTTCCGTTAATTAACTGGTCCTGAAATTCTCCACTGGATGGATTGGAAGTCTTAACTAAAATAAACAGACCTTTTTTCTCTTTTTTGCAGATATCGATAAACGGATTGACACCATCTGAACCAAGATATGGATTCACTGTTGCAAAATCCTCATCAAAGCCTGCATACTCTTTTGTTCCAACCTGAACTTTTCCAAGATGTCCTACTGCATAAGCAGAAGACGTAGAGCCAATGTCTCCTCGTTTGATATCTCCGATTACAACCAAATCTTTTTCTTTACAGTAATCTACGGTCTTTTTAAATGCAACCAGCCCAGGAATTCCAAACTGTTCATACATTGCAATCTGCGGTTTTACTGCCGGAATCAAATCATAAGTCGCATCAATAATTGCTTTATTAAACTGCCAGATTGCTTCTGCGGCACCCTCTAAGGTTTCTCCATATTCTTTAAATGCAGTCTCCTGTACCTGTTTTGGCACATAAGAAAGCATTGGGTCTAAACCTACGCAAATCGGTGCATGAGTCTTTTTTATTTTTTCTGTCAGTTTGTTAATCATTTTTCTTCCTCCATCTTTTTGTGTCTTATATTGTTCTATTTATTTAAAATTTTTTGCTGCTTCCTGATTCATATAAGCAATCTTGCCATCGCAGATAGTCGCTTTTACCATTCCTTTTACTTTCCAGCCGTTAAACGGTGTATTTTTCCCGCGGGAAAGGAAAGTCATAGAATCAATGACATACTCTTTTTCAGGGTCAATAATTGTAACATCCGCAGGAGCTCCCACTTTTAAAGTACCTTTATTCGAATGAATTACCTGTGCCGGATTATAGCTCATCTTTTCTGCCATCTGCATTGGAGTTAAGATTCCTTTTTCTACCAGCTCTGTAATCGTAAGTGCAACCGAAGTCTCCAAGCCGACAATTCCAAATGGTGCATCTTCCATAGATTGATTTTTTTCATCTCTGCTGTGCGGTGCATGGTCTGTACTGATTACATCAATAATATCGTTTTTTAGTCCTTCTAATAATGCTTCTTTATCCTCTTTGGTACGAAGCGGAGGATTCATTTTATAGTTTGAATCATCTTTATCAATTTCATCAGAAGTCAAAGTAAAATGATGCGGGCAGACTTCTCCTGTCACATCCAGCCCTTCTTCTTTTGCAAGGCGAATCATTTCTACGCTGTCTTTTGTAGAGCAATGACAAAGATGCAGTTTTGCTCCTGCTTCTTTTGCCAATAAGATATCTCTTGCGACAATGACATCTTCCACTGCATTGCTGATTCCCGGTAATCCCAGTTCTTTTGTATATTCATCGGAATTGACACAGCCTTTTGCTTCTATCAGGCTTTTATCTTCACAGTGTGCAAATACCGGAATGTTGCATTCAGCGGCAATCTTCATTGCCTCTTTGTACAATCCTGCATTCATTACACTTTTTCCATCTTCACTGATTGCCGGAATCCCGGCAGCTGCCATTTCTTTAATTTCGGCAAGTTCTTCTCCTGCCTGTCCTTTTGTAACCGCTCCAATCTGAAGTACATGAATCGGTGCCATCTCTTTTGCTTTATTATGCACGTATTTTACGCGGTCTGCACAGTCAATGACCGGCTTAGTATTTGGCATGGCAAGAATTGTGGTAAACCCACCCTTTGCCGCTGCTTTGGAGCCTGACACGATATCCTCTTTGTACGTAAGTCCAGGGTCACGCAGATGTACATGAAGGTCAATCAGACCAGGCATTACATAACAGCCTTTGGCATCAATTACCTTATCCTGTTTTGATGGATTGATTTCATCTTTTATTTCTTTAATCTTTCCTGCTTCGATATACAAATCACTTATCTTATCTGTCTTTGTTGCGGGGTCAATTACCCGTCCGTTTTTAATTAAAATGTTCATGGACTCTCCTCTCCTCCAGCGCCTTCTCTGCACTCTCATCTTCTTACAAAATCAAGTACAGAAAGATTTTGAGAATACATTTTATTCTCTTTTGGTTTTAATAGTAACATACACAAATTCTTTCGTCAATTATACTTTTTTCCTTGACTTTTAAGGCATTTTTGCATATACTGAATCTTGTAATGAAATATTGGATATAAATAATGAAGTGCATTTCACAAGCTTCTGATTATTGTAAATTAAGCGGTTTTTAGAGATTGTATTATTTTATTTATAATGAATATACTCTCTAAAGACCGCTTTTTATTCATATAAGGAGATTTTGAAAGTCCTGCTTTCTTTTGTTTCTATCCGAAATTCAACTACTTATTTTTTTTATTTTATGGAGGTAACATTATGAACAAGGGAACTGTTAAATGGTTCAACGCAGAAAAAGGTTATGGATTTATCACAGGAGAAGACGGACAGGATGTATTCGTACATTTCTCTGCTATCACAGGTGAAGGATTCAAAACTTTGGAAGAAGGACAGGCTGTATCTTATGATTTAACAGAAGGTGCTCGCGGAATGCAGGCAGCTAATGTTGTTAAATTATAATTTATAAGGTATCTGAATCATTTGATTTTCTTATAAACAGCACAAAAAGCGGCTGTCACATGAACCATGTGGCAACCGCTTTTTCTTCACCATGAATTGTTCTTTGAATCACTGTCTTTGAATCAAATGTATCTGAGACTCCACTCATTATTCTGCATCTGTTGTATTTAAAGAACTTAAATAATCTGTGATTGCAGTTACATCCATCTGAGTAGTTACAACTTCTGCATCTTCATCCGGTGTTGTGATAACCTGATATGCAGAATATCCGATCCAGCCGACTAAGAGCAGAGAAACAATTGTAATTCCCAGCTTTTCAACAAGTGTCATACTCTCATCATTTTTATTTTTTCTCTTATTTTTTCCACGGACTGCTTTATTTTTTTTATACTGGTCTACTTTTTCCTGACTCATGTTTTGATTCCTCAACTTTCTACTGTCTATTCGCTATGTACTTTCTACCGTCATCCATTTTTGCGACGTCTGCGCTCATTATAGCACGTTTTCTTTTTTCTGGCTATACCAAACCCAGCGTTTTCAAAAGAAAGAGCCAGCCGGTCAGAGTAAATGCCGAGCACAGTGTTGTCACCATAACAATACTCGAAGTCAGTACCCCTTCATGTCCCATATTTCTTGCCATAACAAAACTGCTGACGGTTGTAGCTGAACCAAGCATCACTAAGATTGCAACCAACTCCGATTCACGATATCCAAGCCAGACTGCAATCGGCAAAAAGATGGCTGCAAGCACCACTAATTTTAAAGCACTTGCAATGAGAGTCGGTTTTAATTTTCCAAGTGCCTTTTTTCCCTCGAAAGAAGCTCCCATCGCCATAAGACCAAGCGGAGTTGCAAGCACTGCCATATTTTTCACTGTTTTTTGCAGAATCTCCGGCTGTGGAATTTTTAAAATTGCCCACACAAAACCTGCTGCAATTCCAAGAATAATCGGATTCGTAACAATTCCCTTTAAAGTTTTTTGTAACAGGGCTTTATCCATTTTTCTCTGTCCCGGTTTTAATAAAGACAGGACGATTACCGCAAACGCATTGTAAAGCGGTACCGTTCCGATAATCATAAGCGGTGCCATTCCGGATGTACCATAGATATTCTGGATAAATGCAATTCCAAGAATTGCCGCACTGCTTCGATATGCTCCCTGCACAAATTCTCCACGTTCTTCTCTTTTTACGACAAAGAATGACAAAACCGTCACTCCTGTAATACTTAAAAACGTTGCAATAAAACAGAACAATACAAACCCGCCATTCCAGCTTTCACGAATATCAACTGCTGAAATATCCTGAAACAAAAGAGCCGGAAGTGCCACAGCAAAGGCGAATTTATTCATCTTTGCCGAAAATGCTTCATCTATCAGCCCGACTCTTTTAAAAAAGCTTCCAAGAAGCATTGTAAAAAAGATAGGAAGGGTTGCATTTAAACTAAAAATCAGATTATCCAACGTCTTAGTCTTCCTTTACCAGCACTTTCAGGATTTCTGAAATATACATGGTATGATAATCTTTCTGTGGATACCATTTTGTATCAATTGTTTCATCTTCAAAGTTTTCCGGAAGAATGTCTCCATGGTACATTTTCTTGCACACTAAAATCAGATTTGCTTCTTCAAATGCAGCTGTTCCATCCACAAAGTATGGAGTTAAACCAGCTTCTTTGATTTTATCTTTGTCACGTCCGGAAACACTTCCACAGATATTTAATGCTTTTCTGTAAGATTCATCAAAAAATGAAATCGTAAACGTATCATTTGCATCTACAAATTCTTTTGTATAACGCTGTGGGCGGATATAAGTCGTTACTGCATTTTTTCCCCACATAATACCGACGCCACCCCAGCTTGCGGTCATTGTATTGCATTTTTCTTCATTGCCTGCGGTAATTAACATCCATTCTTTTCCGATTTTTGTAAATGGATTCATCTGCAATTCTTCTGCTTTTACTTCTTTAAATGCCATGATTTGATTCTCCTTGTCATTAAATTTTTATTGTCAAAAACATATTTATCTGCCGTATAATTTTGTCATACGGCGGATTTTCTCTTTTAATTCTTCGGAAAATGCCCCTTTTGTCATTCTCCATTTCCAGTTGTCTCCAAGCGTGGACGGCATATTGATTCTTGCCTCACTTCCAAGTCCCAGAAAATCCTGAACCGGAATAATACAGGTATCTGCTGTACTTCTCATCGCAAGTGCAATTAAATCCCAGTGCTGTTCTTCCTTTGGAGTGTAAAAACTATTCATGTAACGCAGGGCAACCTCTTTGTCTCCATCGGAAAGTTTCTCAAACCAGCCCGCTGTTGTATCGTTATCATGTGTTCCTGTATAAACCACACAGTTTCTCTGATATTTATAAGTCAGATAATCACTGTCCTCACTCGGGTCAAAAGCAAACTGCAGAACTTTCATTCCCGGATATCCGCTGTCTTTTAAGAGTTGAAATACACTCTCTGTCAAAAATCCCAAGTCCTCTGCAATAATGTCAAGTTCACCAAGCTTTTCTTTGACCGTGTTAAATAAATCCATACCCGGACCTTTTTCCCAGTGTCCGTTTACGGCTGTCTCATCTCCATAAGGAATCGAATAATATTCGTCAAATCCACGGAAATGGTCGATTCTTACAATATCATATAAATCAAAGCAGTAAGCAATTCTCTTCAACCACCAGTCATATCCTGTTTTCTTATGATATGCCCAGTTATATAATGGATTTCCCCAAAGCTGTCCTGTTGCAGAAAAAGCATCCGGCGGGCATCCGGCCACACCAAGCGGAAGATTTTTCTCATCTAACTGGAATAACTCCGGATTTGCCCAGGTATCTGCACTGTCAAATGCAACATAAATCGGAACATCACCTACAATCTGAATTCCCTTTTCATGTGCATACTCTTTTACTTTTGTCCACTGCTCATGAAACTCATACTGCAAAAATTCATAAAAATTACATTCTTCTTCCAGTTCTTTTTTATAATATTCTACCGCTTCCGGTTTTCTAAGACGGATCTCTTCTTCCCACTCAATCCAGCTTTTTCCATCATTTTGATTTTTAAGTGCCATATACAGTGCATAATCCGGAAGCCAGTGTTGATTGGCTTTACAAAATTCTGTGAATTTTTCATCGGATAATATATCAGAATTTAAAAATGCCTGTTTTAATAATACAAATCTGGAATTATAAATTCTTCCATAATCAATGTAGGATTCATTGTCTCCATAATCAGAAGCTTCGCAGGCTTCTTTTGTCAGCCAGCCTTTTTCTGCCAGTGTATCCAGATCAATAAAATACGGATTTCCTGCAAACGTAGAAAAGGATTGATATGGGGAATCTCCATAGCTGGTAGGACCAAGTGGCAGAATCTGCCATAATTTTTGTCCCGTCTCTTCTAACAAGTCAATAAATTCATAAGCTTCTTTTGAAAATCCACCGATTCCATAAGGAGATGGCAGGCTTGCAATCGGAAGCAGCATTCCGTTTCTTCTCATTTCAATTCCCTCATTCTTCATATTGTATTTTTATTAATGTAAGCCCTCTTGCCGGTGCCGTTGCTCCGGCTTTTTTTCTATCTTTCGCCTCTATGATTTCCAACATATCCTCCGGTTTTCTTGCCCCGCTTCCCACTTCGATTAACGTTCCTGCAAGAATCCGTACCATATTATAAAGAAAACCACTTCCTGTAATCCGCATACAGATTTCGTCGTCCTCTTTTTTTATCTGAAAATCATAAATGGTCCGCACTGTCGTTTTGACCTGTGCCCCTGCTCCGCAGAAACTCTTAAAATCATGTTCTCCAAGCAGATATTCTCCGGCTTTTCGCATTTTTTCCACGTCTAATGGAAGATAAGTAAAATGAGAATACAGCCGTTTTGTCGGAACCGGAAATTTTTTATTTAAAATCCGATATTCATACGTTTTCCTGCTGTTTCGATAACGAGGATGAAAATCCGGTTCAACTTCTTTTGACATCTGAATCCGAATGTCTTCCGGCAGTCTTTGATTTAAGGCATAAGAAATTTTTTCTCCCGGCATCCTTGCACTTGTATCAAACACAGCTACATTTCCAAGTGCATGTACTCCTGCATCCGTACGGCTTGCTCCGATGGTTTCAATCGGCTCTTTTAGTAATTCCGATAACTTTTGGTTAATCACTTCCTGAACTGTAATTCCATTTGGCTGTACCTGCCATCCACAATAATTTGTTCCGTCATAGGCAATTTCAAGCATGACCCGTTTCATGTTCTATTCCTCCTCTGACTACTCTCACAGGCAAGCCTGTGGGTTTTTGCCACTAATTTATAACAATATACTCAAAAAATTCCGAGAGTACATTATACTATAATACGCAATACAATGTCGGCAATCAGATAAACCAGTAAAATCAGATATGCCATAATATCATGCTTCTGATATTTTAATGGTTTCATGGATGTACGATGGTCTCCTCCATGATAACAGCGGGCTTCCATTGCCATTGCCAAATCATCTGCTCTTCGAAATGCTGAAATAAAAAGCGGAACTAACAGCGGAATTAAATTTTTCGCTTTTTTGATTAAATTTCCCGATTCAAAATCTGCCCCTCTGGCAATCTGTGCTTTCATAATTTTATCCGTCTCTTCCATTAAAATCGGAATAAAACGCAGTGCAATCGACATCATCATTGCGATTTCATGAACCGGAACTTTAATTTTGTTGAGCGGACGCATTAATTTTTCCAGACCGTCGGTCAACTGGTTTGGTGTCGTTGTCAATGTCATAACAGAAGAACCCATCACCAGATAAATCAGTCGGATTCCGATTTTTATCGCCTGACGGATTCCTTCTTCTGTAATCTTTAAAATCCAAATCTGTACAACCACTTTTCCGGGAACTAAGAACAGGTTAAATGCCACTGTAAGGATAAAAATAAAAAACAATGGCTTTAAACCTTTCATCATAAATTTAACCGGAACTTTGGAAAGTACAATCACCACCGCTAAAAATGCTGTGGCCAGCAGATACCCCCATAAAGAATCTGCAACAAACAGTGAGATTAAAAATGCAATTGTTCCTACAAATTTCACTCTCGGGTCTAAGCGATGCAAAATTGATTTTGCCGGATAATACTGGCCAATTGTGATATCTTTTATCATAGTATCTGTTTCTCCAGTGCTCTTAAAATACTTCTCTTTGCTTCCTCAATCGTTGTCGCATTTGTATCAACCGGAAGACCTTTTGCCTGCAGATCATGCATAATATAGGTAATCTGCGGTGCTGCAAGCCCCATTGATTCCAGTTCTTTATAATGAGAAAAGACTTCTTTTGGCGTTCCGTCAAATGCTTTTTCCCCTTTATTCATCACAATCATGCGCTCTACATATTTTGCGATATCTTCCATACTGTGTGAAACCAGTACCACCGAAATTTTTCGTTCTTCGTGAAGCATTGCAATCTGGTCTAAGATTTCATCTCTGCCTCTTGGGTCAAGACCCGCTGTCGGCTCGTCTAGAATCAATACTTCCGGTTCCATTGCTAAAACTCCGGCAATTGCCACTCTTCTTTTTTGTCCTCCGGAAAGTTCAAATGGCGAACTTTTATAAGATTTCTCTGGAAATCCAACATGCGCAAGTGCCATTCTTGCCCTTTCTTCTGCTTCTTCCTGACTTGCTCCAAGATTTTTTGGACCAAAGCAGACATCAGTAAGCACATCTGTTTCAAACAGCTGATGCTCCGGATACTGAAAGACCAATCCGACTTTACTGCGAAGGTTTCGAAGCGGATATCCTTCTTTCCAGATATCTTCCCCATTATAAGAAACAACTCCTGAAGTCGGACGGATAAGTCCATTTAAATGCTGAATTAACGTTGATTTTCCACTGCCGGTATGTCCGATAACTCCCATAAACTGTCCCTGTGGAATCTCCAGACTGACATCTTTTAATGCATGCATCTCATAAGCGGTTCCCGGACTGTAAGTATAGGTTACATTTTCTAATTTTATCGACATAATGCACTCACCAGTTCCTCTCTTGTCAATATTCCATCCGGTAGCGGCACACCTGCCTGTTTCAGTTCATGCGCCAACAAAGTAACCTGCGGTACATCCAGACGATAGGATTTTAACTCTTCTACTTTTGAAAATACTTCCCTTGGTGTTCCCTGCATGACAATTTTTCCTTTATCCATAACAAATACTTTATCCGCCAAAGTCACTTCTTCCATGTAATGGGTAATCAAAACGACTGTGATGCCTTTCTTTTCGTTTAATTCCTTTACCGCCTGCAGCACTTCTTTTCGTCCGTTTGGATCAAGCATCGCCGTAGGCTCATCCAAAATAATGCACTTTGGCTCCATTGCCATCACACCGGCAATTGCCACTCTCTGTTTTTGTCCTCCGGAAAGTTTATTCGGAGAATGACTTCTATATGCCGTCATACCGGTTGCCTCTAAACTTTTATTGACTCTTCTCCAGATTTCATCCGTTTCCACACCCATATTTTCCGGACCAAATCCGACATCTTCTTCCACAATCGAACCAATAATCTGATTATCGGGATTCTGAAATACCATGCCGGCTTTCTGACGTACTTTCCAGATTTCTTCCTCCGTAGAAGTATTGATTCCATCTACTACCATTGCACCCTCTGTTGGATATAAAAGCGCATTGATATGCTTTGCCAGCGTCGATTTCCCGGAACCATTATGTCCAAGAACTGCAATAAACTGTCCCTGTTCAATATCCAGATTAATGTCATCGAGCGCACGATGTGTTTCTTCTATATGTCCATTTTCATCATATTTATAATAATCATGCATTAACTTTAATGCTTTAATGATTCCCATCGTCTATCCTCTCTCTTGTAACACTCTGTCATTTCCACATACATACCGATAAACTTCTATTTCTTTTGCATCCTGTTCCACATGATAATCGATTTTTAAAAATCCCAGTTTTTTTGCCAGCGCAATGGATGATTTGTTCTCCGAATGAATCCGGCAGTAAAGATACTTTGCGCCTCGCTCTTTGGCTTCTAAAAGAATTGCATGGCAGGCTTCATATCCATATCCCTGTCTTTGATAAGCTTCATCAATCAAATAACCCAGTTCCACAACAGAACGACCCTGATTCCAGATTTTCGGTTCGATTCCCACTCGTCCGATAATTTTACCACTTTGTTTTTCTATCACTGCCCAATAGCCCATATCACACAATTCATACATATATCTTCGGTAACTTGGGAAGTTTTCGATTTCTTCTTCTAATGTCTTTTCCTTTCCCTCAACCGCATTTTCTGTTGAATTCTGCTCATTTAAAGCAAGCATTTGTGGTAAGTCCGCTTCTGACATTTCCCGAACTAAAAGTCGTGGGGTCTCACATACCACTGCTGGAAGATGGTGATTGTGGCAATAAACTTTTTCCACAAATCTGGCATCAATCTCTTCATAGCCTTCGATTATCATTGCCGCCTGACTTAAGTCCTGCTTTCCTGAATCCGGATTAAAATATCCCATACAGGTTATATTTGCCGCTTTTGCTGCACGGCATCCATTGGTAGAATCTTCCACAACCAGACATTCACTTACGTCTAATTCAAGTTCCTCTGCTGCTGCCAAAAAGACGTCCGGTGCCGGTTTCGGATGCTTTACATTCTCTCCACTTAATATTTTATCAAAGTAGTGCCGAATATTTAAACGTTTTGTAACCATTTGAATATAAGAAAGCGGTGAAGAAGAAGCAATCGCCATTTTGTATCCCGCATTTTTTAAGCGTTCCAGCAACTGTGGCACGCCCTCTATCATCGGGATACCCTCCCGTTCCACCGTTTCCGCTTTAATCTTTTTCATGGTATCCACTAATGCCTTATCTTCTCTGTCAATTCCATAGGTTTCATGAAGAAGATTCATAAGAAATCCAAGTGTAGAACCAATACAAGGTTTATAGACCTCATAATCCAATTCAATTCCACGTGTTAAAAGTGCTTCTTTCCAGATACGGTAATGTACTGGTTCACTGTTGATCAGCACTCCGTCCATATCAAATATAATTCCCTTTAACATCCTTTTTCTCCAAACTTTAAAAGGGTACTGCTTTTTCACAGCACCCTTTCTATTTTTTCAGGCATTGCACGGTGTAAAGCGTTGGAGTGCTTAGCTGCGGTAAAGCGGACATTCGCAATCCGCTTTGCTACTTGCTCATGAACGCAGTCGCTTCGCGCTCTGTCAGTGGGAGCTTTCAACTCCCACTGACAGAAGCATCCCCCTCACTCGCCGCTTAGTGCTCCGCGCACTTGAAGCAGGGGAATGCTTAGCTGCATTCAAACAGCAATTCATCCATAATTTTCCAGATTTCTTCCCTTCCCTGCTTGGTTTCGGCAGAGAATGGAATGACCTGTGTGCCCGCAAGCAGCTCGAGTCCTTGTTTCAATGCCTTCACGTGTTTCTGTACCTGGCTGCGTTTTAATTTATCTACTTTTGTTGCAATAATAATCGGCTGATAACCATTGTGTACAATCCAGTCATACATCATTTTGTCATTTGCTGACGGGTCATGCCGAATATCAATCAGCAAAAAGACCGCTTTTAACTGCTTTGATTTTTGGAGATAACGTTCAATTAATTTTCCCCACTGTTCTTTTACTGACTGCGAAACCTTTGCATATCCATATCCCGGCAAATCTACCAGATACATGGCATCATTAATATTATAAAAATTAATGGTCTGTGTCTTACCCGGGGAAGCACTGGTTCTTGCCAGTGCTTTACGATTCATTAATGCATTAATCAAAGAAGATTTTCCCACATTTGATTTTCCCGCAAATGCAACCTCAGGTAACTCAGTATCAGGAAGTGTGCTGGTAATTCCACACACAATGTCCAGTGACACATTTTTTATAATCATACCTGACCTCCCGTAAATGCTTCTTTTATTACTTCTTCCATAGAGCTTACAAAGATAATATTCAGTCCGTCTGTAATTTCTTTTTCTAATTCCTCTACATCCGGTTTATTTTCTTTCGGAACAAGTACCGTTGTAATTCCGGCATTTTTTGCCGCAAGCAGTTTTTCTTTTAATCCTCCGATTGAAAGGACACGACCTCTTAAAGTAATTTCACCGGTCATTGCAAGATTTGCTTTTACCGGAATTTTTATAATTGCAGAAAGCATTGCTGTCGCCATGGTAATTCCGGCTGATGGACCATCCTTTGGAACCGCTCCTTCCGGAATATGGATATGTATGTCATTGTTTTTAAAAAATTCTGCATCAATCTGATAGTTCTCTGCAATTGAGCGGATATAGCTGATTCCGATCTGTGCAGATTCCTTCATGACATCTCCCATCTGTCCGGTCAATACAAACTCACCCTGCCCCGGCATCAGATTCACCTCGATTTGAAGCGTATCCCCACCAACACTGGTCCATGCAAGTCCACGTACAATCCCTATCTGATCTTCTTCATTTTTCTTCTGGAACGTATAACGCGCTCTTCCTAAAAATTCTTCCAGATTCTCTTTTTCTACTCTTACACAGCTTTCTTTTTCTTCTAAGATTTTTCTGGCTGATTTTCTACAGATTGTTCCAATCTTTCGCTCCAGACTTCTGACACCTGCTTCTCTTGTATAAGCAGTAATCATTTCTCTTAAAGCTTCATCGGAAATTTCAAGCTGCGCTGATTTTAATCCGTGTGCCTTAATCTGCTTTGGAATCAGATGTTCTTTTGCAATATGCCATTTTTCATTTTCGGTATAGCTGCTGACTTCAATGATTTCCATACGGTCTAAAAGCGGACCCGGAATAGTCTGTAAATCATTTGCAGTTGCAATGAAAAGCACTTCTGATAAATCCAGAGGAATTTCCACATAGTGGTCACGGAATTTATGATTCTGCTCAGAATCCAGCACCTCCAGAAGAGCGGAAGAAGTATCCCCTTTGTAATCACTGCTGACTTTATCTATTTCATCTAACAGCATCAGAGGATTTTTGACTCCCGCCTGAATCATTCCATTTGCAATACGACCCGGCATTGCGCCCACATAAGTTCTCCTATGTCCACGGATTTCTGCTTCGTCACGCACTCCGCCAAGGCTGATTCTGACATATTCTTTATTCAACGCATGTGCTACCGACTTTGCAATAGAGGTTTTTCCGGTTCCGGGCGGTCCTACCAGACAGAGAATCGGACTTTCGCCTTTTTTCGTCAATGTCCGTACCGCAAGGAATTCCATGATACGCTCTTTTACTTTTTCCAGGCCATAGTGTTCCTCTTCAAGAATCTGATACGCTCCCTGCAGGTTCTTATTATCGCGACTGGTCTTGTCCCATGGCAGAGACAATAACGTCTCAATATAGGTGCGTATTACTCCTGATTCTGCCGGACTTCCCACAGTATTTTTAAACCGGTTGATTTCTTTTGTAATACGTTCTTTGACTTCTTTTTTTGCCTTTAATTTCTTTACGGTTTCTAAAAATTGTTCCGCTTCCGTTGCAGAATTATCTTCGCCTAATTCTTCACGGATTACTTTTAACTGTTCCCGTAAAATATATTCACGCTGATTTTTATCGACACGCTCTTTCACTTTAGATTGAAGTTTTGCTCCGATTTCCATAATCTGGATTTCGTTTGTAAGAATCATTCCTACAATTTCATAGCGATCCTCAAGGCTGACCGCCTCTAAAATCTTCTGTCGTTCTTCGTAGCGAATCTGAATGTGAATCGAAATCTGGTCTAAAACTTTTTCCACGTCCTCTAATTCCAAAATCTGACCGGCAAGTTCTTTGCTGACCTGCTTATTGGAATTACAATAACGTACAAATAATTCTTTGATACTGCGAAGCATTGCTTCTTTTACTGTTTCATCCAAGTCTTCTTCCGGCTCAAAAACCGCTATCTGTGCCTCAAGATAATTTGGATTTTCTTCTAAAGAAACCAGCTGTGCTTTCTCGATTCCTTCTACTAAAACCCGAACAATGTTCTTTGGAAGTTTTACCAATTGTTTAATTTCTGCAATTGTTCCAATTGGATATAAATCCTCCTGAACCGGTTCTTCTGTCTCAGGATTTTTTTGTGTAATCAAGAGAATCCTCTGGTCCTGCACCATCGCCTGTTCAATCGCCTGAATCGATTTTTCTCTGCTTACATCAAAGTGAACAATCATATCAGGAAGAATGGTCGTTCCTCTGAGGGCAACCGCCGGTAAATGATACATTATGTCACTCAATTCCCACACCTCCTTATTTTCATTGATGTATACCTCTTTTATGCCGTTTCCGGTTTATTGCGTTTGCGTCCGCCTTTGCTTCTTCTTGTCGGAGGCTGCATCTCTCCATGTTCAAGTTCGGCACTTCCTGTTCCCTCTACCACTTCTTTGGTAATCTTGCAGGAACGGATGGTCTCATCGGATGGAATTTCATACATTAAATCCATCATGGTATTCTCCATGATAGCGCGAAGTCCTCTCGCTCCGGTTTTTCTTGTCATAGATTTTTCTGCAATGGCATTAATTGCGGATTCATCAAACTCTAATTTCACGCCATCTAATTCAAACAGTTTTTCGTACTGTTTTACTAAAGAGTTTTTCGGCTCTTTTAAGATACGAACCAGAGCTTCTTTATCCAACGCATCTAAAGAGACAACAACCGGTACTCGTCCGACAAATTCCGGAATCATACCAAATTTCACAAGGTCATGCGGCATAACCTCTTTTAACACATCACCGATATTTCGTTCTTTTTTATCTGCAATCTCAGTATTAAATCCGATTGATTTTGTATCCATACGGGTTTCAATAATTTTATTTAAGCCTTCAAATGCACCACCACAGATAAATAAAATATTGCTGGTATCAATCTGGATAAATTCCTGCTGCGGGTGTTTTCTTCCTCCCTGAGGCGGAACACTTGCAACTGTTCCTTCAATAATTTTCAGCAGTGCCTGCTGTACCCCTTCACCGGATACATCACGGGTAATGGAAGTATTTTCTGATTTTCTGGTAATCTTATCAATTTCATCAATGTAGATAATACCATACTGTGCACGTTCTACATCATAATCTGCTGCCTGAATAATCTTAAGCAGAATATTTTCTACGTCCTCTCCTACATAACCTGCTTCTGTCAGTGTTGTCGCATCTGCGATTGCAAATGGAACATTTAACAGTTTTGCAAGTGTCTGTGCAAGCAGAGTTTTTCCGGAACCTGTCGGTCCTAACATCAAAATATTACTCTTCTGAAGTTCTACATCTGAATTACTGCCTGCCAATACTCTTTTATAATGATTATAAACTGCTACGGAAAGTACTTTTTTGGCTTCATCCTGTCCGATTACATAGTCATCCAGAAATGACTTAATCTCCTGTGGTTTCAGCAGATTAATTTCATCGTTCATCGGTTCTGCATAATCTGCACTTTCTTCCGCACAGATTTCTGCACAGATTTCCACACACTCATCACAAATATAAGTTCCGTTTGGTCCGGCGATCAATTTACGCACCTGCTCCTGTGTTTTTCCACAAAATGAGCAGCGGACTTTCGGTTCATTTCCTTTCATTGCCATTTCTTTTCCTTTCTGTTTTACTTCTCTTTTTAATGGCGAAAAGACCCCCGAGCCAAAGCGCAGGAGTCTTATCTTTTGTCTTACTTTTTATACTCAATTATGCTGTCAATCAGACCATAAGCCTTTGCCTCTTCTGCGGACATATAATAATCTCTTTCCGTATCTCTGGCAACGACTTCATAAGGCTGACCAGTATTTGCAGCCAGAGTCTCATTCAGTTTCTTTTTGGTTTTCAGAATCATATTTGCAACGATTTCAATCTCTGTTGCCTGACCCTTTGCACCGCCAGATGGCTGATGAATCATGATTTCTGCATTCGGAAGAGCAAAACGTTTTCCTTTTGCACCACCTGCAAGAAGGAATGCTCCCATACTTGCAGCCATACCTACGCAGATTGTTGATACATCACATTTAATATAATGCATGGTATCATAAATTCCCCATCCTGCTGAAACTGAACCACCCGGGCTGTTAATGTATAACTGAATATCTTTTCCAGGATCTTCTGATTCCAAGAACAGAAGCTGAGCAATAATAAGACTTGCAGTTGTATCATTTACTTCTTCTCCTAAAAAGATAATTCTGTCTTTCAGCAAGCGGGAATAGATATCATAACTTCTCTCACCCCTGCTTGTCTGTTCAATCACATATGGTACTAAACTCATGAAACTCCTCCTATTCTGTCAAACAGGTTCAAAGGACTGATTAAGCCTCTTTATTTTCTACGACTTCTGTTACTTTTGCAGCATCTGCAAGTAAAGTAACTGCTTCCTGAACAGCTAAATCTTTCTTCATCTGTTCTTTTTCGTAGTCACCCATTAATTCATTTAATTTTTCAGCTGTCATTTTATATGCTTCAGCCATTTTTGCAATTTCTTCATTGACTTTTTCATCAGAAATCTGGATATCTTCTACTTCTGCAACTTTTTCAAGTACCAGACGTGTCTGGATCGTCTTCATAGCCTGTGGTCTTAACTGTTCTTCCATTGCTGCACGGTCAGAACCTGTGAACTGATAGTACTGGTCAATGGAAAGTCCCTGCTGCTGAAGTCTTGAGATAAAGTTGTTTAACAGCTCCTCAATCTGAAGCTGAACCATAGCTTCCGGAATATCCATCTGTGCATTTTCAATTACTTTATCTACTACTTTATCTTCTTTTTCACGTTTTGCAGCTGCTTCTTTTCTTTCTTTTAAGTTCTTTTCGATATCAGCTTTGTATTCTGCAAATGTTTCAAATTCAGAAACATCTTTTGCGAATTCATCATCTAATTCCGGAAGTTCTTTTACTTTAATTGCTTTTACTGTGCATTTAAATACAGCAGCTTTTCCTTTGAGGTCTTCTGCATGATAATCTTCCGGGAAAGTAACGTTTACTTCTTTTTCTTCTCCGATTACTGCACCAACCAACTGATCTTCAAATCCCGGGATGAAAGAGTTAGAACCAATTGTCAGCGGATAATCGGTTCCTTTTCCGCCTTCAAAAGCAACTCCGTCAACGAATCCTTCAAAGTCAAGTGTTACCATGTCTCCATCAGCAACTGCTCTGTCGTCTACGTCGATTGTTCTGGAGTTCTTTTCCTGTTCTTTTTTCAGTTCTGCTGCAACTTCTTCTTCTGTTACGTCTGCTGCGGATACTTCTACTTCTACACCTTTATATTCACCTAAAGTAACTTCCGGTTTTACAGCAACTTCTGCTGTAAAGATGAAAGATTTTCCTTTTTCAATCTGTACAATGTCAATTGTTGGTCTGGAAACGATGTCTAATTCGCTTTCCTGTGCTGCCTTTGGATATTCTGTATTAATCAGAAGATTTGCTGCATCTTCAAAAAATACACCTGCTCCATACATTTTTTCAATCATAACACGTGGAGCTTTTCCTTTACGGAATCCTGGAATGTTGATGCTTTTTTTGTTTCTGTTGTAAACAGTGTTTACTGCTTTTTCAAAATCTTCTGCTGATACTTCAACTGTCAGCTTTGCCATGTTTTTTTCGAGTTTTTCTACCTGTACGCTCATTTTAAATGATTCCTCCTTGAATTCTATATGTATTGATGCATATTAGGTATTCATGCATTTCTGCCCATAAATAGACCATTTTTCATACTTACAGTCATTATCACAGTATAGCACAAGGTTTTTTAAAATACCAGCATTTTTTTAATAAACGATTGATTTTTTTATCTGATGTGCCTTTACTTCACCTTCTAACTGACTAATCAGCTCCAGCGCAAACGCAATTGCCGTTCCAACCCCTCTGCTTGTTGTCACATTCTTATCACGTACCACTGCTTCTTCCGAAAGAACTGCCCCTTTTAATTTTTCCTCGCATCCTGGATAGCAGGTTGCTTTTCTGCCTTTTAAAATTCCATTTGCTCCAAATACTCCTGGTGCGGCACAGATTGCTGCTACTTTTTTGTCTGCTTCATTAAATTTTATCAACAGTTCGGTTAAACCTTTGTGTTCTCCTAAATGCAGAGTTCCCGGCATCCCGCCCGGCAGTACAAGCATATCTGCATCACTGTAATCTGCCTCTTCAAATAACCGGTCTGCACTCACTTTAATCCCGTGGGAGCCCGTCACTTCAAGACTTGTTCCAATCGAAACCATAAGCACTTCTTCTCCGGCTCTTCTTAACAAATCAACAACGGTCAATCCTTCTACTTCTTCAAATCCCTCTGCTAAAAACACACATACTTTTGCCATGTGACATTCCTCCTGTTTGCTTTTTTCTCAAATTATGATACGATACTGGTAAATGATATTTCAATCATCATATAAAAATCAAAGGAGCATTTTATTTTATGGAAATCGAAAGAAAATATCTGATTAAAAACCTGCCATTTTCCCTAAATGAATATTCTTTTCACAAAATTGAACAGGCCTATCTAAACACCGACCCTGTTATCCGAATCCGAAAACAGGATGACGATTATATCTTTACTTATAAAGGTCGTGGACTTATGGTAAGAGAAGAATACAATCTGCCGTTAAATGAACAGGCTTACTATCATCTTAGAGAAAAAGCCGACGGCATTATTTTATCCAAAACCCGCTATCTTATTCCTTTTAAAACTTATACCATCGAATTAGATGTATTTGACGCCCCTTATGAAGGACTGATTCTCGCAGAAGTTGAATTTCCTGACGAATCTTCGGCTAATTCTTTTACTGCACCGGACTGGTTCGGAGAAGATGTCACCTTTTCCAAAATTTATCATAACAGTACCTTGTCAGCCGGTAAAACACAGGAGCCCATTTAACTAAGGCTCCTGCTTTTTTCCCTTTTGTTTCATCTGTTGTCTTTGTATCCGTCTCCAGGTTTCTTCCTGCCTTTTATCCAGTTCTTTTTCAAATTGTATCCCATACTTTCTCTCTAATTTCCAGAGATAACATTCTAAAATCACTCCACAAAAAACACCTGCTAGCTTTGCCACTGGATTCTTACTCTTCCGGAAGTGTTTTCTTAATCGAAAAATTCGTTCCATTTTCATCCCTTCTGTCAAAATAAAAACTATTCCATGATTCCTTTTCTTTTATTTTAACAGGAGAGCTTTTCTTTTGCAATGTTATATATTGCAAAATCATCTCAATCTCCGACTGAGATAACACTCCGTGGGGCGCACATTGTCCAGTGGACGATGGTTCTGCGCGGACCGTAACGAAGTGTAGACCGCAGCGATCCTAAGAAGAATTTGTCAGCTTGTGCTGACTAGAATTGTGCGCCAAGTCTCACGAATGTTCGACTTGAATTTTTATAACTGTTTTGTTTTCTTTACACAGGCACGAATACTTTCGGAAACTGCACTTCGCATGCCTCTTTCTTCTAACACACCAACTCCCTCTATTGTTGTTCCCGACGGTGAGCAGACCATATCTTTTAACTCACCCGGATGCATACCTGTTTCTAATACCATCTTTGCACTTCCATATACAGCCTGTGCCGCAAATTCATATGCCTGTTTTCTTGGCATGCCCTCTGCAACTGCTCCATCTGCCATTGCTTCGATAAACATAAACACAAATGCCGGTGAACTTCCGCTGACTGCGCCAACCACATCCAGAATTTTTTCTGTCACGGTATCTGCACGTCCAAAAGAACGAAGCAGCACCAGCGCATCTTCGAGTTCTCTTTCTGTAACCTCTTTATTCGGGCAGACACCTGTAATGCCTTCTCCAACCAGCGCCGGTGTATTTGGCATGGTACGGATAATTTTATGACCTGCTCCAAACTGTGCTTCCAACCATTCCAGTTTCTTTCCCGCTACAATCGAAATAATCACCTGTTCTGATTTTATTTCTGATTTTATTTCCTGAATTACTTCTTCACAAAACTGAGGTTTTACTGCTAAAAAGATTACATCTGCATCCTGTACCGCCTCCTTATTATCGGTTGTACATTCGATTCCAAGTGTTTCCTGTACTTTTTTAGCAGAGTTTTCTGTTTTCGTAGATGCCTTGATATCCTCTTTTTTTAAGATTCCTTTTTCTAATATCCCGCCAATAATTGCGGTTGCCATATTTCCACAGCCTACAAATCCTATTTTCATGTCTGTCAAACCTCCTGTATTGTTTTACAAACTCTCAAATTCTTTAAATCAAGTGTAGTAAGAATTCTGAGAATACATTTTTTCTTATTATCCAACGTTTTTTTCTTTTTTGCAAGTATTGGCTGTGTTTTTTCTCTTCTCATGGTATAATATGATGTAAGTGTCAAAAGTATAAATTGCGGTTGTGCTTGCACAAAAAGCAATTTATACTTAATTGACACGCCGAACAACGAAAACGCAATAAAATGGGGCGAATACGCCGTTTTATGGAAGTTTGAGGTGTTCGAGGATTGCAGGAATTGCGTAGCAATGGAGCAATCCGGTTCATCAGTGAGTGGCAAAATTTACTTTTGACACTCACATCATAATATATTTCAAGACTAATAAAAAAACTAAGACTACTAAAGGAGTTATCAACTATGAACAATGAATTATTTTCTGTTTATCACTGCAAATCCTGCAATAAAATCGAAGTCACCCAGTATATCTCTCCGGAACAAATCAAAGAATTTGGATTTACCGCAGAAGAATTAAAACCAAGCTGTCCAGCCACCGGAAGCTATGACTTAGAAGAACTTGGCCAGATGACAGACAAAGAACTGCGTCATTTTTCCTACAGCGATGTAGAGGGTGTAAAAGAATACTTAAAAAATCGCAGTCAGTCTGGTCCGAAACTATAATAAAAGCCATCCGGCATGCTTCTTGTATGCCGGATGTTTTATTCACAACATTTTGCTAAGCGAGTCACTACCATTTCTATCTTCTCCAATTCAATCGAAGAATAATTCATGACATAAGTGTTTTGGATTTCTTCCCGATTTTCCTTATAGTACGCAGACAATGGAGACAGTTTAATTCCCTGCGCTTTTGCGTTCTCCATTAATTGTTCCTGTGGCTTTTTCGTTTCAATCTTCATCAGAAAATGAACTCCTGCCTCTTCTCCGGAAATGGAAACATATTGGTTCAAACGACTTTTTTTAATGGTCTCTACAATGGTATTTCGTTTATTATGATAATAATTTCGCAGCCGGTTAATGTGCTTTTCAAAATAACCTTCTTCAATAAATTTTGCCAGCGTATACTGTTCAAAATTAGAAACCGTACAAGAATAAAAAGACAGTTTTTTATAATACTGCTGAAAAAGTTCTCTTGGAAGGATCATATAGCTGATACGCACGGTGGACGCAAGTGTTTTTGTAAAGGTATTCATATAAATCACTTTGTCAGACACATCCATGCTTTGCAGCGTTGGAATCGGCTGACCACTTAAGCGCAGTTCACTGTCATAGTCATCTTCAATAATATAACGATTTTCTGATTTTGAAGCCCAGCCGAGCAGTTCATAGCGTCTGCTGACCGGCATCACAATTCCTGTCGGATAATGATGAGATGGCGAAATGTGTGCAATATCGACTTGATTTTCTTCCAGCTTAGAAATTTCCACGCCTTCCTTATCCATATCAATATACTTACAGAGCACTTTATAACTTTGATAGATTTTTCCAATTTTCCGATATCCCGGATTTTCCACAGCATAAATCTTTTCATTTCCCAAAAGCTGGATTAACAAGCCATATAAATATTCTGTTCCGGCACCTACAATAATCTGTTCCGGTAACACCGCCATGCCACGGAACTCTTTTAAATGCTTTGCAATAGCTTCTCTTAGAAAAAACACACCGCCGCAGGGGGGATTAATCATAAGCTGCATCTGATTTTCATTTAAAACTTCCCGGATTGTTCTGGTCCAGATGGTAAATGGAAACAATTCACTCTCTGTCTGATTACTTGTAAAATCTGCCAGATATGCATTTTCCCCTCCGGTAAGCGGTACCATTTCCTTTACAAAGGTTTTCTTTTCAATTTCAATGACCTGCTTAAAATCCGTAACATAAAATCCTTTTTTCGGAATGGAATAAATATAACCTTCCGCAATCAGCTGTTCATAAGCATTTTCTACCGTAATGACACTGATACCCAGATTTTTTGCAAAACTTCTCTTAGACGGCAGTTTCTCCCCTGCCTTAATACTTCCCAGTAAAATATCATTTTTGATGCATTTATACAGATATTCATAAAGGGAATCTGACCCTATATTTGTAAAATTATAAGTAAGCATATTGTCTTATCTCTCCAATCTGACCTTACTGAATATATTTATTTTGGCAATTTAAATAGAATCACTTTAGAATTATAATCTACCCATGCGATTTCGTAAATGATTTTTTAGGAGGCTTTTCAAAATGGAAAACAGATATAAATTAAATAAAGAACTGGCACAGATGTTAAAAGGTGGCGTTATCATGGATGTTACTACACCGGAACAGGCAAAAATTGCAGAAGAAGCAGGTGCCTGTGCCGTTATGGCACTGGAAAGAATTCCGGCAGACATCCGTGCAGCAGGCGGTGTCTCAAGAATGAGTGACCCAAAAATGATTCGCGGAATTCAGGAAGCGGTTTCTATTCCGGTTATGGCAAAATGCCGTATTGGACATTTCGTAGAAGCACAGATTCTTGAAGCAATTGAAATTGACTACATTGATGAAAGTGAAGTATTATCTCCTGCAGATGATGTTTATCATATCAATAAAAGAAACTTTAAAGTTCCTTTTGTATGCGGTGCAAAGGATTTAGGCGAAGCATTAAGAAGAATTAATGAAGGAGCTTCCATGATTCGTACCAAAGGCGAACCTGGTACCGGTGATGTTGTCCAGGCAGTCCGCCACATGCGCAAAATGAACAGTGCGATTGCTCAGATTAAAGGAATGCGTGAAGATGAATTATTTGAAGCTGCAAAACAGATGCAGGTTCCTTACGAATTAATTGAATATGTTCATGTAAACGGCAAATTGCCGGTTGTAAACTTCGCAGCAGGCGGCGTTGCAACTCCTGCTGATGCCGCACTTATGATGCAGCTTGGCGCAGAAGGTGTTTTTGTCGGTTCCGGTATCTTCAAATCCGGTGACCCGAAAAAACGTGCCAACGCAATTGTAAAAGCGGTTACAAACTATACCGATGCAAAAATGATTGCTGAACTGTCCGCTGACTTAGGAGAAGCCATGGTCGGAATCAACGAGCAGGAAATTGAATTACTGATGGCAGAAAGAGGCAAATAATGACAATCGCAGTACTCGCCGTTCAAGGCGCTTTTATTGAACACGAAAAAAAATTAGAACATCTTGGTGCAGACTGTATTGAACTGAGAAAAGCAGAGGACTTAAATCAGCACTATGATGGAATTGTACTGCCCGGAGGAGAAAGTACCGTTCAGGGAAAATTAATGAAAGAACTTGGTATGTTCGATATCATAAAATCCCAGATTAAAAATGGCATGCCGGTTCTTGCTACCTGCGCCGGAATGATTCTGCTTGCCGATAAACTGGAAGCAGAATCCAAAGTACATCTTCAGACGATTCCGATGACCGTAAAACGAAACGCTTACGGTCGCCAGCTTGGAAGTTTTCATACAAACGCAACGATAAAAGGAATCGGAGAAGTTCCAATGACTTTTATCCGTGCCCCTTACGTTTCCCAGGTTTCTGATGAAGTCGAAATTTTATCTGTTGTAGAAGAACGAATCGTAGCAGTCCGCTATCAAAAACAGATTGCCCTTGCCTTTCATCCGGAACTTGATAACGATTTAAGAATCCACGAAATGTTTCTCTCTTTATGTAACTAAATAAAAGAAATGCCAGACAGCCATATTTTCAGAGCTGTCTGGCATTTCTTATTAGCGTTCTTCCTGTTTAAACATTACAATAAATCCGACAAGCAATAGCAAACAGGAAATCCAAATTGTATGCATACCTAATATTGGAATAAACCTGCTTCCAATTCCTGCACCTAATGCAAACAAAAAAATGATTCCAAAATAATGGAATGATTTATAAAGCATCTGTTTATTATGATTCTGCTGATAAGAACATAATGCCTCCATTCCACTTCTCAGATTGCCAATACACATTGTACTGGCAAATGCATAGCTGGCAACTTTTCTAAAGGATTGAACCTGCATTGCACAGGAAAAGGACACCAGTGCATTGGCAATCAGATTTTGTTCTTCCGGCATAAATCCAACCAAAAACAACAAAACAATTTCAATCAGTAAAATAATCTGTCTCCAATGAAGTCTCTGGGCATTTTGAAAAGACTGACGAATCCACGTCGCAACTGCCACTCCAAATGCAAAAAACAAAACCGGAACCAGGTAACGAATCGTAAGTTCCCAGTTACATGCAAATACATTCTGGCTAAATAATACAATATTTCCTGTCTGCGCATTTGCAAATACTTCACCTCGTGAAACATAAGTATACACATCCTGAAGCCCGCCGGATATGGACAGTACAGCGGCCGTCAAAAATGATTCTGACATCTGTCTTCCTACATGTTGAAAATTTAAAGTTCTCATTTTATCTCCCCAATTAATTTATTATTCTTTCACTCAAGTACAGTACCTGAATGTTTTATCCGTAATAATTCTTGCAAATATAAGTCCTAAAGGCAATGCTAAAATGATAAGCAGTGCCGATGCAAGCCACGAAGCTGCCGCTGTCAGATTCATAATTCCAAGATTATAAAATCCTTTATATAGATATAGTCCGGGAACCATAATTACAATTGATGGAACTGTAATGGAAATTCTTGGATAACCTGCCATACCTTTTAACGTTGAAGCAAGAATCCCCGCAAAAAAGGCACCAATAAAAGCTGCTGCTGCCGGGGGCAGAGATAAGAGGTCAATCAGCTCCAATCTCGTTGTATTTGATATCGCACCTATTATACCAGCGGCAGCAGCAAGACGAATAGGGCTGTTAAACATAATAGAAAATCCTAAAACCCCACAGAAACTGGCAAGTAAACGAAACACAATCCACTGCCATAAGGCAAACTCTAAAGGCAAAAATGGTATTGGTTTAAGCCCCAGTACCATAGCAAGTATCCATGCTGTCATCGTTGCAACCGTTACAATAATCATTGAATAAGCAAGCCTCTCTGTTCCCGAACGCATATCCAGCTTTGCAAGATCAATTCCACTCGTAATAAATGGAAATCCCGGAATAATAAACAGCATAGAACAAATATACCCTGCTTCATGCTGTAAATTCACAGCAAAAATAAGCTCCAATAATTTTAACAAAACCGTATAAGTAAGACAGGCTGTGGATACCGAAGAAATGATACATAAAAACAGCGTAAAATGATGTTTTGAAAGTTTACACCTGATATAGTTTCCTATTCCTGCACCTGCAAATGCACATAACATTTCTACAATTCCTCCGCCAAGAAGGAAAGTAAATGCACCACAAGCCAATGCTGCGAATACAGCTAAAGTAACAGGAGAATATAGACCATGAATTTTTTCAATTTTATCCAGTCTTGAATGAATTTCTTCACAACTTTGCCCGATTTCATCTGTTGCGAAATTGCTTACCAGCTTTTCCAGACGATTCAGCTGCGACGTATTTACCCCTGTATTGGTCAGACATAAAGACTGACTAAAACTATCATTTCCATCAAAACATGTATAATTAATTGACATTAACCCAATATCAACTGTACAAGTGACATTCATAAGTTCCGATAATTCATTCATGGAACTACGGACACGCCATGCTCCTGTGCCACAGGCAAGCATCATAATTCCAACTCTTCCAATTACAGATGCTTTTTCTGACAGACTCGCCCCTGTAATTGGTGTTAAATCTTTTTTATCCGTATATTCATGCCAGAGGACATCCATATGATTTTTCTTAATTGTCGCTTCATTCTTTTTTGTCCTCATATTTTTCCCTCTTTTCGTCTATAAATCAAAGCTGTCTGTTCCTGCCATTTTTATCATTTCTTCTCGACATGCCAGCACCAGTCCATCTATTACTTCAAGATGCTGAAGCATTTTTGATTCAAACTGATGAATTGGCAAAAGAACGCCTAATTCATCAAACGATTTTCCGGGTTTACTGCCTGTTTCCTGACCATAATATACTACAGCTGAAAATGCTTCTTTTTGTATTTTGTGGAAAACAGACCAGATAATATCATATGCCTGTGCTTCGGTCAGATTCAATTTCTTTGTATCCGGAAGCGCATATAAGATGAGAATTCCTCTCTCTTTATTTTCCTGTTTCTCGCAAATATTCATACCTGAAGTGTAATATCTGACCAGATTATATCCATCTGCCAGATATAATTTGGAACGCGGAGCTGCTTTATGCATCTGATAAATTTCCCGAAATTTTTTATATTCATGTTTTGAAACAACTGCTTTTTCTTCTTCTAATAAATCTCCATCCACATCGGTAAGAAGAACGGGATTCTCCCCGCATTTTCCATGGAACCGTCTCGGTATTAAATAAGACTCCTTTAACAAATCAAACATACTGCGATTACAAAGTTCAAGCAAAAGGGCACTCACATCTCCGTTTTTATATGCATTCAGCAAAACTTCCGCAAAATGATGCGGATCCGGATCCATATATCGATTGTCATCACATAAATGATCATAAAATGTCTCCATTAATCTTTCACAGGATTGTTTTGAAGAAAGAATCCTCGAAAATATATTTTCAACCTCTTCTTCTCGTGGTAATACTAATGACATAACACCATCTCCCTATATTTCTCTTGTTTTTTTATTCTAAAAAGATTATAATTTCATATTAGGAATAAGTAAAAGATATCATTGATATAATAGAAATATTTTTTTGATATGTCAAGGAGTTTTCATATGAATGTAAATTTTGAATATTATAAAATTTTTTATTATGTGGCAAAATACAATAATTTTACTAAAGCTGCCCATGTTCTGAATAACAGCCAGCCAAATATCACACGTGCAATGAACTGTTTGGAACACGAACTCAACTGCACATTATTTGTCCGGACAAACCGTGGAGTCTGTTTAACACCAGAAGGCGAACGACTTTTTACAAGAGTTTCTGCCGCCATGACTCAGCTTCAGCTGGCAGAAGAAGAACTCTCTGACAGTGTTAGACTAGAACACGGCAGCATTTCTATCGGTGCAAGTGAAACCGCACTGAATATTTATTTACTGGAACATCTAAAAAAATTTCATATCGCTTATCCCGGTGTTCGTTTAAAAATCTGTAATCATTCTACTCCACAAGCTATTCGTTCTGTACGAAGCGGTGAGATCGATTTTGCGGTTGTCACAACTCCAACTCAGCTTGATGCACCATTAAAAGAGTTAAAACTAAAATCTTTTCAGGAAATTTTAATCGGAGGGAAAACGTTTACCTCCCTTGCCACTCAAAAATTTTTTCTGAAAGACCTGATAAAATATCCTTTTATTTGTCTTGGCTTAGAAACAGCCACCTATCATTTTTACTATAACCTGTTTCTTTCCCATGGAATCGAGTTAATTCCCGATACAGAAGCTGCAACAACTGACCAGATTCTTCCATTGGTAAAAAACGAACTGGGACTTGCTTTTCTGCCAGAAGAGATGGCAAAAGAAGCACTTCAAAAACAGGATATTGTTCAGCTTCCTCTAAAAGATAAGATTCCGAAACGTCATGTATGTATGGTATATGATTCTAAACGACCAATGAGCATTGCTGCACAAAAATTAAAAAAAATTCTTCTTGAAGAAAAAAAGCTATAGTGTTAACTCCACTACAGCTTTTTTTATATTATTGATTTACATGGAAATTAATCCAAACGCATTTGCCACTGAACTGATTAAAATAATTGCCGCAAAAATCGGACATAAGTATTTAATCATAAAACGGAAAATCTGTCTTCTCTTAAATGGATGTCCCTCTTGTACCACTTCTTCTTCAATTTTATCGACTCCTACCACTCTTGATATCAACAGACAAGTAGCAATCGCTGCAATCGGCATCATAACAGAGTTTGTCAGGAAATCAAAGAAATCCAAAAACTGCATTCCAATGATTTTAACACCGGCAAGCGGACCATAGCCAAGACAAGATAATGTACCAAGTAAAATCATAATCGCACCCATTACAACTGTGGATTTTTTACGAGTCCAGTGTAATTCATCTTCAAAAGTTGATACTGCACTTTCTGTTAATGCAATGGAACTTGTGATTGCCGCAAACAATACTAACAGGAAAAATAAAATTCCAACCGCAGTTCCGAATCCCATATTTGCAAATACTTTTGGAATGGTAATAAACATCAGTGCCGGACCAGCATTTAAGGTATCTGCATTTCCACCGGAGAAAGCAAATACTGCCGGAATAATCATAAGACCTGCCATGATTGCAATTGCAGTATCAAAAATTTCTACATTTTGGGTTGATTCCTCAATTGAAGTATCTTTCTTCATATAAGAACCAAACGTTATTAAAATACCCATCGCAATTGACAAAGAATAAAACATCTGTCCCATTGCAGACACTACTGTCATCCAGGAAAAGTTTTTAAAATTCGGTACTAAGAAATATTTTACACCTTCAATTGCTCCTGGTCTTGTCACAGAATAAACTGCAATAATAACTGATAATACAACCAGAATCGGCATCATAAATTTAGATACCCGCTCAATTCCGTTACGCACACCTGCATAAATAATTCCAAGTGTGGCAAGGGTAAAGATTAAGAAACAGATTTCTGTTGATAATCCATTTGAAATAAAGCTGGAAAAATAATCATCGGAAGCCAGATTCTTGGACTGTCCTCCTATATATCCCACCAGATATTTAATAACCCATCCTCCGATAACGGAATAATACGGTACAATCAGAATCGGAATAATTGCATTAATCCATCCTCCAACTGCAAATCCCTTTGACTTTCCAAAGTGCTCAAATGCACCAACGGGACTCTTTCTGGTCATACGTCCTAAAGAACTCTCTGCCATAATCATGGTATAGCCAAATGTCAGTGCCAGTATGATGTAGACCAGTAAAAAGATTCCTCCGCCATATTTCGCTGCCAGATATGGAAATCGCCAAATATTTCCAAGGCCTACAGAAGCACCGGCTGCTGACAATACAAAACCGAGTTTTCCAGAGAAGGTACTTCTTTTCTTGTTTTTGTTCATAAAAATATTCTCCTTCTTTTTTAAATATACCTCTTAGTGTAGCATAGGCATGGCGAAAAAGCAATCATAAGGACTGGAGGTTTTTTGTCAGTCAAGTGGATATTCGCAATCCGCTTCGCTACTTGCTCATAACCAAATAGCTGCTACGCAGCTTATCAGAAGGGGCTTGCCCCCTCCTGATACAAGCAAGTCCCCACCCCTGCTTATTGCTTTTCGCAATTGAAGCAGGGGACTTACTTGATTTGGTTAAATTAAAAACAGAGAGAACCTTTCAACCGGAACTCTCTGTTTTTGACTCTCTCATCATTTAATAAATAAATTCAGGAAACCGGTAGACTGTAAGAACAAAATGGTCATAATCACCGGCATGATGTAACAAATCATAATGTTATATAATTTTTTTCGTCCAAATTTGCCACCATTTAATTCCATCTCTTCCGCAATCCACTTCGGTTTCATAATCCATCCGATTAAAATAGAAGAAAGCAACGAAATAAACGGCATCAGGAAACTATTACTGATATAGTCCATAATATCTAATAACTGTCCGATACTTCCATTCGGAAGTTTGACTTCCACATAAAAGATACTGTATCCCAGAGCAATGACTGCTGTTGCAATTAAGTAAATAACAGATAACACTTTTGTTGTAATTTTTCTTTTTGCATGAAATAATTCCATACAGTTCGCAGTAATAGATTCCAATACAGAAATACAGGAAGTTAATGCTGCAAATCCGGCAAGCACGAAAAATACAATTCCAATTAACCTGCCGGCAAATCCCATACTGAAGAATACTTTTGGCAGAGAAACAAACATCAGCCCAGGACCGGCGGACATTCCGTCTAATCCAGAGAATACATAGACAGCCGGGATAATCATAACACCTGCTAAAAATGCAACACCGGTATCCATAATTTCAATCTGGGATACGGCCTTATTTAAATCAACGTCTTTTTTTACATAAGAACCATAAGTAATCATGATACCCATAGATACACTTAAAGAAAAGAATAACTGGCTCATGGCATCCAGTGTAATCTGTAAGAAACGACTCACTGTAAGCCCGGAGAAATCAGGAGTCAAATAAACTTTTAAACCATCAATACCGGTTCTTACTGTTCCATCATCCAGTGTATTCTTCAGAGTTAATGAAAAGATGGCAATTCCAATTACCATGACTAAAAGAATCGGCATGATAAACTTAGAAACTCGTTCAATTCCTTTTTCGACTCCATTATAAACAATAAGAGCCGTTAACAGCATAAAGATAACACCAAACCACACAGAGGATGGCGAAGAAATAAAGGAAGTAAAACAATTATCATCTACTGCCTGTTTTCCTGAACTAAACAAATAAATAGTAATATATTTTAAAATCCATCCACCAATAACTGCATAATAAGTCATAATCAATACCGGAACAAGGAAAGTCAAGATTCCTAAAAATTTCCATTTTTTACGCATTGACTCATAAGCGTAAATTGCACTTTTTCCGGTTTTTCGTCCGATTGCAATATCTGTAGTCAGTAAAGTAAAACCAAAGGTCAGAACCAATACAAGATAGATAATCAGAAAAAGTCCCCCTCCATCTTTCGCAGCCAGGTAAGGAAACCTCCATAAATTGCCGACTCCCACGGCACTTCCAGCGGCAGCAAATACGAATCCTATCTGACCGCTGAATCCACTTTTTTGTTTCATTCTCTTTCACCTCATCTTTTTTATTTGATACTTAGATATCATACCATCAAACTTAGGATTCGTATAGAAAGAAATTTCATAATTTCCGGGATTTTTCTGTTAAAATTTAAAAAACTCCTTTCAAAAAGATTTCCAGTCCGATAAAAATCAAGATTACGCCTCCTAAAATATCTGCTCTGTCGGAAAAGCAAGAGAAACAGAAAATGCATCCATCGTAAGTCCCACTCCCAGCAAAATACTGTTTAACACAAATAATAAACTCCATTCCATTTTTCATGGTCCTCCTAAATTTTTTTCATGTACTCTCAGAATTTTTCCCAAACAAAAAAACAGGTATAGCGCAAACCTATACCTGATCATCTATTTTCGTGAACTACTCGGCTACAAGTAACCGAGCTTCTTGCTTCAATCACCACTGCTATA
>ENA-ORUA01000292-ORUA01000292.1-human-gut-metagenome-genome-assembly--contig:-NODE-292-length-55093-cov-3.652404_pt1 | contig 55093 bp, 54 predicted proteins | sample MGYA00242076_ERZ509201 | MGnify/ENA primary metagenome ERZ509201 (study PRJEB26280, sample SAMEA2338863) | human gut metagenome | biome: human gut; feature: human-associated habitat; material: faeces...
TATGTAGTTCAATTTTATTAAACAATTATCTAATTAACTACTCAGTTACTCAATTACTTTCAGTAACTAAGAAGGAGCAGGTTTCCTCGCCTGCTCCTTTCTTCATGTATTACTTTCGAATCAATTTCTTTATCTGCGTCAATATTTCTCTAGCAATTGCCTCTCCTTTTACCAAAAGAACAGTATAATATACCGCAAAATACAACAATCCCGAAATCAACAGACTGATAAACGTTCCCAAGTTAAACATTTTCACCCATACCGAAGCTGCAATTGCCAGCACCAATGCCAGACCGATTGTTCCAAACCGAACGCTTTTGTACAGATTCCGTGTAACGTTTCGCAAGGCACACATCTGAACGATCCATACCACAAATTCTGCAATCAGTGTTCCCACTGCTGCACCTGCTGCCGCATATTGCGGAATCAACAGCGCATTCACAATTAGATCCACAAGCGCACCTGCGATCTCCGAATACAGCACCTGCTTTTCCAATCCCAGGGGAATCATTATCTGGATGCCCATCACATTCGTCATCCCAATCAGAAGCAATGTTGGCATAATGATCTGCATCGGCACAATCGCCCCTTCATAAGCAGAACCACTCAGGAAGAAAATGCCCTCTCCTGAAAACAGTATAAAATAGATCATCATTGGAGTTGCCAGAAGGATTACAAAATTCATCGCCCTCTTGGTCAACCGCTGAAACTCTTCCATCTCCCCACGCTCCACATAATAAGAAAGGCGCGGAAGCATCACCGTTCCCAGAGAAGTCACAATCCCGACAAGAATCCCCTTGATCTTTACCGCCGCATTATAGTAACCAACATCGACATTGCTTTTCATCAATCCCAGCATAACCGTATCCAGATTCGTATAGATCACCGTCGCACAGGACATCGCAAAAAAGACGAGAATTGGTTTCATATGTTGCCGATAGTTGTATTTCTCTTCCGGGAACAAATCAATGTACGTGTGTGCATGTACAAAATTGCATACATTCGAAGCGGATGCTGCCAAAATCGTCAACGCACCATACACAACATAATCCGACTGCTGCCGGATCAACAAAAGCATCGCCACCACAGCAATTGCCTTAAAAATCACAGAGCGAATCGTTATATAAGTATACTGCTCCAAAGCCTTATACAACCATTCCATGCCGACTGCATTCAATAGAATCGTCAGACTGATAATAAAAATCAGAGAACTTTCCGCACGTAACCTTGGAATCGCAAACACAAAAATGCCTAACGCAAGGTACGACAGCAAACTCATGACCAGATTGATTGCCATAAGTTCATGCACCACGCGCGACAACTTTCTCCTATCATCTCTAACTTTTGCACAGGCACGGATTCCGTATGTCGGTATTCCAAGTTGTGAGAGCATCAGAAAATACGATACCACCGAAGTCGCAAACGACACCCGACCGGTTCCTTCCGGAAGAAGGATGCGCGACACATACGGGAAGGTGATCAGTGGAAAGATAAATGACGAAAGCGTCAGGATGGTGTTCATTATGTAATTCTTTTTTAATTTACTGTTTTCTAACAAAATCCCTCACTCGTAATATTGTATTCACTAATTTTGTATCTTTGTAATTTGCTTTTCTAAGCAATCTTACATACTTTCTTTTCCCTAATTTTTCATATAATTGTGGCACCATATTCTTATACATAAGATCCGTATCCCGTGTCAATGTTTCTACTGAAACCTCTCGGTAGCGACTCAATTTTAAGAAATTTTCCATTGTCACATGATAGGTAGTCTCCATTCGATGTAACAAATGAATTCTATTTTTCGAGCGAACACCAATATCCTTATAAAATTGCAGCTGAATTTCCATCACCTTTTGCATCTCTTTGTAATGTTTCTTTACACTTTCACAACTAACAGACTGGCCGTCTCTTCCTAATCGGTAATTATACACTGGTGCAGCAAACACGCTCATATACTTTGCATATGTCAGCGGTTTTAACACATAAATTGAATCCGTATATAATATGTGCTCCGGCAGATCCAATGGATGCTCCTTTAACAGATCTGATCGATACGTCACACCCCACATTGACAAATGCACCGGCTCTTGCATTTTTTCCAGCGCAATCTCCTGACCTGCATATTTTTCCCAAGCCATATGATGAATGTTTCTTTTTGTACCGTAACAATGTATATACAAAGAACTTATTACCTCCGCATCCGTTTTCAACAGATGCTGCACAAACTTTTCAAGGTTTTCTTTATCAAACCAATCATCCGCATCCAATATTCGAAAATATTTTCCCGTCGCCAATTGCGTAGCAAGATTCACATTGGATCCCCACCCGCCATTCGGTTTTGTAACCAAACGGAAGGTTTCCGGATTCCGATCACAAAATGTATTCGCAATATCTTCTGTATGATCCGTAGACCCATCGTTCATAATCAATACTTCTATCTTGTCCACACTAGGAATCATACAACTTTCCAGAGCTTCTCCTAAATAGTCTTCCATGTTATAGGCACATACTGCAACCGTTAATATTTTATCCATAATCAATTCTCCCTCAAATACGCATCCAAAATATGCGTAATCCGTTTCTCTTTCGGTGGCAATACCATATATTTTCCATACAGCCTTGATAAATAAATCTGATATCCAACTGGTACAGGGAAATTTCCCTGTTCAAATGCAACTTTCTTCTGTTCTTGAAACACCTTTTTATCCATACTTTCGCGCGCTCCATACCCCCACAAAACTCCACCTACATAAGTAGATGTTTGATAGGAATATGTCTTAGATATAGAGTCCATTTTTGAGCATAGGAAATGATTTGGTAATACCTGAAGTAACCCAACTACGAACGGTTTTGTAATTCTCACATACCAGGTTCTTCCTTCCCATGGATTTGCATTTCTTAAGGACAGAATTCTCCGGTACCTTGCCACTTTTTTATACAATTTTTCAGTTTTAACTCTGTCATTCGGATTTCCATCCAAAGGAAATACATCTATCCATATGTGTGGTATTTCACGTTTTTGTCGAATATAGTCTGTTTTCACATAAGTGTCTGGATCTACAATTTTAATAAAAGGGTAATGTGAACCACTATTTTTCCAATGCCAAATCTCGTATTTCTTCTGTTCATTACCTATAACAGTCTTGGGCAATTGCAATAATCGATCATAATCATTTCTTGGCATAATGACATCAATATCATCATCCCATGGAATAAAGCCATGATGACGAATAGCACCAAGCAGCGTCCCACCTGCCAGCATATATGTCAAATGATTAGCTTCGCAAAATTGATCAAAAGCAACCAAAATATCATATTCTATTTTCTGGACCTCATGAGTGGTTAATTTCCGCATATGCGCTCCTCATCTCAAAAAAAGCGTTTTCATTGTCTGTATGGTATTTTGAACATCATAACCCGCTTCACTTATTTTCTGATTTTCCGACTTTCTAGTACCTCTATCTTGCTTTATTTTCTCTAAATAAACAATCCATTCTTTTTTTTCTTCAGATAACGGGAGAAAAAATATATGATCTGTGATTGCAATATCTTTCGTTATCGTATCAGATGCCAAAACAGGCAAACCTGTACTCTCTGCTTCAATTGCAGAGATCGGTAATCCTTCATACAACGAAGGGAATACAAATACGTCAAAGACCTGCAAATAATCATTCACATTTTTTGTATTGCCAACAAACAGCACCTTATCCCTTATGTCCACACGATTTTGCACATAATTTTCTAATTTTTCTTTATTTTCTCCATCGCCTACCAATATCAAATAAGAATTTTTTTCGACTTGCGCATATTTTTCGAATAAATCTATCAAAAATTTTTGGTTTTTTTCATACGTAAACCTTCCTACATGTCCCAAAACATATGTGTTTTGTGGGATATTCATACTTTTTCGAATTTCATCACGTTTTAAAGAGTCGTAAAAGAATTTGGTCGTATCAATACCATTTTTTACAATGATGAGTTTATCGTAAATCAGCGAATCACTAAATTTCCATTGCGCTGCTTTCAAAGAGCACGCACAAATTTCATCCGCATAATGAGTAAAAATAGGGGCTGACGCCCTTTTAATCACCATATGTTTAAAGTTCTCTTTATTTCCAGAACAATGAGAATGCACAATTACTTTTGGTACTCCGCTCGTTTTTGCTATATAACAGGCCATTGCTAAAAAGAAAGTACTTCCAGAATTAATATGTACCACCTCATAACGATTTGTTTTTAAGAAAGCCCGAAAACATTTAAAAATTTGTAATCTCCCTTTATCCTTTTTAAACTGAAAGCCAAAAGAATAAATCTGTCCACCTTTTTTATCGACAATATCCTGATAGCTATCGTTGTGCACCTCATATGGTGTTAATAAATCAAAATGAAATTGCTCACTATCAATCTCTTTCACAAATGAAACAACAAATGCTTCCTGCCCACCATTTAAAATAGGTTCTCCAAACACTTCAAGTATCTTCATTATATTTTTTTACTTTCCTCTCATCTTATAAAATAGATATTTGTAACATATCCTCCGATTTTCATAATAAAATAAAACCAATATAAAAAAACTGGTATGAATAACCCTACAGAAAAGACTATCTTATTCAACAAATCTCTTTTCACGCAGTTCATCATGCACGGAATAAAAACTATCAAAAAATAATCAAAGAAATATGCAATTCTTAAGCTCTCGTAAAAGACAGCATTGAATACAACAAAGTATCTTCCAATTAGCATGAGATATACCATGTATTTAGCCTTGTCATCATACTTATGCGCACATTTGAACACCACGGCAAAAAATAATATCAGTGCAGATTTGCAAAGTAAATCTGTGCTATGAATATTCCCTAGAGTGACCCCTGAATATTCCTGCAAGTATCTAGAAATGTAATATGAATATCTTCCGGATATTATTCCTACAATCCGCGCTAAAATACCGGCAATCTGTCTGTAGAATAGAAAAATCAAAACAAAAACAGTTGCAATTGCCATATACCATTTTTTCCTTTTCCGAATCGGTTTTTGATAAATCCACAAAGAAAAAAGATAGATTGGAATAACTAGTAAAGCAACTGTATGAAATAATATTGCAACTATACACCAAAATATTGCTCTAAACCTTTCATTAATAGAGAAATAATAATATGCCAACAAAATGAATGACATCGCAATACTTTGTCTCATACCGGATAAGCCAAAATTGTAAAACAAAAAGAGGTATATCATCATCCCCAACGTCATGGATGCTTCTTTGCGCCGCTTGTACAACACATAATATAATGGTAGCAAAATCAACAATTCAATAGCAAAAAAGATATATCCTATGTTCTTTAATTTTCCTCCCCAATACAATAAAACGGAAAATAAGATTTCGGTCTTTGGATATTCCAACAAAAGAAACTCTCCAAAAGAACTTGATTTGATAGCAACGATATAATTCGGATAAACATATCCCATTACATCATTACCAACAGAAATATCCCTCATCGCAGCCAAAGTGCATGGAATCAATAACGCCAGACCCGAAAAAGCCATTGCTAATATATACGAAGCATTCTTTTTTTTATTTGTATTTGCAAACAAATTTTCTGCAATAAATGTCATACCAATTGTAGACATAAAAGCTATCAAATATATAATGACTGACTTCCACTCCATGAACCTATCCCGTTACTTTCTATCAATGTACTCTATCGCCGGTCGAAATTTAAATCCGCTTATTGTCGCTCCAACGATAATCTGTATTCGTTTCCATTTATAATTTTCTGCTCTAAGCAGTACTTTGATAATATGACCATTCAACCTAAAAAATTCATACAGAAATCCGCGCAATCCCTCTCTGCGATACAAATATACATCGTTTCTATATAAATACCGATATCTCTCTAACCGTTCATAAGAATCATTGTAAATATTTGCACCGATATTAGACATCGATTTATGTACAACCACGCTTTCCGGTACCACATAACACGGATATCGGCGGGAAATTCTCCGTGTATATTCCCAATCATCCGTCCAAATAAAAAAATCTTTAATCGGTAATCCCACCTCTTTTACAACCGCTGCTTTCAAAAACAAAGATACAAAAGAAGCCATCACTGCTGGAATCAACTTGTGATCAAAATCTTTCACCTTTCGCGTCAAAGTTTCTCTCTGTATGTTCATATTGCAGATACTTAAATCTTTCCATAATACTTTACTCGAAAGGAAACCATATTTTCCTTCCATCTTCTGATCTTTTTCCATCAACACTTCCAAGGCCGTCTCCTGCGGAATACAATCATCATCCATAACCCATATATATTCGTATCCTGCCTCAACGGCTAGTCGGATTCCATATGAAAATCCTCCCGCGCCCCCTAAATTGGCACCTGTATTAAAATATAAAATCTGTTTCCGTTCTATGAATTGTTGCAGGACATCCTGTGTTCCATCCGAACTATTATTATCAACAATAATAATCTGTACATCCGAAAACGTCTGTCCCAGCAACGATTGCACATTTTCCAATAAAAGATTTTTTCTGTTATAAGTCACAACGACTGCTGCTACTTTTTTCATCTGTCAAAATTCCTACTTTTTAACTTTCTCATAAGAAAGTTCCATGACTTAATGATCCAATTCTGTTTTTCCATAAACATAACCGGAATCTCCCGATACCCTTTATGATTCGCCTCTAGCCATACGTCCAACAATCGTTCACTCACAAAGCCAAATACTCTTGCATCATTCTTGGAATAAGCTGATATATCCAGTCTTTTTTCTAACTCGAACAACACATCAAAAAGCCATGTACAATAATCTTCCAGACATTCACGTTTCATAATAAACATATTGAACTTATGTCCCTTTGTACTTTCCATGCAAGAGTCAAATGCATCCAGATAATTTGGATATTTGTTCATTAAAACTTCTCTGGTTAGATCTAAATCGATTGCGTGATGCGCATGCGCATATTGACTGTATGTTGTCTCTATAAAATAATTTCTTGGGGTAGGAAGAATGATATCACATTGCTCAATTAACAGTTTCAACTGATCCATCGTAAGTATTCGATTCCACTTATCCCCGAATCTTTCTACTGTAAAATGCCTGCGATAATGAACCATTCCAAGATAATCGGCATCCAAATTCTTCCATGCCCAATACAAGCCAGTTAACTCACAATAGTTTGCATTCTTGACAGATATATTCTCGCCATCACTATCTTTGACATATCCAAGTGGCGTCCTGTCTTGTGCACCAACCTGAATCGGTATATACATCTCATCCATTGGCATTCTATATTGTTTGTGAGTTGCCACAATTACTTTTACAGTTGCCATTACTGAGCTCCATCTCCATCAATTACAACTTGTATCGTTTTTAAAACGATCTTAATATCCAATTTCCAGCAAGCATGCTCGATATAATATAGTTCCATTTTTTGTCGTTCACCATTTTCATATCCCACATGATTTCTTGCATATACCTGCCAATACCCGGTAAGCCCCGGTTTCATACTCAAAAACAATTCTTTCTTTTCAGGATAATTAACTCTAAGTTCCTCTTCAACAAGCGGGCGCGGACCAATCAATGCCATCTCACCCTTGAGAATATTAATAAACTGCGGAAGTTCATCAATACTATGTCTTCGTATAAAAGCACCAACTTTCGTAATTCTCGGATCATTTTCAAGCTTATACTCTCTATAATATTTCTTTAATTCCTCCGGTGTAAGCATTATTTCCAACTGATCCGCATTCCGCTTCATGCTTCGGAATTTGTAAATTTCAAATTCCTTTCCATATTGACCAACACGCTTGGTCTTGTAGAAGACAGGACCTCCATCCTCCACCTTAATTGCAATTGCAGTAACGATTGCAACCGGAAGTGAAATTATAATCAGCACTAGCGCCATAATCAGATCAAGCAACCGTTTTGTCACAGCAAATCCGAGTGATAACTCACGATTTTTCACACACAGCGTTTTATAACCGTTCATCTCCACTACACTGTAACAAAACGAACTCTTCTCAAGATTGCGTAATGCTCGATACACGAGCACATTTTTACTCACCAGGAAATCTGTAATTTCATGCAGTTGCGGCATTCCTTTCAAATAAATATACACGCAGTCTACGCCATGTGTGTTCACATAATCCTTTAATGTATCCGTCCAACCTACAATCGGAATTCCATTTACCACTGTCCGATTGCTCTTCTCATAAGTTATAATCCCAGTTACAATCGCGCCATATTTAGACTTGTTGGTAAATTGCTCCAATTTACGTTCAATATCCTCTTCCCTAATGTACAAGAGTGTCTCTCCCGCATTCTTACCCAGATGTCTTCGTACATACTCCTTCCAGGCAAGATGCGCCACATACATAATCGGCAATAAAATAATCATAAATGTAAATAGAACCACTCGTGAATAATCTTCACTTGTCTTCGTTGCAAAACAATACACAGTCAATGCAACAAACAATCCTGCAACCATTGCAAATGTACTTTTAAATTCATCTCGAAAATCTCTTCTCAATATTCCCGAGTAGACGTTCCAAAACATAACGATAAAAAGAAATGCAACAAGCAGCACTCCAGCCATATACAAATAGCGATCAATCAAATCTATAAAAGTATTTTTTCTGGCCATACAGGCTATAAAAAAGCTTAGCTGCACACAAAGCAAGTCTAAAATCAAAAAATCTATATGTTTTAACAGACTATATTTTTTCTTTTGATTCATTCGTTCTTTAATTCCTGTTCCGCGTTTGGTATGCTTAATGACCTACACATGCATTATATGTTTTATTATACCATACCTTTTCTGTAATTAATAGCTTGTGAAATACAACGCATTTTATAGTACTATCAATAGGACTACTCTACGAAACACAAGAGAAAGAGGATACAATTATGAGATTACCAAACGGATACGGCGGAGTTGTCAAACTCTCCGGAGCCCGAAGAAGACCTTACGCAGCCCGCATCACAACAGGCTGGTACTACAATGATCAGACCGGAAAACGCGTACAGCGCTATCAGATCCTGGGATATGCATCCACCCGTGCGGAAGCGTTGCAGATACTTGCACGATACAACGATTACCCGATTGACGGTGCATCACTTAAACTGACATTTGCCGACATCTACGAGCGCTGGTCCGCCGAAAAATTTCCAACCACTTCCCATTCCAACATCAAAGGTTACCGCGCCGCATACGCAATCTGTCAGGATATCGCAGATGTGCCGTTTCGCAACCTGCGCCTCGATGACCTGCAGCGCGTGGTCGACCGCTGCGGCAAGAATTACCCGACACTCAAGAAGTTGCGCGTACTCTACAACCAGCTCTACGAATATGCGATGAAGCATGAAATCGTTGTCAAAGATTACTCCACTTACGTCAATATCATCAAATACAAGGATCGCAATCCGAATAAGACGGAGCGCGAACGCTTTCCACCACAGGAGATCGCTTTGCTTTGGAGACACAAGGACGATCCTTACTATCAGACCATTCTCATGCTGATCTACAACGGTGTCCGTGTCTCGGAGCTTCTCGATCTAAAGAAAGAAAATGTCCATCTCAAGGAACGCTACTTCGATGTCATAGACAGCAAGACTGCAAACGGCATCCGCAAAGTTCCTATCGCCGCCAAGGTGCTTCCCTTCTACGAACGCTGGTACAACGACTGCTCCGCCTGCGAATACCTAATCCACACGATGGACAGCGAACATTTTACCTACCACAATTATTACAGCAATTTCTTTAAGCCTTTGCTGAACCGGCTGGGCATTGACCGGACACCGCACTGCTGCCGCCACACCACGATCTCCATGATGGCGGATGCGCACATCGACCAGACCATCATCAAGAAGATCGTCGGCCACGCCGGTGCGATGTCACTCACGGAACGTGTGTATACGCATCTCGATGTCAATGAATTGATCGAAGCGATCGATCAGATTTAGATTGCAAAAATCGCCCCCCTCTATTCCTAGAAGGTGGCGACATCTTCGTCACTTGGATTCCACAAATGCATTTTGCATCTGTGCTTCTCTATATGCAAGATTACAGGTCAGAAAACAGATCTTCCTTGTACGTTCCGTCTGCAAGCATCTTCTTAAAGTTCTCCCGGACCGCTGCAACATCTTCCTTGTAGGTCATGCCATACCACGTATCGTTCGTGCGCAGCACCTTGACCGCCATCCTGCCCTCCGCCAAAAGCTCACCGATGTAGATCGGGATCAGATACTCCGACTTCAATGGATTCTGTGGTACTTCTTTCTTGAAGAATTCCTTGAATCCTGCATCTAACGTATCCACGAAATCCGGCGTCAGTCCCCACATATTCATCGAAACAAGCGAATTCACATCCAGCTTCACACCATCCGCCTGTGCTCCATCTGCAGTCTTAACAATATTCTTGGTCTCCGCAACTTCTGTAAGATTGCTGTCCGCATCCATCTTGCAGACACCGCGCGTTACCGCACCGTTATCCGACAATGTATTCTTCAGCACAAAGCCGGCCATACAAGACGTCCCGCCTTCCACCAGGTACTCATGAACCGCCCGGAAACCTTCCTTGCCATAATAGTCGTCCGCATTAATCACGATAAAAGGCGCATCAATCAGATCCTTCGCCGCAAGTACTGCCTGTCCGGTTCCCCAAGGCTTCGTTCTTCCCTCCGGGAGCTCGCCCGGAATATCACGGATATCCTGAAACGCGTAATCTACCTTTACATCAAACCCGGCACAAATATCCGCAATACGATTGCCAATCGCATTCCTAAAATCTTCCTCAATATCCTTACGAATAATAAAAATCACATGGTTGAAACCTGCCTCGATCGCATCATGCACCGAATAATCCATAATAATATGATTCTGTGCGTCTACAGGCTCCAGCTGCTTAATCCCCCCGCCGAAACGCGATCCGATTCCTGCTGCCATAATCAGTAGTGTTGTCTTCATTCTTCTTCCTTCCATAGTAACTTGTGGTCCCCTCACCAACTTCTATCATCTATTGTAAAGGATGATCTCAAGCTTTGCAACTGCTGCATGCATTTTCCCAAAATCAGACAAAAACAAACTACTTTTCAAGCCAATACTAAGGCCGTCCAACCGGCATTCCGTTTGCACCATAACAGCCGTCCCCACGTGCAGCCCATTTCACTGCAAGTATCGGTTTGCCGTTGTAGTCAAATCCCTGGCACGCATACCCAACAATCATCTCCACATGATAGATTCCCTTATAACGTCCATTGTTTTCACCAGTCTCAAACATCAGATCACCGGCATTCAGCTTCATGTTACTAATATTTTTCTGACTCAGTCCGCCTTTGACCATCTTTTTCTTCTGCGCGCACCATTTACCAATATCCGCAGCGACCGGTGCATAATACGCATTGCCGAAGGTCACACCATTCTTGTGATAAGATCTCCACACAAGCGAACTGCAGTCATAATATCCGCTTAGCATACGCTTCGGCTGACTGTACGTTCCCCTGGCGATCTGCAACGCAGTATTGATGGTATTCTTCTTATTCTTAGTCACAACCGATACCGCGCAGCCAATCAGATTGTCCCCGATCTTCGCTTTAATCACTGCGTTGCCGGTCTTCTTCGCCTTAACCATTCCATTCGCAGACACCGAAGCCACCTTCGGATTCATCGAAGACCACCTGACCGCCGAACTCTTAACGCCTTTTACACGTAGCTGCTTCGTCTGCTTAACCGTCAGAAGCGATGAATTCGTTGATATCTGTACAAGAATCGTGTTGATCGTGAGCGTACAGATCTTCTGATCATTAATGCGCACTGTAACATTCGTCTTTCCTGTGTTCCAGGGTCTGATCGTCAAAACATTGTTCACCAGATCCGCATCTACATCAATCCCCGCATTCGATGAATTACAGGACAATTGCACCACTTCCCAATCCGCCGTCAATGTCTCCTTGCTTTTCAAATGGAACGTATAGGTCGGACAACTCCATGAGTTCGTTGCATATCCGGTCTGCGAAGTCTTGTCTACCGTCACATCCGACAGGTCCGGGCTGACATACACATCATATTCCGCCGTAAAAAGCAATCGCTCCTCACCGCTTCCATACAGAATATCGTCATAATCATACCAATCAGGATCATACCAGTCAGAATCGTCATAATCATTATCATCATAGGAATAGGAACTCTGCGTTGTATAGACATTCACCTGGATCAAAGTACTTCCGCTGTGCAGCGCTCTCACATTACCGGACGCATCCACCGTTACAATCCCGCTGTTGGCCGAAGCAAACGTATACCGGGATACCGAATACGAGTCTCCATAATACATCACCGAAGAACCAACCTGCAGCTGCGCAGTACCACCTGCTGCCAGGCGGAGCGTGCCTCCATCTTCCGTAACATAAGTCACCCCGGTGTCTGCCTTCACTTCGCTCACCGGAAGCATTGTAAGCACCAATGCCATACACAGCATCAGCGCTATCTTTCTCATCTGTCTCATTTTATTCCCTCTTTTCATTTCCAAAACCTATTGTAAAAACCGCCATACCAGCATTTCCGGTATAGCGGTCCGATTACCGACGTAACAATTCCCGTGCCAACTCATCCACTCTTGCGGTATATCCCGCACCAACTTTCGCCTCCAGCAACTCGCATGTCGCCTTCAGATTCGGACAGCGGCTCGTCAGATTGTGCGCATCACTTCCCAGCAGCACCGCCTCATGCTGCTTCAGAAGCCCGATGCATATCCGCCGTCTCTTCCAATCCTGAAACGGACCGGCATTCATCTGGCACTCCAGCGGCAGATCCATGATCTCATTCCAGACACTCTTGTCCTTCTGCAGCTTGTAGTAGCGCTCAATGTGCGCCAGCACAACACGGATTCCCTGCCTTCGAACAAGATTGGCCACATCGACATACACATCTTTCTCCCACTGACAGAATGGCATCTCCAACAAGATCGTGCCACTGTCTCCAATGCACAGCTCCGGAATCATATCCGCGTTACCAATATTCCGAAAATAATACACTTCCGCCCCAAGATGATACGGCAACAACTCCACACCAGCCTGCTGCGCCGCAGCCTCCAGCCGGCTCACACTTTGTTCTCTTTTCTTAAGAAAATGCGCCACCGTATCCTGCTGCGCATAGAAATGCGGCGTAAAGACCACTTCCGTCACTCCCTGCTCCCGCTCCATCTGAAGCATCGCAAGCGACATCTTCGCATCCTTACTGCCATCATCCATCTCCGGAAGAATGTGACTGTGAAAATCAATCATATGTAACTCCTAAAAACTATCGTAACCCTTGGTTTTCTTCTCTCATATGTTCCAAAATTCTGTCATACTGTCCATACATCTTCTGCACTTCGTTTTCCAACGTATAATAATGCATAATATATGGAATCAACAGAACAACCAACAACAATGTTAACACATACAATGCCGGATTACAAACCATAAGCGCCGCTACAATCGACATCAGCGTCAGGATTGCAAACGTAACCGTCACAATCAGGTGCACCAGTCTCTCATGCTGGAAAAAGCCAATCTGGATCAGATGTTCCTGTAGGATGTCGGACCAGCGATCCGGAGAGATAGTGTCCGGGCTGGCCAGGAGTGCGTCGATTTTCTGCCGGTAAGTTATTATTCTTTTCTTCATAAAGAATCCCCTTCTTCATTTCATTTTGGCTTAAACAATATATTATTTTAACATTATAATATATCTTTGCAGGCTCAGCTTACGTGCATGCCAATAAAGCACCAATTGCGCTTCTGAATTTTTTTACTCTCACTTACCACACCCATTCATTTTTCACTTCATTAATCTCATCCGCGCGCCCCACGATCTCCTTCCAGCACACAACCCCGTCTGCCTCTTTCATCTCATCGATTTTACTCATCTGGAACGCGATTGCAACGCAGGCCTTCCGCAGACTAAGAATCTCCTTAAACGAAACATACGAATCTAAGTCACCATATAGTGCTACGGCATGCATCTTCAGGCACTCGTCAACAGTTTCCAAATTTCTGCCTTGCATCAGCGAATTCTTTGCATAGAGAAGATTATGTACCGTCCATGCTGCCGAAAGTACTCCTGGATTCTTGCGATAACCAAAAATATTTAATACTTCGTCCAATAACATTTGTGATGAAGTCTCATCCGGATGTGCCTGCATATGCTGAAATGCAGCAAATAATGCCCCTGCAACAAGCTCATTATTTGCAGACCTCATATCCTGCACAAGCCGATCTTGCAACTTTTCGCCATCTTCCAATAAGATTTCAAGCGGCTTCGTGCTGATATCAAATGTTTGCATTTCCTCTATCATCTGATGCAGTTCATTCTTCTTTGTTGCCGACAAATTTCCGGAATTCTTTACCAAAGCCGCCATGCATTGCACCATCCGCCACGCACGAGATGTAAATTCATCCCACATAACGCTGTCTCGTCTCGCATTTTCTAATTTTCCAGCTAATATCTTCCAATAACCCTGAATGCTATATAACAACTGTTCCGTCTCATCCACACTCCAATAGCCGGATTCCATATGGTCACACAACACAATCAGCTCATCTAAATAAGGAATACCATTCATTGAAATCTTACAGCCTTCCTCATCAGCGAACTGTGCTTCCAAGCTTTGTGACAAAAACCACTGTTTCACAGAACGCACCGGAATACTTACATCCTCCACTGGAAGCATCTCAAACTTATATAAATACATATTAGACAGTTTCGGTAATCCTGTATCTTCCGACACAAATCGCCAAAGTAGCCTAGCATACGCCTTCTGCTGCTCTTCATCTAACAAATCTAAATCATACAAGACTCCCAAACGCAATGCCTTTGTCTGCCAGACATACCCACACTCATCGGGTATCTCCAATAAATCCGATATCGTATCTGGTGTTACCCGACACTCTTTCTTCCATACTCCAATGTCCAGTTTCTTAAAATAAAAGGCAAAAATATCCATGCCGTCCCCATGTCCATGCAACGTCTTATGTTCCACAATCTTCGTCTGCATCATCGTATCTAGCATCTGAGCTTTCACGCGCTCCGACACCTGCTGCATGATTCCTATACTTAGCTGCGCCATTGGAAAAGATACTGGAAGTGCCTGATTCTCCATGAGTGCCTTAAGCATCAGCAACGACTCTGCCTGATTTTCCTGTGGACAACGACTCATAAATCGGATCAAAAGTTCCGGAACATTCGTTATAATCCGTGCAAGCAATCCTCCCGGTGTCCCCTCTCTTTCCTCAATTTCCTCCATATTTTTCGAGAAAGCACGAATCAGCATCAACACAATCGTCTTCGCATCATCTGTCTCCAAAGATGACAGATATCTTCGATCTACCAGTGTCTCAATCGTATTACTGCGTGACGCTTTGCATAATAACTGTGCGCCGAATAACGGATTCATCTCCATTACAGCCTCGATCCACGGATGCTCCCACTCCCCGAGCAACGTAACGTAACCACAATGCATCGGTAACGCCAAACGATCCAAAAGCCGAGCAAAACGATATGCATCCGCACAGCCGCTTGTTCCTCCAAAAATCGTTCGAAGCTCCCGATTCAATGCAAATGCATCCTTCTTCTCATAAGACTTAACATGCCAGCGGAGCAGTTTATTCTCAGTACGATTCTTCCACTCGCTCCAGTCAAACAACTCCTTATAATATTCAATTTCATCCTCGATATGATTGATAAATTCCTGGTGAGCCTCATACTCACCATTGTAATCACGAACTCCCTGCACACATAAGGAATAAAGCTGTAACGCACACGCTTGTAGCGACGCAAAATACAAATACTTTTCCGGTTGGTCAATGCCCTCCTGCCGAATTTCACAAATCAACTGCTTCAGATCCTCAATAACAGCCTCCGCATCATCCAATTCCACCCGCATTCCCAATAGCTGTAATCGAACCTCATAATTCGTCTTTGGTGGATGACAACGGCCGAGCGCCACACGCATCGCCGGAATATCCATCTGAGAATAAGCCCATTTTAGTTTTTCCAGTCGCAGTAGCACTACTTTCTGCTTGCAATACGGCTCCTTTGCATGCAAAGTATCATATATTTCATTCCACGCAGACTGCTTACAACTTTCTCGATTCATGCGAAGTAAAGCAAGTCCAATATCAAACCATTTTCCAATCCGTTCCTCATTCTCTGCATCAAGGATCTGACTTTCAAACGCTTTCCAGATCGTATATATGTTGATATATTCATAACCGGAATAGATATGCATACAACGCTCATATCGCCATACCAATTCAAAGCAGAAGTCAAACATCTTCTGACTTTCCATAAATATGTGACACTGCAGCAGACCGACCTCTCGCGTTTTTACCTCCAACTCGTTACATTTATCATATGTAAGAATGTATAAACCTGGATCAGATTCACGTTCTCCTTGCCACAAAGTGATCAGTTTCTCAATATCTGCAGCTCTGTCCTCGTGTAGTGACTTCGGCTCCCACTCTATATTCGAATTACTCAGATTCCATTTTGGGATAAAAAACTTCTGTGCTTCTGTGGCTCTCTCCTTATAAATATAGGATTCGCGGTTCTCACTGCCTTCCTGCCTGATATGTTGTCGTTCCTCCTGTTTTCGTCTTTCCATATCATCAAGGAGAAGTTGTATACTCAGATTAAGACCATGCATCTCCCCAACAAATCCGTTCATCTGATTCTGCATTCCAATCACAACTGAATCAATATCCTGCAAAAGAAAACGATCATATTTTTTCGGCAACATACGGCGAATCGAAGTTGTAATGATTTCCATAAAGTGACGTTTGCAGTTCTGTCTGTTATTCTCCTCTAAGCCCTCCAACATCACGTCCAACTGTTGTTCCAACTTGTCCATCCAAGAATAATCATCAATAGAACGCATCATTCGCGCCAAAGACCTCATGCTTTCCTCAGAAAAAACCTGCGCGCGAAAATTATTCTCTTCATTCTTGTAATACTCATAGCTACTAACATGTTGGCCCGCATCAACGAACATCTGGACAAACCGGGTCTCATCGATCATTTTTATTGCAAAATGTGCAAGAAATTTGCGAAATCCATCCGTTATAGAGTCCTCAAAAAAATCCGTTATAATGTCGTTCATAATCAGGTTCCTTTCATTTAAGATTCATATGTACCGAAAGTTGAATAGTATTTTCCAACATCCTATCTTCCATTCCATCCCCTATTTGTTATTCGCCACTTCATAATTATCAATGCATGCTCAATGTATTCCCACCACTGCCATCTACTTTTTCTTTTAATCAGATCCATCCTTCGATCCATACTTGGATGGCCCTCAATTTTTATATATTTTCTATAATATTCTAAAAGCACGTTCTCCCTTTTAATATCTTGCGATTTGCATTCTTTTCTCCAAAATGCAACAAACGTACTACTATCACATTCACATACATTAATAGCAACTCTGTCTGCTCGAAGTTCTGCAATCTGCTTCCAATATCTCGGATCTCCAATTACCATTTCAAAAGCCCCTTCTATCAGCATAACAAACATCACAACAGTCACAAGTATTGTTGATTTGATAAATACCATTATTCCAATAACATTTAACAGTACAAGTACTATGTATAAACAATTTGTCCTTGCCACTCTTTTTTTAATGTTATCAAAATCATTATAATAAATATGTCCAAGTTCATGTGCAATCGTAAATAATAATGTAGCTTTTGCATCATCACAACAATAGATCTGATCAATAAACCCATTCGAAATATCAATCTGTGGTGCCCCATTTTCATTTATTTTACTTTTTACATAGCGCGCCTGGGTATCTATAATCTGACATTTAAGGGAAAGAATCTTAAGCTTAGTACACATACCCTCTATTTCATTTTTGAGATTTTCGAGAATATACCCCTCAACCTCTATTTCTTCTCTCACATTTGTTAGTGTCTTTTTTCGAAAAAGAGTAGTACCAAATTCCCATATTAAAATGATTATAGCAGCAACAACACCTATACGTTGAAATGCCTTACTTTTTTCTAGAAAAGCAGCCAGAGGAATTCCAACTACCATTACTACCGCAAACATCAAAAATACGATTATTAATTTTCGTTTATTTATAATTAAAGATTCTTGATTCTCTTTTACACTTAACAAATCAGGATTTTTCTCTAATGGAATCATTACCTTTTGTATATAAGAATTAACTGCAACTACAATGTTTTGTGTATCAGTTTTTAAACGTTTATAGATTAATCCCACTACAAAAAATAAATAAACTACCCCTTTACTACTTATTCTATTATCTTTGAAATCAAGAAAAAACACTAACACTAGAGGCACTATAAAAACAAATCCCGCAAGCATTACCGTATTTTCAAACAATATAAACAAATTATTTTTTATCCAATGAAAATATGTATCCTGCTCCTCACTTTTTCCTCTCCCCAGAATATGCAAATACAGGTTTTTTCTTTGTGTCAGAAAAATATTTATGCTTCTTGAAACAATATTCTTACTTTTTAGTTCTTTGGACAATATGCAGTTATACCATATCCAAATAATAATACCCTCAACTAAATATCCAAGAAAAATCAATACAATTCCTTTCCATAATCCAGAGCCTTTAATCATGGATTTTCTAATTCTGTCTACTCTTTTTCCCTTCTGCGACATATATGCCTGCAAGATAAAAGGTCTGTATCGTCATCCGACTTTTTTTGTTATAATAGGCTTATCAAAGCAAGGATGCAGCCATGATGATCTTATCCGAAGAACAACTGAATAATCTTAACAAAGAAGCTCTTCAATAAGTATTAAATCCCCCAATTCTCTACTAACATACTCTAAATACTCTATCGCCCTATTCCCTTGTAAATTTCTCTCGATAGTATTTAGTCTAACATCCATAAACTTTTTCAATATTATCACCTTCTTAGTAACCATTTCTCTTTGAGAATAATTATTCAGTCATCCCCCAACTAAAGACATCCACGATACCATCTTATGGTTCACTTTCTTGAAGTGGTTATCTTTCTTAGATTTGTAAACACCTACATGGTGCTCCTCGATTTCTACTTTCATAGGAGTGAATCGATAGAGATTGTAAATTTCATCTTCAAGCCGATACCAGCCGTCTTCGCCGAATTCAGTGATAAGTTCTTCTTCTATCATTCTGTGTTCTGCTGGAATAACCGGAAGCACTTGTGTTCTATTTTCACTTTTCCTCAATTCCATTTAAGCAAACGGCCGTGGTATATGCCGCTAAAATATCATCTAACAAATTAATAGTTTTTCTATAAATTTAATGTCATAATCAAAATCAACCTTCTCCTTTTCTATTGTCGATTGCATGTCCTCTTCTGTAATTTCCGTATAATTTCTTCTATGCATAATCTCCCCTAATTGTCATAACAAATTTATCTTCGGCTATCAATTTATCTTATATTTAAGACTCACTCATCACAAATGCCCCAATAAATTATAAATAGGATACGTAACAAACACCCCTCTATCCTCATCATCCATTTCCTCTAATACTTTTTGTGCCATTCTTCTATTCTCCAAAAGAATATTGACTGCGCATATCACCTTCCTATCCTCACTGATTTTCTCAATGCTCTCCAATTCTTGCATTTCCTCTTCCGACAACGGGCGCTTTCTCCTTAACAACTGAAGCTTGTTTATTTTCCAATATTCGTTCTGTGGACTAACAAAAATCAATTTATCAGAAATCAATCTTGCCATATTAAAATATTTTTCATTGCCGGTATCATCATATGAAGATAGCAGTTCCACAAAAAGCAGCGAAAAATTTCCCTCCGTACCATGATTGTACTCATATCTTTCCAGATCTTCCAAAAGATACTCTTCCGGCACATCATATAAGCTTTCCCAGACACTTCTTGTAAGATTAATATAAATCGGAAGCTCATACTCCTTTTCATCTGTGTGTGTATAAACATTCAGTTGCTGCGGATGAAAAATATTCTCTACCTGCGTCTGCTGCGTATCTTCTCTGGTTATAATAAACGGAACGATTTTTCCCTGCCACCACCACATATGATAAGCAACTTCCCCATGCTTAGGAACGATATCCCCCTTGAATATAGCAACCAGTTCGTTTAATGCTTTCCAATCATCCTCCGTAAAACCTTCGATTCTTTCTCGAATCGTCAGACCGAATTTATTCGTTACCAACTGAAGCAATTTATAGTCCCGAATAGCCTTCTGCAAATTAGATCCAAGTTTTTGCTCCTTATAGCCCAAAACTTTCCTTTTGCCTATATATAGCCCGGAACCATGCTGCATCGCTTCTAAGAAACGTACATCCCGGATAACCGTTTCCAAATCACTTTTAGGATCAAAGTGTACTTTGTTCTCACTTAATCGAAGTTCAAGATTCTCACTCAGTCGAATATATACCGTTTCATCCGCTTTCCTTACGACCTCAAAATTATCATAGTAGACAACTCCATCAACTCCGAAACTCTCATTTCGTTTAACCTTTTGAGCGATCTCCATATTTGTCTGTGTTTCATAGGAAAAAGGCACCCAAATATCTGAATTCGCCAAATGTCCAAACAAACAGACTTCTCCCATCTGCACATTTCCTAATATTTCGTTTTTATCTGACGTATATGCTGTCATTCTGATCGAATCAACATTTTTTAAATCATTTGCTGAGATCGACTTTCTTACTAATTCTCCCGATCCTTGTTCCCTGCTATCATGCCCAAATTGTAATAACAATTTGTATAGTATATCCTTATCGTTCTTCTCCAATCTAAGCAACGGTATATTTTTCGTCTGTTCCGGTAGCTTCTTTTCACTTCCTTTTAAAATCGCCTGAAGCTTAATCGGTGTCAAAGCATTATAAAATATCGCAGCTTTCTCTCCATCATCCGATACCGCAATAACGAAATAACACACTCCTCCATCACGAAAATAGTTTCTAAGATTCCTATATTCAACCGGAAAAGTAATACTTTTCTTGTTTAACAGACGCTTATCATTTTTACCTTTAATCTGTGTCGGAATTCTATATTGAATATGCTCCACTTTCAGATCTGAATTATCATATAGATAAATGTCTCCGTCCCACGAAGGTCCCTTGTCATTTTCCTCGAGCAATTCATCCATCTTATCATGCAAACGAATCACTCTCTTTATTGCTTCAACTGCACCTTTTTCGATTTTGATCGTGTTCATTAATACGTTCTCCTATCGTATAACAGCAATCTTTTGTCCAATTCTATTATCTAGTCCATACAATCGTTCCATCTCTGATTACTCTATTAAACTCAAATGTCACATCAGGATATTTTATACATATAGCATTTCTTAGCAAACCTACATGTGCGAAGAAACGCCTTCCCTTCCCCATTTTTTTATCCCTTTGCATAACCTTATCCATAGTCTCTGAAATTATTTTACGCAATTCCTCAGGATTTGTAATTTTCAAGGCCTTCAATTGTTCCACCACTTCACTATATGGTTCATCATTTTTCTTATTTTCCTTCGGATAAAATTTATCAAGAATCAATTCCAATGTTGTTGCATTAATTGTTTGTTCTTCTTTTCCATCATTTTTTATTTTTTCAACATATGTTTTCTTTTCTTCTTTCAATCGGCTGAATTCTGCATCCACCAATTCAAGCAATGCAGACAACCTATTGACAGCTCTTCTTAATGACTTTGGTGTACTGTCCTCTGTTTTATACTGTAATTCATGAGAAGCGACAGCCCATATATGCTGAGCTGCTGTTCTTACCTGAATTTCTGCCTGCAAGCCCACATATGGTTTTATGCCTGCAGTCTGTTCCAACTCTGATTTCAACATAATATCCATATGTAATGACTGATAACCGAACTCACTTTCACTCTGCTCAGACATTTTATCCTCTTCTTTGATCACTTCATATTGATCTCTCAGAATTTTTTCTAACCGCTCTACATCTTCATGAAAAACAGTAACAACTCTTATTCCAGCAATATCATTCAATTCTTTCCAATTCAAATTTTCATGCATCGTTAACTTTTTCTGAATAGATTCCCACGATTTAACTCTACATTCAATTGGAAAGGACAACTCTATCTTGTTTTCTTTACACATGCTATCAATCTGCCATCTAAGAAATTCGCAAAACCCTTCATACACGTACTTTTGTTGCAAATATATCTCTTTTTCATCCATACATTTTCTCCTATCGAATAACACCAACATTAAAGGCAAACATTCTATTTATAGGTAAACGCACCATAGTGGGTGCGGTCTTTTGATTAGCTGCTCCGAAGAGCGGCATTCATTAACGAATTACTTTCTGCATTCTGCCGGCAGCTTGTCTGACCAAGGGAGCAGATCTTCACAGGAACTTACATCATGGTCTTCCATGTGCTTTGGTATCTCTGTTAAAAGATATTCGCTGGAATTCCTGTTCCTGGCGATAAAGAGGTTCAGCATTTACATACTTGGCGTTCCAGATGCCTGCAAGAAGAGTGGGTGACACCAGGCTATTTCTCAACAAATAAGCTGGATGGTTTGCTTTCTTGAAGTGGTTATCTTTCTTGGATTTGTAAACACCTACATGGTGCTCCTCGATTTCTACCTTCATAGGAGTAAATCGATAGCGATTGTAGATTTCATCCTCAAGCTGATACCAGCCGTCTTCGCCGAATTCAGAGACGAGTTCTTCCTCTGTCATCCTGTGTTCAACAGGAATAACCGGAAGCCCTTGGATATCGGCAGCCCGATTTCCTTTGGCTTTCCTGCCTCTGGGTTTTGTTGTTTCATCTTCTTCATACTCGGCAAGGCTTTCAACAGCCTCTGCTTCATTGAAATAAATGATGTTACCATCCACCTCTAAGAAACTGATCTGATTTTCAGTTCCCAGTTTCTCGGAGGATCTGCCAAAACGGTTGTTGTTCAAAACAGCGATCTGTTCCAGCAATAGCTGAAGCTTCTGATCAATGTCACGAAGTTGCGACTGCTGGGCAAGAAACAGCTGAACAAGCGTAGCCTTATCGAAATTATTCAGTTGTTCTTCTGTGTATTCCATCGCCATAATGAACCTCTTTTCTTATGAGATTAATTATAGCGCATATGGTCTTAAATAGCGAATACCTCTCATTTCAGAGTTCGTCATAATGCCTATGCTTGTTTGCTTCTACAAGGAGCTTATGCCTGGCATAACACCGGTGCCTTTTGAAATGATAGATATAAATTACAACTACATAAAAACGCAATAGCTCGCTTACAATGGAGATTTTGGGGCTTGCAGATGATTGGAAACGCTGTAATTACACGGTCATTTTTTATGGCAAAAAATTCTATCTTTTGCACAATTATCATGCCATATGTTCTGGAGGCTTGACTTCCTGAACTGCTTTCTTGGGAGCAATGGTTAAGCCTTCCATCAGCCAGCGGAATTGTTGACCGGTTATAGCCCGGACCTCCGCTTCATTTCTGGGCCATACAAATTTCCTCTGCTCAAGGCGTTTGTATAAGAGTAGAAAACCATCCTTCTCCCAAACCAAACCTTTGATGCGGTCCGACTTGCGATCACAGAAAAGATAGAGTGTATCCGGAACAAATGGACTGTTATCAGTCTTGGCATCAATGATGGATGCCAGAGTATCTATTCCAGACCTTAAATCTGTGTATCCGCAAACGATATAAACCTGTTTGAAGCATGTTGCATCATTCAACATGGGCAAGCACCCCAAGTACTTTGGCCAGCAGAGTCTCTGAAGTTGCTTCCGTTACACGAAGTGTCACTCCATGGGCGTATAATTCAAGACAAGAATTACTATTCGAAGATACAGTTGAAATACTTGCTGGTTCTTCTTCCATTAGTTTTAATGGAACAGAAACCACTGTATTTTCTAACTTCTCTGATGGTAATGCATCAAGGCAGGCAACTCTGACTTGTTTCATTCGATAATAATAGTTGGCCTTTGTGATAGAATTAAGCTCGCACCATTCATCAACGGACATGCCCGCAGGGCGATTCTTACATTCGTGAACCATTTTGGCCCACTCGTTCAGGCGACATATGCGTGCAACCAATGCTGTTTGAGATTTCATAGACTTCCTCCATCTGTCTCAAAAGTTTAGTCTAAACTTTTTGGACTACACTTTTTTGACTGTCTTAATATTTTAGTCTATTTTCTCAAATTTTCTGCTGGTATTCTATGTATGGACTATGGAGCGTTTACTTAATTGCCCCTAAAAAACTTCGGGAAACCCCACTAAACTTTGGAGACCCACCGAAAAATACTTCTTTTCAAAGAAAGCCGATGCCTCAGCATCGACTTTCTATCTATGTTTGATTTTTATTCTATAAGTCCACTTTTAAACAATGTAGAGATAAAATTTTTTGCTGTTTCAGGATCCTTTCCAAGTTCCCCCAATATTAGTTGATTTTGTTCATCTGAGCTGAGTGAATCATCAGTAAATGCCTTCATAAGAGTGGGATTAGACAAAAACATACTAAACAAATTAGCAATCAAGTCTTCTTTTTCTGGTTGGGGCGAAGCATATGATATTGGCTGATAATTTGTAAACGAACATAACTCAAGAAATTGATTATCTGGTTTAGTAGGATTTTTAGTATAAAAATCAAACCTCTTTTTAAGTTCATCTGCCAACTTATTCATTGCTGATGGTCCCTGTGAATATTCTATATGCCTAAGATGAGATATATCAAAAGGAACCGTATAATCGATCTTCTCTCTGATTAGTATTGTTCCAGGACGTATAGCATGTCTAATACCAAGCTCATAAAAAACATTAGGATTAGGATACGTTATATCAGCAATTACATATTTAGAATGCATTAATTTAGTAAAAATATCATTGCTAATTGATCCCGGATTCAACTCCTCGTCGGCCCGAATAACATCAAGTGTTGGATCAGCCTTCAATATAGCTTCTTTGATAATATAATCGTATTTTTCTTTTAATGCATCTTCAGATAATGAGATATCACCAATAGTCTGTGTTCCAATTGGCATAATAACAAAGCATGTGTTATTCATAAATCAATCCCCCTTTCCATTACTATACATAAATAATACCATTCTAAACCATAATACTCAATTACAAATATCCATTTTTTCGACGTAATTTTTGTATCAAGCTTCTCTCTACCAAGCAATATAACTTTTCTTTGGCATTCTTTTCTCCCCATTTATAATACATTAGTTCCGACAGCTTCTTTTCACATCCTTTAAAAATCGCCTGAAGCTTAATCGATGTCACAGACCGCAAGTCCGCCCAAGCTGCCTCGAACGTCACCAGTGATCGTAGATCGTACAAAGTCTGTGATGTCACTGTTCTACCGCACTTATACTCTCCACACAGAATTCTATATTTAAAGAATACTCACTCCCACTTCTTTCATCAAAAATTGTAGTAAGGTGTGCATTTGTGTATCTGGATTATCAAAGTATCTGTGTCCGCCAGCTGTTACATTACCGTTTTTATTTTTATTATTATCAGCAATGCTCTCTGCTCTATGAATCGCAAGCTTTACATCTTGTAAATCGATTTGGTCAACTATTTGTCTTACTCTTTTTTCCTTTTTGATATTTGCATCAGGTTCCAAACCATATACAGATCTCAACACATCTGCATAACCATCCTGATTTTGTACAGTACCGTCATACTCCTTTTTATGAAGAACTAACCACAAATCAAAACAATAATTAGAATACCCTAATACTATGTGATTTTCATTTGCCAAATCAATTGCCTGTTCATATTTTGTTTTCTTACCATCATAATCGAATACTGACATCTTATTTTCTTTGCCTATAGACTTTTCAATAGTTCTCTCAACTACACACTTTGGATTACCACCATATGGTTCTGCATAATCAAAAACCAAATCTTGAGTTCTTTCTTCCACATTGTTAATTAATTGTGCAATTCTGTCAAAATATAACCTTTCTTGGTTTTTGCCTTCGCACCCAACAATACATAAAAATTGTGGTTTCCTAGCTTTCGATTGTGGTCTATTCAAAAGATACCTCCTCACCTTCCAATATATGTTTAAATGCTATTTCTAAGTCCACATGCGGCAATGCGCCATATTTTCCATTCAAATAATTTTTCAAAATTCTTTCTTCTGGTCGCAAACCATAATCAGATAATGAATATATTTCACTGACCATATCATTCTTTCTTTTTTCTACTAGAACAATTTGGTCATGCCTTAATAACGCACCATCCAAATATATAGGATTATGTGTATTAAAAATTAGTTGCGCACCATTTCTATTAATATCTTTGTTATTGAAAATTCTAATCAATGATACAACTAATTCAAAATGCAACGATGCATCCATTTCATCTAGAACAATTACACCGCCCTCAGATAAAGCATCTATAAAAGGTTGAATCAATCTTATCAAATGAATAGTTCCTTTTGACTCCATTATTTCTGAATCAACTAACATTGAAATATAATATTTATCACTTTCATGTTCAAATGGTACTCGGTACATAGAACACATAGATAAATCTTCATTATCTTTGTCTGACACAAATCTTATTTTTTGATTTCCAAACTCTGCGATATCCATAATTTCCTTAACCGCATCACTTTCCCAAAACTTGTTTCCTCCTTCTCCATCGACATTTTGATTAACTATAGTTCGCAAGTCTTTTTGTTTAAAATTCATATCATTAGCATTCATAATAACATTAAAATTTTTAAACCACGAAAAAAAATCATCAAAATATCTCTTATCAAATAAATTACTAATTGCCCCCGTAACAACAAGTCTCTGTTTATCCAATGTTTGATTAAGCTTATCTATTAACCGTTTTGAAAAATCTTCTTCATCCTTTCTAATGTATCCTTTTCTCATCAAGTGATTTACGTCTACATTTATCTTGCCATTTTCGTTTCTAGTAAAAATGTTTTCATCATTAATGTAAAGCACTTCTTCCACTATCTTGTATACATCAATATCCGTAAACATAATTCTATATTTATATATATTCCTAGAAGTAAAGAATGTAATCTCTAACATAATTGGCTCATACCAATTATTATCTCGAATAAAAGATAACGTACTTTTATATGGTTCAAGGGTTTTACATTCTAACGTCCCTTCCATAATAATATTTTTCAATATATTCATAGCCAATATAATATTTGACTTACCACATGCATTTGCTCCATAAATTACACTCATAGGCAAAACTCTTAATTTATTACCATTCGCTTCATCGTTAATTATATAATCGCTGTGAGTTTTTTGTTTACTCGCAAGCATTGTAAAAAATGTATCATCCCTAAATGATCGGAAATTTTTCATTCTAAAATTCAACAACATATTTTTTGTCCCCCTTTCCTTACTATTCTATAATTATACCCATATACAGCATATTATCAACATTATTTTTGTGATTTTCATCATTTTGTCATGTTTATGTTCGTTTAATTTGTATATACGATTCTTTCGTTAGTATCTTGCCCAATCGAAAAAACATCACTTCAAAGCAACTAGCATCATGCCCCATGGTCTTCAATATCTATATTAAAAGGTATAGATTAATTTCGCAATATGATACATTTTCCTTTACTATAATATACTAGCCAAATATCGTCTCATTTCCTCTTTCTGAACATAATTAATATTATTGTTACAAATTTCACCTTCATTTTCTAACTTATTTACATATTCCTCTACACTCATATTACTTATAACAAATGCAGATTTTATAGTTTCTACAATCTCTTCTCTCCTTTTAATATTTCTAGGTAACTCATTCAATTTAAATAATAAATATGCCCCTATGTCTTTACTTCCTATCCAATAATTTTTCTCAATGTCATCGACAAACACATTTCCGTTTATATTTGTGAGCAGTAAATTTTTCAATGTTATATTCAGATTTTGTGGCAATTCCGCCATTTTACTAAACGTATTGAATCTCATATAATTAATCCATTTAATTACCTGATCATCTTTCACAAGTTCATTATGCTGTGAAAGTTCATTAACAATTGCAATCTGAGTATCTACATCATAATTATCATTATAAAATGAATATACATAATCATCCTTATCGACAACACATACTTTCATAATCCAAACATAAAACATATCTAACTTTCCATCTATATTTATTTGTTTTAATAAATTATTACTCATACGTACATGTATATACTCCATCAATTTATAATACATTTCTTTATTAAAGCGATGTCCAATATGTGATGCTTCTATTCTTTGTACAACCTCTTCTGTATATAATTCCAACTTTCCATGCTGCTTCCACAAAACATTCATGGTATTTAAATTAATATATTTCCACTCTTCTCTAAATTTGTAAATTGAATAATACACTACAATATACACAAGCAAAAATGAAGCATTATTTTCATGTAGTTTGTCCAACATATCTCCGTCATCAATTTTACTATTAAACAATATCCACTCCTTTATTCTTTCAGAATAGAAATGATTAACATCTTCATCTCTCCCATCTAAAATATTCCCAAAAGTAGACAAAAAAACAGTTGTTTCTAATTTACCAGTATATACCGCATCTATTTCATTTTCCATTAGTGAATGAAAAATTCTTTTACAACACAGCCGAAATAAACAACTATCATCTTTACCTAATTTATATAATTTATCTGCCCTTACCCCCTTGGCCCCATCAGGGATTTTTTCAAATAAATTTACTGAAATTTTAACCCATTCACTTACATCAAATGTCTTATCATTTTGAAAATTTGAATATCTACTATGCACATCATAATCAAGTTGCTCAACCCCATCTTTTTGAGCTCGCATTATGTTCAATTCTATAAATTTCAAGCAAATATCGAAAAGACCTACTGCATTATTTTCATCAATAGTAACATATTTTCCTTCTACAATATTTCTAAATACCCCCGTTTCCTGTTCCGCAGTATATAACCAAGGGATTTGATGTTTGGGCATCCAGCGCTCGTTTTTTATTTTTCGAATCTCCCATTCCTTTTTCGCAGTATACTCATATAGTATTCGTTGAATTACCTCATCATATATAGGCTTTAATTTAGAATTATTATCATTTTCTATTGCTTTCGCCAAATTATTAAAATCTCGCCTTAACAAATTTACTGGCAACTGCATTAAACGAACACGTAATGTTTTTTTCAAAAACATATGTTCAATATCATTCATCACTTCATTATTTTTTTTGACATCTAACGACATCTTCAATTTAAATACAACTTTTGTACATTCAAAAAATAGTATTACAAAAATTAAAAAATAAAAAATAACAAAACCAAACCATATAAAATTTAATATCTTTATCACATTATTAGAAACCCAATCCCCAAATACCACCAGAAATGGTTTATATAAAATCTCTAACATAAAAAATGCGCTAAATATCTTTCGTGATATAATCTTTTTATATGCTTTTAGCTCTTTTTTATTTAGATACTCAGTTATGTTTTCTCCCAAATAGCTTGTTATCATATTTTCAGGGTCTTGATACGATACAACAAATTGATAAAAAGTCAGCATAATACCATATACCGTAATTTGACCTATTACAATAGTAAAATACGTTGATTTATCTATAAATAAATTCATATTAAATACTTCATGTATAAATTTATAAATTGACACATTAAAACAAGTCACTTCTTTCGTTTCCTTTCCTTCACATCTCATCAAAGATCTTTTTCAATTTCACTAACCGTTTCTCTTATATCCTCCAGCTTCAAAAACTCTCTTTCTGCTGTTTATAATAAGTTGAAGCTATTTCGCAGAATCTGCATCCATGTCCTCCATTCTTCCAGAAGTCGCAAAATTGATATGGATTTATACATAATCTCTGTGATCTAGCACTTGCAACTTGCCACATAGGAATACCACAACTAGTCACCTTTTCATAGAAATCTGGTTTTCCCCCAAAAACACTTTCTCCAAAATTTCATCTGAATCTTTTAAAACAAACTTTCCCTCAGTTTCCACATCAACCACAATAGGTTTTAGTGCATTAGATGCTTTCTTATAAGTAATACTCTTCATTTCCTTTAGGCATAAGCGTACATTCAGGAATAAAATAATGCGATTCTGCATCCGGATACCGTGTCATGATATATTTTCTAAAATCCCAATAGGATGTTGGTAAATTGTGCGCTCTGTCAAATCCATTCCCTATAATAAATAATCTTTTCATCGATGTATTCCTCTTCATTTTCGTCACAATCCCATTTATTATATTTTTAAAAACAAGAAATAACCTTGGCATCTTCTCAAACATATCAAAATCAACGTAGCCTCGCAGTAATGCATCAAGGCAGGCAATTCTGACTTGCCTCATTCGATAATAATAGTTGGCCTTTGTGATAGAATTAAGTTTGCACCATTCATCAACGGACATGCCAGCAGGGCGATTCTTACCTTAAACTATAAGTAGTGTTTGTCTCCTTCATCAACGCTCCCAGCCGGCACTCCCACATAAGTTCCTTTCTCCTCAATATTCTTCACTACCACAGCCCCCGCTCCGATCATGCATTCCGAACAAATCGAAATATTATTGCTCACCGTCGCTCCGGCTCCGATCCAGGTATATGCACCTACATTCACAGTCCCGCAAAGATGCGCCCCCACAGCCACATGAACAAAATCCTCGACTGCACAATCATGATCCACCGAAGCACAGGTATTCACGATGCAGCCCCTGCCAATTTTCGCATAAGGATTGATTACCGCACCAGCCATAACCACGGATCCTGCTCCAATCTCTGCCGTATCTGCAACGATCGCATTCGGATGAATCAATGTAACCAAATAAAATCCGTGACTTTCATACTGTTCCTGAAGTCTATTGCGTATCTTCGCATTGCCGATCGCAATCACCACATCACGCTCCACTTGTGAAAAGGCGCAGGACACCCCTACTACAGGATATCCCGCGCACTCTTTCACCGTTTCATCATCGTCTAAGAAGACAATATTATCATAACCGTTTAACTTTGCTATATCGGCAATTACTTTGCCATGTCCGCTCGCGCCGACAATTACCAATTTACTCAAATTATTCATTCCCCCTGAATTCTTCCATCGTTGCCGATGTCTCGCTGCTGATTCCATCCCGTTTCAGCACAACACCAACTGTCTTCGCAATAATCTTTACGTCCATCAAAAATGACACCTGCTCCACATACTTGACATCCCACTCGAACTTCTCCTGCCAGCTGATGCTGTTGCGCCCATTTACCTGCGCCAAACCGGTAAAACCGGGACGCACATCGTGACGGTGATGCTGTCTCTCATTATAACGAGGCAGATACTGTACAAGCAGCGGTCTTGGACCGACGATTGCCATGTCGCCTTTTAATATGTTAAAAAGCTCCGGAAGTTCATCCAAACTCGTACTGCGCAGAAGCTTTCCAAATTTCGTCAGGCGCACCTCATCTGGAAGAAGATTTCCATCCGCATCCTTTGCATCCGTCATCGTGCGGAACTTATACATACAGAAAATCTTCTCATGCAGCCCCGGACGCTTCTGCTTAAATAGGATCGGACTTCCAAGCTTGCAGCGGACTAGGATCGCAACCAGCAATAAAACCGGACTTAAAATAATTAACGCAGCCAGAGACAACAAGAAATCCAGACAGCGTTTCACAAATCTCTTATACATCGAAGCAGCTCCTTATCACCGCAATCACAATATCCTGTTGCTCCGGTGTCATCTTGATATCACTTGGCAGACACAGTCCTCGATCAAAGATATCCATACCGGCATCAGTCGCCTCTCCCTGAATGTACGCATTCGTCTGCGACCTTCCGTCACCCAGACGCGTCACAAACGGATTCATACGATAAATCGGCTGCATATGCATCGGCTTCCAGATTGGACGTCCCTCAACATTGTAAGAAGCAAGCGTCTCAAGAATCTCCGTCGGACAACTCTTGCCCGCCTCATGCACATAGAGTGCCTCGCACTCCCCTCGCACCTGTCTGCACATCGCATCCGGATCAATAATCATACACGACAACCAGAAGTTCGGCTCAGAGTTTTTCGCATCATACGGATTCATCTGCACCGGCAGCCCCTCAAATCCTGCCTGATACCGCTCATAGATTGCTTTCTTCTTAGCAATATGCTCCTCCAGATATGGAAACTGACCGCGCACAACGCCCGCGATCACATTACTCATCCGGTAATTGTATCCCAGCTCCTCGTGCTGGTACCACGGCGCATTTTCCCTCGCCTGCGTCGACCATTTACGCACCTTATCCGCAGCCTTCTTGTCATCCGTCAGCAGCATACCACCGGAAGATCCGGTAATAATCTTATTTCCATTGAACGAAATTGCATTATATGTACCCAGACTTCCGGTCGGTTTCTCCTTGTAAAAAGCGCCAAGTGACTCCGCCGCATCCTCAATAATAATTGCTCCATGTGCATCACATATTTCTCGAATCTCATCCATCTTGCACGGAGTACCGTATAAGTGTGCTACAACCACAACGCGCACCTCAGAGTACAATTCAAACGCCTTTTCCAAAGCAACCGGATCCATATTCCAGGTATCATACTCCGTATCAATAAATACTGGGACACCACCTTCGTACACAACCGGATTCACCGTCGCATCAAATGTCATATCCGAACAGAATACCTTGTCTCCCTGTTTCACTCCTGCAAGCTTTACTGCCATATGCAACGCAGCCGTTCCCGCGGAAAGCGCTACCGCATACTTGCTTCCAGTCTTCTCGCATGCAATCCGTTCAACCTCATTGATATTTGCACCAACCGTCGACATCCAATTCGTATCATATGCTTCCTTCATATAGGCAAGCTCCTCACAGTGCATCGTCGGAGAAGCTAACCAGATTTTGTTTTCAAACTTTTTGAAATCCATGTTGTTACCTGTCCTTTTTCTCTTATGTATGAAATATATTTCATACTATATTCTTATATTCTTGTTAATTTATAATGTTTTCTGAACAAAATATTCTTTATAAACGGTAAAACAAACGGTGATAAACTATATAAAAAAATATTATTTCAATAAAAATCTCACATATTTTCGTTCCGCCCCAATATTTCCTTCCTCATTCATCCCATTTACAAAAATCTTCGTGACAATTTTCTAAATCGAATAATTCAGAATTTACATAATTATGACATTTAGGACACTTATATACCATAGTATCTTCGCCACAATTCAAACAAACACCATGCATATAATTATTATTAATTTCTATATTTAACGCATCAAAAATGACCATTTCTTCTCTACAATTACCACATTTAACAAAAGCATATACAGAAGGCATGTCAAAATCTGTTAAACACCTTGCACATACCTTATATGGTGTAAGAGTATTAGTACCACAAATTGGACACATATATAATTTATCATATTCTTCTTGTAAAAATGATTGAAATTCGTCATTATACAACGAATTTCGAAGTAATTTTGAATATACCTCTGTACTTAAATGCTCTTGAACAAATGAACGATACTCATAATCAGTTCTATCACTTAATAACACGCCTATAACATGTATAAAAACATAGAGCAAATCTCTTTCCATTTGTTTGATCTCATCCTCACCAAATATATAGAGAGAATGCAAAATTTGATTGCGGTATTTCTGAAATCTTTCCATATATTTATACTGTGACTTTTTAAAATTATATGCGGGAATATTTCCTTCCGATGTTTTGATGAAATTTTTTAACGAATCATACTCTTTAATTTCCAAGCCATTTTCTTCAAATAACCTTTGCAATTCATCTTCAGATAAATTTGTTTGCTTTTCTACAAGAATTTTTCTCAACCCAAAATGATTTGCTAATGATGACTTTAACGCAAGTTCAAGCGAAATCTGCATATTTATAATCGCTAATGTCATATTTTTCTGATTAGACACTCCGCAATTTATAGAATTAATTGCTTCATCTAAGAAATATATGGAATTTTTAAAAAGGGCATTAACAAAATCGATTTCATAATTCATGATTTAATCTCACTTTCATAGTAACATTCAGCTACAGTACATTACCGTGGTATCACTTTTTGTCGAATTCCCTAATTATTCTTTCATTTAAGTAATCTCCATATTCCGAAATAACTCTATCGTACAAATAATCTCCAAACATTTTATTTTCCAAAGATGATAGATTTATTGATATACATTCAAAAGCTATCATAACAACCCAAAATATATTCGACCTCCCACTAACACTCTCCCCCAAATTTGGCATCAGCATATGAATAATCACAAATATATATAGCCATGTCTTACTTATACATTTCGATGTCAATCGCCAAAGCGATTCATTATATTTTTTTGCAAAAACACGTATGTATCGTTCTTTATAAATAGAATCTTTTTTCCCACATATATCATTAAAAACACTGTCGATTGCGCGTAAACTCTTCTCTAACAATTCCTCTTTAAACCGTTTAAATATGTACTTTGAATCAGCCAATCGCAATAAAACAATTGCACTTATATAAAGTAAAATCTCCAACCAATAATTACTATTGTCATTGCAAACAGCATTCCATATTGCAGAAAGCACTGCACCAAAACAACATCCAATTGAAATAAATAGCATTATGTTATATACAATTGGTTTTTTTAACCTTTTCATTTTATTATAATATTCATAATATTTATTGCGAAACTGGTTTCTATATTGATTTTTTTCTTTTACTAGTTTAATCATTTTTCCTAAGTTTTTCTCTACACGAACGACATTCATTTTCACTTGCCTCGGTAATCGATTAAACCATCTAAATACTTTTTTCATCTCTTGTTTTTTTCTCAGTATCGGTCCCTAAAATCACGTTCAAAATACGCTTAGATACTATATAATTTATCCACAGTCTCCTGCACAACCTTCCTCTTATCAAAGTACCTAGCCACATGCTCATGCGATAGTCTCCCCATCACACATTTCTCCTCATATGGTAAATTAATAAAGCGCTCCATCTGTTCTTCCAAAGACTGCACGTTCTGCACTTCACACAAGAGTCCTGTCTCTCCATGCACCACAGCTTCCATACACCCATGTATATTACTTGTGATTAACGGACGTCCCATTGCTGCTGCCTCCAACAAAGTGTTCGCCATTCCTTCATGATAAGACGGCAATACAAAAGCATGTGCGTTTGCGATAAATGGCTTTACATCACTCTGAAATCCATGAAATCTCACGAAACCACGCTGTTGCAGCTCGCCCAATCTTCGCTCATAATCTTCTTCACACCAGCCAATCACGTCCAACATAATATCTTGATATCGTCGCTGTAATCGCTCCATGGCATCCAACAATTCATCAATTCCCTTCTCACGCATGACACGTCCAATAAACAGGAATCGAATCTCCTGCTGCACCATCGGATATTCAGTCAAAGGAAACTCATTTAAATTTACTCCAGCTCCATGCAATACACAAATCCTCTTGCCATCAACAATCGATAACCTCTGAAAGTATTGTGCATTCTCCTCATTTTCAAAGAAAACACATTTTGCCGACTTCAATGCGGTCTTCCATAATCTCACAATCATCTTTTGAAAAAGACGCTTACGTTGAAATGCCGTTCCCAATCCAGTAATATTAACCGCATAAGGGATCTTCACACAACGCGCAATCAAACCGCCATATATTCCCGGTTTTATAGTATAGGTAATAATCATATCCGGACATATTTTTCTAACAACACGCATATAAGCAAGTAGCAGCTTTAATTCCTGTATGGGGTTTGTTCCCCGCCGGTTCATCTGCTGCTCAATCAAATGAACTCCTATCTGCCTCAATTCATTGATAGACTCATCAAATGGTGTAACTGCATATATACAATGACCGTCCTGAATCATCTTTTCCATCAAATCTTTGCGAAAACGATAAAGACCTCCTGAATTATTTGCCAAAATCAGATATACCTTCATAGAAAGTGCCAATTTCATTGCCCCCATTAAAATTTTCCATAAATAAAAGCCGTATTTCCAAAATTTTCCATCAAAATGGTCAATCCAACAAATACAAAAAACATTACTAAATTCCAAAACTTTGTCAGATCCAGCACCGGATAGTAACCACTAACATATGAATTGTTTTCATTCTTTGACTTGAGAATTGCCAAAGCAGTACCCGCCACTAAACAAGCAATCGCAAAAAAGGTCCATGTAAATGGCTAACAAATACCACTATGTACTGAAAATGCACCTTTCCATACTGTAACCGTTGTCTCCATGTCATCAGCGCGAAACGGGACCCACAAAAATGCTACTATAACATATGTAATGAATATACGAATCCACTTAGGCAATTCAAATCCGACTACATACTTCTTGATTATACGATGGCAGACACTAACAACTCCGTGTAAAAAGCCCCAGACAATAAATGTATATCCAGCACCATGCCATATCCCGCTGACCAACATTACCAACAACAAATTAATATATGTCCTATTTGTTCCTTTCTTACTACCACCTAACGGAATATATACATAATCCCTCAACCATAAAGAAAAACTAATATGCCATCTTTTCCAAAAATCTGATATATTAGTCGACAAATATGGTAAATTAAAGTTAGGGCTCAAATCAAAACCAACAATTTTTGCAACCCCTATTGCCATGTCTGAATATCCAGAAAAGTCAAAATAGATCTGAAGCGAATAACTAATAATACCAAGTATAACCGTTATCGTATTGTACGCAGACGGTGAATAGAACACATCATCTACAAAAATACTCAAATGGTCAGCCAAAACAATTTTCTTAAACAGACCAAATATAAATATCTGCATTCCCACAATCACTTTTTTACATTGAATACCACGATATCCTTTAACTTGTGGCAAAAACATATCAGCACGAACAATTGGTCCCGCAGTTATTTTTCCCCCAAAAGCATATATAGTGCAAAACACAGCGCATTGCGTTCCGCATGATATTTTTTCCAATACACATCAATCAGATATGAGATTCCACTAAATGTATAGAAAGAAATTCCTATTGGAAGAACAATATTCAATACTTTAATTTTCACGCCAAATAAATCAGTAACAGAGTTAATAAAGAAGTTGGTATATTTAAAATATCCCAACATAATGATTAATCCAAATATTCCGACCAACATTATTGTTCGACTATGTCTCTTTTCTGTTAAAATGCCCAACGTATACACAAAGACGGTATACACTACTGAGCAAACACAATATCTCCAATCCCATATAGTAATAAAAAATAAACTGAATATTAATAATAACGAAATCTGCAACTGCTTTAGCAGTTCATACTCTCCTATATTTTTTTCTAATTAGTGAAATTATACTCAACAAAATTAGCAGAATACAAAACAGAACTATAAAATGTAAACTATTGAGAGACATTACTATGCTCCTTTATCATTTTAGCAACAACCTCCGCTACCAACTTATGACCATACTCATTCAGATGTCCAGAACCAACTGCAGTATTCGTAAATCCATGTGCTAAAATATGTTTTTCCTTATATAACGATTCAAAGGCAGATATTGTATCAACGAATATTATGTCATTCTTCAACCAAGCGAACCCCTCTATCATCGTTGATTTCATTTGATTACTTTCCCACTTATAATCCGTCGCACCCGACTTATTATATATATGAACCCCAGTATCTAAATACCAAACACAAAATAATGATAGTACTGTTCCGGCTAGAAATACTGCTAACAATATCTTTGTTAACAAAATAAATTTTTTAAATAGCTCTTGCATACTAAACTCACTTCAATCAATTCGCTTGACATTCGGAAATATATCTCAAAGACTTAGTCCCAAAAATATTTTTCTAACTTTCCATTACAATTTTTCCATTCTCAACCTTATATATCACATCGCATTCCTTTATTGTTGTCAAACGATGTGCAATGATAATCAGTGTTTTCTTACCATGAAGTGCATTAATAGATTCCATGATAGCCGACTCTGTCTCAATATCCAAAGCCGAAGTTGCTTCGTCAAAAATCAGCAACTGGGGATCCGAATACAACGCTCTAGCAATACCTATACGTTGACGCTGTCCTCCTGATAATCGTACTCCACGTTCACCGATCGATGTATCCAACCCTTCCGGCAACGACTGTACAAATTCTTTCAATTGAGCTTCTTCCAATGCCTTCCAAACCTGATTGTCGTCAATTTCTTCTGCTACTACACCAAATGCAACATTCGCTCGAATTGTATCATCCAACATAAAAATCGTCTGCGGAATATAGCTGAGCTGATTTAACCAACCTGCATAATTTTCCCTTATATCTTGTCCATCCACCTTCACACAACCAGATTGTGGCTGTAAAAGCCCTAACAAAATATCAATTGCAGTTGTCTTTCCGGCCCCGGAAGCACCAACAATCCCGACTGATTGGCCTGAAATAACTACCATATTTGCGTGTTCTAATACAGGATATTCTCCATGGGGATAATAATATGTAATATCACACAATTCAATTTTATTAGCAGTATGAGCATTCAAATCATTTTCTTGTTTTTCTGCAAATAATGATTTCTTTTCAATCACTTGTTGCAGATTAGCTCCCTGCAGATTCTCAATCATCTTATCAAGAGAAGGTTCGTAATATGCCATTGTATTTAATGCAGTAGACATACGATTCACACTTGGTAATAACCGCACCGCTGCCATTGCAAAAGCCGTAAGTTGTGGTAACATAGCATTAATTTCTCGCCCCATACACATCAAAATTGCAATCACAGCCAACATAGAACTAATTCCAAATGCCTCTATCGACAATCTTGGCACATTATTTAATACATTATTTACTTTTTCTGCATCAATTGCCTTTTTCCCATAAATAGAAAACTGCTTTAAAAATAATTTTTCACTTCTAGAAACCTTGACTTCTTTGATTCCAGATATCGATTGTATCATCCATTTATTGCTTTCTGCCACGCTATTCTGATATCGAATGCCCGCATTTCTCAATATAGGTTTAAGAATACGATTAACAAGAACCAACACGCCTCCCAATACCACAGTCGTTAGAACAGCCATCATAGGATCTGTAACTATAATAGTTATCACTAATGCTACGCTGATAACCGCTTCTGTAAAAAAGTTCAAAATTGTACTCAACAAAGTAAATGTTCTAGTCACATCATCATTAATAACACGTATAATTTCGCCACTCTCTGAATTCAAAAAATATTCGTATGATTGAGACAAATATTGTTGCATCAGTTGTTGTTGTGTTCCAAACCTGTTATTACAAACAAATCTCCATTGGACATAGTATTCTACAAATAAATAAATATTTTTAAGAATATATATACATATCAACGCTATGATCATAGTCATAACAAATGTTTTTGCAGAATTTATATGTAACCACTGACAAATTAAGTTTGCATATGGATTGGTCACAATAAAATCTTCATCCGTTATTACAGAAATCAAAGGTAATATTAATCCGACTCCTAAGGTTTCCAAAAAAGCACCTATTACCATCATTGCCATAATTATACAAACTCGGATTTTCTGTTGCTTATTTAATATAATTCCAAATTTTCTTATTATATTTAACATATATACTACACTCTAAAATAAATTATTTTTCCTAAAGATTTCTTAATAAGTTCAGTTCAAACTTCTCCTTGTCCTCAACAGAAATATTCTCACCGATCTGTACTTCTATCACCTGTAACTCAGTCTCTGCATATAGCATATGCTTTGCTCCAACAGGCATATTTACGACATCTCCAGCTCTAACTTTCAATTTAATTGCATCAATAATAGCATAGCCGCTTCCCGACACAACCGTCCAGATTTCATCTCTATATTTGTGGCTATGATAATTCATAGCATGTCCAGCATGAAGCGTCACTTTAATTGTTAAACTATCTTTTCCAATATCAATTACCTTGTACTCTCCCCAAGATTTTTCCGCATACATAACTTGTTGCTCTATTCCATCCACATAAGGCTTAATATAACTTGATTGTTCCTTATCAGACACCAAAATTCCATCAGGACTTGCCGAAACTACAATATTCTTAAGTCCCATGCAGAGAACAGGTACATCCAACTCATTAACCACATGTGTATTCTCACATGTCTCATTAAAAATTGCTTTTCCAACAGCCTTCTCGCTCATAGCTTCTGTCAGTGTATTCCAAGTTCCAAGATCCTTCCACTGTCCAGAAAAACGCATTACCGCTATATTCTTCTCATGCTCTACAATAGCGTAATCAAAACTTATTTTATCCAAGGTTTCATATTTATTAAAAAGATCATTATAATCTTTAAACTCGATAAGCTGATGAGCCCGTTCTAACATATATCCCATTCGAAAAGCAAATACACCAGCATTCCACAGCGCGCCTTGCGCAATATATCTCTCTGCGCTTTCTGCTTTAGGTTTCTCCTTAAACATAGCGACTTTACTTACCGAATCCTTATTTGTCGGAATAATATATCCATATTTTTCACTTGGGTAAGTTGGTTCAATGCCCATCAGCACAAGATTTGCATCGCTGTTCTGCACCAACTGTCCTAAGTGGTCAATACATTCAAAATATGATTTTTCAACATATGGATCTACTGGGCAAACCACAACAACTTCATCATTATTTATATGCTGCATATCATGTAAATAAGCAATCGCAAGTGCGATTGCCGGAAATGTATCTCTTCTACATGGTTCAATACTAATTCCAACATCTGTTCCAAGCTGATTATGTATCGCCGAAACCTGTGTCTTAGATGTAGCAATCGTAACTTTCGAGTCCGGATCCACCTCTTTTATCTGATTGTACACCCGCTGTACCATGGATTCATAGATTTCCTTACCAATCGGAAATAGTTTTATAAATTGTTTTGAACGAATGTCATTAGAAAGAGGCCACAAACGCTTTCCTGATCCGCCCGATAATAATACTATATTCATCATATCCCTTTCGCAATTCCAACCGCAAGTATTATTGTCTTAATTACTCAACTAATATCATTCATTTTCTGAAGCAAACACTTCGCCCATGTATTTCTTTACTGTTCTTGTAAATCCTTGTTTATTTGTATAAAGTGTTTTCCACCCCAACATTTGCAACTTATTGCTAGAAACCTTAATTAAATTAATCCCCTGTCCCTTTTTAAAACAATAATTATTGTCTATCTCTTTTTCAATAAGTTTTGACTTTATCCTACTATCAGCATTAATCATCCATTTAATAGCATCGTCCATTTTTACAAGTTCATCACTTCCAGCATTATATGCTTCCCCTGCTTTCCCATCAACAAGAACAACAAGAATTGCTGTAATCATATCAGCTACATATGTATATTGAATAATAGAATTAGGATCACGATATATCTCTACATCCCTTCCTTCTATAATTTTCTTTATAACTCTTGGTATTATCCTAGAATCATTTGAAATATCAAATGTAGGACCATAAGTATGACATATTCGTATAATAGATGTTGGAATACCATACTGCTTCCAAAATGCTCTGCACATTTGTTCAGCAATCCTTTTTGACTCAATGTAACATGCTCTATCATTTAGTGGATTTACAATTCCATAATCCTCTTCACATAATGTCCTTTTACTGATTCCGCCCTCTCCATATATTGAGTTAGAACTAAAAAACAAAAATTTCTCTACCTTTTTATTTTTTAACCAATTCAATATATTCCAAGTCCCAACCATATTTGGACTAATAACGCTAACCGGTGTATCATAAAATGCTTTTGTGCTTGCAGGACTTGCAGCATGAATAACATAATCTGGATTGCACTCTGGCATTTCATTATTTTCAAAATCAAAATCTAATAGTACAACATTTTCATAATCTAACCATTCACCATATAATTTTTTCCCCTTCAAAATATTTCTACATTGAAGATATACCTTTAAGTTGTACTCATTAGATAGATAAATTAACAATTCTGACAAATATGATGTTATCATTCCACAAGCGCCTGTAATCAGTATTGACTTACCCTCCATCTTTTTTAGTATAGAGCTAAATGTACCTTTTATGTTTTCAAAATCTTCTTCAATTACCGCATTCATACTATTTTTAACTCCCGAAAAGCTTTATCGATATCCTCTCCCTTCGGCATATACCCATGCATCAAAGGTCTATCGATAAGATAGTCTAGTCCTTTTCCTTTTTTTGTTTTTGCAATAACACATTTGGGTTTTTCGCTATTGTTTAAAATCAATTTATAAATGTTATTAAAAATATCTTCGATGTCATGCCCATCTATCACAATTGTTTCCCAATTAAATGCCTTCCATTTATTTTCTAGAGATTCCAAGGCTAACATATGTTCTGTAAAATCAGAACATCCAAGTTCATTTCTATCAATCACAACAATCAAATTATTTAATCTATTATGCGCCGCAAAACTTGCAGCCTCCCAAACAGAACCTTCATAACATTCTGCGTCACCCACAATGCAAAATGTTTTTTTATTATTCTCAGATAGTTTATCTGCTTTAGCTAATCCCGCAGCAACACCAATGCCAATTCCTAATGATCCTCCATAAAAATCAAAACCTGGGTAATATAATGAACGTAATTTTTTATTTTGCCCCCCAATTTTAACCATATTTTCCATATCTTTCTTAGAAAAATAACCCATATCTTCAAAAATAGGGAACAAAGCTCCAACTCCATGACCTTTACTGACAACTATTCTATCATGACCAGCCAGATCTTCAATAGATTTTGGCACATCCATTATCTCATTATATAAAACCGTTGCAATTTCAATCCATGAAAAGGCTGATGTAACGTGCCCAAACCCAATCTCTGTAAATAATTCTAAAAAACGTCTTCGATATTGATATGCTTTCGATTGTAATTCAACAACAGTGTGTTTCATTTATCGCCCTCCATTTCAAGAATATCATCTATATTTCTCAATATAGCTTTATCATCTAATCCCTGATCTCTATATATATATTCCCGACTCGTATATACATCATAATACCCTTCTGCAAATTTTAATCCTAAACGTCTTACCGGTTTACAAATATTGTAATCTGATAACATCTCCAAAATATATGCCCCAATCCCTCCCGGCAATACATTTTCTTCAATTGTAATAATATTATCACTATCATTAAGTATTGTAATTAAAGATAATTCATCCACCGGAATCCCATACATATCAATCAACTGAACTCTATCATATTTTTCACTGCTAAGTAAATCAATCAATTTGGGAATAAAAATACCATTTGCGACAATAGACAATGCCCTATCTCTACTTACCAATCTTTTTGCGATTGTATATCCTCTATCAAAATCTATGTCTTGTTTAGTATATCTCTTTCCTGATATAAATTTATCAAAACGAATAAACCTTGGAAACGCTAAAGAGCAGGTGTCATCTGCCAATTTATATGATATAACTTCATCAGAAGGATTAATAACTCTAACATTGGAAAGAGTTCTTAATATTGCCATATCTTCAATTGGCATATGTGTATACCCACACTCAGCAGCACATACACCAGCATTCAAAGCACAAACAGTTAATGGAATATTTAACTCTGCCAATAAAGTTCTTATTTGATCAAAAGCACGAGTTGCGGGGAACGGATTCAATCCATATGCAATTACTTTCTTTCCTGCCATTGCCATTCCTGCTGCAACTGAAATAAGATTTTGTTCTGCAATTCCAACACTTATGTATCTATCCGGAAAATCTTTTCTAAAATCATCCAAACTAGGCGCACCTAAATCCGCTGTAATTATATAAATATCCTCGCCGTCTTGAACCAATTCATATATTCTATTAAAAAACACATCCCTAACTGAAGTCATTTTATTTGCCTCATTTTTCCATTGTTAAATACCAATCATATAATTTTTGAATTCCATTCCTAAGTGAAATTGACGATTTCCACCCCAATTCATGAATCTTGGTGCTATCGCACAATCTCCGCATCATCCCATCTGGTTTAGTCGTATCAGTCACGATTTTTCCCTCAAACCCCGTAATCTCCTTTATCATATAGGACAACTCCATAATTGAAGTCTCCTCACCAGTACCAACATTAACCGGATCTACACCGGAATAATTATTCAACAAAAAAATACCAGCATCTGCAAGGTCATCTGTATCTATAAATTCTCGCAATGCTTTCCCTGTTCCCCATAATGAAACCGAACTGTCACCATTTATTTTTGCATTTCTATACTTAACCAATAACGCTGGAATTACATGGCTATGCTGAGGATCAAAATTGTCTCCTATTCCGTATGCATTGGCAGGAATCGCTGTTATAAAGTCTGCACTATATTGCTGATAAAGATAACTGCATAATCTCTGTCCACATATTTTTGCTAAGGCATAACCTTCATTTGTAACCTCTGGTAACCCTGTCAAAAGTTCATCCTCTCGCATAGGCTGATTACAATTTTTAGGATACATACAAGCACTTCCTAAAAATAAAAATTTTTTCACCCCAAACTTATATGCTGACCAAATCAAATTCTGTTCTATCTGCATATTTTCATAAAAGAAATCTGCTGGAGCCTCACTGTTTGCTTTTATTCCTCCCACCTTTGCTGCGGCATCAATTACATATTCCGGTTTTTCTTTTTCAAAAAAATTATCTACCTCTTTCTGATTGAGCAAATCCAGTTCTGTATGCGTACGAACTAAAATATTATTATATCCAAGTTCTTTTAATTTTCTAACAAATGCACTGCCAACCAATCCGGTATGACCAGCCACATATATCTTCGCTTCTTTGTTCATCATACTTTTCCTTATGCAACTTCCAATATAAACTCTCGCAAAACACGAATAAAATAATCAACCTGTGCGTTATTATTACTGCTATGGTTACCAATAAACAAACCATGATCATGTATATCATCAGCATTATTAAGCGGTGCAGGTATTTCATAATTCATGTATTTAATTACAGCATTTCGAGTAAAATTTCCCGCCACTATAGGTCTGCATTCAATATTTGCCTCTCGAAGCTTTCTTACTAAGTCACTTCTCTTGTCTGCTAATTTTCCTGTTAAAATCATTGCGAATCCAAACCATGATGACTCACCAATTTCTTTCTGCACTCTTATATCCTTGAATTCTTTCATTTTATCTAAGAAATATTCTGCATTCGATCTTCGAAATCTAATCATTCGATCAACTTTCTGTAGTTGTTTCAGACCAATTGCTCCTTCCATTTCCAATGGTCTTAGGTTAAATCCGGGTACAATAAAATTAAAACTTTCATAAAATTCATCATTTTTCTTCTCATATATTGTACTGTCTTCTGGAAGATTTCTTGTCCATCCATGTGCCCGAATTGCAAGCATATATTCATATAATTCCTTATCATCAGTAACTACAACTCCACCTTCCATCGTGCATATATGATGAGAATAGAACGTCGAATACGTTCCTATAAGTCCAATAGTCCCAAGATATTTTCCGTTATATTTTGCTCCAAGAGATTCACAATTATCTTCTATAAGAATAATATCATTCACTTTACATATTTCTAATAAATTATTATATTCATTAGAATTTCCCAACAGATTAACCGCAAAAATCATTCTTGTATTATTAGAGACCGCATTTTTTACACACTGTACATCTAGATTAAGAGTCTCTTTATTAATATCAACAAAAACAAGTTTCAACCCGAATTGTTCAAGTGGTGCATATGTAGTACTCCAAGAAACGGCAGGAACAATTACCTCATCACCTCTATGAATTCTTCCCGAATAAATCAATGTTGCTATAGCCAACAAATTTGCAGTTGAGCCGGAATTTACCTGAACCGCATATTTGCATCCAAAATGTTCAGCAAACTTCTTTTCAAATTCCGCAACATGTGTTCCCATAGAATACATTCCACTATCAATAACTTCCTGTATCGCCTCAATTTCTGCCTCATTCCATGGATTATCACACAATTTATATTCCATTTTTCAATTCTCCATTCATAATCGCTTATTATCTATTCTACAGTTCCCTTTTCAAGTGCCTCTATCTTAAATAAATCAACATTTTCTTCCATTCTCTCTTTTGCGACCTGATTCATATCATGTTCAACCATAATTCGAACTAGTTCCTCAAACGAGGTTTTAGTTGGATTCCATCCTAGCATTTCTTTTGCCTTAGTCGGATCTCCCCACAAATTTACAACATCTGTTGGTCTGTAAAAGATCGGAGAAACTTCAATTAAAACTTTACCGGTCTTCTTATCAATTCCTTTTTCATTCTCTCCCTCACCGATAAATTCAAGATCAATACCAACATACTTAAATGCTAGTGTACAAAATTCTCTTACACTATGTTGTTCACCAGTTGCTACAACAAAATCCTCCGGTCTGTCCTGTTGTAACATAAGCCACATACACTCAACATAATCTTTTGCATATCCCCAATCTCGAAGTGCAGATAAATTACCCAAAACCAATTTATCCTGTTTACCTTGTGCAATACGAGCAGCAGCAAGAGTAATTTTTCTTGTAACAAACGTTTCTCCACGTCGTTCACTTTCATGATTGAATAGGATGCCTGAACAACAATACATATTATACGCATCCCTATATTCTTTCACAATCCAATATCCATATTGCTTCGCCACAGCATATGGACTAAATGGATGAAATGGTGTATTTTCATTTTGAGGCACTTCCTCTACTTTTCCGTATAATTCAGATGTAGATGCCTGATAAATACGACACGAATCTGCCAGTCCACACAAACGAACAGCTTCCAATACCCTTAACACTCCGGTAGCAACAACATCCGCTGTATATTCCGGCACGTCAAACGAAACCTGCACATGTGACTGTGCTGCAAGGTTATAAATCTCATCCGGTCTGACTTTTCCAATTATCTGCATGAGACTCATCGAATCCGACAAATCCCCATAATGTAAGTGAAAATTATCATTACCTTCCAAATGTGCAATTCTTGCTCTGAAATCTACCGAAGATCTGCGAATCAATCCGTGGACTTCATACCCTTTATTTAATAAAAATTCCGACAAAAACGAACCATCCTGTCCTGTAACACCTGTAATTAACGCTTTCTTCATTAGTTATATTCCTCACATATAAATTTATTTACCACGCAATTAATTGTTTACATCTTTCGAAAAAGAGTGTTTTTTACTATACTTCCCAAATGACACTTTTTCAGCCATTTGGGAGTATGCGTTCCCAGCCAAAATGTGAATCCCATCACCCGCATATGACGTTTCATTCCATAATATCTAATTCTTTCCATATAGCCAGACCATTCGACTGAAGTTCTTATTATAGCGTTCTTCTTAGGCTGCTCAATAATATTTTTCAAAAAAAACGACAAATCATCTTCATACTCTTTCAGACTTTTATCCACCAATAAAGCTGGTTCCTTAAGCATATTTGTATACAAAGAATCATCATTATCGATTTTTTAACATAGTCTAATACTGCTTCGAAATCATCAAAATTATGACAATTTATAAAGGCCTTTTCATTATACATTTTTCCAACATCAGGATTTCCCCAATATATTGGAACAGTTTTTGCAGCAAAACTCATATTTATTTTTTCCGTCACGCAACTATAATAACAATTCTCAAACGCAATTGAAAATTTATGTTTTGCTTCAAATTCAATTTTATTTTGTACTCTATACCCAATATTGTTTCTGTATCCGCCTCCAGAATCAACTCTTTTATAGGAATTGGCAACCTCTAAAAATTCTCCCCTCTCTGGTGCTCCGTTTGCATTTGATACTACAAAGCTACAAAAATCCCGCGCACACGCTTTTTGCAAGTCTATATTTAAATGCTTAATTCGCATTTGTTCATAAGACGATCTAACACTCTCATTACATAATAAAGAAGACGGCAAATAAAAATACCTATCACATTTTATATCAGGGAACATTCCTATGCAATAATCAAACACATTAAACTCCGGTCTGACCGACTCTTGCGCAACCTGTATTCTAACAGCATTAGGATATTTTGCATATTCCACCCCATCGCACCCCGGTATAGGCAAAAAGCAAAATATATAGTCTGGTTGTTCTGACAATTCAACCTTATAGTACTTTTCCAATGCCCTCACAAATATTTGTTCAATTCTGTTTACCTCCCCTAAACTTCCCGCATCTATATGTTTTGGCATGTCTACAAATTTAATTTTTACTGTTTTCATGATAATTCTCTCCAAATTAAAAACTAATAGTTCCAGGAAACGTCTCGTACGGTGTAATGATTATTTTATTCGGATTTTTATTTAGCACCCCAGCCCACCAGCTAAATGTACTTTGTGCGCAAATAACATGTTTACATAAAGACATTAATTGCATATCACGAAAAGATTTTTCTCCATTGTTATTATTTACAACAACAAATTTTTTCCCCGAATCCATTCCAAGCACTTCAAGATGATCCATTACCCAAGTCGGTCTATCCGAAAAAATATAATATGTAATATCACTTCCAATTTTTTTTTCAATATATCTAACTGCTTTCCTGTAATAATTTCGTTTTAGAGCGGCTGACATACCATACTCGATTGCTGATGCCCTAACATGCACTGCCACCGACTTTGTTTTTTCTATACTTTCTGCCAAAACTATATTATTTTCTTCAGAAAAAGGCACAAAAGAAAACACTTCTTTCAACTCGTCCTCAATTCCAAACACATCATTTTCATTACCAAACGTACAATAATATGCTTCACCCTCATATTTCAAACGGCTCACTGGCAGAGAGCCGGAAAAATCAGGCTTACGTTTATTTTTCAGATCAAAAAGCAGTTTATTTCTTCTATACGGAAGACGAATGGCTCTCTCATATATAAATATCGGATTGTACTCTCCAAATAACCGATACAACATACGTTTTAGCTTTTGACGTCGTGAATCATCAACCTTTAGTTCTCCTGATAAAATCTGATAAGCTTCACTCATACTAAATCCATGTGTTAATATAATGTCAAACTTATACCCAGCTTTAAGATATAATTCAGGAAGTTCACGCTCACAAGTTTGACTCTGAATAGTTTTTTCTGCATTCATCATCTGTATCCACGTGTCATACCCAAATTCATTCCATCGCCTAAACTTCTGAAATTCTTTTTCATAATCTAAACGTTCTTCTTTTTTCGCAATCTCGTAAAAATCATATGTACTAACATCCAAACCAAATGCCTTTTTTAAATCATAAGGATATCCCGTGGCATCAAACCACATTGTATCAACATAAATTTTTTCATCGGGATACATTTTTTTCAACTGCAAATACGCAGCATATTGAAACATTGTGTTTGCCATACCATAGCACAATCTCATTATTTTCATACTATTAAACCAACCTTCATTAGTGTATATCTTATAAATCATGCAAATAAGGAATTATATGTAAATGTATCAAAAGCCAGTATACCATATTACGCATACATAACTTGATCTTTCTTTTTATATTTCTCATTGGACTTTTGGTTCCAAACCGCACCTCTTCATTGTTCTTTTTTCTTACCAATATTTTTTTATCATATGGCATCACATATCCTTCAGGATATAAATACGCCGGTGAAAGTATTTTGCTTTCCGGATGATCAATTGCATATCTAGTAATATGAGATTCATCATGCCAAAGCGCTATAATGCCTTCTCTTTTATCCTTCAAAATATTATCGTTTAACACGTGACACATTTCAATGAAATGGCTAGCTTGTCCACCATTAAACCCGCCTCTTACATATAACTCACTTTCTCCTGGTGCAACATATGCAGTACTCAATATATTCTTCTCGTATGGTTGTTCCTCGTGACATAAAAATGATGGCACACGCTTAACAAAAAACAATTTTTCATCATCCGATGGTAAAATCTCCCTTCCGATTAATTTTGAAATATATAAATTTGCATTGCAGAAAAAAATATAATCATATTTTTCTAGTTCTTTTTCGATGGAAAGAAATAACTGATACCTCATCAATGTATTATCCGGCCAGCCCATATTTTTTTGAAATATCACATGTACATTTTCATTTTCTGCATATAAAAGATCTTGTTTGTCAGAAAAAATGTAGTAGTCTTTTTTTATATCGGGGATCAATCGTTTCTCAGAAGATAAATAAAATGCCTGCCAAAATCTCCAATATTCACCAATATATATACCTAAAATTGCAATTTTCATACATTATTTCCTTTTATCTAAATTTCATTTTTAATTTTACCTTTAAATTCTTATACCGTATTCTAAAATATTGCAAATTACATTTTTTCTTTTTTATTTTTTTAAAATCCTTTCTAACATTATCAATCGGGATCTCTAAATTTGTAAATTCATTTGGGATAATTTTAATCACACTTTGATCTTCATCCACACACACATTCATCTTTCTCTTCTGTAGATGAATATAAAGATATTCTTGTTCTAATATTTCCTGTCCGTCACAAATGTACCGATATATCTTCCCATTATTCCATACAAATACAGCCGTCTTTTTATCTTCTGCACTTCCATCTCCCATATCCAATCGAAAATCCGAGGATTTCGTATATATGTCTGCCGCATAAGATGTTGTCCAAACTTTATATCCCTGATTAATAAAAATCGTATTTATATTAGGTTTGTTACCAAACTGTTCATCAAAATTGTAATTTTGGGGAGACGAAAAAGCCTGCCGAAATAGTGAAACATTGTCAACCGCTTCCATAAACAGTTCATTGTTCCTCTTTGAATTCTTAACTAATGTCAAATGACCTAATGTAAATATTTTATCATACTGACTGAGGAGGTCATCTGTAACAAACTTTCTGATATCTCCATATATTAAATCTATATCTCCATATCCCCAAAAATCATAATCTTCTACCAATTCCGGGAAAATATATGCATATGCAGGTTTATACTCGCACAACTTATGAGCATTCGGTACAACAACTTCAAAATCAAATTTTTGTTGTATTCGTTCCTTTATCTCTCCAAAAGTCATTTGAATCACCCTGACATTCTCAGGATATCGATAAACTTTAGTATTATCGGTAATAATTGTCCAATTTACCGTTGAATTACGCCAACACGAATTCAAAAAAAGCTGAAAATAATTTGGAAATTCTCCAAAATATGGAATAATAATATTAATTGACTTGTCCATATTCACATTACCTTTTACGCTCACTTACAATCCTCAATAAATATTCAGTATTTCTTATTCCTATCATTTTACAAATAAGATAAATATACAACTCGCGTTTTCTGGTATAAAAACGCAACACCTCTAAATTCTTCCTTATAAATGGATAATACTCTTTTTGTTCCGTTCTGTCCAATTGCGCAAGTGCAATCATAAACATAGACAAATTCTTTGCCAAATAGAAATTATATTCTTTTTCTTTTTCAATGTTCATTCCCTGTTGCAACTTCAAACATTTCTGATAATTTAGCATTACATCATCGATGTTCTTTCTGCTAATTGTCTTAGTGATGCTGCCGATTCTTTGGCGATAGACATAATTTGTAATCGAGAGTGTTGAACACGTGGTCGCATATTTGAACAACATTGCACACCATTCCATATCTTCACTACAGACCCCCCTCGTAAAACGTATCTTATATTCATCTATCAGATCTTTTTTTACAACTTTATCCCATGCACAAATATTATATTGATCATTTTCTATTGTTTCCCCTATATTTGAATAATATCGTTGTAACAATTTTTGTTGCAACATCTTTGTTTCATACAATTTACTATATCCATAAATCAGAATATCGGGTCTGTTTTTTTTAAGTTCCACGTATATATATTTCAAGAAATTAGGATCATTCCAATAATCATCCGAATCTAAAAACAAAATATAGTCTCCATTCGCAATATCTAGTCCTGTATTACGCGCGTCGGAGAGTCCGCCGTTCGCTTTATGGATAACATTAACCCGATCTTGTTTTTGATAAGTATCGCAAATATATCCTGAGTCATCTGTCGATCCATCATCAATCAAAATCACTTCGTAATTTCTGTATGACTGTTGCATAATACTGTCCATACATTGTTCTAAATAGTCTTGCACATTGTACACTGGAACAATAATGCTCATTAGAATTTCATGCATGACCAAACCTCATCTTTCATTGTATTTCTCGGAGTATTAGCAAACACTATATTTCTACTCCGCCCGATAAGACGGCACCAGTTTTTCCACCACCAACTTCATCTCGGGATCATCCTCATACGCCGTCTTCTTTAAATCCGTCAAGTGTGCAAAGAATGCATCCCGATCAAACGCAATCGGTTTCCCGATGAAGATGAGATCATTTGCAGTCTTTTGCAAACCTTCCTCTTCCTTCAGGCATTCCTCATACATCTTCTCACCAGGACGGAGTCCTGTATACACAATTGGAATATCCACATCCGGCTCATATCCTGACAGACGAATCAGATTTCTTGCCATATCATCGATCCTTACCGGTTCACCCATATCAAGGACGAATATCTCGCCACCTTTAGCATAAGCGCCCGCCTGTAATACAAGAGACACAGCCTCCGGAATCGTCATAAAGTAGCGAATAATATTCTTATCTGTTACCGTAACCGGTCCCCCCTCTGAGATCTGCTTCTTGAAGAGGGGAATCACACTTCCGTTACTTCCAAGCACATTACCAAACCGGACTGCAACGTAATTAGTTCCCGGATACTGATGCTGTATTCCCTGAATGATCATCTCGCAGATACGCTTTGATGCACCCATGATATTTGTCGGATTAACCGCCTTATCCGTGGAAATCAGCACCATACGCTCCGTGTTGCTCCTTCCTGCTGCTGTAGCAACATTGAATGTTCCAAATACATTGTTTTTGATGGCTTCATTTGGACTCGTCTCCATGAGCGGTACATGCTTATGTGCGGCCGCATGGAATACAATCTGCGGCTGATACTGTTGGAAAATAGCATCAACTCTATGCGTATTTCGAACTGATCCGATCAGCACAACCAGATCCAATTTTGGGAAATTCTTCTGTAACTCCAGTTGTAATGCATAGGTTGTATTCTCATAAATATCAAGTATTATCAACTTTTTCGGATGATGCGCAGCAATTTGTCTGCACAACTCGCTTCCGATCGAGCCCCCGCCTCCGGTAACAAGAACGACTTTTCCGGAAATATATCCCATAATCTCATCAAGATTAATCTTTACGGGCTCTCTTCCAAGCAGATCTTCGATCTCAACTTCTCGGAAATTTGACACACTGACCTCATCGTTCACAATTTGTGCTACACTCGGTAAAATCTTAATCTTACATCCAGTGTCCTTACATAGCTCAAGAATCGCTTTCTTGCGAACCGCCGGAAGATTCGGAATCGCAATGAATATCTCACGGACATTATATTTCTCAGCAGCTTCCCGAATACTGCCATCATCGCCAACGATTGGCGCACCGAGAATATTACTTCCAATTTTATGTGGATCCGCATCAATCACACACACAACTTTATTCTTCATCTGTGCGCTATTATTCATATCCTTAATCAGATACGACGCGGTATCCCCTGCTCCAATAATCATCGTTGGAACCGCCAAGCGATCTCGCCCCGTCGTATAGGAATTCCGCACAACACGTATTCCCCGATAGAAGAATCTACTCACGCAAATCATAACAAGTAAAAAGAAAAAGTACAGAATATAGTAAGAACGTGGCATACTCCACATAAACATATGCATTCCAACACTTTGTGATCCTGCTGCCAAAAGGGACGCAATAAAGACATTAAGCATCTCTTGCACGCTCGCATACTGCCATAAGCTATTATATAATTTTAGAAATGCGAAGATTGCTATCGTAATTACAATATTGATCAGCAGGTACTTTAACGCATTATTCAAATACTCCGGCGTAATTTGACTGATATGAAACTCAAAGCGCGTCCAGAGTGCTACAAATTCTGCCACTGCCACAGCCATAGCATCATAGATAACTAATAGTATGATGCGCAATATCTTTGGCGTTCTATCTAATATTTTCTGTATGTATTTCATCATTGCTTCATCCTTCAGCAAAATATACTTTTAAGGTGTTTTTCGTTCTTTATAGTATCATTTCTACTCTAAAAAGTCTATCATTCTGTATCTTTTTCGACAAAATCGAAAAATTGATAGATATTTCCGATCCGGTATACACTTTTTGTGAGGTTATGGATCACATTGACTTATCAAGATATTTGTAGAGAAAGGCTACAAAACAGGTCGTCCAAGATGTGATGCTCAAAAACTCCTTAAAGTTATACTTTTTGCATTTATGGAAAACGGCATCTGTTCTTTACGAGAGATTGAAAAGCTCTGTCATAATGACATTCGCTACATGTATCTTCTCGATGGCATGAAAACGCCTTCCTTTGCTACATTTGGGAACTTAATCCGAAATGAACTAACCGATTCTGTTGAACAGATATTTGCAGACATTAATTCATATATTTTTACCAGAGATCACATGGATCTGCAGCACACATACATTGACGGAACAAAAATCGAAGCAAATGCAAATCGGTATACATGGGTATGGAAAAAATCCTGTGTAAAAAATCGCCAAAAAGTTTTTGATAAGATTTCACTTTTGATTGATTCTATGAATCAGGAAGTACTTGGGTATTTCGGAATAAAAGTTGAAAAACGAGAAGCTTACGCGATTGACTACGTCTCTGAATTACTTACAATATACAAAGAAACAACCGGACTGGATGAAACTTCTTTTGTTTCCGGACGTGGTCATAGAAAAAGCATTCGGCAAAAGCAATACGAAGAACTGAATGAATATCTGGAACGTTTAAAATCCTATGCATATCACATCGACACCTGCGGAGAAAAAAGAAACAGTTATTCGAAAACAGACCATGATGCAACTTTTATGCGTTTAAAACGTGATTACATGGGAAATGATCAGTTGCTTCCTGCCTACAACCTTCAGGCAGCCGTCTGTGATGAATACATAGCCGTAATCGACGTAAAACCATATGCATCCGATATGGAATGCTTTGTACCTTTGATGGAAAAATTCAATCGCACATATGGTCACTATCCGAAATATCCGGTTG
>ENA-ORUA01000295-ORUA01000295.1-human-gut-metagenome-genome-assembly--contig:-NODE-295-length-54593-cov-6.193480_pt1 | contig 54593 bp, 50 predicted proteins | sample MGYA00242076_ERZ509201 | MGnify/ENA primary metagenome ERZ509201 (study PRJEB26280, sample SAMEA2338863) | human gut metagenome | biome: human gut; feature: human-associated habitat; material: faeces...
TAATCTCAATTTCACAGTTATATAGCGAAGCTATATATTCTACCAACTCAAAACCAAAACGTAAAAGCCTGTCTTTATACAAAACAACAACCTTTTCAACCTGATTTTGAGAAATGCGTTTGATTAGTTCCCGAAGTCCTTTTTTCTTGTAGTCAATGCCAGAACCAATATCACTTATTATCTTAAACGGTTGTCCTTTTGCCATAAGATATGTTTTCACATTATCAATCTGTCGTTCTAAATCATCCTTTTGCTTATGACTTGAAACACGACAATATCCGATTGTAATGCGATTTCTAGGCTTTACATTCATTACTTGGCTGAGCTGTTCATCAGAATAATATCTATATCCACTTGTTGTAGTATGATGCGGATGAAGTTTTCCGTTAGAATCCCAATTTCGCAACGTTTGTGCAGATACACCTATAATTTTTGAAAATTCATGTATAGAATAATATTTACTCAAAGCATCACTTCCTTTCAATATTATTCTATACTAATAACCTATAAAATTCAACAGTTATTTATATACTTTTATAAGTTTTATTCAGCTGTTCTTTACCTCTTATTCTTTGAACAGCAGGAAATCTCCGCATGCCCGCTCTGCTCCGTCGGATGGATGGTTCAGCACCGTTCCGCGGTAAGCAAGGGTTGCTGATCCGCCGCCGTCCATATTGTAGGCGTAGGTACAGCCGTAGCTTTTGAAAATATTCTGCATCTCGGTTCTGGTAAGTCCGAGGGAACCACCGATCCCTCTTCCGTCTGCAACGAGTAGAATGTAATGGCCTTTCTCTACCATACCGACGGCACTTCTTGGATCTTTATAGAACATCAGTGACCAGTCGTTTGCAGAATTTGCCATATTGTATGTAACTTTTTTGCCGTTTTCGATCAGCGGCGGTCCGAAATTGTAGCTGTCTTTTACGCCCATTTCCACCAGATCTTCGGCGGAAAGATGTACTTCCGGCGTAAACATGGTTCCGTCCCAGAGAACGGCACAGTTGGAATAGCTTGTACCGCCTGCACGGTTGTAGATCTTGCCTTTCTGGATCTTCACTGCATCAAAACAAGGTCTGCCGTCCGAATAGGAAAAAGCACTGGCATTGATGCCGATGATCGATTTGGTGCGTTTTACCGCATGCGAAGTCGTCTCTCTTGTTCCGCCATACGTCCCATAGGAAAATGCCGAAAACATCTGGTTTGGATTGTTGATCTTAATATCCGCAGTCCAGTAGCAGGTGCTGTACGCTCTGTGTTTGCGAAGGATGACTTTGAGCGTGGAAGTGCGGTACTCGATCTTGGTTGCTGTCAGGCGGCTTCCTGTGTTCATACGCTCGCCTTTGTACACCGAGCCGGTCGTGCTGGTCGGGTAATACCAGCCGCCTTTCTTTTTCCAGGAAGTACTCCGCTGTTTACCTTTTTTCGTAAAATAGTAGGTGGTATTCTTGATCTTCTGCCACTTGGTCAGACGCACACCGTTTTTATCCAGATAGTACTTATTGCCTTTGTACTTTAACCAGCCGGTTTTCTTTACGCCTTCTTTTGTATAATAATACCACTTTTTGTTGATCTTATACCAGCCGCCCTTGAATTTCTTGATCCACTTTCCGTTTTCACCGACAAAATATTTGCCGATCCACTTGTTTTTTTCCAGGGCTCCGTTGTCGCCGACGTGATAATTTCCAACCCATTTGTTGCGGATCAATCTGCCCAGCTGGTCAAAATAATAGTAATTTTTGCCGATCAGCTGCCATTTGCCGCGTACATTCTGCAGAGTAGATGGATCACAGTAGTACGTCTGCCCTTCTTCCTGTATCCAGCCGACCTTTTTGCCGTGTACCGTGCCTGCTGCCTGTGCCGGAAGACTTGCCGGAAATGCCATGCATGCCGCAAGTGCTGCCACAAGCAGTCTTTTTTTCATTGTTCCCCTTTGTTTATTCCCCATGTGGTTCCTCCTGATGCTTATATTACCTGTATTTATTTATGCTTTCTCCTGTTTCGCGAGTCTGAAATCCATGACGTTCTGACCCACATATTATTTTATTCTAACAGAATCTGCCACTTTCTGCAAGTCTATGCTCTGACTGACCGCCGTGACTGCCTCCCGGCTGTTATATCCAAAGATCGAACTGCCGCTCAAATGAAACTGTAAAAACAGTGCCAGCAGCAGCATTGCCGCCAGAAGGCGTGTAAAAAAAGAACTCCCGTTCTGTGGAAGTTCTTCTGTTTTTTCTGAAAAATCATTCACTTTTTCTGCCGTTTTCCGGTAAACCGGCATACGGCCGCTCTGCCGCCGCATCTTTTCGATCTGCCGTCTCTGCTCTTCACTTAAGCCTGTATGCATAAAAATCCCGCCTTTCTGCTATACGCTATGCAAAAAGGCGGGGTTTTATTCGGTTATATCAAAATCATACCCTTAGCGGTTTGCAAGCTCTCTGGTGATATCATCCCAAGTCACACCGCGTTCAGACATCAGTACCATCACATGGTACAGAAAATCGGAAATCTCGTACTTGATCTCCTCCGGATTCGGGTTTTTCGCTGCAATGATGATCTCCGTCGCTTCTTCTCCGACTTTTTTGAGGATCTTGTCAATGCCCTGTTCAAGCAGGTAGTTGGTGTAAGATCCTTCTTTCGGATGCTGTTTGCGATCCTCGATCAGCTTATAGAGATGGTCGAAAACGATCGCCGGATTGGTCTCATGGTAATCTTTCTTTAAGATCTCACGGTAGAAACAGCTGCGGTTCCCGGTATGGCATGCGGCACCGATCTGCTGCACCTTTGCCAGGATGGTATCGTTGTCGCAGTCAATGGAAAGCTGTTTGACATACTGGACATGTCCGGAGGTCGCACCTTTCTGCCACAGTTCGTTGCGGCTCCTGCTCCAGTAGGTCATCTTTCCGGACTCCACCGTCTTTTCAAAAGCTTCACGGTTCATATAAGCGACCATCAGCACTTCCAGATTTTTGTAGTCCTGCACAACAACCGGGATCATGCCGTCGGAGTTCAGTTTCAGCTCATTCCAGCTCATCTTGCTCTCGAACGTATTGATCTCAACGCCATGCTTTTTCGCTTCCAGCTTGGCTGCCATCAGATCTTCATTCAGATCAGAGAATGTATCTCCGCAGACACCGCAGATATTGTCGAGCATCAGAAGCTTCAGCAGGCCGTGACGGTCTGCACGTGTGGAAACCGGAAGTACCGGCACTTCTACAAGGCGGGCAGTTGTACGCACATCCACTTCATCGCAGAGCAGGATCACACGGGAGGTATATTCATTTACCCTCGCCTTGTTTGCCTGCAGCTGTGCAAAACTGTCTGTACAGATCGCGATTTTTTCTTTTCCGAAACGTTTGGATACTTCTTCTGTCAGGTCGATATTGGCTGCTTTGGCATAATTTAAGAAAACCTGCTGGCATCCTGCGTAGAGAAGCTTTTTCACATCTTCCAGATTTTTAATATGGCCGCCACCACTCATCGGGATATCGATCACCCGGCTGATCTGGCGGATCAGATTGAGAGACTGCTCGTGATCTGCATCGTCATCCGACAGATCAAAGATCAGAAGCTCATCTGCCCCGTTGTTGCTGTAATGCTGGGCAATACTCATCACATCGCCATCTTCAAGCAGTTCTTTTCCGTCAAAACCGGTCACTGCCTTCCCGTTTTTCAGATACATATGTACCACAATTTTCTTCTGCATTATAAACTTCCTTTCGTCGAAAGCACATCTGTAATGCGGCTATCCATTCCAACCGCCATGTCCAGTGCTTTCGCAAATGCTTTGAACATTGCTTCCATCATATGATGATTATTTCCGGGTGTCAAGACTTTTATATGCAGATTCATTGCTGCCGCATAGGAAACAGCATAGAAAAATTCACGTACCATTTCGGTGTCCATATCCCCGCATTTCGGTACGGTAAATATATCATCAAAGGATAAATACGGTCTTCCGCACAGATCGACGGCACACACGACCAGACACTCATCCATCGGAAGAATGAAATGTCCGTAGCGTTTTATGCCTTTTTTGTCACCGACTGCCTCGCGGATCGCATTGCCGAGCACGATCCCGGTATCTTCGATCGTGTGGTGGGAGTCCACATAGAGATCTCCTTTTACGGAAAGTTTCATATCAAACAGCCCATGTCTGGTAAATCCGTCCAGCATATGATCAAAAAATCCGATGCCGGTACTGATCTTGGATTTTCCGCTTCCGTCAAGGGAAAGCGTCATTGCGATATCCGTTTCTTTTGTTGTCCGGGTGATGGTGGCTGTCCTACTCATTGGCATCTTCCTCTTCAAAACGGACACGGATCGAATTTGCATGTGCCGTCAGTTTTTCTGCCTCGGCAAACTGGATGATATCTTTGTGGATATCTTTGAGTGCCTCTCTTGAATAATAGATGATGCTGGAACGTTTGATAAAGTCATCTACGCCAAGCGGGGAGAAGAATTTTGCAGTTCCGTTGGTCGGCAGTACGTGGTTTGGTCCGGCAAAATAATCGCCCAGCGGTTCGCTGCTGTATTCTCCGATAAAGATGGCTCCGGCGTTGCGGATCTTCATCATTACTTCAAACGGGTTGGCCGTCACGATCTCCAGATGCTCAGATGCGATCTCGTTTGCAGTCTCAATCGCCTCGTCCATCGTCTCTGCAATCAGTGCGTAGCCATAATTGTCCAGTGATTTGCGGATGATCTCGCTTCTTGAGAGAGTTTTTAAATAGCCTTCGATCTCTTTGGAAACTTTATCTGCAAAGTCACGGCTTGTCGTTACCAGGATCGCAGAAGCCATCTCGTCGTGTTCTGCCTGAGAGAGCAGATCGGCTGCCACATAATGCGGATTGGCTGTCTCATCTGCCAGTACCAGGATCTCGCTCGGTCCGGCGATGGAATCAATGCTGACATGTCCGTAAACAGCTTTTTTGGCAAGTGCCACATAGATGTTTCCAGGACCTACGATCTTGTCTACTTTTGGTATACTCTCGGTTCCGAATGCCAGAGCTGCAATCGCCTGGGCACCACCCACTTTGTAGATCTCATCGGCTCCTGCCTCCATAGCGGCAACAAGTGTGGACGGATACACTTTTCCGTCCTTTCCGCAAGGGGTCGTCATGATGATTTTCTCCACACCTGCCACTTTTGCCGGTACAACATTCATCAGAACAGAAGAAGGATAAACTGCTTTTCCACCCGGAACATAGACACCGACTTTTGCAAGCGGCATGACTTTCTGTCCAAGCATGGTTCCGTCCGGTTTGCTGTCAAACCAGCTGTATTTTTTCTGTTTTTCGTGATATTCACGAATGTTGACCAGTGCTTTTCTGATAACATCCAGAAGAGACGGATCAACCTGTTCGTAAGCTTCGTCAATCTCTTCTTTTGTCACTTTGATGTTTCCGGCGTTGATATCGGCACCGTCAAATCTTTTCGTATATTCAAACACTGCCGCATCTTTGTTGTTTCGTACATTCTCAACGATCTCTGCCACAGCATCCTCGAATTTTCCATAGCTGCTCGGGCTGCGTTTCAGCAGATTCTCAAGCACGTTTTTTCTGGTTTCCTCTGTAAGTGCTATTGTACGCATTCTTTTATGCCTCCTGTTTGATCACAGATTTCAGATCTGTCAAAATCTTTGTAATTCTTTCATTTTCCATACGCATGCTCACCTGGTTGACTACCACTCTGGCAGATAACGGGCATACTTCTTCGAGTACGACCAGACCGTTTTCGCGAAGTGTGGAACCGGTCTCCACAATATCGACGATCACATCGGAAAGTCCGACAATCGGTGCCAGCTCGATCGAACCGTTCAGTTTGACGATTTCTACTGTCTGGTGTTTTTTATTATAAAAATAGTCTTTTGCAATATGCGGATACTTGGTTGCCACACGAATCTGCTCCTGATGTTTCAGAAGTTCTGCCGCAGACTGTGGTCCGCAGACACACATCCGGCATTTTCCGAATCCAAGATCCAGAACTTCATACAGTTTCCGCTGTTCTTCCAGGATGGTATCTTCGCCTACGATACCGATATCAGCTGCACCGTATTCGACATAAGTCGGCACATCCGGTCCTTTTGCAAGAAAGAAACGCAGTTTCAGCTCTTCATTGACAAAGATCAGTTTTCTGGAATCTTTATCCTTCATCTCCTCGCAGGTGATCCCAATTTTCTCAAACAGCTCCAGTGTTTTCTTTGCGAGCCGTCCTTTTCCCAGTGCAAATGTCAGATATCTCATGCTTTTTCCTCCTGCGGTTTCACTGTCTGTACGTTTCCGTCCGCTGCAAAATAAACAACCTTCTCAAGTGCATTTCGTTTCGCATAGGCACTGTAGAAAGAAAGCGGATAACTTTCTATTCTTCTCATCAGAGCTGCCTTTCCTCCGTCCCTGCGGATCTGAATAGATGCTTCGATCGCCTGATCACGGACGAAACTGTCATAGAGAACCAGCGTCGGTCCTTCTTCGACCAGAACCGCAATCTTCTGTCTGGAAAGTGCATTTAAAAGCTCATCTGCCTGCACGACAAATCCGATTGATGCTGCCGGCTTTCCAAAGTATCCCATCAGTTGATCGTAACGCCCTCCTTTTACAACGGCATCTCCCGTTCCGAACGTGTAGGCACGAAACAGTACGCCGGTATAATAACCGTAGCTTCCAAGCATACCAAGGTCAAAGGAAATATATTTCTCATATCCATATTTGCGGATGATCTCATACAGTTTACGCAGGCGGGCGATCGCCGCCAGAGCCTGTGTATTATCAGTCATACTCTCTGCCTGATCAAGCACTTCGATGTTTCCAAACATCTGCGGAAGGCGTTTGAACAGGTTCGTCAGCTTTTCATTCATGTTCCGCTCTTCAAGCAGTGTCTCGACACCGAAATTGTTTTTGTTGGTGATCAGTCTGCGAAGTTCCTGCTCGGTAGCTTTGTCAACACCGGCCTCTGCAAGCAGGCTCTGGAAGAACTCTACATGTCCGATGCTCACCTGAAATTCGGTAAGTCCGGCTGCCAGCAGCATCTCTACGATCATTGCCGTGATCTCGGCATCGGCTTCCACGCTGCCGTCCCCGATCAGCTCCGCACCGAGCTGTGTCATTTCTTTTAAATGTCCCTGAAGGCTTGAGTTGTTTACAAACGTATTTCCCATGTAAGAAAGTCGGACACCCAGTTCCTCATTGGAAAAATATTTTGCATAGGCTCTGGCGATCGCCGGTGTCATATCTGGGCGAAGTACAAGGGTGTTTCCCTCGCGGTCAAAAAATTTATACAGATCTTTGGACGGAGTCGTTCCGATCTCTCTGCTGAATACATCAAAATATTCAAAGGTCGGTGTCTCAATATCACAGTAACCGTAACCCTCTACGACTCTGTGCAGTTTCTGTAAAAGTGCTTTCTTTCTGGCGTACTCTCCGCTGTAGATATCACGCACGCCCTCCGGTGTGTGCAGCAGTCTCTGTTCCATAGGTTCCTCCATTCTCTTCTGCCCTTGCTCTTTGTGAGAATATGCAATAATCCCGTCATGTAAATATCGGCATTACCGTATAAAATCATGCATTAGATCCTTCAAATTCTCCATCTGTTTCACTTTATTGTATTAACGTGTTACCTTATTATCATGTAAAATCAGATGTTATTATATGCTCAATTCTGATTTCTGTCAATCCCTGGCATCCAAATCTTTTTGAATCGCTTCCAGATACGGTACAAATACGCCGTGTCCGGCTTCAATCTGATAGGAAAGATCTACTTCTTCAAAACGGAAACTTTTGCGTCCTCCATTCTGTGCCCGTTCCCAGAACCGTATCATATCCTTGAACGGAAGATATAAGATCAGATTTCTTCCGGTATAATAGATCAGCAGAAAGGCGATCCCGCCCTGTTTTTCAAAATCCTGCATAAAAGCGACCTGATGCGGATGGATATTCTGGAGAGCAAAGGTATCTGACGCACATTCTTTTGCATCAAAGCAGACCGGGATCCCCTGCACTGCCCCGATATAATCGACCGTACTTTTCTGATCAAAATACGCCAGCGTGATATGACGCTTTTCTTTGTCGATCTTGATCGGCGTGATCGGAGTCGGGATCTTCTGGATCAGTGCCAGCCCTTTCTCGCGATACTGTTCGTTCGTGCGGTTGATCAGTTCCTCAAGTGCGGACCCTCTTAAACCTCTGGAATTCCATGTTCCCATGTTCCAAGTCCTCTTTTCTGTGCAATACTCACAAACTGCTTCGGTGCCGGAGCGTAGATGCTTTTACCGGAAAGTCCTTCAAAATCACTGGAAAGCTCTGGAAATACCAGATGCCAGGCATGCAGAAGCTGCATGTGAAGTCCGTACCCGGAAGTCAGTTTTTTATTCAACACTGCGTCTCCGTATTTCGGATCACCGAAGATCGGATGTCCCATATAGGACAAATGGGCACGAATCTGATGTGTACGTCCTGTCAGAAGCTCGATCTCCAGAAGCGTCTCCTGCCCATTGTCTGCAAGCGGACGGTATTTTGTGTGGATCGGTCTGGCATCCTTTGTCTCGTTTTTGAAAATTCTGACCTGGTTGGTCTTTTCGTTTTTCAGAAGCCATCCTCTGACATCCTGTTCTTCTTTGATCACGCCTTTTACGATACAAAGGTAATATTTGTGCAGGGTACGTTCTTTGAAAAGCCCTGAGAGCATCTGCAAACCCTGCAGCGTCTTGCCCGCTGCCACGATTCCGCTCGTATTGCGGTCCAGACGGTTGCACAGGGACGGCCGGAATGTTTTTAACATTTCTTCGGTCACTTCGCCGGTATCCAGAAGATGGGAAATCAGATGCTCCACCATGGAAATATCGCCTTTTTCCGCCTTCTGCGAGAGCATCCCTGCCGGCTTGTTGATCAGCATGACCTGCTCATCTTCATAGAGAATATCCAGCTTTGCCCCGGTATGTACGGCTCTTTTTTTCTTTTCCCGGAATCCTTCGATCGTCTCTTCGGAGAGAAACAGTTTCACTGTATCTCCCTTTTCCAGTTTTTCATTTCCTGCTGCTTTTTTACCGTTCAGCGTGATGTTTTTCTTTCGCATCATCTTATAGAAAAAGCTTTTCGGTGCCAGTTCCATATATTTTGCGAGAAATTTATCAAAACGCTGCCCTGCCTCGTACTTTGAGATCACAAGTTCTCTCATTGCTTTTCCTTTCCCGGTATTTTACTGTTGTCAGGCGGATATTCGCAATCCTCTTTGCTGCCTGATTTTGTTAGAGTACGATCGCACGCAGCACGTCGCAGATATATTCTGCCTTCCGGCTGCCCGTCGTCTCATGTTCACTCTGTTTCTGGTTCATCTGCTTTAACTGATCCAGAAAACGTTTTTCCTCTCGGAACAGTTTCACACCGACCGATTTGCATTTATTGTTCTTTAAAATCTCCCGGATGTGTTCTTCTCCAAACGAAAGATCCGCTTTTTCACTGCTCACATAACCGATCACCTGCGTCCCGCTCACGGCAACTGCATCAACCGGAACTGTTTTCTGATAAGCAGTAAAGGTCATATCATATAAGATCCGTACATTTTCGTTTACCTGCTCGATCTTTTCTTTTAATGCTTCCGATGCCGGTTTTTGCATCAGCATCATGATAAACCCGGTTGCTGCTCTGGCTGCCGGGATACACCCCATGATCGCCACAAAGGTAAACATATTCAGCCTTGTCTTTGTGATAAAAAGCCCGGTCAGAAAAATGATGATCGGGATTGCAAACATCACCAGCGTGATCAGTCCGCGTTTGATTTTCTGGGATTTGATATACCCAAATTCTCCTTTGTCTCTCTTCATGATTTCCTCCAGTTGTTTCCGATTCACAGTCGGTCCTTTCACAGAGTCTGGCTGCCGGTTGCGTTATGGTTTAAAAAATATGGCAGTCAGGTCAATGATCAGACGGTGCGGCAAAATCTTGCACGCAAGAAACAACGCTTTCATCGACCATCCGTAAATGGACAATGCCCGCCCGCAGGCCGCATCATAAACGGCCTTTTCCACGACAGGCTTTGGATCTGCCATAGATTTTTTCTTAAACAGCGGCATTTTATGGTATTTCTCGGCTCCTTCAAAAAAAGCCGTGTCCACCGATCCCGGGCACACACAGGTCACGGTGATACCTTTTTTTCGCACTTCGCTTCGCAGTGCTCTGGAAAAGCTCAGCACATAGGCTTTTGATGCCGCATAGACGGCAAATCCCGGCTGCGGCACAAACGCCGATGCCGATGCCATCTGAATGATATGGCTGCCTTTCTCCATATAAGGAAGGCACAGATACGTGACGGTCATCAGTGCTTCGTCGTTCAGCCTCGTCGTCTGCTGATGCTCCGGAAGTGTGATCTCTTCAAATGTTCCGATCCGTCCCATTCCGGCGGCATTTACCAAAATCTTGACCCGGACATCCTCCGCAAAGAGCCTGCATCTTAACCGCTTCTGCTGTGCTTCCTGCAAAAGATCCAGCGGCAGAAGCACGATCTTTGTCCCAAAACGTTCCTGCCACATCTCTTTTTGCAGATGCCTTGCAATCACCCAGATTTCATCGAGTCTGCGGTACTTGTCCATGATCTGCTGTACAAATGCTCTTCCCATACCGGAAGAGGCTCCCGTTACAATGGCAATCTTTTTTCTTTCTGACATATCACTTCTTCTTTCTGTTATGCGTGTTGCGGATTGTCTTCTTTTTGCCTGTCGGACGCTCTTTTGCAGTATTTCGTCCATTTTGATTGCTGCTGTTTCCTGTATTTTTTCTGCCTGCGTTTTTGCCACCCATGTTTCTGTCATCTTGTCCCCGGCGATTTTTATCCGTGCCCTGATAATTTTGACGATTTTTATCCGGACGCGGGCGGATCAGACATTTGGCATCAAATCCGATCAGGTCGCTGCGGTGTGCCTTTAACAGTGCCTCTTTGACCAGCTCATAATTGGCCGGATTGCGGTACTGGATCAGAGCTCTCTGCATCGCTTTCTCATGCGGATTTTTCGGAACGTAGACCGGCTCCATCGTCCGCGGATCGACACCGGTATAGTACATACAGGTCGAAATCGTAGACGGTGTCGGATAAAAGTCCTGCACCTGCTCCGGCATATAGCCAAGATCACGGAGATATTCTGCCAGTTCCACAGCTTCTGTCAGGGAACAGCCCGGGTGAGAGGACATCAGATACGGCACCAGAAACTGGTTCATACCCTCCTGTCTGTTGAGCTGTTCATATTTTTTAACAAATTTCTGATAAACAGCATGCTCCGGTTTGCCCATCTTTGCGAGCACTTTGTCCGCCACATGTTCCGGAGCCACTTTGAGCTGTCCACTGATATGGTATTTGACCAGTTCCCGGAAGAAGCTCTCATCCTTATCTGCCATCAAATAATCAAAGCGGATACCGGAACGGATAAACACTTTCTTGACTTTCGGGATCTTCCGCAGTTTACGCAGCAGGATCAGATAATCTTTGTGGTCTGCCCGCATATTCTGGCACGGCTTTGGAAACAGACATTGTTTGTTCGGGCACACGCCCTTTTTCAGCTGTTTTTCGCATGCCGGATGGCGAAAGTTGGCGGTCGGTCCGCCGACATCGTGGATATAGCCTTTGAAATCCTTATCTTCCGTCATCTGTTTCGCTTCTTCGATAATGGACTCATGCCCTCTCGTCTGGATAATCCGTCCCTGATGGAACGTCAGTGCACAGAAACTGCATCCGCCAAAACAGCCGCGGTTGCTGACCAGGCTGAATTTGACTTCCGAGATTGCCGGAACGCCGCCCCTGGCATCGTAGGACGGATGCCAGGTTCTTTTATAAGGCAATGCATAGACATCATCCATTTCCATCTGCGTAAGTGGTTTTGCTGCCGGATTCTGCACAATATAAAGATGCTCTCCGTAAGGCTCCGCAAGCCGCTTTCCGGCAAATGCGTCGGTATTACAGTACTGTGTATAAAAACTTCTGGCATACCAGAGTTTGTCTTCTTTTAATTTTTCATAGGACGGCAGCACGATCGTATCGACGGCTTCATCCAGCATCCTTGTTTTGTAAACGGTTCCCGCAATAAACGTGATATCGCGTACATGGATTCCCGCATCCAGTGCTTCCGCAATCTCTATGATGCTGTGTTCTCCCATCCCATAAGAGATCAGATCTGCCCCCGAATCCAGCAAAATGGAGCGTTTCAGGCTGTCCGACCAGTAATCATAGTGGGCGAGTCTGCGAAGACTCGCCTCGATCCCGCCAATGATGATCGGGGTATGCTTGTAGGTGCGGCGGATCAGGTTGCAGTAGACGATCGTAGCATTGTCCGGGCGTTTTCCCATCACACCGCCCGGTGTGTAAGCATCTTTCTGTCTTCTTTTCCTGGAAACCGTATAATGGTTGACCATGGAATCCATGTTTCCGGCCGACACCAGAAATCCAAGACGCGGCTTCCCTAAAATGGAAATACTCTTTTCATCCTTCCAGTCGGGCTGTGAAATGATCCCCACCCGGAAGCCATGTGCCTCCAGAAGCCGACTGATGATGGCATGTCCGAACGACGGATGGTCCACATAGGCATCTCCGATCACATAGACAAAATCCAGCTGCTCGATCCCTCTCTCTTCCATATCTTTTCTGGAAACAGGCAAAAAATCTGTGCTCATTCTTTTTCCTTTCTTGGCGGCTGTAAAAGTGCCGCAATCTCTTCTTCGGTCAGTTTGCGGAACGCTCCTTTTTCCAGAGCCGGATCTAAGGTAAGGCTTCCCATGGAAAGTCGTTTCAGATAGATCACTTTGCAGCCGATCGCCTCAAACATCCGTTTGACCTGGTGGTAACGTCCTTCGCAGATCGTGACTTTCGCTTCGGAAATCTCTCCCGACGAGAGGATCTCAAGGTCCGCCGGAAGAGTCTTCTTTTCATCTCCGATGTCCAACCCTTCCTTGAATCTGTGGATATCTTCTTCATGGATCTGCCCGGTCACTCTTGTAAAATAGCATTTATCCACATGTTTTTTCGGGGAAAGCAGACGATGAGCCAGCTCTCCGTCGTTTGTGACAAGAAGCAGTCCTTCCGTGTCTTTGTCCAGCCTTCCGACCGGGAACAGATCCTTTTTCTGCTGCAAAGTAATTAGATCCATGACTGTCTTTTCTTTTTTATCTTCGGTTGCGGTGACCACACCTGCCGGTTTGTGCAACATCAGATAGCAATGCTCTTCATAATATACTGGTTTTCCGTTTAGCGTGATCTGCTCGTTCCCCAGTACTTTTCTCTTTGCCTGCTTTTCGGTGATACCGTCCACCTGGACAAGTCCCTTTTTCAGGAATTGTTTCACCTGGGAGCGACTTCCCTCGCCGGCAAGTGTCAGATACTGATCCAATCGATAACTCATGACTGCATTCTCCATCCTGCATAATACTTGTTTTTTAAGGTACCGCCGGCCGCTTTGCCCCAGCCAAGCCCGTAACCGTCCACGCAGACCAGTACCCAGCCTTTTTCGTTTTCCGCCTCTGTGTCGGATAAATCCAGGGTCTCTCCTTTTAAGTAACGGATCACACGCTCATCGTCCCCTTTAAAAGAGACGCTCTTCTTAAAATCTTCTGCTTTTAAGCACATGGCAAGAGCCTGCGACGGCTCAAACCGCTTTTTCTTCTGATCTCCAAGATAAAGCCCGGTGCGAAGATAACGGATACCCCGCTCGATCTTCGTCCCTTCCGGAAGCAGATAGATGCGTTCTTTCTGAACTTCCGTTTTTCCGGATAAAGGCTTTGTTATCTGCTGCATAAATACTGCAAATTCCGGGCAGTCCTTGAGGTCAGACACCGGTGCTTTTTTGCTTTTCGCCGGGTTTTTCAGACATTTTTTACTCTGTCCTTCGCCGTCGGTGCGTTTTCCAAGCAGAGCCGCAAAATGGCCTTCGCCCGGTGCCAGATGCGGGAAAATGCGGATACAGTTCTCAAATCCTTCTTTTTTTCCATGGGAGAAATATTCATCCCATTCTGGCATCAGAAGTTCCATATCCGGCCGCTCCTGCAAAAGATAAGCGATGTTTTCTTCATTTTCTTTTACAGAAAATGTGCAGGTCGAATACAGGAGCATTCCGCCCTTTTTCAGCATATCCGCCGCATCGAGCAGCAACTTTCTCTGGATCGGCACATAGTAATCCGGTCCTTTTTGCAGCCAGTCTTTTACCATTGCCTTATCCCGGCGGAACATCCCTTCTCCGGAACACGGTGCATCGATCAGGATCTTGTCAAAATACGCCGGATAAGCTTTTTTGAGCTTATCGGACTCTTCACTTGATACAAACAGATTCGAAATGCCAAAAAGCTCCAAATTCTTTAAAAGCCCTTTGGCTCTGGAATTGCTGATGTCATTTGCAAGCAGCATGCCTTTTCCTTTTAATTTTGCACCAAGCTCCGTCGCCTTGCCGCCCGGAGCCGCACAGAGATCCAGCACAAAATCGCCCGGCTCTACCGGAAGGTGTGATGCCGGGATCATCGCACTTGGCTCCTGCACATAATAAAGCCCCGCATAATAATATGGATGCTTTGTCACCGTCTGCTTTTCATCAAAAGCAAAGCCGTTCTCACACCACGGTACACATTCAAGAGAAATATCTGCCTTCTGCCTGAAGGTTTCCGGTGCGATCTTCGCGGTATTTACACGAAGTCCCTGTCTGGTTTTCTGCTCAAAACTTGCAAGATATGCCTCATACTGATCACCGAGCAGTTCTTTCATCTCTTCTAAATAATTTGAAGGCAGTTCCATCTTTTTATCCTTTCTCGTTTCTTATTATTTGTTTTTCCTATACCACATCTGCTCAAAAATGCCTCTGACATTCTTTATGCATCAAGATTACTCAAATGCCTGCACATGATAACCTTCTGTGATATTGTCCAGATCGCTGTGAAAACGACGCAGCTGTTCCAGATCCTTTGTCTCATAGATCCGGTAAAACTCATCCTGGATCTTGACAAGTTCCCGTTTATTGGCAATCGTATACAGATTCTGGATATTATTTAAAATATCTTTGACCAGATTCGTCTGGATCTGGCAGGAATTCTGTGCATCCATGATCTCGCTGCGTACCGTTGACATCTCATTGTCCAGCACAATGATCGCATCGGCAACGCGGCTCAGTTTCTCCCGGATGTGATCCGGCATATGCTGTTTATATTTATACTGAAGCGAATGTTCGATCGTAGACCAGAAATTCATCGCCAGAGTACGGATCTGGATCTCCACGCGGATGGTCTTTGTTCCGGAAAAGGTCTCCACCGGGTAAGACACGATCATATGGTAACTGCGGTAACCGCTCGATTTCATATGATTGATATAGTCCTTTTCCGTAACGACCTGCATATCGGAGCGGTTTCTTATAAGATCCGCCACCTTCTCAATATCCTCCACAAACTGGCAGATGATGCGGATGCCTGCGATATCATCCAGCTGTTCTTCAATCTTGTCAACTTCAATGTTTTTCTTCTGTGCTTTATCTAAAATACTGGAGATCGATTTGACTCTGCCGCAGACCTGCTCCATCGGCGAGTACATACCCCGATCCTGGTACTCTTTGATCAGATGATTAAATTTTACCAGCAGTTCCTCCACCGCCAGCTCATATGGATTTAAAATATCCTTCCATAACTGTATTTCCATAAAAACCACTCCTCCTACATTACTTACCGTCCTTCCTCAGTCAGACCAGTATAGCATAATTTTTCCTTTTTTCCAACTGTCACCTCAAGGTTCTCCCTCCAGACCTTTTAAGATCCAGTAAGGATCGACACTGACTTCCTGCCCGTCTGCCGTCTGTATGTAAATGCCAAAATGCAGATGTACGGCAAACTGACCGACCGTGCCCTCTTCTCCGTAACCGCTGTCCCCCATATAGCCCAGCATTTCGCCGGCTTCTACTGTTTTCCCTTCTTCCATCCCCGGTGCATATTCCGAGAGATGGGCATAATAAAAGTAACCGCCCTGTTTACTGCGGATTCCGATCCGCCATCCGCCCTTTTGAAGCCATCCCATATGCTCAACCGTCCCGGCTGTGGCAGAAAATACCGGATAAAACCCTCTCTGATTTGTCGGCGGCATCAGATCCGTCCCCTCATGCCCCCGTTTGCCGCCGTAGGTGCGTTCTTCCATCCAGGAATCCTCATAAGATACCCTGCATTTTACTGGAAAGCAGACAAGATCATCCCATACCGCACAGAACGCATTTTCCAGCATCTCATATTGTTTCGGGCGATAACGGTACATCCACTTCGCCGTCTGCTGCAACTCATCGATCGTCGGCATTTTCTTTGGAAAAGACGCCTGAGCACCCGCAAAAGCAAGTGCCAGCAGCTTTCCTTTCGAAAGTCCGCTCTGTTTCTGAAGTTCTGCTGTTTCTTCCTGCAAGCTGCCGCCTGCCTGCATAGAACGGAAATGTTCCATTTCAATGACTCTGTCATGCAGAGCATATTTTCTCTTTTCATGATGGAATATCGCCATTCCGACAAAAAGAACAAGCACTGCAAGGAACAGAAAACAGATCCTTTTTCTGATCGTATCATCCGGTCGCTTTTTCTTCATCCGAAGCTCCCCTCACAAATGCTGTCTTATTTTTATATGCATATGTTTTTGGATTGATGCATACGATACGCAAAAAGAGGAATTTTTTATGAAATCTTTCTTTTCTTCACTTCTTGGTGCTACCCTGTTTGTGATTCTGCTGTTTTTCCCTGGTCTGGTCTTTGAAGGTGCAAAAATGGGACTGAACCTGTGGTTTTTCACTCTGGTTCCCACCCTTCTGCCATTCATGGTCTTTTCCAACATCCTGATCCAGAGCCGCCTGATCGAACATCTTCTCTTCCTGCCCGGACTTTTTACCCGAAAATATCTCCATCTCTCCCCGGCCGGGCTTTATGCGTTCCTGTGCGGCTTTTTCTTCGGTTATCCTTCCGGTGCCAAAATTCTTGCCGATCTTTTAAAAACCGATCAGATCGATCCAAAGGAAGCTTCCATGCTCTTCGGTTTCTGTAACAACGTAAGTCCGGCTTTTCTTATCACCTATTTTCTGACACTGCACTTAAAACACCCGGAGAAAGCCGGGATCACCGTCTCTTTTCTGTACATAATACCCGCTTTTGTCTGTCTGATGGCATTTTCCTTTTGCGGCAGTTCCTTTTCTCTCCGTGAAAAAAAGACATCGAGTCCCGTGCTTTCTCTTGCACTGCTTGATGCCTGCCTCCAAGATGCCCTCTCAGTCCTGTTAAAGCTTGGCGGTTATATTATATTATTTTCCGTCTTATCCAATGTGATCACACACATACCACGCATGCGTGCAGAAAGTGCCGCTTTTTTCTCCTGCTTTCTGGAAATTACAGGCGGAATCCCTGCCGTCACTGCCGCATTTGCTTATCCGCAAAGTTATATGATATTGCTCCCGTTTCTGGCTTTTGGCGGTCTTTGCTCTTTCATGCAAACAGGGAGTGTCATAAAAGACACCCCCTTATCTCTTCGTAGCTATTTTTTTACCAAAATACTGCTCGCTCTGCTGATATTTCTGTGTGAAATACTCTGCATTACGCTGCTTCCGGGCCTTTTTTAAGCCTCGTCGTCATCGTAATCCGCATCCTGCTGCGGTGCTGCATAAGATGCAGGGTTTCCGCCCGGTGACAGCTCGCGTCTGTTCTTGTTTACGATATCGTAGCAGGACTGGACCGAATTGATGAAAGTATTGTATTTCTCGCCTGCTGCATCGATCGTATGGCTCATGATCTTTTCCAGATTTGCCAGCATCTCATCGGTGTACTGCAGTGCACCCATACGGATGTTGTTGGCATCGGTTGTTGCATTGTCCATGATCTCCTGTGCCTGCTGGTTGGTGTTCTCCAGCAGCTCATTGGACTGTGCATATGCCTGCTGCATAACTTCACTTTCCGTAACCATCTGCTGTGCCTGTGTCTTTGCGTCTGCGATGATCGCATCTGCTTTGGACTGTGCGTCTGCCAGGATCGCATCTTTGTTGCTGATGATCTTCTGGTAACGTTTAATCTCATCCGGTGTCTTCATACGAAGCTCACGCAGAAGCTCTTCCAGTTCTTCTTTATTTACCACGATCTTTGTAGAAGAGAGTGGCTGGAATTTACAACTGTCTACATACTCCTCGATTTCTTCAATAATCTGCTCAATTCTGCTGCTCATCGTTATCACTCCTATTTTTTATTCTGATTTCTGGTTCTAGTTCTAATTTAAAGATGCCTTACGGATTGTTTTGTACTTCGCACTTTCTCAATCCTGCTTTGACACTTCCATTTTTTGATATATCTTCTCAATCACCGACTCCGGCACAAATTTGGAGATATCGCCATGGTAGCTGGCGATCTCTTTGACCGTTGTCGAACTTAAGTAGGCATATTCCAGACTGGTCGATAAGAAAATCGTATCAATATCTGAGCGCAGGATGCGGTTGGTCTGCGACATCTGCAGTTCGTAATCAAAATCGGTGATCGCCCGCAGACCCCTCACCATAAACTGTGCTCCGCAGTTCCTTGCAAAATCTACGGACAGACCATCAAATGCCTTTATTGTCACATTTCCGATATCCTTGGTGACATCAGCTAATATATTAACACGTTCTTCGGCAGAAAACAACGGCGTTTTTGCACTATTTGTCAGCACACCGACGATCAGTTCATCCACCAGAACAGCGGAACGACGGATGATATCAAGATGTCCGAACGTAACCGGATCAAAACTTCCAGGGTAGACAGCTCTTCTCATAACTCCTTTTTCTCCTTCTCTATAAACATATGAACATTTGTCTTATATTCTTTGCGTTTCAGTACACGGAACCCAAATTCCTTAAGATAGGAAAAATCAGTCTCCAGAGATGCCTCTATAATGATCAGGGTACGCTCATCTGCCACTTTGCTGTCTTTTAAGCAGGAAAGGACTCGCTTTTCCAGCTCCTGGTTGTAAGGAGGGTCCATAAAAATGACACCAAAGCTCTCCTTGCCGTCCTCGATCTCACGTCTCAGACGATCCAGTGCAGCAAAAACATCTGACTGCACAACAAAAGCATCCGCGTCCAACCTAGTAAACTTCAGGTTTTCGCGGATGCAACACACTGCGGCAGGATTTTTTTCCACAAAGACTGCTTCCTTTGCTCCTCTGCTGAGTGCCTCAATCCCTATCGCACCGCTCCCGGAAAACAGATCCAGAAAACGGATACCGTATAGTTCATCCTGTATCATATTAAAAAGCGTTTCTTTAATCCGGTCCGTGGTCGGTCTGGTCTCCATTCCGGGAACCGTCTTAAGTGCCAGTCTCCTGGCTTTGCCTGCGATAACTCTCATAATTTCTTCCTTTGTTCTGTGTTTTTTCTATTATAAAGGTTTTCACACTTCACGTCAAGCCGAAAAAACAGGAAAACAACAGAAGCAAGCAGCATTTGTGAGCTTATGTATCAAAGGATTCTTTCGTTTTTGATGCTTCCGGTCTCTTTAAATACTTCCCACTCTGAGATATTGACTGCATGGTCACCGATACGTTCCAGATATTTTGCAACCATCAGAAGATCCACACAGGCATCGGTGTCTTTTTTGCCTTCTTTCAGGCAGGCAACCAGTTCCTCTTTCACCTGGTTGAAAAGGTCATCAATCTTATCGTCTCTCTTATAAAATTCTTTTGCCTGCTCTTTATCTCTTGCCATAAAAAGCTCTACCCCATCACAGAGGATCTTTCTGGTCTCTTCAAACATCTCCGGCATGGACGGTGCATACTCTTTGTAGCTGATACCGTTCAGACGCACTGCCATATCTGCGATATCCGCTGCATGGTCACCGATACGTTCCATGTCACCGACTGCTTTCATAACAGAAGATACGATACGCAAATCACTTGCCAGCACCGGCTGCTGCCTGGTCAGAAGCAGCAGGCATTCTGCTTCAATCTTACGCTCCATCTCATTGATCTTACGGTCATTTTTCTGGATTCTGTCCAATTCTTCCAGATCATTAAGTGCAATTGCTGAGAGCAGATCTGCAAAAGCCTGCTGAATCCCCTTTCCCATGGCATCCATGTTTTCGCGAAGAGTCTCCAGTTCGTGTTCAAAATTCATTCTCACTGACATTGTTTTTCCCCCAATCAACCAAAACGTCCTGTAATATAATCTTCGGTCCTCTTATCCTGTGGTCTCGCAAAGATGTCATCGGTATGGTTAAACTCGATCACTTCTCCTACCAGGAAGAATGCGGTGTCATCCGATACACGTGCTGCCTGCTGCATGTTATGGGTGACAACAACAACCGTATATTTTTTCTTCAGCTCTACCATCAGCTCTTCAATTTTTAAAGTAGAGATCGGATCAAGTGCCGATGTCGGCTCATCCATCAGAAGCACGTCCGGCTGTACGGCCAGTGCTCTTGCAATACAGAGACGCTGCTGCTGTCCGCCGGAAAGCCCCAGTGCTGATTTTTTCAGGCGGTCTTTTACCTCATTAAAGATCGCTGCTCCACGCAGACTCTCTTCCACGATCTGATCGAGTGTCGCTTTATCTTTAATGCCATGGATCCTCGGTCCATAAGCGATATTATCATAAATGCTCATCGGGAATGGATTTGCCTGCTGAAATACCATACCCACTTTTTTTCGAAGCAGTGTGGTATCTGCCTTCGGACTGTAGATATCTTCTCCGTCAATCAGGACTTTTCCTTCTATTTTTACGTTCTCAACCAGGTCATTCATACGGTTTAAGCACTTCAGAAAGGTGGATTTACCGCATCCAGACGGACCGATAAATGCAGTGATCGCATTTTCCCGAATCTCCATATTGACATGTTTTAACGCATGATTCGTTCCGTAGTGCAGGTTCAGATCCTGCACACTGATTTTTGTATTTTCCATGGTGATGCTCCTCTTTCTTTTATTTCATCCGCGTTACATCGAAACGCTTCGCCAGATATTTTGTCAGGAAATTGATGCACAGTACGATCACAAGAAGTACAAATGCAATTCCAAACGCTACATTATATTCTGCTTTTGAGCTGCTAAGATACAGCTGGATCGTCAAAGTTCCGCCCGGCTGCAGGATCTTGGAAAGCCATCCTCCCGCTTTCGGGAGCAGATAACCGCTTCCTGCCGTAAAGAGCAGGGCTGCCGATTCTCCGACGATACGTCCGATCGCCAGAATCACTCCGGTGATGATGCCGGGCATGGCAGACGGAAGCAGGATTGTACGGATCATGTGCCATTTTGTTGCTCCCATGCCAAGTGCTCCGCTCCGGTAAGAATCCGGAACCGTACGCAGAGCTTCCTGCGTGTTTCGCGTGATCAGTGGCAGGATCATAAGGCTCAAAGTCAGAGCACCGGTCAGCAGAGAATAACCAAGTTTCAGCGTTGTTCCAAAAAACACGCTTCCGAAAAGTCCGAAAATAATCGATGGGATACCGGAAAGTGTCTCCGTCGTAAATTCAATGATCCTTACGATCTTGCCCGGTTTGGCATACTCATTCAGATAAATGGCACTTCCCACACCGATCGGCGTTGCGATCACCAGCGTGATCACGATGATATACAGCGTATTGACAATATTTCCGGCAATGCCGACCGTTCCTTTTCTTGCACTTGTTACCGTTGTCAGAAACTCCAGGCTGACACTTCCGATTCCTCTTACCGTTACATAACAGATGATCATCAGAAGAACAGAAACTGCTATGGCTGCTGACAGATAAATGCATCCGTACAGGAACTTGTCCATGCCATGTGTTTTTTTATTATAAATTGAATTCTCACTTTGCATCGTCGTCTATTCCCTTCTTCAGTATCCGTGTCAGAACCACATTGATCAGCATGATGAATACAAACAGCACCAGACCGATCGTGAATAAAACCTGTCTGTGTAAATCTGCTGCATATCCCATTTCACTTACGATCGCTGTTGTCAGAAAACGAACCGAATTGAATGGGAACGGCGGATTTACCGAACTTCCTGCTACTAAAGTGATCGCCATTGCTTCACCGATCGCTCTTCCTGTTCCAAGTACGATGGCTGTAATGATACCGGATTTTGCCGCCGGGATCATCACCTTGAAAATAGTCTGGATATGGGAGGCTCCCAAAGCCAGCGATGCTGATTTCAGATTCTGCGGTACTGCTTTCAGTGCAGACTCACTGATATTTATTACCGTTGGGAGGATCATAATCGCCAGTACGATCACAGCTGAAATCAGGTTCGCTCCTCCGGTGAACTGGTGTGTTTTTGAATTTTGAAAGAGAAACAGCTCCAGTTTGTACATTACCGGATTGAGCACCAGGATGCCGACCAGTCCGTAAATAACCGAAGGAATGCCTGCCAGAAGTTCCACCGCCGGTTTTACAACGGCTGCCAGTTTTTTCGGTGCAGCTTCCGCAAGAAAGACTGCGGTCAGAATACCGATCGGCACACCGATCAGGATGGCAAGTGCCGTTCCTACGATCGATGTGAGGATAATGTACAGGATACCGTAGGATGGCGTTGCCGCCGTCGGTGCCCAGACACTTCCAAAGAGAATGTCAAGGAGACCGACTTTGAAAATTGCAGGGGTTCCGCTGATGATCATGTAGAGTGTGATCGAAAAGACTGCCGCAACTGCAACGACCGAACATATGGTAAAGATGATCTGTGCCGTTGTTTCTACCGCCGAGCGGGATCCTTTTGCACTTAAAATACTGAATTTGCTTTTCTTATCTTCCATTCTTTACACCAAGCCTTCGTTTTTTCCAGTTAGTCTACAGTGATCAGACCTACGGAGCTGATCAGATCTTTTCCTTCTGCGGAAGAAAGATAGTCAAACAGTGCCTGTACCGGTTCGCTCTGTTCTGAGATCTCTCCTTTTGTCGCCATAACAAACGGGCGGCTCAGGAAATAATTTCCTGCTTTGATGTTTTCTGCTGTCGGCTCTACACCTTCCAGTTTCAGGGCTTTTACCGTGTCATCCAGGACATCCAGAGATACGTATCCGATGGAGCCCGGTGTGGAAGCTACTTTTGCCATAACAGCTCCGGTGCTGTCCAGTTCGCTTGCATATGTACATTTATCTGCAACATCCAGCAGTTCTTCAAAAGCTCCTCTCGTACCGGAACCTGCTTCACGTCCGATCACAACGATCGGCGCGGAGTCTCCGTCTACATCTGCCCAGTCTGTGATCTCACCTGTGTAGATCTGTGCCAGCTGTTCTTTTGTCAGATTCTCTACTTTTGTATCCGGATTTACTACAACTGCAATACCGTCGATCGCTACAATGTTTTCTACTGCACCATTCTGTTTTTCACTGTCTTCCAGTGCACGGGAAGAGTTTCCGATATCTACGCTTCCGGAAAGAAGGGATTCAATACCTGCGGAAGATCCGGTAAATTCTGCATTTACGGTTACATTCGGATATTTCTCCATAAAAGCTTCTGCAACGGCGTTTGCCAGTTTCTCCATAGAAGTACTTCCTGCCATGGTAATGCTGCCGTTCAAATCTGCGGAAGCTTCGCTTGCTGCCTGTGTATCTTTGGCACTGTCTGCAGTGCTTTCAGCCGCCTGGCTTCCTGCCTCTGTCTGTGCTGCGTTTGTATCTGCCTTTGTCTCTGTTGTCGTGCCTGACTGTCCGCATGCTGCCAGACTTGCTACTGTCACTGCACAAATTCCTGCTAAAGCTGTCAATTTCTTAAGGTTCTTCATAATAATAATCTCCTCTCCTGACCTGCTGTGCCGTTTTCGTTTTATTTTTACCAGTTTTTCATTCGGCATCTGTCAGTTTCTGATTTTTCTGTTCTTTGTGAACAACCTTAAGATAACACAAAACCAGCCCACAAAAAGCATGGGCTGGTTAATCCTTGGTTATGTTTTTGTAAAGAAAATCTGCAATTGTAAAGAAATCGTAAAGCTTATCGGAATACGATCTCTCCGGTTTTTTCATCCATACTCTCTACGATAGCGAGAGATTCCAGGTGTACTCCCTGATCACGCAGGGCATCGCCGCCTGGCTGGAAGCCTTTCTCGATCACGATACCGGCTCCGACCAGCTGTGCACCGGAATCTTTTACGATCTGGATCAGTCCCTCCATTGCCTTTCCGTTTGCCATAAAATCATCGATCAGCAGCACTTTGTCATCCGGTCCGAGAAACTCCCTGGAAACGATGATGTCGTAGATTCTTCCGTGAGTATAGGACTCCACCTGTGTGGTATAGACATCTCCTGCGATATTTTTGGTCTGCGTCTTCTTTGCAAAGACAACCGGAACGTTGAAAACTTCGGCAACAACACAGGCAATACCGATACCGGATGCCTCGATCGTCAGGATCTTTGTGATCTCTTCCCCTTCAAATCTGCGTTTGAACTCTTTTCCGATCTCACGGAACAGGGATACATCCATCTGATGATTCAAAAAGCTGTCCACTTTCAGCACATTGCCTTCTCTAATCTTACCGTCTTTTCTGATTCTGTCTTTGAGTATCTGCATTTCTTTATCCTCCATCATCGTTTCGTTCATTTTATTTTGATATACATCATCAGTTTTTTCAATTTTACCCTCTATAGCCTTAAATGTCAATGTACAGAAAATGTATTTTGACCCACAACGGTGAAGCCACTGAACAATTACCAGAATTTTACAAAATCTTCTGACCTTCTGCCAGCAAAACTTTCAGAATACCGGCCAGAAACATAACGGTCACCGGATTCATTTTACATTTCCGAAGCAGCACGATGCAAAGGCCGAACAGAATCACCATACCCCAGTCGGTATCCGGCAGACGGATCACAGTTTGTCCGTTCCAGAAGGCAGAAACCAAGATGGAAATGCCGGCCGATGCGATCAGTGCGATCACTGCCGGACGCAGGGAAGAAAGAACACCCTGAAGTGCTGCGAGCTTTTGATATTTTAAATAGAAGTAAGCAATAAATGTAACCAAAATACAGGACGGCAGAATACATCCAAACGTTGCAATCAGAGCTCCCGCAAGCCCTGCCGTGTTCATTCCGACAAACGTAGCTGCATTTGTGGCGATCGGGCCAGGTGTCATCTGCGAGATCGTGACAAGATCTGCGAACCCTTTCCCATCTAACCAGTGATACGTGTCCACTACCTGGTGCTGTATCAGAGGCATTGCCGCATAACCGCCTCCAAAACTGAACATTCCAATCTGAAGAAATGCAAAAAATAATTTCAGATAAATCATGATATTTTCCTCTTTCCGTACTTTGAACGTAAAAATCCCAACAAACCGCTTGCAATCACAATGTATACAACATTGACTTGAAACACCGTTGCCGCCAGAAAGGCAGCTGCCATAATGATCCAGGAAATGGCATCTTTTTGTTTTGCCACCTCACCCGCCATCTCATATACCACAACAGCGATCACTGCCCCGACTCCGGCCTGCATGCCAAGCAGCATCTGGCTTACAATAAAATTTTTGCAGAAGATCTGATAACAGACCGAGATTGCCGCAATGATCACAAACTGCGGAAGCAATGTCCCAAAGACGGCTGTCACCACGCCGATAAGCCCTGCCAGCTTATAGCCGACTGCGATCGCTCCGTTCACTGCCACAGCTCCCGGTGCTGACTGTGCGATCGCCACCAGATCCAGCATCTCATTCTCATCGATCCAGTGATACTCATCAACAAATTTCTTTTTCATCAGACTCACGATTACATAGCCTCCGCCAAACGTGAATGTACTGAGATAAAACGTAGACAGAAAAAGTTTCCATAAGACAGTTTTTTTTGATTTTGACTCCATATCTATACCTCTTTTGTGCTTTTTATGCTTAAAAGGATGTCACAACGAAAAGTCTGAAATCACGATGTACCTGTGCAGAAATAATGTTATGACTTGATGACCTGATCAGGCATTCCCTGACAATTTTAGCACATTTTCTTTGCAAAATACATCTTTTTACATAATCTTTACGTTTCCCTTCGTGACGGATCATTCCTCTTTTTCCTCTTTTTCACAGGGTATGGTCTGAGAATGTTTCAGCCCAATGCCAACAAAATATAAAACCAGTGCCACTGCCAATAGCTCTGGTTTTATATAATCGGTGATCTGCACACTTGAAGCGGGGGAATGCTTCTCTGCGTTTAAAATAACAGGCACTCTCCTTTACGGAAAGTGCCTGTTATTTTCATTTAAACAAAACTTTTTGTTTATTTCTTAGAATTTACCAGCTTTTGCTGCTTCCTCGATCGAAACTGCAACTGCAACAGTCATACCAACCATTGGGTTGTTACCTGCACCGATCAGACCCATCATTTCTACGTGAGCCGGAACAGAAGAAGAACCTGCGAACTGTGCATCAGAGTGCATACGTCCCAGAGTATCTGTCATACCATAAGAAGCAGGACCTGCAGCCATGTTATCCGGATGCAGTGTACGTCCTGTACCACCACCGGAAGCTACTGAGAAGTATTTCTTACCTTTTTCAAGACATTCTTTTTTGTATGTACCTGCAACCGGATGCTGGAAACGTGTCGGGTTTGTGGAGTTACCTGTGATAGAAACGTCAACGCCTTCTTTCCACATGATAGCTACACCTTCCGGTACACTGTTTGCACCGTAGCAGTTTACTTTTGCACGAAGTCCTTCAGAATAAGCTTTTCTGGATACTTCTTTTACTTCGTTTGTGTATGGATCATACTCTGTCTCAACGAATGTGAAACCGTTGATTCTGGAGATGATCTGTGCAGCATCTTTACCCAGACCGTTCAGGATAACACGCAGCGGTTTTTTACGAACTTTGTTTGCTTTTTCTGCGATACCGATCGCACCTTCAGCAGCAGCGAAAGATTCGTGACCTGCCAGGAATGCGAAACATTCTGTTTCTTCTTCCAGCAGCATTTTTCCTAAGTTACCATGTCCCAGACCTACTTTACGTGTGTCAGCAACAGAACCCGGAATACAGAAAGACTGAAGACCTTCACCGATTGCAGCAGCAGCATCAGCAGCTCTTCTGCAGCCTTTTTTGATTGCGATTGCAGCACCTACTGTGTAAGCCCAGCAAGCATTCTCAAAACAGATCGGCTGAATGCTCTTGACCTGAGCATATACATCCAGTCCAGCATCTTTTGTGATCTTTTCAGCTTCTTCGATAGAAGCAATTCCGTAACTATTTAAAACAGAATTGATCTTGTCAATTCGTCTCTCATATGATTCAAATAAAGCCATTTCCTGTTACCTCCTCTAATTATTCTTTACGCGGGTCAATAATCTTAACAGCATCAGCTACGCGGCCATACTGACCTTTGGATTTTTCCCATGCAGTATTAGGGTCATCACCTTTTTTGATGAAGTCTGTCATCTTTCCAAGGTTTACGAACTGGTATCCGATGATCAGATCATCAGCATCCAGAGCGATGCCTGTTACATAACCTTCTGCCATTTCAAGGTAACGAGGACCTTTCTTTAATGTACCGTACATTGTACCAACCTGTGAGCGAAGTCCTTTACCCAGGTCTTCCAGGCCAGCACCAACTGCCAGACCATCTTCAGAGAAAGCACTCTGGCTTCTTCCGTATACGATCTGCAGGAACAGTTCTCTCATAGCGGTATTGATAGCATCACAGACAAGGTCTGTATTCAGAGCTTCCATTACAGTCAGACCCGGCAGGATCTCAGCAGCCATAGCAGCAGAGTGTGTCATACCGGAACATCCGATGGTCTCTACCAGAGCTTCCTGGATGATACCTTCCTTTACATTCAGGCTCAGCTTACATGCACCCTGCTGAGGAGCACACCAGCCTACACCATGTGTAAATCCGGAAATGTCTTTAACTTCTTTTGCCTGTACCCACTTTGCTTCTTCTGGAATTGGAGCAGCGCCATGATGAACGCCCTGTGCAACTGGGCACATTTCTTCTACTTCACGTGAATAAATCATTTTAAGACTCCTTTCAAAAATAAATTGCATATAGTAATTAGCCGCCTCCCTTTTTTTGCGATCACAGGAGGCTGCAAAATACTTTCACATTATTTTCTCATAAATCGACGATTTCGTCCAGTCTTTTTTTAACAAACCGGATTCTTTTGTCTTTTTCTGTCCGGAAATGCCTCTAAGATTTGGCTTCTTCGCTTCGCCAGGATCCTTTCAGGCCTTTTCTGCGGACGCTGAAATGACAGTACATGGCGGTAACAGCACTGACGATCAGCAGAAAATAGAAATTCAGACCTCTTGTCAGGCACATGGACGCCGGAAGCAGTGCCCCTTTAAAGACCTGTCCAAAGGATGCTTTGTACATGATCTCTGTGATTCCCTGTGCTCCCGGAAGCGGCAGCATATCAACTGCAATATAAACAGATGCCTGAAGGATCATGATACTGAGCACAGATTCTCCGGTAAGTCCCATGCCTTTGTAGATCAGCCAGGTCATAAAAAACACACTGCATCTCTGGATAAACGTCAGGATCAGCACAAATGCGATCTTGTTTTTATGCCCGATCAGAAATACAACTGCTTCATGGTACTGATCTGCCATTTCGATCAGTTTTTCTTTTCGTTTTCCTGATTTTTTGAGAATGTGCAGTTTTTTGAGCACTGCTTCGCCGCCAAGTACCAGACTCTTAAAGCAGCGCGGGCTGATCATGACAAACAGCAGGATCACCACCAGTGCCGTATTCAGAAACAGTCCAAGATAATAAAGATAAATATAGTTTCCAAGATATCCCATCAGCTGCGTGCGGTAAAAAAGCAAAATGGCAACGCCCATAAGGGCCAGTACCAGTTTGTATACCACCGCCACCGTCATAAGCACCACGCTGCTGTCCGATACTTTATGTCCTTCTTTCTGCATATAATAAAGCTGCATCGGCTGTCCGCCTGTTGCAGACGGTGTGATACCGGAATAAAAAAATCCCACAAACGAATATTTGATGCAGGAAAAAAGAGGGGTTTTCCCCTCCAGACTGCCAAGAAGATACCAGATCATAATGCCTTCCGCGGATGTAAAGAACAAAGCCGTAAGAGCTGCAGCCACCAGATAAACCGGGCTTAAAGTCTGCATGGCAGCAACTACGGTATTCATATCATTTCCCTGAAAAATAACCACAATGGTAGCGGTCAATAGTACCAGGAAAAACGCCGCACTGATCAAATTTTTACGATTCATAAGCTGCTCCTATCATTAAATAAACCTTTCTGTTAAAATCATGCAGAGATCCTTCGAAAATGGTTTCTGTCTGTTCCAGTTCGTAAAAATCCCTTGGTGTCACAAGCGAGAAATGCTTCTGGAAAAGCGAAATGCCATTCTGCTCCAGGATATTCGTCACAAAAGAAGAACAGGTATAATGATTCTTCTGATAAAACGGTATCTGAAACAGGATGAAAGGCAGTCCGATAATACAGTAGTGATATCGCTTTCTTTGTTTATAGCACTGCAAAAGCTGTCTTGCAATACTTTTTTTCTGTTCTGCCGTACACTGCATACGGACTACTTTATATTTTGCATGCGGAAATACTGCCTCGATCTCCAGCGTATTTTCTTTTTCAAAGCCGGCGATCAGCGGAACGGCCGGATTCCTTCTCCCCACACTGTAGGCCTCTCTTAGATCGGCATCCATCGAAAGGACCACATGCACATAAGGGATCCCGATCACCCTACGGATGATGGACGCAAAGAATCCCGGTGTATCCACAAAAGCCAGATAAATCTGTTCCATAGCTTCTCTCCTTCCGATCAGTTAAAATGATAGCACTGTTTTGCCAGGCGATAACCTGCCAGTGTAAGTGCCGTCCCTGCTTTTCCAGGCAGATAAGTAAAACCGCTCACGGTCCCGAAGCGAAGCTTCCGATAAAGACCGTTTCCTCTTCTTCTCATATACTCCCACAGTTCGTTTCTTTTTTCCATTGCCTCTTCCGTTCCGATCAGCAAAAGATGAATGGAAGAAATCGACAGCATGATTGACAGATTCCGTACCAGATAATCCGCCAGTTTTGGATGTTCCTTCTGTACTTGCTTCAAATCCGCACACCCGGAAACCATTTTTGTAACCAGAATCTGTTGGTCGATCCTTTTCATCAGCACCTGCTCATTGACCGACTGATCCTCTCTTCCAAGGAAATAATGGTAGAGATCCAGATCCAGGTACAGGATCGTCTTTACAAACGGAAGCGGCTGGTTGGCAAACAGATTGTCCACATAAAACGTATGCCGCGGCAGGCGTACGCCTGACCTTCGAAGTACTTCTGTCCGGCAGATCTGAGCGTGCATCACAAGGTACTGCGATGGATGAAATTTCCCGATGGTATCCCAAGTACAGACTTTTCCATTGCGAAATACATTCTCATAGCCCATCCGTTTCTGTTTTCCTTCATATAAATGGTCGTACAGATAGTTGCAGATGATCAGATCCGCTAAAGCCCCCTGTCTCTTTCTTTTTCGGATCTCCGTCAATAACTTTTTCAGAGCTTCCTCATCCAGCCAGTCATCCGAATCCACCACTTTGAAATATTCTCCGGCTGCCAGAGACAGTCCTTTGTTCACTCCGGCTCCGTGACCACCGTTTTTCTGATGTACCGCTCTGACTGTTTCCGGATACTTTTCTGCATAGCAATCTGCGATTTCACCGGTCCGATCCGTGGAGCCATCATCGATCACGATGATCTCCACCTCCTCGCCTCCCGCCATCAGCGACCTCAGGCATCGCTGCATGTAATCCTGCGAATTGTAGCATGGCACTGCAAACGTGATCAATTTTTCTTTCATCTATTCATAAATCCCTTCTTAATAGTTTTTGTGTTCATCTTGGTATCATGATACCTGTGAATTGCTCCGTTATAAAGTAACTTCCATCTGATATATTATACATAGTATAATATGCCGCCGCAACGCCCGCTTTCTTAAACTTTATTTAATTTCTTATTGCATTCTTCAGAAACCACAGCTTCCCGGATACGCAAAAACAGGAGATGGAACATGGAAAAACGGTGCTCCTTCTCCTGCTTTGGTTTTAAAATATGATGTTATGTTTCAAAGATGTCCTGCCATTACTTCATGCTTTATAGCTTCAGATCCGGCATCTCAGATATTTAAGAACTGTTTTACGATCTTTGGCATATCCTCTGTCTCTACCACATTCTTGTGAAGAACCGGTGCGGTACGGATCTCTTCGATCGCCTGCGGAACTTTCACACCGGACAGTTCGCTCAGTGCGTCTACCAGTTCGAAATCACCCATGCCTTTGTACTTTTCTGCATCAATGGCATCCATAACACTTCTGGTAAATTTATACGGACTTGCTGTGGATGCGATCACGGTCTTGGTCTGATCACCGGTCTCTGCCACATACTTGCGGTATACTCTGGAAGCAACAGCGGTATGTGTGTCCATAATATAACCTGTTTTTTTGTAAACTTCTGCGATTTCTTCGGCAGTTTCTTTTTCGCTTGCATAGTTGCCGTAGAAATCTTTCAGCTGAGCTTTCATCTCATCTGTAATCTCATATTTGCCTTCTGCTGCCAGATTCTGCATCAGAGTTACATCTTTTGCTGCATCTGCACCTGCGATCTTGTAGATCAGACGCTCCAGGTTGCTGGAGATCAGGATATCCATGGACGGAGATGTTGTCAGAATAAACTCACGATTTCTGTCATACGTTCCGGTGCGGAAGAAATCATAGAGAACCTTGTTATCGTTGGAAGCACAGATCAGCTTGTCGATCGGCACACCCATGTTCTTTGCATAGTAGGCTGCCAGAATATTTCCGAAGTTTCCGGTAGGTACTACGACATTGATCTTTTCTCCCTTTGCCACTTCACCGTTTGCATACATTTTTGCATAAGCATATACATAGTAAACAACCTGCGGAACCAGTCTTCCGATATTGATGGAGTTTGCGGAAGAGAACTGATATCCTGCCTTGTCCATCTGTGCTGCCAGTTCTTTGTCACCAAACATTTTTTTCACGCCTGTCTGTGCATCATCAAAATTGCCATGGATCCCTACTACAAAAGTATTGGCACCTTTCTGTGTTACCATCTGCTTTTCCTGGATCGGGCTTACGCCGTTTTTTGGATAGAATACAATGATCTTTGTTCCAGGTACATCTGCAAATCCCGCAAGTGCTGCTTTTCCGGTATCTCCGGATGTTGCTGTGAGGATCACGATCTCATTCTTCACCTGATTTTTCTTTGCGGATGTGGTCAGAAGATGCGGCAGAATGGACAATGCCATGTCCTTAAAAGCAATCGTCTTTCCGTGGAACAGTTCCAGATAATAAGCCTCATCTTTTTTTACAAGCGGAGCAATCTCCTTTGTATCGAATTTCTCATCGTATGCTTTTGCGATGCAGTCTTTCAGTTCCTCTTCCGTAAAATCGGTAAGAAACTGACGCATAACTTCATATGCAGTCTCCTGGTAGCTCATCCCTGCAAGGGTGTCCATATCTGCTTCCAGTGCCGGAAGACTCTCCGGTACAAACAGACCGCCATCATCTGCCAGTCCTTTCAGGATTGCCTGGGATGCAGTTACTTCGACATCGTTGCTTCTGGTACTTTTGTATAAAAGATTCATAACAGCCGTCCTTTCCTTCAAACGCCATATTTTGCGATAAACTTTACGGGAGTCACCTTACATCTGATGCAGTCTCTCCACGCTTAATTCCAGATTATAACATACCTTTTTTCACTGTGCAAGAGCAAAGGAACGAAGTTGAGAAAAACCGGAGACACTTTTTACCATGCCCCCGGGGTTTTCTCATGCAGCGGATCATTCATCCGCAAAACAGAAAAATTCGTGTCCGCCATATTCAAACATCTGCACCAGATTCTGGTCAAACCAGACCATATTCTGGGCTTCCGCACTGGCACGTGCTGCAAAGAACAGTGCCCCCTGCGAATAATCTTCCCCGGCCAACGCCCGGTCTACCGCCTCGATCGTATCATCCGTGATCGAGACCGTATAGATCCTGCCGTCGTCGGTAGGGGAAAACTGCGGCGAACCGCCCGCCGTCTGCCAGACAACATCGTAGATCGTATCTGGAAATCTGGAATCCTTTACACGATTGAGCACGACATTGGCGATCAGGATCTTACTTTTGATGTCTCCCCCTGTCGCCTCCGCTTCTACGATCTGAAGAAGTGTGTAATAATCATTCCCATCCATCTGATTTTCCAGCACTTTCTGCTGTGCATAATAGCCGATGCTTCCGATGTTTTTTGCACACTCCTCCACGTACTTCTGGTAGAGGGCATTTTTTCTGATTCGTGATGTTCCGGCAAGGATCTCCTGATTCGCCGTCTCAAGATCAACGCCATCCGCTGCCTGCGAGTACGCTTCCAGCTTGTTTACGCTGGCAACAATTCCCATCAAACCTGCCTGAAGCTCCTCTTCCTTCACATCCTCACCCTCACCTGCTTCTTCTGCATTTCGGGAGGCTTTTACAGCATATACCTGATTCTTTCCTCCTCCGGTAAAACTGCCCGCTGTAAAAACCAATACAGCCACCACAACTGTACCTGTCATAAGAACTGCACAGTTGCGATAAATCTGTTTGCTGAGTGTACGTGAAAAACATACCTTAAAAAAACCACAGATATTATCTAAGATCACTCCCAGCAGCCACATAATGCCATTCCTCCTTCCGCAGTTGATGTACCTGCATTATAAGTGAAGAATTTGTTACATGTCAAGGCAAATGTTACAGATTCGTTACATTTTACAACATATTTTTTTCAGTCACATACAATTTTATGAGATGTTTCCATAATTTTATCACATTTCAAACATTATTTGTTGCAATATGTATAACCTGTTTTCTTGATTTTTGTCATTTTACCCAAGTAAATTTTCGGCATTTTTCAACTTTTGAACAATAGATGTTTCATTTTCGTTTACTCAATTGTGGATTATGTCATTTTAACATTTTTGAAATATTTGTAATATTTTGTAGTTATCCACATTTTCCTCTGAGCAGCTTATTCACTTTCTCCTTTACAAACAAATTCTTCCATTATATAATGACTGCCGGGAATGAGGTTCTCCCTGGTTTTTAACCAAACCGCTTGTATATAAGCTGATGACTTCTGCGATTTCGCAGGATCACCAGCTTTTTTTATGCGAGCAACGAGCCAAAGTCCGTGCTTGCACGAGACCTTGGCGACTGCCGCGACAACTTGAGAAACCCGCAAAGCGTGTTTCTCATAGTTTCATTATAATAAAGGAGGTCTTTATGTTAACATCACTTGCACTCATTTTTCTGACCGGCCTGCTCCTGGCATCTCTTTTTGAGAAGCTGAAGCTGCCCCGTATCATCGGTATGCTGCTTGCCGGCATTTTGCTTGGTCCGTATGTGCTGAACCTGCTGGATGATTCCGTATTATCCATATCATCCGATCTGCGGCAGATAGCACTGATCATTATCCTGATCAAGGCCGGGCTTTCTCTGAATCTTTCTGACCTGAAAAAGGTCGGTCGTCCTGCGATTCTGATGTCCTTTGTTCCTGCCACATTCGAGATCATCGGATATGTTCTGCTGGCACCGACTTTGCTCGGCATTTCCAAAATCGAGGCAGCAGTCATGGGATCTGTGCTCGCTGCCGTTTCCCCTGCCGTCGTCATCCCGCGTATGGTCCAGCTCATGGAAACAAATTATGGCACCGAAAAAAGTATACCCCAGCTCATTATGGCCGGGGCATCCTGTGATGATATTTTTGTCATTGTACTGTTTTCTACATTTTCGAGCATGGCTCAGGGCGGTTCTGCAAACATCATGGATTTCGTAAACATTCCGGTATCCATCCTGCTTGGCATCGTGATCGGTGCCATGATCGGTTACCTGCTCGCCCTGTTTTTTGAAACCTGCCATAAACAGGAGCATAGCATCCGCAGCAGTCTGAAAGTCCTGATCCTGCTCAGCCTTGCTTTTCTCTGCATGGCACTGGAGAACCGCCTCAAAGGAATCGTTGCCATTTCCGGACTTCTTGCCGTTGTCAGTATGGCATGCGTGGTAAAGCTGAAAAGTCCCATCGATGTCACCAATCGTCTGTCACTGAAGTTTGGCAAGCTCTGGATCGCTGCCGAGATCCTGCTCTTTGTACTGGTCGGTGCCGCTGTAGACATCCGCTATACGATGCAGGCCGGAATCGCCGCAGTCGCCATGATCCTGCTGGCTCTTGTTTTCCGTGCCGTCGGTGTCTGCCTGTGCATGACAAAAACTTCACTGAATTTCAAAGAACGTCTTTTCTGCGTGATCGCCTATCTTCCAAAAGCAACCGTTCAGGCTGCGATCGGTTCCGTCCCGCTCGCCATGGGACTGGCCTGCGGACAGATCGTACTCTCCGTCGCTGTGCTGGCCATCCTGATCACCGCACCGCTCGGAGCGATCGGCATCGACCGCACCTACAAAAAGCTGCTTGTCCGAGAAAAACAAGTTCATTTCTGAAACATTATTCTTTTTTCAGAAGCCAGATACCGATGACAATCCCTGCGACTGCAAGAACGGTGACACCAAGCATCGGCAACTCTGTCAAATAATACAGGGAATTCGTATAGCTGCTGCCTTCCGTTGCAAACATCCATCCCTGATATAGTTTGGCAAACAAAGGAAGCAAAAGAGTCAGGATCACACCTGCCGCAAGGCACAGAATCCCGCTCTTTCGCTTCCTTCTTTTTTGTTCCTTCTCTTTTGGAACTCTTTCTTTTCCTATTAATATATAATCCGTCGTCACTTCATACAAATTGCTCATCGCAATGATATTATCCAGATCCGGAGCAGTCTGTCCATTTTCCCACTTTGATACCGCCTGTCTGGAAACCTGGAGCCTCTCTGCCAGCTGCTCCTGAGAAAAATGGTGTTCCTTTCGAAGTCTCTGCAAACGTTCTGCCATCGTCATATCCATCCCTCGCTTTCGTTTTTCTTCATCATACCAGCCATGAAGAAAAATAGCCAGCATAAAGCAGTTGCGAAACGGCAACTTACGGTTGCAGAGGAGAAAAACTACATTATAATCCGCTTTCAGCTTCCAAGAAATGACTTGATCAGTGCAACCGGAATCAAAATCCAACCAAGTATAATCCCAACTATCAATCTGTTGAGAAACAAATCATTCCACGTTCCGATCCTGATCTTATTTGCATAGATCGTCACTCCGCATGCCCAATAACCAGCTATACAATACGCTAATAGCAAAACTCCAGCCATTTTCACATACTCCTTTCTTCTGTATCTTCTTTCTGATTTTCATAAACTCTGCAGATTTTATACCCGTTCTGTCCTCTGTCATACAGAAGCATCCGATCGTCCCTGCCCTTCTTTCGTTCTTCTTCCAGAACGCTTCGGATCGTCTCCAGATCCCTCTGGATCGTCCGTTCTGTCACCTGATAGTGACATGCCTCCTCTTTTTTGTTCAGAATGTCACCATATGACAGTCTCACAAACAGGCTCAGAACTCGGGTATTTCTGCTTTTCTTTTCTCCCATGCTATCCTCCTTCCATATGATCTGATGGCAGTGTAGCATGTTTTCTTTCAGGCGTTGTGAAAATGATTTAATCTTCTCTTTTGAACTCAATCTCTCCATGGCAGTAGGTGTCCACAAACCACGTAAACTCTCTGCGAAAGTCTGTCGTTTTGTTTCCGTTCCAGAAATCTTTCATTTCATCATACTGAAGATAATCCATGATATCTGACAGGCGGTCGATCTGCTCTTCTGTCACGTTCTGATGAAGTGCCGCTTCAAATGTTTTATATAAAAGTTCCCATTCTCCTGCAAAGTATACATCCAGACTGTCAAAAAACGGTGCATCCTGCTGATCTTCCAAGGATACGACTGCCGCCATGATATAAAATACAAACGCTTCTTTCTGCTGTCCGATCTCTGCCAGAATATCCGCATAATCTCCCAGATCCCTCGAAAAATAATATTTTCTCGTTTCTTCATCATAATTTGGCCAGGCATCTTCCGGTTTTGGAGTCTGATATTCATGCAAAGTCCGTTGGTATGCTTTCTGAATGATCTGAAGTACATTCTGAAATTGTTTCTGTCTGCCCGCACATCTTGCACGATTCTCCGCAAAACACTTGTATGTCTCATATCTTGGCTCGGTTCCTTTGGTTTGCATCTCTTGAAATAGAAGTTCCATCTGCTGATAACACTTCTCTTCCATCGGATCTTCTTTTCTGTCACGATAACTTCTCGCCGCATCTTCCCAGATTTCTAACTGTTTTTCTGTTTTCTGACCTTTGGCATCCGTTTTTGCCACCAGAAAATAATTGCATTTCTTCTGCAATTTTTCTGCCCTTTCATCCAGCACACTGTATTTTTCCCGATAACAGGATGCAAGTATTTTGTATCCGAGACTTCGCAGATAGGCATCCTGATTTTTCACCTGTTTCTGACGTTTCAGAGCTGCAAAAGCATCCCACATCGCTTCCTTTTTATAATCTCCCAGAAGGTTCCGATAACAGCTGCTGCGGTATAAAAGTGCCTTTATCTCCTGTGCTGCCAATTTTTCTTTTCCTTTCGTCTGCTCCAAAATGTAATCCAGAAAAATCATGTTACTTTCTGCATCTGCCCACTCCGTCCGATGATGCATATAGGCAAATGCCTGCTCAATCCTTTTATCCTCTGTTTTTTCACGTTCCAGTCGTTCCAGAAGATAGGCTCGGTTCTCTTCAAAAATGCTGTACGCATCCGAGATATTTTGCCAGCATGTTTCACACTGTTTCCAGTAATCCTCTTTCTTTTCTTCGTCTGTTTCCATCTGATATAGCTGATACATTCCTGCAAGGCGGTAAGACCACTCATAATCATCCTGTTCTTCTGAAGTATGGCACTGCACCAGTTCCATCGCATAATGACGTGCCTCGTCCATCTGTCCACGTTCTCTTAAAAACTGTATCAATCGACAGCAAATCTCTCCATCATACCGAAACCATTCATGCTCTTTTCCGCGTTCCAGTTCAGCCTCCAAAATCTGTTTCCAACAGTTTGCCGCCTCCTCCATCTCTTTTAAACGAACCCAGTTTTCCGCAATCTGCTCCAGTGCCTGAATATCCGAGATTTCATCCTGCTCATAAGCTTCTGTATAACACTTGATTGCCTGGAAATATTCCCCTTTCTTTTCCAGTTCTTCTGCAACAGCCGAAAGCCCCGGCATATCATCCAGAACCATCACTTCGTCTTCTTCTGAAATCTCCTCATTCTTTGTCAGTTCTGCAGCTTTTTCCCGATAGAAATGGGCACGTTTCTGATCTCCGTAATATTTCTTCCGGGCATCCATTTCCAGAGTATCCATCATAAAAAATTTCGCCATGTTCTTATACAGTCCGACTTTTTCCTTTTCATTCATCACAGCCTGATCCAGATACGTTTCGGCCTGATCCATAAAGTGCACCGCTATATCCAGTAAACAATGAAAAGCTTCCACATTGCTTTCCCCTTCCGGCGGAAACAGTATAAAATCATCTTCCAGTGCATCGTTCACTTCCAGTGCCAGATCGATCATACTTTTCCCAAGAATCCCAGCATCCTCTGTATCACTCTGGATTTCCCTCTCCGCTTTGCAGGCAAGATCATGAACCTGTTCCGCAAACATTTCCAGATACGAACTTTCATCAAATTCCTCATCTTCTATCATTCTGTTTATGAGGTCATCTTTTTTGCCCACCTTTCGGATCTGAAGAAGATAAATCTGAAAAAGCAATGCATGGCACTTTTCATTCTGCATGGACAGACAGATCTCCTCCGCCTGTTTCAGATAATACATTTCATTGTGGATATGCCCACAATACGCCACACAAAGCCGGGCATAGGCAAGATTTTCTCCTGAAATCCGCTCCATGAAATATTTTAAAAACTGCCACCTTACTCCATCCAATGCAGACGATTCCAGATCCTTTCTGGCATAAGCCGTCATTTTTTCTGTGATCGCCGGACAGCTTTCCGCAGTCGGCTTTGAATCATGATAGACCAGATCCAGAATGATCTGATGAAGAGAAATCTTATCTGTTTTTTTGTTATGTTCTACCCAGCCCAATCGAATCAGTTTATCCAGAGCCTCTTTTGCACCCGCAAGCGGCACATAGGAAAGGAACGTCTCTCTGGCGATCCGCACATAGCCAAGCAGCGAAAGGCTTTGCATTAGTTCCAGCTGAACATTCGAAAATCCGGACAGATCAAACAGAGCTTTCAGATGCTCCTGCACTTTTTGGTTTTGCATTTTTCTGTCTTTTCGATGTTTCACTGAGACTTCTTCCGTTCCGGTGATGCCTTCTATCATTCGCATCTTTTCCAGAAGCACATACGGCTCTTCTTCTGCCTCACGCAAATATTTGGCAATCAATTCTACTGTCATTGTGTGATATTCTACCAGTTTCAGTATTTCCCGGATCTCTCCTCTTTCTTCCTCTTCATAACTTCTCGGATTGTATACGGCAAACAATGCCTCCACGTCATTGATATTTTCCATCTGCTGCACATCGATCTGGCAGAAATCATAATCCCGGAAATCTTCTCTGGTCGTGATCAGAAAACGGCAGGGACATTCCAAGAATCGCTCCAGATTTTCATCCTCTTCCACATCAAAGTTGTCCAGAATGATCAGATCATCTTTCGTGGTCTGCTCTTTTAGAATTTTAAGTTTCCGCTCAAAATATTCCTCTTCTGTCTCCAGACCCTCTTCACTCTGCTCCCGGTGAACGTTATGGATATGGATGTCTTCCCCGCAGACAGTCTGTACGATACTTCCCTGATATGGCACAAACACGATGGTTCGATATTCTTCCCCATAAAGGTAAGCATAACGTTTCGCCAGCTCTGTTTTTCCGATTCCGCCCATTCCCGACAAAAACAGAACCTGCTGCCCGGAAGAAAATATCGTCTCGATCTGCCGCAGCTCATTTTCCCTGCCAACAAAATTTGCATTATTGTAAACAAAACCGTAATATAAAAACACTCTTTCTACATCCGACTCCCGGATCAGTTTTTCCAAAATTTCAAGCACTTCATCCACAGACGCATAACGTCGTCGAACCGTTGCCGCCAGCGTCCGGTGAAAAAACTCCTGCATCAGCCGGAACAGCACCGGCTGATAGCGTGCATCCTTCCATTTCATGCCCGAAAAATCATATATCGCACCCACCGCACTGTCCATAGCATTCGGCGTTCTTCCAAAAAGCTTATAAAAAGCGATCGCCCCGATCGCATAAACATCAGTCGCTTCACAGATTTTGCTGCATTTTCCACGCACCAGTTCCGGTGCCGCATAACCGTCCGACACAGAAAATGTCCAACCATTTGGCTGTGTCTGTATTTTTTCTTTTCTCACCATAGAATCAAAATCAAATAAAACCATCTGCTCTTTTGTTTCCGGGATCAGCAGCACATTTTCCGGTTTGATATCAAGATATAACATCCCGCAGTCATGGTATTTTTTCACAATCCTGGCAAGCGTCCGCAGATGCAGAAACAACGACTGCAGATTCTCATCCGCCTCGCTTCGATAATCCCTGCCCTCGATCTCCGTCATGACCACATAGCAAGTATTGTGATATTCATAAATATTTGTTGCATTTGCGGTGGAGTTCACAAGTCCGAGCGTTGTTTTCAATGCCGTATTTTTCCGGTAAGCTTCCAGAAACTTCTGCTTTTCTGCAAGAAACGTCTGCTTACAGGACAAATCCGGTGTCAGATTTTCCTCGGCATCCCGCTCTATTTCCAGGCGGTACGGATAACATTCTTTTATTTTAACCAGATGTCTTTCACCGATCCGGTCTCTGTAAAATCCATTGTATACAATACAGCTTCCGCCACGCCCGATCTCCTCCGCAATGACATAACGGTGTTCTTCCCCAAAAACAAGCTCCCATCCCTGTGGCAGCGGTTTTCTTTTATCAAACATCCTCTCACCTCAATTTTTTCTTTTCTGCCGCAGCAATTTTGCCACTTTCCAGTCACAAATGGGAAATTTCTCTCACATTGGCTGTAAATTTCAACTATTTTCCACTCTTTTCTCCAACATTTGTCTTTTTTATAGTATAATCTATCTATAAGGCAGGACGCAAGAACCTGCATTCACAGAAGGAGGATTTTACTATGACAAAGGATCATCTGAATCTTTCAACAGACAATGCCCAGGATAGCCTGTTTTCCATCGATGACTGTAATGAAGCTTATCAATATTTACAGAATTCGGCAAACTTTGTCTCTTTCCATACAGGACTCACAACTTTGATGCAGCGATGCGGATATACCGGCTCCAGCGAAGATGTCGAAGAAAAAACGGCATATCTCCAGCAGAAACTTGCCGCTATCCATGTAAAGATCACGGAAATCACAGTCCGTGACTGGTTTTCTGGCAAACGCCGCCCATCCCTCGACTCCAGAAGCCGCAAACTCGTCTATGAAATCTGCTTTGCCCTTGGTGCTTCTTTTGAGCTTGTACAGGAATTTTTCCGTCAGGTTTACTTCAGCCGCAGCTTCAACTGCCATACCATAAAAGAGGCCGTTTATTACTATTGTCTCCATCAGAACCATTCTTACAATCATGCTCTCGAGCTTTACGAAACCATCAAAGCCATGCCGGAAACGGCAAAATTCGAAGCTTCCGCTCCCGTCTACACCGATCAGATCCGAAATGCTCTCGACAACTGCCGCAGCGACGAAGAATTTCTCGCCTACTTTTCCAGAAATAAATCCATCTTTGACCGCTGGAACCAGAGAGCACTCTTTTATATCGAAGAATTTGTCCTTCAGATCAGGGGAACAAACAAAGATATCGAGCGAATCGAAATCTTCAAGAAAATCGGCACGATTCCGGACGCAAAAACATTGGCCACGCCTCCGGCTTCCGGGCTGATCACCCAGGAATTTTTCATGCAGGCTCGTCATTTAGGTCTCAAGTGGAAGTACCGAAAGCAAAATATTACTTCCATTGATTTTATGCTGGAATTTATAATTGATCCCATAGAACCTGTAAACAAAAAAGCTAAGCTTCCGGATATCGTAAAATTAAATTTTCCATCCAAAAAGACCTTTTCCAAAATCTTAAACCGCAGCCAGTCCGAGACGAGCACCTCTTACGATTCCATCCGCAAGTGTCTGATCCTGTTAAAGTTTTACCATTTCTGGGTCACACTGGAACTGATGATGGATTCCGGCAATGCTGCCGAAGATTCACAAACCGAATACGCTGATTATTTCGATGACTTCTGCGAAGAGATGGCTCAGCTGCTCGAAGAATGTGGCTACGAAGAACTCTATGAACGAAATCCTTACGATTGGATCTTTCTGTGGGCTTCCACAACGGAACAGCCGCTTGAAAGCTTCCGCGGGGTGATACAAGAAATCAAAGTCAAAAAACCAAAAGACTAAAAAGTCACGGAGAAATTAACATACGTACCAAGGGCACCGTACCATTGCAAAACAATCTTCTAACATGCTTCGTTTGTTTTACAAAGGTACGGTCGTTCTGTTTCGCGTCCAGTTTCTCTCGTTTCCTGTTCTACGCATAAATTTTAAAATGTGCTTATGCCTTTTTCTATTCTTCCGTTATACGCTCACTCATACCATGCTTTTCCACACTTTTTCTCGTACATTCGCCGAACAGCGTGACTGTCGACATACCGTAGACAATCAAAAACACCTTCCTGTTCATTTTTGTCTCCTCCTTGGTTTTATTTTGTATAATCAAGGTAACATAAATGAAAGGAAGGTGTGTGAAAGTGGTTTTAAAATATAATTCTTTCAACCCCAAATCATAATACTATTCAGAAACGATTATTAATAATTACTTTGCCAATATTCTTCTGTATAAAATTTTTGAGTAATTGTCTTTTTCTTTTCTCGTTCAGATGCACTTAAAAGTTTCTCCTGACAGGATGATTTTTCCTGAACTTTTACTCCATTTGCTATTTTGTTTATAACCAGCGAATGCTTTTTATTTTTTCTACACCAGACGGACACCGTTGCCTTTTTTCCATTGGTATTAATTGTAGCCTTTACCTTTGACAGTGTTCTCTTAGGCATTCTGGATGTAATCCATATTTTTCTTCCGGATACTTTTTTAATTTTAAAATAAAATCCACCGTTAGAATATGCATACCATGTGCCTTTTGTAAATTGAGATTTTACATTTACCTGACAACTATATGTTTTTCCCTGATAATTAGCTGTAATCACAGCTGTTCCTATTTTTTTCGCTTTTACTGTACCATTTGCCGAAACAGCTGCAATAGAAGGTTTACTGCTCATCCACTGTATTTTCCCGGATGCCTCACTCAATTTTAATTTTAAACTTGCACCTGCTTTTAACGATGCTTTTGTTTTATTTAATTTTATAGGTTTTATTTGCTGACTTAATCGTACTTGATAATCTTTTTCCAGATCTTTATCCTCATAGTAATCGGCTTCTACCCTTACATAATACTCACCTGCATTCACCGTCAGATTTTCACCCTTTGTATATGGATTTACCCCATCACTATAAAAACTCTGCAATTCTTTTAATTTAGCATCATATAAAACAACTTTAAGAAAATTTCCACTCTGTCGCGGTACTTTTACTTCCAGAGTCACGATGCTCTTTTGAGGAATTCTAAAGTGATAATAATCAACATCATCTGCATCATTCAGATTTCCTGTATACCAGGTATTGAGTTCTTTATGATTCGCTTCTTTGCTATAGTTATTCCATTCCTGTTCAAACTGATTTGCTGATTCCGGCATAATATTTATACCAAAAGAATACTCATCATCTTCAACACCATAAACTGTTATATAATAATTTCCCCTTGGCAACCGCACTCTGCTCTTTTGCAATTCTTTTTGCTTTATTTTCCTTACATTTCCATTTTCATCCTCTTCATAAAAAACGTAGCCAATTTTAGTATTATATAAATTAACTTCCACAAGACTTGCTGATGTTACCTGAAATTTATATATATCTTTGTCAGAGTCTTTACTATAATTTCCTTCATAAACTTTTCCCGCCTGAATCACATTTGCCGTATCAAATGTATCATTATCTTCTGTTTCCCCATAATAATCCTGATTGTTTTTCTGATATTCTACAATAGCCTTTGTTCTTGTTCCTGTTCTGGCAAGATTTTTAGGGTATACCAAATATAATGTTCCCTCTTTTACAGTAACCCACTTTGATGTAAGTGTTTCCACATTTTCTAAAACAAAATCCGTTTCAAAAAATTCACTCGAATCCCATAGATTTTCGACAGGGTTTTCTGCAATTTTCATGGCATTTATATAATTATCACTAAATTCATTTACATCTCCTTGTATTTTTATACGTATCCTTCCATCAGTCGGAAGATTAATTTCTAAATAGTAATAACTACTATTATAATAATTTTCTCCTGCAAGATCTTCTATTAAATATGCTTCATTCAATTCTACCTTTTGGGGTTTATCGTGATCAGAAGCATACACATTTATTTTGCCCAAAAATCCAACTGTTAAAACAATCAAAAATACTGCCATAACTTTTTTTAAAATTTTATTCATTATCATTTCCGCCTTTCTTTTTCAGACTTTATAATTATCCTATCTCAATACAAACCTTATCCCTCGTTGTCTTTATCCTCCCATTATTCAATTGTCGAGTCAGGTATGTATCCAAATTTAAATACTCATTCTCTGTGAGTAATGGTACCATCTGTTTTTCATATTCCAGCAATCCTCTTTGTTCCTGGATTGCACATACTGCACCAGAATAAGCGATGATTTTTTGCTGTGTAGAAGCATCTGGACATTCCATAATCAAAGCCTGTTTAAAAGATTTTTTAAATTGATCCCTGTCTATTTCATTTATTGTATCATTTATCCAAATGCTATAATCCATTGGAAGTTCTCCTGTAGCATAAAAATAACGTGCAGAATATAATTTAATTTCCTGTGCATATAAAACTGCCAAAGAATAAATCAAATTACTTCCTGCTATGCCATTTATCTCTCTCTGCTGAAACTCTTGAATAGCATCTTCTAAGTCTGCTCGTACTTCTCCCAGATGCAACTCTATCTGTCTGAAATCCGATGAATTCAATTTGAATTTTAACATATACTTCATATTTGAAGAAATATTATATATATGTGTTTTATATCGTCTACTCTTTTCTTTCTCTATTTGAGATAGCACAATATTTGTCAAATCTTGTATCTGTTGTGAAATACCCTGCAGTTTATTCATAGTCATGTAAAAACCTGCAATTGAAATTCCACAATTTGCAACCCCTAGTGCCATGTTAACCCAGCCTAGTGCTGCGGATGCCATCAATCCACTCACTGCTTTTTCTATTTGACTCATTTTTTCCAAAGATATATCTAATTTTTTATTCGCCTGATTTACACCATATTGAATAAATCCAGACTGTACATTATTTGCTAATGACGAAACCATAGAAATCGGAGATCCCACCGTTTTTGTTGCAAGATTTATAGCTGCCGGTCTTGCCAGTTCTACAATCCTTCCGTCCAGAGATCATCGGACACCTCCGCTTTCAAGAACTGCTGCACCACTACGAACCAACTGTGCAGCATTTTTTGAAATTGTATACGCCAATTTTACATTACCACTCATAACCAAACTCCTCTCCTAACTCTCTGCTTCTCATATTAGTTGCAATTAAAAGACATAGATAATAATTAAGTTTAACATCTCTTTTTATAGTAGCTCCTTTATTAATTATATCTACTCCTTTTTTAATTCCATGTCCGGCAACTTCTATTCCCGATGCAAACAATTTTGCTACTGCTTTCACTTTTCCTTTGCTAACTTCATTTTGGTTCTGACCTCCATATTTTTGATGTTCTGTCAAGTGATTAATCAATATATAAACAACTGAACTCATATCTATATTCTGCGTCACAAAAGAAACAACACTTGCATTATTTTCTATCGCTATCACCGCATTCCCTTGCATGATACATATATTATTAAAAATTTCATACATATTTTCATACGAATTTTGCCGATGATTTATCAAATTATCCTCTTCTGTACTTAAACGTTCACGTGTATTAATGAACAACTGTTCCATCTGAGTATCTGCTTTTTTTCCAAAAAATACATTTTCATAACTAATAAACTCACTTGTTACCTCATGCATAGCTAGTTCATAATTAACATAAGATGTCTTACTGTATTTTGTCTGATAAAGACGTATAGCTTCCTGCAATTCCGCTCTAAACCTCTGCTTTGTGTATGGTACATTTTTTTCCAGATCACAAAACATATTATCATTTGTAGGATTTTGGCTGATCAAAAACTCACAATATTCTCTTTGCATTTTTCTCCTCCGTTTCTCATCTGTATTCCGCAATGCCATTTTAGCATATTTGCATATTTTTTTCTTCTTTGCAAGACTTTTATTATTCTTTTTTAATATATCATTTTCTTTGTCTTTTCACAAGATAACTTTTATTAAAAATTATATTTTTTCTTTTAAAGAGAAAATATTTCAGAATTTTAAAATTATTCACTAAAAACTCAATGCATAATTTTATATGTTCCAGTAGCACAAAACCCCCGATACATCCATACCGGAGGTTTATGTTACTATGCACCTGAAAAAGATACCTCATTTTCTTTCATTAATCTTTTTCTGTGGCAAACGATACTGTCCATTTGTCTCTTCTACATTATGTTCCTGGATTCTTCTGCTTGCTTCATACAGTCCGCCAAGCAAGATCGTACTATTTGTCACCGTATATACCATAGCTGCTGCACCAGTCCCTGCCAGTGCAAATGTAGTTGCACCGGCAAGTACCGGCAAGAAAAAGAATCCAGCCATTGTCGCTCCTGCAACGGGTGCTAACAATTTTGCATATTCGGATACTTTATCTATATTGCACTCAATGGCTTCCCAGTCATAGGAACAATTTACGATCTCTACAGACTCTTTTACTTCTTTAATTGTCGTCAGATGGTTTTCTTTCGGTTTTTGAGGTTTTCCATTGATCACCCTTTTCCCAGCCTCTAAACCAACGGTTTTGACAAATGTTCCAACTAATTCCATCCCTGCTTTTTCTATAAATGCTGCCGGCATACTCATTTTCTCCTTGTCCTAAACTTAAAATTTGCCGTTTTTAATAATCACGTCTTTTGCAATAATCATTGTACTCTTCAAGGCTTATGTTCTCTTCCCAGGCTTCTCCATATCGCCACTCGTCATAATATTCATACTCATCTCTGAGAAGATCTTCCTCTTCTTCTGTAAGTTGTTCTTTTAATCTTTCGCTCATATAGCCTCCTAAAAATGTTTTTTCCTATTTTTTCAATCTGGATACTGCTTTAGAAGCCATTTCTGCGGCATACATCTTTCCCAGGGATGATTTGGATACTCCAATTGATTTTGGATGTATCATCTTTTCCAGTGCAAACATGTTAAATCCCATTTTAAATGTTTTCATAAACTTCATATATAAGCTCCTTTCTTTTTGTACCATTTTGCTTTGTTGTATCATTAAGATAACATAGTCAAAATAAGTGTACGTGAAAATGATTTATATACTATTTTCATTAGTTTTTTTGGATATTCCTGCCTGGAATTTAATCCATTCATCAAAAAAACCCCAGGTGCTGGCACACCGGGGTTTTTTTCAAGTATAGTTCTTTTTATTATTTTTTATTCACAAAATATTTTTTTATTTCTCTTAACTTTTTCTCCTGTTTTTCTTTCCTTTATGCTACGGTCTCCAGATAGGTCTGACCTGCTTTGCCCTGCACGGCATCTACGATATTGATACAGCAGTTGCCCATTCGGTCAATATGGTGGATAATGCGGTTGTATGGCTCGGTAAGTTTTGCCTTGCATTTTCCTTCACCGACACGTTCTACATGGGATTTTCGCATCTTGATACCAAGATCGAGGATCTTTTCTTTCTGTTGCAGAATATCTTTTGCAGCCTCCGTATTTCCGGTCGCCATCATCTGAACGGCTTTCGTAAACATTTCCTGGATCAGCTGCAGGCTGTGCCGCATATCACGCATGGCATCTTTGGAATATTTATATTTTTTCTCCTCTTTATCTTTCAGGGAGAGACAGACTTCTCTGCAAAGGGCACTCATACGATCCACATCACTTAAAATATACATGATACCTGCTGTCTGGTTTGCCTGCTCCTCGGTCAGTCCGCCGGATGCAAACAATTCGGAGAGGTATTCGGTGATTCGTTCGTAAAGTTTTCTGGTATCTTCGGAGTTCTGGATCACTGCTTTTATTTTCTCGCTGTCACTTTCTGTGGATACTGCGATCAATTCTTTTAAGTTGTCGCTAACCAGCTCGATACATCTTGCCACTTCTTTTACGACCAGCTGAAGTGCTGCGGTCGGCTGTGAAACCAATTTGGAATCCAGAAACTGCGGTTCTGCATTGCTGTAGACTTTTTTCTGTCCGTCCGGAATGATTTTCATAACGATCTTGACCATCAGCCAGATCAGCGGTACCCAGATGACCGTCATGGTAATATTAAACAGGGTATGTGCATTTGCAATCTGTCTGGAAATAACTGCAATCTCCGGTCCTTTCGGAGAGATGTACTGGATCAGGGCTGCGTATGGTTTTACAAACCAGATAAACAGAAAACATCCGGAAATGTTGAAAATGCAGTGTGCAAGTGCGGTTCGTTTTGCATCTTTGGTCTGTCCGATACTTGCAAGCAGAGCTGTAATCGTGGTTCCGATGTTATCACCAAGCAGAATCGGGATTGCTCCGACAAGACCCAGGATACTGCTGACGCCGTCCGGTCCAGGCTGTTCTGCAAAGTTCTGTAATACTGCGATCGTGGCACTGCTGCTCTGTACGACAAGTGTCATCAGGGTTCCTACAGCTACACCAAGAACCGGAATATGAGAAACCTGCTCGATCATGTCTGTAAATATCGGGCTGGATGCCAACGGTTTCATGACGCTTCCCATCGTCTCGATTCCAAGGAACAGAAGGCCAAATGCAAAAATGGTTTGTCCGATGTTTTTTGCACGTTCGGATTTTACTACAAAACTAATGATAAATCCGATAAAAATAATTGCATAAATATAATCACTTAACTTAAAGGCAATGATCTGTGCCGTCATCGTCGTTCCGATGTTGGCTCCGAGGATGATGGAGATTGCCTGCGGCAGATTCATCAGTCCTGCACTTACAAAACCGATCGCCATAACGGTTGTCGCACTGCTGCTCTGCAGAACGGCGGTTGTCAGTGCTCCTGCCAGAACGCCAAGGATTGGATTCTTGGTAAGCAATGCCAAAATCCGTTTCATTTTTTCGCCTGCTGCCTTCTGAAGGCAGTCGCTCATCATATTCATTCCGAAAATGAACACTGCCAGACCACCGAGCAATCCAAATATTACCTCTAATGTACTGTTCATGATTTCTCCTTCTTCGCTTTACATACGTTTTTCATTTCAGATTCGTTCTTTATTCGGGATGCAGCACATTTTTTCAGGGGCTTGGAACTTTCGCCCCGCACCCCCTGCATCACCAAAGCATCTACAGTATAACGATGCAATGTAAAGTCCACGACAGTGTAATGTAAAATCTGTGTAAAGTCTCGTAAGGACAAAGCCACTGTTCTTCAAAATTTTTCTTATCAAGTTTATGTAAAACAGGCAATGGTATGCTTCTGTATACATCAAAAAGATCACATACCAAAATGCTTTTATACATTTCAGTATGTGATCTTTAAGGTATGTATATCTTATTTCAAGTCGAACGTACGTGAGATTTGGCAGGCAATTCTGGTCAGCTTTGCTGACATTTATCTACTTTGCAGCAATATCTGTTTTTACATAATTTTGCGGAACAGATCTTTCAGATCTTCTACGCTTGCATCTTTGGGATTGCCCGGTGCACAAGCATCTGCATGAGCAGATTCTGCCAGGAAATCAAGGTCTTCTTCTTTGATTGCTTCCAGTTTTGTCGGGATTCCGACATCAACAGAAAGTTTTCTTACGGCATCGATTGCTGCTTTTCTGTATTCTTCTACGGACATATCATCAACACCTTTGACTCCCATCGCACGTGCGATCTCACGGTATTTCTCGCCTGTGCAGTCCTGATTGTATTCCATAACGATCGGCAGCATCATTGCACATGCAACACCGTGCGGTGTATCATAAACAGCACCTAAGGTATGTGCCATGGAGTGTGCGATTCCAAGTCCTACGTTTGAGAATCCCATGCCGGCGATGTACTGGCCAAGTGCCATGCCTTCGCGGCCTTCCTTTTTGTTTTCTACTGCATCTCTTAAAGAAGCGGAGATCAGTTTGATCGCTTCCAGATGGAACATATCGGTCATTTCCCATGCAGCTTTTGTAGTATATCCTTCGATTGCATGTGTCAGGGCATCCATACCAGTCGAAGCAGTCAGTCCTTTCGGCATGGAGGACATCATTTCCGGATCGATCACTGCGATGATCGGCATATCGTGCGGGTCTACGCAGACAAATTTACGTTTACGCTCTACATCGGTGATAACATAGTTGATCGTAACTTCTGCTGCTGTTCCGGCTGTGGTTGGTACCGCAATGATCGGTACACATGGGTTTTTGGTCGGTGCAGTTCCTTCCAGACTTCTGACATCTTCAAATTCCGGATTGGCAATGATGATACCGATTGCTTTTGCAGTATCCATGGAAGAACCGCCGCCGATGGCGATGATATAATCTGCTTTAGAATCTTTAAATGCCTGAACACCATGTTTTACATTGTCGATGGTCGGGTTCGGCTTGATATCAGAATAGAGCTGGTATGCAAGTCCGGCTTTTTCCAGCAGATCTGTCACTTTTGAAGTAACGTTGAATTTAACCAGATCCGGATCAGAGCATACAAATGCTTTCTGAAAACCGTGTGCCTGTGCTTCGTTTACGATCTCTGTGATCGCACCTGCACCATGAAAAGAGGTTCCGTTTAAGTTGATTCTGTTTGCCATAGTTATTACATCCCTTCTGTAAAATTTTAACGTTTCCGGCAATGATTTTGCTGTATCTATGTAGCTGTGCATCATCATTCCGTTTCACTTTGTTATTATCTTAACACTTTTGCACAAAAAGAAAAGTGACAAAACAGACTAAATGTAACATTTATCAAAAATACTTTGCAACGAAATCACAGGCAGATATCTGCCTGTCAGAATCCGAGACAATCTATTGTTTACCTGACCATATCCAGTTTCTCAAACAGTTCTTTTAGTTTTACCGGCATCGCTTCTACCATCAGTTCTGCCAGTCCTTCTGGTGCGGCCATCTTTTTCCCAAGCACCCATTTTACGGTCATATAGACAGAACTTCTGCAATACATTTCCAGCAGATCATGCATCTCTTCTTTCATTTTACATCCGGTTTTTTCCTGGATCAGATTTTCATAAAATGCCAGAATCAGTTCAAAATCATGTTCCCTCAGAGAATTCTGTTCATCATAGCAGAACGCTGCAGCAAAAAACTGTTTCTCCTGCTCAATGTAGGTAAATTTCCGCACAAGTGCATCGTAAACACTTGTTTCTCTTCCCATATGCTCAAACGACTGATCCAGGATTTTTCCAAAATACCAGTTGATAAGGTCAAATTTATCCAGAAAATTGCGATAAAAGGTCTGTCTGGTCAGACCACATTTTTCTGCCAGCTGCTTTACTGTGATCGCATCCACTTTGGAAGTCTTCATACATTCCTTCATGGCTTCTGCTAATTTATACTTGGTTTTTTCGTTTTTCTCCATCTCCATTCCCTCGTCTTCGAATACTGAGGTGGCGGCTTTATCTGTTTTTTACTTTTCTGACTGCAGACCATGCACCGAATTTTTTCGTTCCGTTTATCTTCTGATAAGCCCGTATCCTCACATAGCATCCTTTTTTATTTTTTAATTTCTTATTCTTTACGACGAGTTTTTTTGTGTTTTTCGTTATGAACTTCGTTGTTATTGCACCTTTGTTTTTCTTTGCTTTTCCTGAAGTCGGATAGACTTTGATCTGATATCCGGAAGCTTTTGCCACTTTTCTGACAAGCGTTATGGTCACTGTCGGGGACGCCTTTTTCTTTTTTGCACTTTTGATACTCGCTTTTCCGACTTTTATGCTGCTTTGTGTATCCGGCTTTCTGTCAGGCGTCTTTTCATCATCTTTTCCGGTTGTCGTTTCCGCCTTTTTCTGCACCACTGTAACTTTGCAGTTCGCTGTGATATTTCCCGCCTCGCTTACCGCTGTGATCACGGCAGTTCCTGCGGCATGTGCTGTAATTTCTCCACATTCATTGACGGTTGCGACTGCCGGATTTGTGCTTGTAAAATAAATTCTCTTATTTCTGGCATCTTCCGGATGTATGATCGCTGTCAGTTTTTCCGTGCTTCCCGGCGTCAGCTCCATACTGTCCTTATCAAATAAAATCTGCTGCGGTTCTTCCTTTCCATCTGAAGAAAGATATGCTTTTTCATATACCGTTCTGTAAGTATAGGAGGCATCTTTTCCATCCCGGTCATTCAGATGCTCATAAGTGATCTCATAGACGCCGCCCACTTTAAAAGCAATGGAATTGTCCGCATATGAGATCAGCGTACCATTGACCTGATATGCCTGAGAATCCAGAAGATTTGCCGGATCAATTTTCCAGACTGCTCCACTGTTCAGACATCTGACCGTCACTGTCGTATCTGACGTCGGTTTCAGTCCATTGTAAAACTGGCATGTCCACATTCCGGACGGTGCAAAACCACTCTCTGAAATGGTAACTCCTTTTGCCGGCCATGCCACAACTTCTGCATCATAATCCTGTGTTCCTGTCATTTTGTGGCATCCCTGCTGCAATGTATTTCCTACACCGATGTATTTCCATGACGGATTCAGCAGATTATAGCGATGTCCTCTGCTATAATATTGCCCGGTTCCATAACTGTCGTCCAGGGCATTACTGATACTTCCAATGATGTTTGTGCTGAGAATGCCGCACATAAACAGATTTTCTCCGGAACCGCTCTGGCACTTTGCATAGTATTCATCGCTTAATCCGTCCAGTTGAGGCGGAAAATGCGGATTTGGATTGCTGATCTTGTTTTTGGACAGATACACCGTATAGGTTGATTTGCACTGTGCATCTGCGGATAACTCTTCTGAATACTCCAATGGATTCAGTCCACCGCCTGTGCGGATCGCATTCAGAAAATCCACTGCCCCTTTTGCAATTCCTTCGCTTAATTTTCCTCCTTCTATTGTATCCAGAGAATCATAGGACGGTTCTACTTCATAATAAGATTTTTCTGCATTAAATTCTTCTACTGATTTTGCATAATAATCTCTCGCCTGTTTCAGCTGCTGCTTTTCCTGTGCCGTGTACGCTACAGGATTCCATTCTGCCAGCAATTCCTTATTGACAAATCCATTGATCACCCAGTACTGGCTCTTGTCGCTTCCTTTTGGATAATACATGAGTCCTATCGCATTTCCATTTTTACAGGTATAGTTTTTCCCTTTTTCTGCAAATTCCAGCGGATTTGGATAGCGATATTCCGGGAAACTGATCAAGCTGCTTCCCATCAGCTGATAGCAGGCACTCTGCCCAGTATCATTACAATAATCATATACCGTGCTGTAATTATCTGCAAGCTGTGCCCCGACATTAAACAATTGTTCGTCAAAACAGGTCGGCGTGTCATATCCATGCAAATAAGATACTGCATTCCACATCTCTGCCGCATGTTTATTGAGATTTCGGTTATTTTCCGTCAGATTTGCCCCAAATCTTTCGTAGGCATCCGAATGATACTTTGTATAATAAATCACACCATATAAATTATCATCATAATCTATGGCTTCATAACCCAGGCGTACATAATGGTCTACCTTATCTCCATAATTATATACATTCGTCTCAAATCCCGGGCTGACACTTCCATAGCAGACGATCACACCATCCGCATCTGTCTCCAGATACAGATAGTCACTGTACTTATCCCCGTAAAACGTATAAGCATATCCGCCCCAGTAAGATGGTGTTGTAAGCTTTGGTTTTCCAAACAGCTTTTCTACCTCTGCGATCTTCATGCCACTGTTTACTGTTTTTCCTCCTACTGTGATCAGTCTGCCTTCTATATTTGCTGCAGCACTTACAGTCACAGACATTGCAGGAACAAACGTCATAATCAGAAGCAGCACTGCCATAACAAGACATCCCGTTTTCTTTCGCAAATTTTTCATTTTGCTCTCCTCCTTTTGCCAAACATCCGCTATTGTGAAGCTTTTTAAAAATTATAGCATCTCCCGATTATTTCTTCAACAGACAGGTTTGCAAAATACCATGAAATAGTTTCTCCGAAAGCTCTTTATATCATATCTGTGCTCCTGACCGCCCGCAGCGAATCTTCATATATCTTTTGTACTTTCAGGAATGCTTTATGCACGCTGCAGTAGTCTGTGGCATTCCTGAAACAAAATCCATCTTCTTCCAGGCATCGGTTTATTTTCATCGTGACTTCTGTTGATGATATGATATCAAACAGAGAAATGTTTTCCGGATTTTCAGAAAGCAGATATCCGCCTTTGATCCCTTCACAGGCTGTGATGATATTTGCGTCTTTTAATCTTTTTGTGATCTTTGGAATATAACTTTCCGGTATTGTGAACTACCCATTGTCTAAAGCCAATGGGCTTCCTGCTTCGCAGACCTCG
>ENA-ORUA01000325-ORUA01000325.1-human-gut-metagenome-genome-assembly--contig:-NODE-325-length-52270-cov-13.900354_pt1 | contig 52270 bp, 43 predicted proteins | sample MGYA00242076_ERZ509201 | MGnify/ENA primary metagenome ERZ509201 (study PRJEB26280, sample SAMEA2338863) | human gut metagenome | biome: human gut; feature: human-associated habitat; material: faeces...
TTAAAAATTCTCAAAGAATTTTCAAGGTTGTTTTACTGTTCAATTATCAATGTTCTTACGCCGTCATTGACAGCTTTAATAGGATATCATCTTTATAAACATTTGTCAACAACTTTTTACAAGTTATTGTGTTTATCAATATCATGTACACCTTAGCATTACTTTTCTTTAGTAAAACCAAAATGTAAAAAAGAAAGATAGACTCGAACTATCGCCTCAAAAGCAATCCCTAACATTTAATATGTTGTTTGATTTTTCCTTGTCTTTTAGAAAACCAAAGTCACTTTTAACAAGTGACTTTGAAGCGGAGAGGATGGGATTCGAACCCATGCGCCCGTGAAGACAAACGGTTTTCAAGACCGCCCCGTTATGACCACTTCGGTACCTCTCCATATTTGTTTTATTTTGTTGTTTGCATGTCAGCCATGCGACTCACTTATAATATCATTCACATACCATTTTGTCAACACTTTTTTTGAACTTTTTTATTTATTTTTTAATATGCTGATTTTATCTGCGTTTGCAGGCATTTATGGTCATAAGATTTCTTTATAGTATTGAATACACTATAGGTTAATTTATAAACATCTTAGCAATAACCATATCTTCTGGTGTTGTTATTTTTATATTAGTGTACTGTGACAATGACATTTTTACTTTTATACCACTATATTTTTCAACAACCATTGCATCATCTGTTATATTACCTTTATTATCATCTATTATCATTTTCTGATAAGCTTCTTTTACTATATTATATTCAAAGGCTTGTGGTGTTTGTATCTGCCACAATGTACTTCTATCTGGTGTATTGATAGCAAAACCGTCTTTGTCTGCTATTTTTATTGTATCTTTTACAGGAACAGCAGCTACACATGCCTTGTATTTTTTAACATCATTATAACAGTTCTCTATTATACTATCAGTTATACAGGCACGTGCTCCATCGTGTATTAATACATAATGTTGAGCTTCTTTAGAGATATTGTGGTTATTGTTATCATTTTTTAACTCATCTAATGCCATTAAGCCATTATAAACTGAATTGTAACGCTCTTTACCACCTGATGTTATGCAATTTACCTTTGTAATATTGTACTTTTCTACTATATTTTCTCTACAATATGATATATCACTTTCTCCTGTTACCAATATTATGTTATCTATTATATCAATTTCTTGGAACTTTTTAAGCGCATAATAGATTACTGGCTTGTCGTCTATTAACATAAACTGCTTTGGTATATCACTTTTCATTCTGCTTCCCCTGCCACCAGCTAACACAATGGCAGTTACTATATCATTTTTATTTTTTAAAGCTTCTTTTATCATAATACCCATTCTTTCTAAAAATATTCAAAATAATAAAGCACCTACTTTTAATTATGACTATTATATCACAATATAAAAATAGGTGCTAATAATTATTATATTCTTTCGCCTAATTTTAAGTTAGGTACTGCATTTAAGTCGTAACCATGTCTTGTACCATTGATGTACTCATAATATGCTGCTGAACCTATCATAACGGCGTTATCTGTACATAACTTAGGTGATGGTGAATAAAACTTTATATCTCTCTTTTCACATTCTGCTTTCATAGCATTTCTTAGGGCTGAATTAGAAGCTACCCCTCCTGCAATTGCAAGTTTTTTAACTTTACGTTCTTCAGCTAACTTTATTGCTCTTGAAACAAGGGCTTCTACTACTGCATTTTGAAATGACGCAACTAAATCGGCTTTGTTTAACTCAATATTTTTCATTTCACAAGAATTAATATAATTGAGTACGGCTGATTTTATTCCACTAAATGAGAAGTCATAAGGTGCTTCATCTACATTTGCTCTTGGAAATTCTATTGCATGTGGATTGCCTTCTTTTGCGAGCTTGTCTATCTTTGGCCCACCTGGATATCCTAGTCCTACGGCTCTTGCAACCTTGTCAAAGGCTTCTCCGGCAGCATCATCTCTTGTTCTTCCTATTATCTCATATTTGCCATAATCATTTACCATTACTAGATGTGTATGACCGCCTGATACTACAAGCGCAGCAAATGGTGGCTCTAGGTCAGGATTTTCTATATAATTGGCAGAAATATGTCCTTCTATGTGATGTACTCCTACTAGTGGCTTTTTTGACGCAAAAGCAATGGCTTTAGCTTCTGCTACGCCTACAAGCAATGCACCCACAAGCCCTGGTCCATAAGTTACACCAATTGCTGTAATATCGTCTAGTGTTAAATTAGCATCACTTAAAGCCTTTTCTATTACGGGATTGATATTCTCAATATGTTTTCTTGAAGCTATCTCTGGTACAACTCCACCATATAAGGTGTGTATATCTATCTGGGTGTTAATAACATTTGATAATACTTCACGACCATTTTTTACAACTGCTGCCGCTGTTTCATCACAAGAACTTTCTATTGCAAGAATTATCACATCTTTTGATGTATTATCTGTCTTTAAACTTTGTTCGTTATTTACTTCACAATCATTTATTTTGTTATCCATGTCTTTTTTCCTTAAATATTACGATTATTTTTATATGCTTAATGCTATTATACAAAAATTAACTTTGACTGTCAGGCTGTGTAAGTTCCCAGTATAATATTTTCCAATTGCCAGAATTATCTTGTCTTAGTGTGAACTTTGTATATGAATATACAAGATTGTAGTTCTCTCTTAAATAAAATACTGTATCTATTGAAGCATATTTCTTATCTTTTAAAGTCTGATAATTTATATTGCTTGTACTGTCAAGCTTAAAGTCTGAAATGTATCTATTTGCATTTTTATAGTCAGAAACGTCTTGCTTTAAAGCATTGATATACTCTTGTTCAGTCTGTTTTGACTTTAATTCGTCATCAAATAAATACCTTGCCTGTCTTCCTAACTTCTCTAACTGTTCTTCGCTTACACTACTGCCATAATACTGCTTTGCAATTCTCATATATAGCTTTACAACTTCTCTTGGCGTCTTTGGATAATTATTTTCAATATCTCTTGAAACAAGGTCGGCAAGCTCTTGATTATCTACGGACTGTTGTGTTGCATCGACTGATGGTGCTTTGTTAGAAAGATAATAGTAATACCCAACTCCTGCTACAACCATCATCACTACTATTATCAATGTGCTTGTATATTTCTTTTTCATAATAATGCACCTCCCTATAAACTGTGTATAAATACAATTTCTTGAAAATTAGAAAAACTTATATGTTCAGAGAAGTTAAAAACACCTTACTAATCTTCAAATACTAACTCTACTGATTTTCCATCTGTTCCGGCAATTGTATTTGGAAAAATTCCTTTTACACTATCTATATAATCTATCGGTCTTACAAGCGATGGACTATAGTGGGTAAGCCACATTTCTTTTACATTAGCTTCTTTTGCAAGCATTGCTGCTTCTTTAAAGGTCATGTGCTTATACTCTTTTGCTTTAGCCTCTTTTCCAGCTTCCCCATACATTCCTTCACAAATAAATAAATCGGAGTCTTTAGCATTTTCTGAAATCGACTTTACTGGTCTTGAGTCTGTACAATAAGTTACTTTTATTCCTTTTCTTGCTTCTCCCACTACCATATCTGGTGTATATGTAACACCGTCTTGTTCTATTGTAGCTCCATGTTGTAATTTGTTCCACAATTTTTGTGGTATGTTAAGATTTCTCGCTTTTTCAACATCGAACTTTCCAATTCTTGGTATATTTATTGAATATCCATAACAAGTAACTGCATGTTGAACTTTAAATGCTGTAATCTCATATCCTTTGATTTTTAAATGCTCTGTCTGTTCACTCAACTCAATAAACTTTAATTCGTAGGGAAGCTCAGGTGCTATGGTTCTTAATGCTGACACAACTCTTTTAAGCCCTTTTGGTCCAATTAAAGTTATAGGCTCTGTCCTGTCTGAATTACCTATTGTAAGAAGAAGTCCCGCAAGCCCGCTTATGTGGTCAGCATGATAATGTGTAAAACATATTATATCTATTGGATTAAAACTCCAACCTTTTTCTTTTATTGCTATTTGTGTACCCTCTCCACAATCTATTAAAAGACTACTTCCATTATATCTAGTCATACACGATGTTAGCCACCTTCCCGGCAATGGAAGCATTCCACTTGTACCTAATAAACAAACATCTAACATATCATTCCTACTTTCTTTATTTCGTGACTGTCATTTTTGACATTACTATTGCGTCTTCTACTGGTTTTTCATAAAATCTTTTTCTTGTACCTATAGGCTTATAACCCATTTTTTCATATAACTTTTTTGCATTTTCGTTGCTTTGTCTTACTTCTAAGAAAAATACATCAACTCCATTTTCTTCTATGCTTATACGTTCCATTTCACTCATAAGAAGCTTAGCTATCCCTTGTCGTCTGTATTCCTTTGCAACTGCCATATTAGTTATATTGCCTTCGCCTAGAACTGTCCACATTCCACAGTAGCCTAAAACTTTGCCATTATCTTTGCATACAATATACACATTTTCTTTAGTTTCACAAGCATCTATAAATGATTTTTCTGACCACGGTACTGAAAATATTTCTTGCTCTATTGCTTCTACTTGTGCTACATCTGCTCTTGTCATGCGTTCAATTATAAAATTACTCATGCTTGTCCATTCTCTCTCTTTCTGCTTGAGATGGGCGTAAATAATCCGGTTTTAACTGTGCTGCGTCTATTACTTCACCATTTTTATACATATCAAGACCTGCCATTGCTACACTTCCTGCTTTTTGAGTTCTTAAATGCGCTGGTGCATATTCATAATTACAACTTAAGTTATTTTCAAAAAATTCTTTGGCTGGTTCTATTCCATCACCTGTAAATATTATCTTATCTGTAATGTTGTTAAGTTTTTCGCAAAGTTCTTCATAAGACAACAATAACTTATCTATAATACACTCAAGACTTCCATCTTCTCTAAAACGATAAAGTGCTGTATATAAATGATTTCTTCTAGCATCCATTATAGGACATATTATTGCATTTGTATTGCCATAAAAATTATACGCCATAGCTTTAAGTGTTGGAACTGCTACCATACTGCTTTTTGTAACCATAGCAATACCTTTTCCTGTGGCTGCGCCTATACGAAGCCCTGTAAATGAACCAGGCCCTACGGATACTGCAATTAAATCGACAGTATTAACGTCTGTTTCTGTCATTTTGCATATCTCATCAATCATTGGCAAAAGTGTCTGTGAGTGTGTTTTTTTATAATTAATTGTATATTCTGCTGTGAGCGTGTCATCTGTTATTATTGCAACTGAGGCTGTTATAGCAGAACTTTCTATTGCAAGAATTCTCATTATTAATCCTCATTTCTTGATTATATTTTAACACTATTAAGCAAATCTTAATACGTCTTAAAATTTCAAATCACAATTATTTATAGTTATTTTTCTATAGTCAAAGCCTTTTTCTAGGTCTTTTTCAATTGTTATATTAATTGTTTCTTCTGGAAGTATTTCTTCTATTAAGCTTGCCCATTCTATCAGGCAAACTCCTTCTGAATAAAAATATTCTTCATAGCCTAACTCGTCCATCTCTGATATATCTGCTATTCTGTATACATCAAAATGGTAGAGCGGAAGTCGTCCTTCGTTATATACTTGTATTATTGTAAAGGTTGGGCTATTGATAGGCTCTGTTATTCCTAAGCCTTTAGCAAAACCTTGTGTAAATACGGTCTTGCCAACACCCAAATCACCATCAAGTCTAAATATCTGACCTTTCTTTGCTAACTGTCCTAGCTGATATCCTATTTCAAAGGTTTCTTTTGCATTAAATGTTTCTTTTATAACATTTTCTTTTATCATGGAATTATTCCCTTTCAATATAAAGCTGCATATTGTAATAATATTTTAACACTATTAAGTTATATAAAGGAATTATTAGAATAATCTAATATTATCTGCATTTTACTTAATAGTGTTAAAAAATATTCTACTGCAATTTTATTTTATTCTTATTAACTTTTATTTGGAATGGCTTAAGCTTTGTTTGCGCTATTTTTAAAAATGTATCTAAATCACTTCCAATACATTTTAACGGTATTATATTTGCACGAACTGATGTTATATATAATATAAGGTTTTTGCCTGTGCAAGTGATTTTAAATATGTCGTCCCAAGTAAGTTCTTCTGTTACTTCACCTAATGTAAGTATTATTTTATCTTGTGTTACTGTGTACTTTATTGGCTTATTAAAGGCTGGGTTAGCTTTTATTTGCTGTTTTACTTTTAATTTCATTCCTATTGGTGTATACACTGTAAAAAACAATCCAAAGAAACCCATCATAAGTATATATGATATATTAAGGTCGTTTGCTATTGAAAAACCACATATTATAAGTGCTACAACTCCAAATAAGAAGCCTGCTACACCGCCTACACTGTGGTAATTATGGTATAGCTTAAAATTCATAAGGTCACTTTCTGTTACCTCTGCTGTAAATTCAACCTGCATACAATTCTCCATTCTGTATTATTATTAACGCATAAACTTTGAAAGTCCGCTAAGATTTAAGCCTTGTGGCTTTTTATTACTTTGTCTATTCTTTTGTTCTTTATTTGAGTTAGTTTTAGCAAACTCTCTTTTTTCTTTGTTGTCTTTTTGTGGTGCTTTTGTCTGTTGTTTTCTTTGTTCTTTTCTTTGCTCTTTGATTTTAGCTTCATTTTCGTCTAAAATCATTGAAAGTGCTATTCTTGTCTTTGGCACATCTACGTCTATTACTCTTACGTCTATTACATCGCCTACACTAACTACATCAAGTGGATGGTTTACTCTTTTATTAGCTGACATCTGTGATATATGAACAAGTCCATCTTGATGTACACCAATATCAACAAATACACCAAAATCTATTACATTTCTCACAGTTCCTTTAAGTATCATTCCCGGCTTTAAATCTTCAAGATTAAGCACATCTTTTCTTAATATTGGCTTAGGCATTTCATCTCTTGGGTCTCTTGCTGGCTTTTCAAGTTCTTTTATTATATCTTCAAGTGTTATTTCTCCTATATCGAGGTCACTTGCTAACTTGTGTATATCTTCAACCTTACTTCTTAAACCTATAAGTTCACCTGATGTTATTGAATTGATATCGTATCCCATAAGCTCTAATAACTTTGTGGCAGCAGCATAACTTTCTGGATGTACACTTGTTGCGTCAAGTGGGTTGTCACCTTTTGAAATTCTCATAAAGCCTGCACACTGTTCAAATGCCTTTGGTCCTAACTTTGCAACTTTAAGGAGTTGTTTTCTGTTGGTAAATCTTCCATTTGTTTCTCTATAGTCAACAATATTTTTTGCAACTGCCTTTGAAATACCTGATATATATTCAAGTAATGAAGCTGACGCTGTGTTTAAATCCACACCAACTTTATTTACACTGTCTTCTACTACGCCTGTTAATGTTTCTGTAAGCTTTTTCTGGTTCATATCGTGCTGATACTGTCCTACACCTATTGACTTAGGGTCTATTTTTACAAGCTCTGCTAATGGGTCTTGAACTCGTCTTGCTATTGATACAGCACTTCTTTGAGCTACATCAAAATCTGGAAATTCTTCTGTTGCGAGCTTACTTGCTGAATATACAGAAGCTCCTGCTTCGTTAGTTATTACATAATCTACGTTTGTAAGATTTCTCTCTTTTATCATATCAGCAATAATTTGCTCAGACTCTCTTGAAGCTGTACCATTTCCGCATGAAATTAATGTTACATTGTATTCTTTGACAAGCTTTTCAACTTCATCCATAGCTTCTTTTACTTTGTTATGTGGTGCTGTAGGATAGATTACTTTTGTTGCAAGTACTTTGCCTGTTGCGTCTACTACTGCTAATTTACAACCTGTTCTAAACGCCGGGTCCCAACCTAGCACTGTCTTTCCTGCTATCGGTGGTTGTAAGAGAAGTTGCTCTAAGTTCTTTCCAAAGACCTTAATTGCTCCATCTTCTGCTTTTTCTGTAAGGCTGCTTCTTATTTCTCTTTCTATTGCTGGTGCAATAAGTCTTGAGTAGGAATCTTCTATAACTTCTTTGATTATTGGTGTTGTAAACTCATTATCTGATGTTATGAGCTGTTTTTGTAAATAGACAAATATTCTTTCTTGTGGCGCTGATATTTTTACTGTAATGAATTTTTCTGCTTCACCTCTATTAATAGCAAGTATTCTATGACCTGGAATAGCTGAAATTGGCTCACTGTATTCATAATACATCTCATACACTGACTCGGCTTCTTTATCTTTTGCTGTTGATACTAGATTGCCTTCTTTAAATGTTATATCTCTTATATAAGTTCTATAATCTGCTACATCTGCAATGCGCTCTGCTATTATATCTTTTGCTCCTGCAATAGCCTCTTTTGCATTTTTTACTTCTTTTCCTTCTTCTGTGGAAATGTATTTTTCTGCTTCTACTTCGACTGGCTGTGTAGCATTTTGGCTAATTATATAATCTGCTAATGGCTCTAAGCCTTTTTCTTTTGCAGTTGTTGCTCTTGTTCTTCTCTTTTGCTTATATGGGCGGTACAGGTCTTCTACAAGTACCATTGTTTCTGCTGATGTTATCTGTTCTTTTAATTCTGATGTTAATTTTCCTTGTTCTTCTATTGCAGATATTACTTGTTGTTTTCTATCTTCTAAATTTCTAAGATATCTTAATCTTTCGTCAAGACTTCTTAACTGTTCATCGTCTAATGCACCTGTAACTTCTTTTCTATATCTTGCGATAAATGGAATTGTGCAACCTTCGTCTATAAGTTTTACGGCTGCTTCAACTTGTCCTGCCTTGACTTGTAATTCTTCTGATATCTTTTTTATAATATCCATTATCTTAAACTCCTTTTATTGTTTTCGTAAATAATGATGCCTAAATATTATATCAGTCTTGAAATATTTAATCAACCAATGCAGGTTTTAGTTTTTGTGTTTTTAGGTTTTTAGGTTTTGAGGATAGCAATAGGATATAAGCAAACACACACCAGTAAAAGTACAATTGTCTATATTTGTATGCCCTCATCGAACAGGAGTGTTCGCTGATGACATACAAATATAGACAACAGTTCTTTTAATGGTGCATTTATTGCTTATATCCTACTGCTATCTTACGGAAGTTTATTGTAATCCCCTAAATAAGCCCACTACCTTTATTAATTCATAAAATAAGTTGAAGCTTGAAATTATTTATAATATAAAATTATAAGATAATCTGGAACATACTTGTGCGCAGTCGCTTTGTTAATTGATGTAAAAATTTGGCTGGTGGTTTATGCTTTTTTAATTTTACAATAGATTGGGTTTGTGATACGATTTATACAATAAATTTATGTTATACTACGTTAGATTTTCTGCAATTAGATTGTTTTTTAATATGTGTAATGTGAATTAAGAATGTTTTTAGATTGGAGAGTAATATGGATAATAGTCAAAATTCGGACAATGGCTACAACAAGGGTGGGCAGTCCGATAATAATAATAGTGGTAATTATAATCAAGGGGCTAATAATGATTATAATAACAATGGGCAATTTGATAATGGATATGTAAATCAAAACCCAAATGGTAATGGATATAATAATGGTCAGTTTAACAACGGTTATAATCACAATAATGGATATAATCCAAACAATTTTAACAATGGTTACAATAATGGAAATCAATTTAATAATGGTTATAATAATTTTAACCGTCAGCCTTATTATCAAAAGCCTAAGGACAAGCTTGGGATTTTCTCGCTGATATTTGGTATTGCTTCTGTACTTACTTCTATGCTTTACTTTGTGGGTATTCCACTTGCTATTACAGCTATTGTTTTGGCTATTCTTTCACGAAGTAGGATTGGTAGATTTCAAGGAACTGCTGTTGCAGGGCTTTGTATTGGTATATGTGGAGTCTGTCTTGGACTTCTTTTCTTTGCTGTTATGCTTGCTATGTTTTCTAATCCAGATTTTATAAATGCGTTACAGCAACTTTATGATACAACTAATATTTATCAGTAGTTCTATAGTAAAAAATTAGTGCAAGTGTTTTTATAAGTAATGAATAAAAACACTTGCACTATTTTTTAATCTCTACATTTTTTAGCTATTAATAATCTGTTAATTATATATCAAACTAATAACTTATAGAGAGTTAATTTATTAGTTTTCTTCTGGAATAAATGCGTTATAGATTGCCTTTATTGCGTCTTCAAAGTATTTGTTTCTTACACCGATAATTATATTAAGTTCACTTGAACCCTGGTCTATCATTTTTACATTTACTTTAGCTTTGGCAAGGGCTGAGAAGATTGCTCCTGCTATACCTGAGCTATTTCTCATACCACGACCTACTACTGCGATAAGTGCTAAGTCTGACTCTAATTCTATAAGGTCTGGCTTAACTGCTCTGTGTAATTGTGCAAGTACTTTCTGTTCTTTTTCTACAAATTCATCTTGGTGAACAAATACTGTCATTGTATCAATTCCAGATGGCATATGTTCAAATGAAATGCCATTGTCTTCAAATACTTGAAGTACTTTTCTACCAAAACCTATTTCTGAGTTCATCATATCTTTATCTATACCGATTGATACAAATCCCTTCTTACCTGCGATACCTGTGATTGTGTATTCTGGAACACTACAAGTTGTTTCTACAATCATTGTACCTTTGTCTTCTGGAGCATTTGTATTTCTGATATTGATTGGAATACCTTCTTTTCTTACTGGGAATATAGCTGACTCATGTAATACTGAAGCACCCATGTATGAAAGTTCTCTTAATTCTTTGTATGTAATAATTGTAATTGGCTTTGGATTGTTTACTATTCTTGGGTCTGCTGCCAAAAAGCCTGATACATCTGTCCAATTTTCGTATACATCAGCCTTTAATGCTCTTGCTACGATAGAACCTGTAACATCTGAACCACCTCTTGAGAATGTCTTTACTTCTCCATTAGGCTTTGCACCATAAAATCCCGGAATTACGGCATTTTTAGTCTTTTCAAGTCTAGCTGTTAATACATCATTAGTCTTTTCTGAATTAAATTCGCCATCTTTGTCAAAGCAAATAACTGTAGCAGCATCAATAAATTCATAACCTAAATAATTAGCCATTATAATACCATTTAAGTATTCACCTCTTGAAGCGGCATAGTCCTTTCCTGCAAGTGATTCAAACTGCTTTTTAATTGTTTCAAACTGTTCATCAAGTGATAACTTAAGTCCAAGTCCTTTGATGATTTCTTTGTATCTATCTTTGATAGCTTTTAACTGTGTATCAAAATTCTTGCCTGCTTCTGCTTGTGCATAACATTTATAAAGCATATCTGTAACCTTAGTATCATCAGAAAATCTCTTTCCCGGTGCTGATGGTACAACATATCTTCTGCTTTCATCTGCCTTTATAATATTGCCTACCTTTTTAAACTGTTCTGCACTTGCAAGTGAGCTTCCGCCGAATTTTACTACCTTAACCATTTTCTTTTTCCTCTCTTTTTCCTTAATGTTAAATAAATATATTACTTTTCAAATAAATGATTTATTATTGTATGTCCCTCAGCTATATAATTACCACTTTGTTTAGCTTCTTTTTCATTGTAGTTCCATGTGTTATTTTGTGGCTTAGTGCTGTCATAGAGCATATACGGAACTGGGTCTGAAACGTGAGTTCTTATTGCTACTGGTGTTGGGTGGTCTGGTAAAACGAGCATACGATAATCAACACCAGCCTTTTCAAGCTTTTCTGTAACTCTTTTTATTATTCTCTTATCGAGATTTTCTATAGCTTTTACTTTTCTTTCGTAACTGCCTTGATGTCCCATTTCATCAGGTGCTTCAAGGTGTATATATGCAAAGTCGCAATTGTCATTGACAAGTGCTTCAAATGCTGCGTCTGCTTTGCCTTCGTAGTTAGTATCAAGTCCACCGTTAGCACCTTCTACTTCTACAACCTTCATATCTGCACCGACAGCAATTCCTTTAAGTAAGTCAACCGCTGAAATCATTGCACCTGTATGTCCTGTTTTTTCAACAAATGGCGATAACATCGGTCTTGTTCCTGCTCCCCAGAACCATATTGAATTAGCAGGGTTAAGTCCATTTTTAATTCTTTCCTGATTAATTGGGTGATTTGCAAGAATGTCATAGCTTTTCTTCATCATTTCACGAAGTACTTCATCCTTTGGAAGATATTTTCCAATCTTTTGACCTAATACGTCATGTGGTGGTGTAAGTTCTACAACTTCTCCGTTATCCCATATTGTAAGATGTCTATAACTTGTGCCTACATAAAACTTATAGATATCATTTTCAAGCTCTTTTCTTACTGCTTCAAGTAAAACGGCTGCGTCTTCTGTTGAAATCTCACTTGAACTGTGGTCTATAATTGTCTTTTCTTCATAAGGTAAATCATCTGTTGACACTGTAACAATATTACATCTTAAAGCTACGTCTGTAGACTTCATATCTACGCCAATGCTCAATGCTTCAAGTGGTGAACGTCCTGTGTAATATTCCTTTGGGTCATAACCTAAAACTGAAAGGTTAGCTGTATCACTTCCCGGTGCCATGCCATCTGGAATTGTGTGAACCATACCTATTTCTGACATTTTAGAGTATTTATCCATTGTTGGTGTATCTGCATATTCAAGTGGTGTCTTGCCACTAAGTTCCTCGATGTTATTATCTGCCATACCATCGCCAAGAACTATTAAATACTTCATAGTAATCCTCTTTTCTGCACACTCTGTTATTTATTTAACATTTTGTGTCGAGCTTGCGAGTCCACAAATAAATATATAAGTCAAGTTCCAATAACAACTTATTGCCTTTTACAATATAAGTTTGTAAGTCTTTATAATGTTAAATTCTTGTCTTATCTATTCTTATTCTATTGATAACTTCAACGTTAGATGCTGCTGTTTTAAATGCTTTTTCTGTCATAAGTGATGTAACGAAACCAAACTCTCCATCTATTCCATCAACTGTGACTACATCTATATCGCCAAATGCTTTTTCTACTTCTGACAAGTCTTTATCTACACTTCCCTTTACTCTTACAAAGAAGTATCTTTCTACGTCTTCGACATTGCCAAGTTCAATCTTTTCTGAACTCCATACTGTCATTACATTTGTTCCCTTATGCTTAACGCAGTCAACAACATCTGCTACTACTGCACTTGCTGTTGGTAACTTTCCTGCGCCTGCGCCAAAGAACATTACATCTCCGATAACATTTCCCTTGATGTATATACCGTTTAATACATCGTTTACATTGTAGAGTGGGTGTTCTTTTTCTATTAAAAATGGAGCTGTGATTGCATATACTTTATCGTTAATTTTCTTACTTGTTGCAAGAAGTTTTACTACACAGTCGATTTTTTCTGCGTACTTGAAATCTTCTGTAGTAATCTTTGTTATACCTTCTGTGCAAACATCTTCGTAATTTACTGTTGAGCCAAACGCAAGTGATGTAAGAATTGCTATTTTTCTACAAGCATCATAGCCTTCAACATCGGCTTCTGGATTGCGCTCTGCATAGCCTAACTGCTGTGCTTCTTTTAATACATCTTCGTAAGAGCTTCCTTGTGTACTCATCTTTGTTAAAATGTAGTTAGTTGTTCCATTTAAAATACCTGTAATCTGTGTAATCTCATCGGCTGTAAGACATTGATTTAATGGTCTTATAATAGGAATACCACCACCAACTGAAGCTTCAAACATGAAGTTTAACTTTCTTGCTTTTGCCATTGCAAGTAATTCTGGCCCATGTGCAGCAACTAAGGCCTTATTAGATGTACACACCCTCTTTCCTGCCTCAAGTGCTTTTTTTACAAATGTAAATGCTGGCTCAATTCCACCCATAACTTCTACTACTACATCTATTTCTGGGTCATTGATGATTATATCTATATCATGCACTATTTTTTCTTGAATTGGGTCTTCTGGAAAATCTCTTAAATCGAGTACACTTTTTATTTCTATACTCTGTCCTGCTCTTTTTTGTATTGAAGCGCTATTTGTCTGTAATACTTCAACTACACCTGAGCCTACTGTTCCATAACCTAAAACTGCAATCTTTGCCATATTAATTCTCCATTTCGTATTTTTTATTAACTTTAAAACTTTTTACAAATATTATTATTCTCTACTTAATATTTTAAGATATCGTATGCCTTCAAGTTGTTCTATTTCTTCTATCATCTTGGAGGAGTCTCCTGTTGTTGGCAATATATCAACACTTAATGTAAGGGAAGCAACTCCATTAACCGGTATTGTCTGATGGATTGTTAGGATATTTGCCTTAAATTCGGCTATTTTATTAAGCACTAGGGATAATAAACCTGGTTCATCGTCCATTGATAATACAAATGTTATTGTTTTTCCTTTAACATTATCTCTGAATGGAAATATATCGTCTTTATATTTGTAATATGAGCTTCTGCTAATTCCTACACTTTCTGTAGCATCTGCTATAGAAATGCCTTTTGTTTCTACAAGTCGATTGACTTGAGCTACTTTAAGAAGCACTTCTGGCAGAGCTTTTTGTTTTACAACGTAATATTTTATATCATTTGCCATTTCTTGCCTCTTTCCATAAGGTGTTCTGTCAAATATCATTTTCACCACATATTCTTTTTGTTATGTGCGTGTGTCAAAGACAATTGTACATCACAGAAAGAATTTTATCATAGTCGTGGATATATTGCAACTGTTATATATTTTTCTTATGTTCTAGTTTTCGCACTGTTATTATGTGAAGATAGCAGGAGTATATAAACACACACACCAGTGAAAGTACAATCAGCTATATTTGTATGCCATCATCGTACAGGTTTATTCGCTGTTTTCATACAAATATAACTGACTGTTCTTTAAATGGTGTATTCCTTGTTTTATATAGTCCTGCTATCTTACGGTGGCTTGTTGGCGCACGAGATATTAAACGGGAATTTGTTGAAATTTTAACCTTGCAATATTTTTTGAGTATGGTCATACAGATTATCAAGTTGGAAAGTTTGATAATAAAGTGACGGTTTGGATTAGTTATTTTAAGTTTACAGTTATTAAGCATATTATTCCTGTAGCTGTTAATAGTATTTTCTTTAATAAGTCGATTATTATCTTTGTAAATAATAGGCTGTTACAGCAATAAAATTTTTGAATTAACTTTTATTGCTATAACAGCCTTATATTTTTATATTATGATAAATTATTCACGCCCAAACACACTTGCAAGATAGCGCATATCATTGATATGTTTATCTGTTAATGCGCCTTTGTTCATTCTCCACTTCCAATTGCAACCTAGTGTTGATGGTGTGTTTATTCTTGCCCAGTTGCCTAGTTTTAATATGTCTTGTACTGCAAATATTACAAGCTCTGCAACACTTGAATATGCTGCTCTAAATGTATTATCTACCATTCTTTCTTTATCTCTTGTATCAAGATAGTCGTAGGCGTAGCCAAGTTCCCAATCGTTATGTTCTTCAAAATAGCCCATAAGTGTTTCATTGTCATGTGTACCACCATATACAACGCAATCTTTTGTGTAATTGTATGGCAAATGTGGATTTTTTCTATCTCCGCCAAATGCAAATTCAAGAACTTTCATGCCAGGATAGTTATTTGCCTTTAGAAGTTCGTCTACTTCTGGTAAGAACACGCCTAAGTCTTCAGCGATAATCTGCTTATCACCAATTGAACTGTTAATTACATCTGTAAGCTTCTTTCCCGGACCTTTGTGATATTCACCTTTTCTTGCGTCAGGCATATCAGCCGGAATAGCATAATATTTTACAATACCGATAAAATGGTCTATTCTTATTACATCATACAGACTAGCTGATTTTGCCATTCTATGACGCCACCAAGTAAAGTCATTTTTTTCGATAGCTTCCCAGTCATATAAAGGATTGCCCCACTTCTGTCCTAAGTCGGAAAATGCGTCTGGTGGAACTCCTGCTACGTCTGTTGAAGCTAAGTTTTCATCAAGCTGGAAATCACCAGAATTAGCCCAAACATCTGCACTGTCATAACCCATATAGATAGGAATATCACCGATTATCTTAATGCCTTTTTCATTAGCATAACTCTTAAGCTTATTCCACTGTTTATCAAATTCATACTGTAAAAATATCCAAAATTCAATATCATCCTTTAACAACTTATTGTACTTTTGAATACCTTCATCTGTTCTAAAACGAATGTCATCGTCCCATTCTGCCCAAGATACGCCCTTATAATAATCTTTGAGTGACATAAAAAGTGCATAATCGTTAAGCCAAAAGCTATTATCTTCGCAAAATCTTTCTAAACTTTTATACTGTGGTAAAGCATCAACATTTTCGTTTTTATTTTGTGAAGTACCATTTTCTTCTTTTTCTTTGGCTATAACTTCTTTAAATCTTTCAAAGGCTATGTGTAACACTTCAAAACGCACTTTGTATAATTTTTCATAACTTACATAACTTTCATTGCCAAGATTGATATCTCGATTATCTGCATATCTGTTATTTAGTGCATCTTCTTCTGATACATTGACTGGAACATGTCCATCTCCCCAATCCCTTGATATAAGCTCTGACTTTCGTAAAAGTCCATCTTCTACAAGTGTATCAAGGTCAATAAAATAAGGATTGCCTGCAAATGCTGAAAATGATTGATAAGGACTATCTCCATAAGTTGTAGGTCCTAACGGAAGCACTTGCCAATATTTGTGGTTGCACGCCTTTACAAAATCAACAAAGTTATAAGCTTCTTTGCCAAATGTGCCAATTCCATAAGGCGATGGAATACTGCTTACAGGCATGAGTATTCCTGCGCTTCTATCAAATGTTTTTTTATTCCCCATACATCATGCTACTAAAAAAATATAATAGTATATCTTTTTAGCTTTTCCTTTCTTCAAAAAACTGTTAATGCTAATAACTGTTATTTAATTTCATTATAACTGATATTACAATATACTTTACTAATTGCTCATATCGTCTGTTAATTTTTTAACACCATTCGTTTCTTCGTCTGTAAGAAGTTTTTCGATATCAAGAAGAATAACTAAACCATCTTTAAGGTTAGCAACTCTATCAAGATACATTGTATCAGCCTTCTTTACCATACCAGGCATAGCTACTACCTTATCGGCTGGTAAGTCGTCTATTTCAAGTACTGTATCTACTCCAAGTGCAAGTGCAATACCATTCATTCTTACGATAATGAAGTTTTCACTTCTTCCATCATATGTCATACCGAACTTCTTCTTTAAATCATAAACAGGTACAACTTCACCTCTTAAATTAATAATTCCGTCAATATATGATGTTGAGTTAGGTACTGGCACTATATTAATCTGTTTTTCAATACCTTGAACCTTATTAATGTCTACACCGAACATTTCATCATTTAACTTAAATATAACAGGCTTCATATAATCTGCCATTTCTATGCCTCCCTTTCTATGTAATAGAGCTATAATGCTCTATTTGTATCTTGCTATATTTTTAATCTTCATTATCTTTGCTTATACTTAACGATGTTAAATAAGCATTTATAAATGGGTCAATATTGCCATCTAATACGCTTTGTGCATTGCCTACTTCTTTGTTAGTTCTGTGGTCTTTTACCATTGTATAAGGCTGTAATACATAACTTCGTATCTGATTACCAAAATTAATATCCTTTACATCACCTCTAATGTCAGATGTCTTTTCAGCATTTTCCTGTTGCTTTAAAAGGTACAACTTAGCCTTTAACATCTGCATAGCCTTATCTTTATTCTGATGTTGTGACCTTTCATTTTGACATTGAACTACAATTCCTGTTGGAAGATGTGTAATTCTTATTGCTGATGATGTCTTATTGATATGCTGTCCACCAGCTCCGCTTGAACGGTATGTATCAATTCTTAAATCATCATCATTAATTTCTATATCAACATTTTCTTCTATATCTGGCATTACATCACATGATACAAAAGAGGTCTGTCTTTTTCCTGCTGCATTAAAAGGCGATATTCTTACAAGTCTATGTACTCCATGCTCTGATTTTAAATGACCGTAGGCATTGTCACCAGTAATCTCTATTGTAACAGACTTAATTCCTGCTTCTTCACCTTCAAGATAATCAATTGTCTGAACTTGATATCCTTTTCTTTCTGCCCATCTTGTATACATTCTGTATAACATCTGACACCAGTCACAGCTTTCTGTTCCGCCTGCTCCTGCGTGAAGTGTAAGAATTGCATTACATTTATCATATTCTCCTGACAATATCGTATCTATTCTTAAACTCTCTAAACGTTCTTCAAAAGAACTTACTTCATTTTCAATCTCTACTAATAAAGATGTGTCATTTTCTTCTTCTGCCATCTCTATTAATACTTTAATATCTTCTAGTGAACTTGTAAGCTCATCATACTTTTCAAATGCACCTTTAAGAGTTTTTAACTCTTTCATTGCCTTTTGTGACTTATCTGTATCGTCCCAAAATCCCGGTGCTTCCATATCCGCTTCAAGCTCTTCTATTCTCTTTTTCTTATTATCAAGGTCAAGAGCTTGCTTAATATGCTCTAACGGCTTTTCATAACCTGAAAGCTTGTATTTGTATTGTTCTAATTCTACCACTATTAATTCCCCTGACTTTAAAGTTTTTGTAAAGCAGATATTATAATCTACTTTATTACACAATTTATCATTAAAAGCTTGCACTCTTTATGATACAAGCAAGTCCACTCTTATCTTTGCTTGTTGCAATAGAAATGACTTACTTGATATTGTTAAATAATTATACGACATATTATCAAAACGGACAAGGTTATTTAAAAAAGAACAATCGACTATACTTGTATTCTATCACCGAACGGTTTTGTTCGCTTTTGTCATACAAATATAGCAGACTGTTCTTTATAATGTCAAACAACCGCCTGTCCATTTATTTTAAAATTCAATATACTTTTAAGCCTGTCTTCCACAACAGTTCTTATACTTTAATCCGCTTCCGCATGGGCATGGGTCGTTAGGATATACTTTCTTTTCTACTCTCTTAACAGGACCTTTTACTGAACCACCGTCATCCTTATTAGTTCCTGTAGCCTTGGCTACCTGTTCTCTTTCAACCTTTTGCTCAACTTGAATGTGCATAAGAAGTCTTACTGTATCTTCTGTAATTCCTCTTGTCATGTCATCAAACATATCATAACCCATTACTTTATACTGAACAACTGGGTCTCTCTGACCATAAGCTTGAAGTCCAATACCTTGCTTAAGCTGGTCCATATCGTCAATGTGGTCCATCCACTTACGGTCAATTACCTTAAGAAGTACAACTCGCTCTATTTCTCTTATCTGCTCTGGTTCTGTAAATAAAGCTTCTTTATCTTCATACATCTTAACAGCTTTTTCTTTTAAGTCATGGATAAGTTCGTTCTTATTCTTAATATCTGGATTGTACTTGATTGGTTCAAATGGAATTGTTGGAACTAAAAGTTCATTTAATTCGTTATAATCCCAATCTTTACTTTCACTATCTTCACTTAAACATCTATTGACTGAATTTTCAACAAAATCAGTAATCATCTTAAGGACTGAATTACGCATACTTTCACCATTAAGTACACGCTTTCTTTCGGCATAAATGATTTCCCTTTGTTCATTCATAACCTGGTCATATTCAAGAAGACGACTTCTGATACCATAGTTGTTAGTTTCTATCTTCTTTTGAGCCTTTTCTATAGCACTACTTAACATCTTATGTTCAATCTGCTCATGCTCGTCCACACCTAAAGTATTAAATATACTCATAAGTCTTTCTTGACCAAACAATCTCATAAGGTCATCTTCAAGTGATATATAAAATCTTGACTCACCTGGGTCACCTTGTCTTCCGGCACGACCTCTAAGCTGATTATCAATACGTCTTGATTCATGTCTTTCTGTACCAATAATCTTAAGACCTCCTGCTGCCTTTGCATCATCATCAAGCTTAATATCAGTTCCTCGACCTGCCATGTTAGTAGCAATTGTTACTGCACCATGCTTACCTGCCTGTGATACTATCTCAGCTTCTAACTCATGGTACTTAGCATTAAGTACATTATGCTTAATGCCTTTCTTCTTAAGCATTTCACTTATAAGTTCTGATGTATCAATAGTTATTGTACCTACAAGAACTGGCTGTCCTTTTTCATGTGACTCAATTACTGAGTCTACAACAGCTTCAAACTTAGCCTTTTTAGTCTTGTATACAACATCGTTTAAATCTTTTCTTAATACGGGCTTATTTGTTGGTATTTCAACAACGTCCATGTTATAAATTTCACGAAATTCTTTTTCTTCTGTAAGAGCAGTACCAGTCATACCTGCTTTCTTTTCAAACTTATTAAAGAAGTTCTGGAATGTAATTGTTGCAAGAGTCTTACTTTCTCTCTTAACTTTAACGTGTTCCTTAGCTTCAATAGCCTGATGAAGACCATCAGAAAATCTACGTCCCGGCATAATACGTCCTGTAAATTCATCGACGATTAATACTTCATCATCTTTTACAACATAGTCTTTGTCTCTAAACATAAGATTATGAGCACGAAGTGCTAATGTTACATTGTGTTGAATTTCAAGGTTTTCAGGGTCAGCATAGTTATCAATGTGGAAGAACTTTTCTACCTTATGAATACCTTGTTCTGTAAGATTAACCACTTTATCTTTTTCATTAACGATAAAGTCACCATCTTCTTCCATATCTTCCTGCATAAGAGCCTGCATCTTAGTCATCTCACCCTTATACTCTCCACGTTCTAACTGTCTTGCAAGTACGTCACATAACTCATAAAGCTTAGTAGACTTACCACTTTGTCCTGATATAATAAGAGGAGTTCTAGCTTCATCTATTAATACAGAGTCAACCTCATCAATAATACAATACTTTAAATCTCTTAAAACAAGCTGTTCCTTGTAAATAGCCATATTATCTCTAAGGTAATCAAAGCCTAATTCATTATTAGTAACGTATGTAATATCACACGCATATGCTGCTCGTCTTTCATCGTCCTTTAAATCATGAAGCACTATACCAACACTTAAGCCTAAGAACTGATGAATTTGTCCCATCCACTCAGCATCTCGCTTTGCAAGATAATCATTAACTGTTACTACAAGAACTCCTTGTTCTGTAAGTGCATTAAGATATGCTGGAAGTGTAGATACAAGTGTCTTACCTTCACCAGTTCTCATCTCGGCAATACGTCCTTGATGTAATACAATACCACCAATAATCTGTACTCTGTAATGTTCCATTCCAAGAACTCTTTTACCAGCTTCTCTTACAACGGCGTAAGCTTCCGGAAGAATGTCATCAAGTGTTTCGCCTTTCTTTAATCTTTCTTTAAATTCTTGTGTCTTACCCTTTAACTCGTCATCGCTTAATGCGCCCATTGCCTCACGATAACTTTCAACCTTATCAGCTATAGGGTAAATTCTTTTTAACTCATGTTCACTATGTGTACCAAATAACTTCTGAACCAGTCCCATTCCATATCTCCTTAAAGCAAATTCTTTTTTAATTGTACCACTAAATATACTTTTAAGCAAGAAGTACCAAAATATTAAAATATTAAATAATATTAAACCTATATAATATTACATATATTTATTAAGTTTATATGAATAATCTATTACATTTTTTAACATCTCTTTCGCATTATTGGCGCCATTTTTATTACTGTTAGTAATACCAGCAGCTTCTGTTGTGCTTGCTGTTATTTCTTCACTTACTGCTTGAAGTTGTGTTGTATCGTCTACAATTATATCATTAGACTTTTTAAGCTCTTTTGTCATTGTATCAATATCTTTCATTTGAATTGTTAATTCCTGCATGTTGTTATTAATAATATTAAAGCCTTGTGACACTTCTTCAAGAATTTGTATCTGACTGTCTGTAACTTCAAAGGAATTATTAATTGCTTTAGAAGCCTGACTTGAATACTTTGTTAAATCATCAACAATCCCTGTAATACTTGAAATTGAGTTTTTTGTCTGCTCTGCAAGTTCTCTTATCTCATCTGCTACTACTGCAAAGCCTTTCCCTGCTTCTCCTGCTCTTGCAGCCTCAATAGAAGCATTTAATGCTAAAAGATTGGTTTGATTTGATATTTGCAAAATCATATCTGTAATATTTTTCACACTATTTGTCTGGTCTTCTAATTTTTTCATTGTATCTACTACAATTGAGTTAGTTGCTGTAATTGTTTTGGAATGTTCACTTAACTTTGTCATAGCTGACATATTTTTATCAACAGCTTCCATTGAAAATGTTACCTTTTCTAGTGCTGACTTTGTCTGTACTGCTGCATTGTCAATAGCTTGTTGAATACTTTGTGTCATCTCTGTCTGACTTTGGATATTCTCCGCCATATTATGTGTACCCAAAGCTATCTCTCCTACTATGCCATTAATCCCATCTGCTGATTTATAAAGCTTATCAAGTAGTTGGTCTGCTTCTTGTGTCTTTACTTGAACACCTTTTGATATAGTCAAAACATCTTCCATTATGAGTTTTTGCATACTTTCTTCACTTTTTATCGCACCAACACTGTCATTATTAAACATAAATAATATTCTTGCACTTAAACGGATTGTAACAAACACTACAAGTACAAGTCCAAATACCATTAATTCTTCATTATTAGTATCTGTTGTTTCTATTATTCCACTAATCAATAATAAATATCTAAAAATGTATACTCCTGACAGCACAGAACAAGATATGTTCATCATTTTTTTATTGTTATACATCATTACCGCTACAATTAGTGGAACTGCACTAAACGCCATACAGTCGTTTCTATTTACAATTGTCACAATAAGATACATTACAGCAAACTGACATAATATCAGCATAAACATATATTTGCTTTCATTGTTTTTAAAATACATAATTGTCATTGTAGCTATTCCTAAAATGTCAATAATTATTCCTGCTGTTTCAAGAAAGTTATTGCCATAGTCAAGAATACATGCTGTTACATTTACAAGCATTGTAATTTCTGTAATTATATAAATTATATATACTATCTTATTAGCTAATAAATATTTCTCATGCTCATCTTTGTATTTATATGACGCACTTTGTTCTTTTAGCTTTGCTATCAATTCTTGTTTTTCTTTTTCCATAAATATATCCCTCACAGCAAAAATGGAGTACTGCCTAAACAGTACTCCGCTTAATCACTAAATTATATTAATTAATCAAGTTCTGGTTCAATAAGACCATAAGTGTTACCTTTTCTCTTATATACTACATTGACTTCTTCTGTTTCTGAATTAAAGAATACATAGAAGTTATGTCCTAAAAGTTCCATCTGAACACATGCTTCTTCAGGGTCCATTGGCTTAATTCCAAACTTCTTAGTTCTGATAATCTTTACTTCATCTTCGTCTTCATAGTCTTTCTCAACAAATTCCTGTGCGAAAGCGGCAGCATTTTGTTGTTTGTGTACAATCTTATTCTTGTACTTCTTTAACTGACGTTCAATTACTTCTTCTACAAGGTCAATTGAAACGTACATATCGCTGCTTACTTGTTCACTTCTAATTATATTACCCTTAACAGGTATAGTTACTTCTATCTTCTGTCTTTCTTTTTCAACACTAAGTGTAACATTAACTTCTGTTTCTGGAGCAAAGAACCTATCGAGTTTTCCTAACTTCTCCTCTACTGCTGACTTTAAACCTTCTGTTACATCAATATTTCTTCCTGTAATTATAAAACGCATGATGTTCAACTCCTTTTCGTGTATTATTCATCGTGTTATTCATGTTGAACTACTTTGCATATACTGGATTATTGCCTATAATTATTAACATATCTAATAGTTATAGGTTAATGTTATATACTATATTGTTTGATTAAAACTCATTTTACATTGATATAATATGAATTGTGATTTTAATATAAACAATTATGGTATATTAACTATAAATCTAATAATATGTAAAGTCACGATATGCTGTGGATAAGATTTTAAATTTTGTGGATTATTTAGATATCTTTTCCATTGCTGATAATGATATTCTGACTACTCTCCACAGCAAGCTGTGGAAGTTCTAACTGATGATATTTTGCAGTAATCGTACATCATTTTCAGACTTTGGATATACTGTCTTTCTATCAGAGCAGCGAACTTAACAATCAAGCAGTCCTACGACCACATTAGCGATTGTCTTCTGTATTTCTACAAGGAAGCATAGTCATTCTCCCTGTTCTAAACGAACGTTCTGCTTTGAACATTTTACCTACGGAAAGACTACTCCGTAGAACCCAATATTCAGTCGTTAAATTTATTATAACATAATTTTGTTTTTTAACAAGTATATTCACACAATTTCTACAATTTTATTTTTATTTTTTATTCAAATATGTAGTTTGTGGATTGTATATTAGACAATGGATTTGTCAAGGCTTTTTCCTTTATTTTTCCTGAATTTACGACGATTTATGACAATTAAACAAAACATATTTTCTGTTCTTTGATAAGAATTTCACAATGAATATTCACAGTGCTTTGTGGATAATGTGGATAACTTTGTGAATAACTCCTTTTAGGCTTAAAATGGGGATTTATTTTGTGGATAACTTTTTTGTGAATCATTCACAATTGTGGATAACTTTTGTTATTTTTGCTATCGTATGTTTGTTTTGGTAATTATGCACAAAAGACAATATATACTGACTCATATCTTACGGAAGTTTATTGTTGTATCCTAAAAAATATTTATTTATTTTTTTGTTTTTTGTGGAATAATTTGTGATTGGTTATTGTTGGAATTTATTTTGTTGTATTTTATGATAAATTAATGTATTGTTAATGTCAATTGATACCAAGCAAGGTCTAGTTATGTTTATCATTTTTAGTAATAGAAATGTGGGATTTGCTTAATAATTTTAAAAAGAAGGAGTTTATTTATGAATAGGAAAACAGTTGTGATTACGGGAGCTTCTAGGGGGATTGGGAAAGCTGTGGCATTGGCTTTTGGTTCTGACTCTTATAATGTTGTTATTAACTGTGTTAATAACTCTGAAAAATTAAATGAAGTAAAGGATATTCTTATATCAAAAGGTGCTGAATGTGAAGCCTTTGTTGGTGATATTAGTGATTATAATATTGCTTGTGAAATGTTTGATATTGTAAATAGTAGATTTGGTAGAGTTGATATCCTTATAAACAATGCTGGAATATCTATTGTAGGGCTTTTTCAAGATATGACTAGAGCTGAGTGGGACAGGCTTATGAATGTGAATGTTGGCTCTGTTTATAACTGTTGTCATTTTGCTGTGCCTAATATGATACACAATCACAGTGGTAAAATCATTAACATTTCTTCTGTATGGGGAGTGTGTGGGGCTAGTTGTGAAGTTGCTTATTCTGCAACTAAGGGAGCAATCAATTCCTTTACTAAAGCATTAGCAAAGGAGCTTGCTCCTAGTAATATTCAAGTAAATGCTATTGCTTGCGGTGCTATTAACACTGATATGAACGCTTTCTTATCAGAAGAAGATATGGCTAGTCTTATTGATGAAATTCCTGCTCAAAGACTCGGAACTGGAGAAGATGTAGCAAAATTAATTCTTGACCTTACCTCTGGAAATGATTATCTTACAGGGCAGATTATTCAACTTGATGGTGGTTGGATTTAATACTTAAAAAGCCACAATACTTCCACTTATTAATTAAAACAAGTATGGAAATATTGTGGCTTTTTATATTGCTAACACTTTTGGGGTTTAATATACAATCACTTACAAATATTCTCAAAAACATATAAAACTAATGATTTTTTGTGTTAAAATGCAATATCAGAAATATAATATTATCAGAAATAAGATTTATCTATTGTAATATTTGCATAGCAGTTGTCTTTTACTGCAAATATGTCATCACGAATTTTTTTCTTTAATACTTCGTCTGGTATTTTATATCCAAATGGTATTACTATATCAAATATTAGATTTGTTCTATGTGGGCCTGTTACTACTCTGAAATCGTGCATACTAATTTGTGGGTCTATATTTTGTATTACTTGTTGTGACACATTTTTTAACTCATTAATTGAAGCGTCATCTGTAACTACAGGGTCCATGTGGATTGTTATTCCACAATGGAACTTTTGCGACACTTTATGCTCTGCCATGTCTATTATATCATGTGCTTTTAGCATATCCATTTCATAAGGTATCTCCGCATGAACTGTAACAAATACTCGCCCCGGACCGTAGTCATGCACTATCATATCGTGTATACCCATAATTCTTTTATCTTCAAGAATATAACTTGTTATTTCATTTACAAATTCTTTTTCTGGTGGTTTGCCAAGTAATGGTTGAATTGTATCATTTGCCGCATCAATACCTGCTAAAAATACGAATACTGCCACTATAACACCGGCAATTCCATCTATATTATAGCCTGAAAATGATGAAATAAATAATGACACAAGTACTACTGTTGTTGCTATACAATCGGACATACTGTCTGTTGCTGTTGCTTTCATGGCAGCAGAGGAGATTTTATTTCCCAATCTAGTATTAAATAATGCCATCCACATTTTCATTAAAATTGAACCCACCAAAATTATAACAGACAATAAGCTAAACTCCATAACTTCTGGGTGCATTATCTTTTCTACAGAGCTTTTAAATAATTCAATTGCCATGATAATTATAATAGAAGCAACTAAAAGCCCTGAAAGATATTCAACTCTGCCATGACCATACGGATGTTCGCTGTCTGGCGACTTTCCTGCCATTTTAAAACCAATTAATGTTATCACTGATGAACCTGCGTCTGACAAGTTATTAAATGCGTCTGCCGAAATAGAAACTGCCCCTGTTATAATTCCTGCAATAAATTTAAACGAAAATAAGATGACATTACATATTATTCCCACAATTCCTGCAAACACACCATAGCTTTGACGAACCTGTGGATTATCAATATCTTCACTATTTTTTACAAATGTTTTTACAAGTAAATTAATCATTATCTAACACTCCTTTCTAATTTTTTGAAAATTAGGCGTTTGCGAAACTTCTCAAGCCGCATAAACTCTAACTTCTTTGAACCTCTATTTTGCAATGCTCCTCACTGAAATAAAAACTTTTATATCTATTTTGCCTAAATTTCAAGGTCTAAAATATCATATTGGGGCTTATTTCTATGCAAAATACATAAATTACGTTCAATTCATTTCGCAATTACCTATTTTTGAAAATAAACATTCTATAATAATATTTTGAAAATACATTTTTTTTAATATACAACCTTATACGAACTAGACATACTGTTATTTTATAATATGTTTTTTATTGTTTTTTATTACTATACTATATTATTTGTTTATAATCAATAGGTTAGATATATCTAACTTTTCTTAGTTATAACTGTGTCAAATCCTACAAATATAACTCATAGTTCTTTTTAATAGAATGTTTATTGCTATCTTATGCAAAGTTTTTACAAGAAAATTTATAAAACTCAAGTGTGGCATAATGTTTACTGCAAATCGTTGACGTTGTATAATTAGTTAGTATTTCACAATTAATATCTATAAGAAATGGAGACTATTATGGAAAATTTATTTTTAACTTCAACACCAGAAGAACTTGGTATTAAGTCTGAATGGATGATTAATTTTTTAGACCGATTAAATAAGCAGGAGCTTCCTGTTCACAGTGCTATTATTATGCGCCACGACCGTATATGTATGGAAGCTTATTATAAACCTTATACAAGGGACACTTTACACCGTATGTTTTCAATTACAAAAAGTCTTGTGTCTATTGGAATTGGACTTCTTGAAGAAGAAGGTAAACTTTCATTAGATGACCATATTGTTGATTATTTTCCTGAAAAACTTCCCAAAAATGGAGCTTATAAATATACTAAAATGCTTACGATTAGGCAAATGCTTGCAATGACAACCTGTCACGACAAGACTACTTATAAAGCAAATGGCGTTACTGATTGGGTTGGTTCATTTTTTACTGTAAAGCCTAATCACGTTCCTGGAACTAATTTCGCTTATGATACATCTTCTACACATGTACTTGGTGCATTAATTGAAAAATTATCTGGCATGGAGCTTTTAGAATATCTTCGTGTTAAATTTTTAAATGAACTAGGCTTTTCAAAAGATGCTTATATATTAAAAGACCCTTATGGAGTGCCTCTTGGCGGTTCTGGACTTTGTGCAACTCCTTATGATATTTTAAAGGTTATATATCTTATTGCAAATGATGGCAAAATGAATGGCAAGCAACTTCTTCCTGCCGAATATATCAAAGCTGCAAAAACTAAGCAAAGTGACCCTTATGGCAAGCAAAGCACACTTGAAGAAATTCAAGGCTATGGTTATCAAATATGGATGACTCGCCATAATGGATATGTGATGTTTGGAATGGGCGGTCAGCTTGCATTATATGTGCCAGATAAGGATATATTTATGGTTACTACCTGTGATGCACAAGGCAGACAAGGTGGCGTTCAGCTTATATATGAATCTTTTTGGAATGAAATTTATAATAAAATATCTGACACACCTTTTGATGAAAATAAAGAAAGTTTTTCTAGGCTTAATGAATTTTGTAATTCACTTAAAATATTTACTATGCCTGGTGAATTGACTTCTCCTATTATTGATAATATTAACAATGCTTTCTATATTTGTGATGAAAATGCTTGTGGGGTTAAAAATGTAAGTGTGCATTTTGATAATAATAAAGGTGGTACATTTTATTATGAAAATGGTTCTGGCAAGCATGAAATTAAGTTTGGCATTGGAGAAAATGTTATTCAGCAATTCCCTGATTATGACCTTAAATGTGCTGTTTCTGGGGCATGGCGACTTGATTCATATTTTCTTATTAAGGTTCAGATTATTGACTCTGCAATAGGCAATATTTATATGGGACTTAATTTTAAAGACGAATATATCACAGTTATGTTTAGAAAGATTGAGGAGAGTCTTTTTAATGAATATAGTGGGGTCTTTAGTGGGAAAAGGAATTTGTAGTTTTTATAAAGGAAGCAGAAAGGGCATTTAATAGTTGATGAATGAAAGCTAAGTAGTTCTAAGATGTGCTGATTTATGTAACAAAGCCTAACGTGAGCACAATCAATGCGACATCGTGTCGCTGATTGTTTGCCCCGCCGTCCTGTCGGGGCATCACTGTTTTTTTACAGCACAACTAAGAACTACTAAACTTTCACCATATACTATCAAACGCCCTTTCTGCTTCCTTTTTACCACTACAATTGAGGGAGAGTGTATAATTTATCTTATATGTTAGTTTCTAAACACTTATCATATGTTCTTAAAATATACTCCATTTTTCTTTTTACACCACTACAATTGAGAAAGTGGCGTATATATTTATCTTATATGTTAGACTATTATATTGCACTTCTTAAACTGACTGCACTATCGAAAGGATTTGCTCTAGTCTTTTTTCATAGGAATGGTATTGGGATACTAGGGCATGACCGTTTTTTGCTATTTGTTCTCTTTCTTCATCGTGAGTTAGATAGTATTGTGCCTTATTTAACATATCGTCTATGCTTTCATAGTATACTATGTGTTTTCCATTTTCAAAAAGCGATGGAAGCTCGGCTTGGAAGTTTGTTAGAAGAAATCCACCTGCGCCTAATACATCCCACACTCTTAATGGAATACCGCTTCTTATATTTCTTATTGTAAAATTCATATTAACTTTTGAACGATTAAATACCTTTGGCATATCATTTTCATAGTTTACACTTCCAATTACATCTACGCCTATAAGCTCATCATTTGACTTATCTGTGTAAAGACTTACATGACATTTTGTGGCTAATTTATTAAGGCAAGTGATACGTTCAAACTGTGCCATTTTATAACCTAAAAATGTTGTTGAAAATACTAATTTTAAATCAGAAAAGGAACGCTCGTCTTTTTGAAAGTCTATAATCTGTGATAACTGTTCTAATACGTCTACTGTCAACATTCTGTCAAATATATTTTCACCGAACCAATCAAGCTGTGCCACCATTGCAGCATCAAAATAGCCTTTTAAATATTCTGGTAATTTGTCTTTTATTCCATCGTAGGAATTTTTATGATATAAACCACCTACAAATGATACGTCAGCCGAAAATCTATCAAGCTCTGCTTTAGGCGAATTTTCTAACAGTTCATCAATTCGTTTTGTGTTGACTGCTAGTGGAAGATAGTATACATTTTTAACTCCCATCTGCTTAAACTGCACATATGAGAACTTGTCAAATATAAACACATAATTACATTCATTAAATATTGACTGATGAAACATGGCTATAAGTGGGCTGTCTACTGTCCATGAAACGTATTTTTTGCCTATTTTTTCGCATATATCTGACACTCTAGGAAAATAATTTACAGTAAATATCAAATCATACTCTAAAAACACATCTATTAACTCTTGAGAATAATATATCTTTTTGGAACTTTCCTGCTCTTCAAAAATGTCTGCTTCATGCCCTAAATTTCTCATAGCACTTTGTATATCTTTTTGATTAAAAACATTCCATTTATAAATAAGTATTTTCAAAATATCACCTCATTATATTAATCAGCATATTGTGATGTAATTCCAAAATACTCTTCTAATGATAGCCCTGAATTATAAATCTTTGTAGCCATATCTACGCCAACATATCTTAAATGCCAAGGTTCATACTGGTATCCTGTTGCACTGTCTTTTCCCTTTGGAAATCTTACTATAAAACCGTACTCATGTGCGTGTTTATCTACCCATGCACTTTCGGCAGTATTGCCAAAGGAGTCATCAATTGAATTAAGGTCAAAGCAAAGTCCTGTTTGATGTTCTGAGTAGCCTGGTCTTGATGAATATGTATCGGCAAGTTCTTTTCCATCTTTTTGAACGTAACTATTGTATACTGTTACTTGTCTTTCATAAGACCTAAAACCTGATGAAATGTATATATTAAGTCCTTCACTTGCGGCTGCTTTTTGCATTTTACTAAATGCTTCTTTTACTTCACTTGTAAGGTCGCCCGGATTGTATGTTGATGGAAGTGGATATGACTTGTTTGCAATTAACACGCCTTCAATATATGTAGCACCGTCAATAACTTCTATTTTATAACCTTTGCTTGTTACGGCTGCGTCTGAATTAGAATTAGATGTATTTTGAGAATTACTGTCTGTAGTTGTATTTTGTGTTTCGTTTTGGGTATTTGACACACTTGCATTTGCTTCTGCTACGGAATTTTCTTGTGTATTGTCTGATGATGTGTCATTGTTATTATTTCCACAAGCTGTTAATGATAGTGTAAATGTTGCTAGTATTAAACATACTGTAAGTGTTTTTTTTACATTTTTTCTAAACATAATTATCCTCATTTCCATTTTTTATATATTTTTATGGAATATTATTATATTCTGCTTGTTTGTAAATTGCAAATATTTTTGTACTGTTTGCTGTGCGTTTTTATGTATTGAAAGATAGCAGAGTTATATAAAACAGTCACACACCAGTGAAAATACAATCACCTATATTTGTATGTCATCATAGGACAAGGGTGTTCGCTGTTGCCATACAAATATAAATTACTGTTTCTTTAAATGGTATGTAGTGCGTTTTTATGTATTGAGAGATAGCAGAGTTATATAAAACAGTCACACACCAGTGAAAGTACAATCACCCATATTTGTATGTCATCATCGAACAAGGGTGTTCGCTGTTGCCATACAAATATAGGTGACTGTTCTTTAAATGGTGTAATTCCTTGTTTTATATAATTCTGCTATCTTTCTGAAATGTATTGGCATACGCAATTACAACTCTTAAGGTTGTGGTTTGGAGCTAATTTTTATTTTCAAAGGAACTTTCCCTTATGCCTAGTAGGGTTAGTCGGTGAGTTTTTGTAGGAAGGCTCTTGTTCTTTCGTTGTCTGGGTTATCTATTACGTCTTCTGGCTTTCCTTGTTCTACGATTACGCCACCGTCCATAAATATTACTCTATCTGCTACTTTTCTTGCAAAGTCTATTTCGTGTGTTACTATTATCATTGTCATCTTTTCACTTGCAAGGTCACGAAGTACTTTTAATATTCCCGCTGTAATCTCTGGGTCTAGGGCTGATGTCGGTTCATCAAAGAAAAGCATTTTAGGGTTCATTGCCAATGCTCTTGCTATTGCAACTCTTTGCTGTTGACCACCAGATAACTGACATGGGTAATTGTCTGCTTTTTTATCAAGACCAACTTTTTCAAGTAATGACATTGCTTCTTTATATACTTCGCTTTTATCTCTTTTTTGCACATGAATAGGCGCATCTGTAACATTTTTTATAACGGAATAATGTGGGAACAGATTAAAATTCTGAAATACAAGTCCAAAATTATTTTTTAATTCCCTAAGCTGTTCTTTTGAAACGTATTGTGTTTTTTCATTTTCTGCATTAACAGTAGCACTCTTTCCACAATAAGCTAGTGTTCCTGCGTCCATCGTTTCAAGAAGTGTTGCGCATCTTAAAAGTGTTGATTTTCCTGAGCCTGATGGACCTATTATTGCAACGACTTCTCCCTCATTAACTTCAAGTGATATATCTTTTAACACATCAAGTTCGCCAAAGCTTTTTTTGATATGCTTCATTTCTAATAACTTCATAAATAAAATCCTTTCGTTTGCTTTAAACTTAATCTTTACATTTTATCTATAATAATTCATTTTATTTTCAAGTCTTTCCATGATGTATGCCACTATAAAGTTAAATATGTAATAGAAAAGTCCCGCAACAAATAATGGCATTATACTTGCTTGTGTAGCTGCAACTTGTTTTGCTAATGTAAACATTTCTGTATATGCGAGTGCAAATGCTAATGAAGTATCTTTAACAAGTGTTATAACTTCATTAGTTACTGGTGGAAGTACTGCCTTTACCATCTGTGGAAATACTATTTTTATAAATGTCTGTGACTTTGAGTAGCCTAATACATCAGCAGCTTCATACTGTCCCTTTGGAACACTTGCTATACCTGCACGATATATTTCTGCAAAGTATGCTGCATAGTTTAACGAGAAGCCTATAACTACTGCATAAAATCTATAAGAGTATGAGAGCGAAAGTCCAAATATATAATATGGGCCAAAAAATACTACAAGTAACTGTAACATTAATGGTGTTCCACGCATGATTGATATGTAAATCTTAGCAATCCATTGAAGTACTTTTAACTTTGACATTCTTATAAATGTAAGCAAAAGTCCCAATGGAAGTGAAAATATTAATGTAAGGAAGAATATCACAAGTGTTGATACCATACCAGAAGCTAACTGTGACAATACATCTATAAAGCCATTTGTGCCTTTTCCATCTGTAGCACTTACCTCCGCCTTCATAACTGAGTCTTTACCAGCTTCGCCTAAACATACACTTTCTTCAACGCCCCACTTTTTAGCAATTTCCATAAATGTACCATCAGCAAGCATTTCTTTTAATGCTTCTTCAACTTCATCTCTTAAACTTGTATTGCCCTTTTTGAAGCCAATTCCATATTCTTCTGAAGATATATGTTCATCCAACATTCTAAATGAATTATCTCTTGCTTTAAGTTCATAACTTGCCACACCTATATCCATACATATTGCATCAACTGAACCTGACTCAAGGTTCATAAATGCGCTATTATAATCTCCAACCTGTTGAAGTGATGAAAAACTTTTTGCAAGTTCAAGATTGCGTTCTTCTGCATCATCGCCTGTAAATGCGGCTAATGCTGATGAGTCTGACTGAACTGCCACAACTTTTCCTGCAATGTCTGACAACGCATTTATTTGTGAATTTGCCTTTACTATTACTACTTGTGAATTGTCAATGTAAGCTGATGACCAAGTGTAATCATTTTCTCTGCCATTCATTGTGAAGCCGTTCCAGATACAATCAATTGTTCCTGAATTAAGCTCCATATCTTTACTATCCCAGTCGATTGGCTGTTTGACTAATGTCCAACCCTTTTTATCACATACGGCTTGCGCCAAATCTAAATCGAAGCCCACATATTCTCCGTTGTCGTCCTTATAGCCATAAGGCGGAAACTCTGCATCAAAACCTACTGTGAATTTGCCATCGTTATCTGCTTTTGTTTTTGAAGAACAGGCTGTAAATCCCCCCGCTATCATTGAAAGCATTAGGAGAATTACAAGCATTTTTTTAATATTTGTTCCTTTGTTATATAACTTTTTGATTTTCGCTAACAAAATACTATCCATACCTTTCCTTTATTACTTTATTACGTTATTACTCTATCGTAATAACTCTTTTAGTATACTATATAGTTAGGATTTTCACAATAATTTTTTAAATTGATTTATTTATTGTAAACAAAAGCTTATATATGCGGTTTGTGACACTTATTTATAACAAAAAAAGAACGGTAGTCCTTTCACAACTACCGTTCTTTGTGCTTATTTACGAGTTTCTGACATCTTTTATTATTAATGTACTTTTCTGAATAGATTAGTGAAGCTCTCGCCACTTTTCCGTTCTTCTAAGTTCAATTACTAAGATTTAACTGCGGTCCAATGAAGTTCTCACCATTGTTCCCTGTCTTATCTTTTCTTTGTCAGCAAAAATATAATCATCTCAATCAAATGAAGCTCTCGCCATTATCTCTAATTCTTATATGTTCTTTAAATTTGTTGAAGCTCTCGCCAACATTTCTAAATATTTGCTTTTTTACATTAATTGATATAATTCTAAGTTTAATGAAGCTCTCGCCATTATTCCTATTATTAATATCTTAATTACTTTTTGAAAATATATAATAAATTATCACTTAATTGATTATTTATTATGAAATAAAATTTTGTGAAGCTCTCGCCACTTATTCTATTTGTTATTTTCTTTCTTGTAATTGTTCCCGATGTCTTTTGTGATTATTATAATACACTATAATTGTATTTTTGTCAATACAATATTTTAATATTTTTGATATTTTTTTATTTTTATATCTTTATATATTGTTAGATATGTATATTATAGTGTTTTTATACACAAACATTTGTGTATTTAATCTTAATTTTTTATTATATTTTATATGCCAACTATTTGAAAAAATACGCACTACGAGCCTTTTAAATTATTACACCAATTAGTAAGGTTTTTTACAATCTCAGACTTTGACTTGTTGTTCTCATAAATAAAAATTCCCTTTCCACTTCTATAAATAATAAAAGATTGGAAAGGGGCTTTAGATTTTTGTATTCTATTGTTCAGTGCTTATACCAAGTAACTGTTTTGCTTTTTCAAATGAGTCCTTATGTATAAAAATATCACACTTTGAATTTTTGCTATTATCAAGAAACTTAAATAAGCCTTTGTGATACTTCCACTTTTCAAAATATGAAATATTATTTTTACGCAATATTCTCTCAATTTTTCTACATTCTTCCATAGTAACTTCTGAACGAAGCAAACGTTCATTCGTTCCAAATTCTAGCATAAAAACACTCCCTTTTTTCTAAATTAAAATCTGTGGATAAAATAAAATCTAAGCTGACAGCAATAAAAGATTTATAAAGCTTTTAATAATATAAATGACATAATAATTTCTGCTAAAAAATTATAGCACAACTTTTTTGTGATTTCTATATAAAAATTTCTAAAAATATCGCTATAAACCGCATAAATACGGACAAATTTCAACATAATATCCTATATATTTCTTTAAAAAATAAACTTATATTTTATCTACTTTGGTATATTTATGATTTTATTTTCAATAATTAAGTATTTAATATTTTTATGTTAAAATAATTATTCTTGTTATAGTAATGTATGTTTTTTACGACATATTTTTTAAAATCACAAAAAAAGCTGAGAATTTGTTTTTAATTAATAAACAAATAGTAAAGTGAATTAAAAATATTTGCTTAACATATAAAAATCCCCACTTACTTTAATATAAGTGGGAATTTTATTATTATGTAATTTTTTAGAAGAAACGTTCTACTAGATTTTTTGAATACTCTGCTGTTTCGTCCATGTCGCCAAAGCTCATAACTTCTCCTGCGTAGTATGTACCAAGTTGTCCCTGCCAGCTTTCAACTTCATCGTACCAACCTGTTTTATAATCTTCTGGCTTAAGATGTGGAAGATAATACCATGACTTTTCATTTATCATCTCATCAACTTCATAACCACACATCTTCATATCTTCATAAACGTGCTTTCTACAATCGTCTGTTGTAATTCCACGTTCTGGGTCGCCTAGTACATAGGCTGTTATTACTTGGTCTTCTTCACCCGGCCATCTATGATAATATACCATCATGTGACCAGCTCTTTCTCTGCACATATTTCCTTGAAGATATGCACTGATTTTTGGATATTTCTTTACTGTAAATACAAACACTTTGTAATCATTTGAAATTATTTTTGAAAAATATTCCTTTTCTTTGTCTGTTGCATCAAAGTACTGTGGCATAAATTCAAGTGGCGCAGTTACTATAATCTTATCAAATTCTTCAGTTCCTTGTGATGTAGTAACTTCTACTTTTCCATTTTCTCTTACTACTTTAGTAATCTCTGTATTAAGTTGTGGCTTGTTGTTAAGCTTTTCTGCAAGAAGCTCCCAGATATGCTGTGTTCCGTTTTTCCAACACCACAAATCGTCTTTTGTTACAAACTGTGTAAGTGTATCTTTATCAAGATATTTTACAACGTAGGCTGCTGGAACTTCGTTCATATATCCATATCCAAATGATGTATATGGGTTAATCACTAACTTTTTAATCTTAGGTGTCTTTAACTTATCGCAAAATGAAGAAAAATCTTGTGCTAAATCAAGACTAGTTCCGCCATGACCATTTTTTGTAGCATTAGGATACTTTGCATCAAGAATACTGTAAAACTTCTTTGTCTGATTTAGCACACTAAGGCTTTCTAACTTACCTATTGGATTGAACACTTCTCCTGTGACTTCATCTCTAAATTCTCTATCAAGTGCTGGGCCTTCTGGGTGTCCCATGCCTATATAGTCCATTACTTCACGAATAGTATAATAAGTAGGGCAGCCCATCATCGCTCCCATTTCGTATCTTTTGCCTTTATATTCTGGTGAATAACACTTACCACCAACTCTTTCTGACTTTTCATAAATAGTGATATTTTTATATCCCTTTTTTTCAAGATACATAGCCGCTGTAAGTCCCGCAGGGCCAGCTCCAACTATACATACTCTATCGTTAATATTTGCCATAACTTTATATCCTCCATAGCTATATCATGTAGTTTCAAAAACCATATAGCATAGTATATTCTTCTATTATGTATAAGTCAAGCAACTTTTTATGTAAGTGACTTCTTTTCAAGCCATTTTCCTGACTTAAATCTCCATACGAACATCACAGACCTTGCTGCCCAGTCTACGAACATTCCAATCCAAACTCCAAGCACTCCCAAGCCTAACATTATGCCAAACACATAGCTGCTTCCAACTCTAAATATCCACATTGAAAATATACTAACTAACATAGTAAATGTTGCATCTCCCGAAGCTCTTAGCGCATTTGACAAGGTAAATGACAATGGCCATATAAAGAGTGATGTAACACTAAAGCACCTTAAAATCAATATTGCAATAGAATGTGCTTCAACAGACAAATTAAAGATTGATGATACAACTCCTGCTGAAAGGAAAAGTATAATATTACATATCCAGTCACCGAGATATGCAAGTTTAATAATTTTCTTTGTATATGAAACAGCCTGTTCTTTATCGCCTGCACCAACGCATTGACCTACTATTGTAATAAGTGCAAGTCCCATTGCTGAACCTGGGATATTGGCAAAGTCTATTATTGTATAGCCTACTGAATTTGCTGCAATTGAAGCTGTTCCAAAAGTTGATACCATACTTGTTACTGAAAGCTTACCAATCTGAAACATACCATTTTCAATACCACTAGGTATACCTATTGTCAATATCTTCTTTATAATATTACTGTCTGGCTTAAACTCATTAAGCTTTGTTATTCTTATAGGATTAGTCTTTCCACATACTAAAGCAAGCATTACAAAGCCTGCTACTAATCGACTCAACAGTGTTGCAAATGCTACGCCAAATACAGCCCAGTGAAAGCCGAATACAAATATTGCATTTCCAGCTACATTTATTATATTCATAAGAACACTTATTTTCATACTTATAGAACTATTTCCTACACTTCTAAATATAGCCGCTCCTGCATTATATAATCCTAAAAATGGAAATGAAACAGAAGTTACCATAAAGTATAATATAGCACTTTCCATAACGCTTTCTTCTACATGACCAAATATTGCACCTAAAAGTGGTCTTGTACAAGTAAGTGATATTATCATCATTGTTACAGCAAATATAACAAGAACTGTTTCTAACTGTGCGCCTGATTTTTGCGCCTGTTCATCTTCTTTTTTTCCAATATACTGACTACAAACAACTGCCCCACCTGTGGCTAATGCCGCCATTACTTGAATGATAAGACGGTTAATGTTATCTACAAGCGCAACACCAGATATAGCCGCTTCCCCTGCTTGTGAAACCATAAGTGTATCTACCATCCCCACACTTACGGCTAACAACTGCTCAAACATTAAGGGAATAATTAATTTTTTTAAATCTTTATTACTAAATAACATTTTTTTATTCCTTTATTTTATCTAAATTTATCCTGCACCTATCTAATGCAAGCTTCATTCCACTTATTGCTTAACACAATAGAATATGTATCTTACTGCATAGTATTAAAATATGCAGTAAAATAGGGCTGTTGCAATAAAATCTCTTACAAAATATAGATAATTAATATTAACTCTACGTCTTGTATTGATTTTTTAATGCGACAACCCCTTTAAAAATATATTATAGTATTTTTACTTTACTTCATATATCCAGCCTTCTGGTGCTTCAATCTTACCTTGCTGTATACCTGTTAATGTATCGTAAATCTTCTTAATTGTTGGTCCCATTTCTTCCATTCCGCTTGGGAAGTTGATTTCTTCTCCATGATTTACAATCTTACCTACTGGTGAGATTACTGCGGCTGTACCACAAAGACCACATTCTGCAAAGTCTTTTACTTCATCGAAGTATACTTCTCTGTGTTCTACTTCCATGCCTAAGTATTTTTCAGCAACGTACATAATTGAACGACGTGTAATTGATGGTAAAATACTATCTGACTTTGGAGTTACAAGCTTGCCATCTTTTGTGATGAAAATGAAGTTTGCACCACCTGTTTCTTCTACCTTTGTTCTTGTAGCTGCGTCAAGATACATATTTTCTGCAAAGCCTTCTTCATGTGCTGTAACTATTGCATGTAAGCTCATTGCATAGTTAAGACCAGCTTTGATATGTCCTGTACCATGAGGTGCTGCTCTATCGAAATCTGAAACCTTGATTGTAATTGGCTTTGCACCGCCCTTGAAGTAAGGACCAACTGGTGTTACAAGTATTCTGAACTGATATTCATCAGCAGGTTTTACACCAATTACTGGGTTGCTTCCAAACATATATGGACGAATGTAGAGTGTTGCACCTGAACCGTAAGGTGGAACCCATGCTTCATTTGCTTTTACTACATCATTAACTGCCTGAATGAATTTTTCTTTAGGGAATACTGGCATTTCAAGTCTTCTTGCTGAGTCTTCCATTCTCTGTGCATTGAGGTCTGGACGGAATATAACTATTTTTCCATCTTCTGTTGTATATGCTTTCATTCCTTCAAAGCAAGTCTGTGCATACTGTAATACACCTGCACATTCACTAATAACTACTTTATCGTCTTCTGTGATAACTCCGTTATCCCATGCTCCGTCTTTATAATTTGCTACAAATCTTTTATCTGTTTTGATGTATCCAAAACCAAGATTTGCCCAATCGAGATTTTTCTTTTCCATATCTACTACTTCCTTCCATTATTGATGTAAATGTCACCGTTCCAAGCCACATAATGGTACATAGCCACGAACCGTAGCACTTAAAATACTGAAATGTATTAACACCTCATACTTAAGTTGTATTTTACCGCTATGACATACTAAAGTCAATATTTTATTTGTTATCTTGAATTTTCACATTTTGCATTTTTAAACTGTGCCGAAAGATATCAACAGTATATAAACACACACCAGTAAAAGTACAATAGGACATATTTGTATGTCATCATCGAACAAGTTTGTTCGATGTTGCCATACAAATATATCCCACTGTTCTTTTAATGGTGCATTTAGTTTATATACTGCTGATATCTTAAAAAAGTTTATTATAATGCAAAATGCGAAAATTCTAGTTCACTATATACATACTTCTATCTTACGGGAAGTTATTTTTCAAATGAATACTTTTAATTAGCTTTTCCACTTTATTTTGACTACTCTCCACAGCAAACCATGTTTTTTCGCCACTTATTTATAATGTTACTATAATTACAACCTTTTATTATAATTGGCTTGTAACAATTTTTATTTATGCAAGCAAGGTCATATCAAACTTATTATTCTCTATCGAGTAATGTTTGATAAAAGTTGAAGTAGTCTGTTCGTTTATCGGCTGTAAATGCCATTGCTGACCTCGGATGTTGATTTTGTTGTCCTGTTAGCATATATTGTACGTCACAGCCCCATACTACGCCTGACGCTTTTAATGGGAGCATATGATTTTCTACAAACTTTAACACTGGATTTATGCTATATTTTGGATTTCTTAAAAAGCCCATAAGAAGTTCCATATAGCAATTACCTGCGCCTCTGCCCATTCCGCTCATTGTTGCGTCAAGGTAGCTTACTCCTGTTGTACAACTTTCTATTGTGTTAGCAAAGGCTAACTGTTGATTATTGTGGGCATGTATTCCTATTCTTTTTCCATATTTTTCTGCTATTTTTAAATATTTCTTTGAATAAGCTATTATTTGCTCAGGGTAAAGTGAACCGTAACTGTCTACGAGATATATTACATTTGCCTTGCTCTTGCCTAACATATCAAGGGCTAAATCTAATTCTTTTTCACTAGCTGTTGAAACTGCCATGATATTGATTGTAACTTCATATCCTAAGTCTGCACAGTAGTTAATCATTTCTATGGCAGCAGGAATTGTATTGACATAAGTTGCAATTCTTATCATATCAATTACACTGTCTTTTTTTTGAATGATATCTTTTTTATAGTCTGTTCTTCCAACATCTGCCATTACTGCTATCTTTAAATCTGTGTTATTATCGCCTACTATTTCTCTTATGCTTTCTTCATCGCAGAATTTCCATTTTCCAAAGTCATCAACACTAAATATATCCTTTGAAGCTTTGTAACCAAATTCCATATAATCAACGCCTGCTGCTATATTTGCTTTATATAAATCTTTTACAAATTCATCATCAAACTTAAAATCGTTTACAATTCCACCATCTCTTAATGTACAGTCTACAACCTTAATATCAGGTCTGTATGATACAAGTTCGCCTTTTCTACCCATTACTTTTCCTCCAATGTATTTTTCACTTTAAAGTGTTAAACTTTAAAGTATTATAGCACTAATATTTAAAAAATCAAGGGAATATAAGAATTTTTTGCAAATTTTCCTTATTTTATTTATTAAAACCCAAATACGAGCATATATAAAAAACAAATTTCCTATATTTATATGATAAATTTAACTAACTTGTCTAGTATTTATCTATTAATAAATATAGGAAATTTTTAAGTTAAGCATATATTCACAAAACAATTTGCTTTTTTTAATAAAAGATATAAATTCATCTAACAGTATTAAAATATTATTTTTCTACAAGCATATCCATCATAGTATCTATTAAATCTCGTAGTCCATCTATATATTCTGGCGCACTACTGTATTTTTTCCTAGTTGCTCGCCATATAAATAACGGTTCTTTTTCCACTTTAAATATTACTGCCCCACGATATATTTCCACAAAAGAATTGATTTTATCTCCGTTTATTTCCGCTTTTGGCGAAATACTTATTGTTGTTCTCCACACTGACGGCTGTGAAGTAGTGTCAATTCTACCTTTTATTTCCAAAATACCAATGCGGTGCGCAATTGTCTTTATAATCGCAATTTTTAACAGATTAACTGCGCTTTCTGGAAGTGAACCATATCTATCTATAAGTTCGTCTTTCATATCTGACATTTCTTCATCATTTTCAAGGGCGGCAATTCGCTTGTAAATATCAAGTTTTTGATATTCACTCTTTATATATGTTGATGGGATAAATGCGTCAACTGTTAAATCAACACTTGTTTCAAAGGCATATTCATTTTTAATTCCTTTTAATTCATTAACAGCTTGATTAAGCATTTTACAATAAAGGTCATAACCTACTGCTGCCATATGACCATGCTGTGATTTGCCTAGTACATTTCCCGCACCTCTTATCTCAAGGTCTTTCATAGCAATCTTAAAACCTGAACCCAAATCAGAAAATTCTCTTATAGCACTTAGTCGTTTTTCTGCCACTTCTGTTATCATTCTGTCACGCCTGTATAAAAGAAAGGCGTAAGACGTTCTGTTACTTCTTCCAACTCGACCACGAAGCTGATAAAGCTGTGACAGCCCAAACTTGTCTGCATCTTCGATAATCATAGTATTTACATTAGAAATATCAACGCCAGTTTCAATTATTGTTGTTGATACTAAAACGTCAATTTCTCCATTTATAAATTCATACATAATCTTTTCTAACATACGTTTATCCATCTGACCATGCGCATATGCCACATTTGCATCAGGTACAAGCTCTTGCAAATGTAATGCCACTTCATCAATGCTTCTTACTCGATTGTATACATAATACACTTGACCATTTCTTGCCATTTCACGATTAATAGCTTCTCTTATCATTTCATCATTGTGTTCTGTCACAAAGGTCTGTATTGGAAGTCGGTCAACGGGTGGTTCTTCAAGCACACTCATATCCCTTATTCCCACAAGGCTCATATGGAGTGTTCTAGGAATTGGCGTTGCACTAAGAGTTAATACGTCTATATTATTTTTTAGTTTTTTAATCTTCTCTTTATGGGCTACTCCAAATCTTTGCTCCTCGTCTATTATAAGAAGCCCTAAGTCCTTAAACTCCACATCTTTTGACAACAGACGATGAGTACCTATTACAATATCCACAAAGCCTTTCTTTAATTCAGAAAGGTCATTTTTTATTTCCTTTGAAGTTCTAAAGCTTGAAAGCTGTGCAACAGTTACGGGAAAGTTTTTCATTCGCTGTTCAAAGGTATTAAAGATTTGCTGTGCAAGAATTGTTGTTGGCACTAAATATGCAACCTGCTTACCCTCTTGAACTGCCTTAAATGCTGCTCTTATAGCTATTTCTGTCTTGCCATAACCTACATCACCACATATTAACCTATCCATAATCTTTTTGCTTTCCATATCTCTTTTTGTATCTTCAATCGCAGTAAGCTGGTCTTGTGTTTCTTCATAAGGAAACATTTCTTCAAATTCTTGTTGCCACACCGTATCAGCACCAAATTGATACCCTTTTTCATTCTGTCTAGCGGCATAAAGTGCAACGAGGTCTTTTGCAACTTCTTCTACTGCACCATGCACTTTTGACTTAGTTCTATTCCAATCTTGTGTGCCTAACTTATTAAGCTTTGGTTTTTTCTCTGTATCTGAAGCGGCATACTTTTGAAGCCTGTCAAGCTGTGTAACAAGCACATAAAGGTCGCTATTATCACCATATTCTATCTTGATATAGTCTTTTTTACTGCCTTCAACTTCAATTTTTTCAATTCCTTTGTAAATGCCAACGCCATAATTTTCGTGTACAACATAATCACCTATATTTAACTCGTTAAACTCGGCAATTGCTTTACCTTCGTACTTTTTCTTTCTTACCTTTTTCTTCTTTTTGCCAGAGAAAATGTCATTTTCAGTGATAACTACAAAGCCTAACAGCGGATATTCAAAGCCATTGTGGATATTTCCATATGTTACCATAACTGTTCCTGCTATGAGTGCTTTTGAATAGTCTTCGCTAAAAAATGCGTCAATATCTCGCTCTTTTAAATCGTCAACAATTCGCAATGCCCTTGTTCTCGAATTGCACACAAGTATTATCTTGTATTTATTTCGCTTATATTTTTTAATATCATCAACAAGATAATCAAAGCTGTTGTTATATGAACTTATGCTTTTTGCGTCAATTCTCATTCTCTCTGCGTCTGAAAAACCTTGTGGCTTATAGTCAAGAGCTGAAAGCATAATTACTTTTCTTTTAGAAAGTATTGCATAAATCTTATCAATACTAGATATCATGTCAGTTTGACCCGAAAGCACATAACCGCCTGCAAGTCTATTTTTCATACTCTCATCATATTCATATTTTACAAGCTCCATACGTTCTTTAAGTCGGTTAGGCTCGTCTAACACAAATACAGTTTTATCTACTGGAAAATATTCTAAAAATGAAGCTGGCTTTTTTTCAAAATAACTAAAAAACTTACTATAATCACGAACCCTTTCAAGGTCGGCAATATTTTTTCTTGCTCGGTTTATGGCGTCAAGTGTACTTTTATCTTTTTTCTTTTTATCTATGCCAAGCTGTTTGAGCTGTAGTTGTGCTTCTTCTTTTATTTTTTCCATTCCGTCTTCTATTTCATCTTGTGTAAGTATGCACTCTGTCGCAGGAAATACACTATAGCTTTTTACCTTTTCTATAGAACGTTGACTTGACACATCAAATGTACGAATGGAGTCTATCTCATCGTCCCATAACTCAATTCTTACCGGCACTTCGTCTGTGTGGGAAAATATATCTATAATTCCACCTCTTATAGCAAACTGACCTTTCGCTTCTATCATGCCACATCTTTCATAGCCTATACTCACAAGCTCTTTTGCTAATTTTTCCACATCTACAACATCGTCTATATGAAATGTGATTGTATGATTTATATATTTATTAAGTGATATAAGCATATCAGCACAACCGTCTATTGTGGTTACTAATGTAAGACTATTGTTATCTTTGTTTTGCAAAGTATTAATAATTCTATATATACAGTCAAGTCTTTCCCCTACAATCTGACTGCCATGTATGTCTGCACTATAAAAAATAAAGTCTTTCGCTGGGTAATACACACTATTTTTATCAAAGAAAGTGCAGTCTTCTTGTATCTGCCTAGCCTTCGTTTCGTCATTTGTTATTATTACTTTGAATTTGTAATTATGTGCTATTGCCTGCGCAAAATGGACTTTCTGCGTATCAATACAACCACTCACCATGATATGACCGTTGGGGTGTGTTAATATTTTATTAATCTGTTCCATACCTGCCATTGTAAGTAGTGGTTCGTAAAATGTTTCCATATTTTTCCTCCCTTCTTTTAATAAAATATATCTAAATTTATGTGTTCTCGCATAGAGAAACTGATAGGTGATTTTACAGTTGATTATTAAAAGCTAAGTATTTCTAAGTTGTGCTGATTTAATTAATTTAACCGAACGTGACTGCAATCAATGCGACATCGTGTCGCTGATTGCTTGACCGCACTTCCATGTATGGTCATCACTGGTTTTAGACAGCACAACTAAGAACTACTAAGCTTTTACCATATACTATAAAATCACCTATCAGTTTCTCTATGCGCCTTTACATTTCGCTCAATATAAAATTTTAGATTACAAACTATTCCTATATATTGCTTAATAAAGTATATGTCAATGGTTAATCATTTTTATCCGTTGTACTTGTTCATTGCACTTGTTATGCCTTCTGTTATTATGCACTCGATTGCATCACAAGCTTTTTCGTTGCCTGCTCTCAAATCGTCATAGAGTTCTTTCGGAAACTTTCCAAGTACCCAGTCAGCTAAATCCCAACCCTTTGGTTTATCACCGACACCAAACTTAACTCGCTTAAAATTATCACTTCCAAGATGAGAAATAATGCTCTTAATTCCATTGTGACCGCCTGCGCTTCCCTTTGCACGAAGACGTAACTTTCCTGGTACAAGACTTATGTCATCAAAAACTACGATAAGGTCATCAATATCAGCTTTGTAATAATCCATAACTTCTCTTATACATTCACCTGAGTTATTCATATATGTTAGTGGCTTAACTAAGATAACTTTTTCTCCACCTATAACACCCTTACCAATAAGCCCCTTATGCTTTGCCATATCTACGCTTATATTATATTTGTCAGCCAATTCATCTATTACAGAAAAACCTGCATTATGCCTAGTTCCCATATATTCCATTCCCGGATTTCCAAGTCCTGCTATTATATACATATCAAATTCCTTTCACACCTTATTATAATCAATTAATTGTATGCAATACACACCATCTCCTAATTAAAAACTAGAGTGAACATACTTTTGCATACTAATACAATGGTAATTTTTAAACTCCAAAAAGTCAATATTTTTCTTATAAAGATCAATATGACATACCAAAGCGTTATTTGCTTCTATTCAAAAGAGTGTCAATTTCTTCTTCTGATAATTTTTGTTTGAAATTAAACACATTATCTACAGCTGTTCCTAAAAGTCTTGCCAAAGGGCTTAGTAATGAAATATCAGGATATGTATTGTTTGTTTCCCATTTTGACACCGAAGAAGTAGTTATTCCAAGAGCATTTGCAACTTGTTCTTGTGTTAGACCTTTTATTTTTCTTAGTTTCTGAATAATATCACCGATAAATAATTTCATTTTGTAACATCTCCTTTACTTAATGAAAATATTATCAGATAAAAACTTTTTTTAACAATGCAGGTATCGCAGTATGAACTTGTGTTACATAAGGATAGTAACTGGAAGATTGTAGGATAAATCAACAAATGCCGTAGCTTTATTTTGCATTTATTGCAAGTTACACGCTACGGCTAGATTAAAATATAATATTTTGAAATCTTCATAAAATCTTTAATTTTGCTTTTTATACTTTAACTAAAAAATAAGGAAAGGGTATGAACAATTATGAAAGCAATTTTAAAAACAAATAACCTATGTAAAGATTTCAAAAAGCAAAAGGCAGTGAATAATGTATCTATAACTGTCCGTGAAAATTCAATATATGGGCTACTCGGTCCAAATGGTGCTGGAAAATCTACCACTTTGAAAATGATTACGGGTATGCTCCGTCCTACTAGCGGTAAAGTTCTTTTTAATGGACATGAATGGAACAGAAAAGATTTAGAACAGATAGGAGCTTTGATTGAAACTCCTCCACTTTATGAAAATCTTTCCGCAGTAGAAAATTTAGAAGTCCGTGCAAAATTACTAAATATTCCTAAAACCCGAATAGATAAAGTTTTAAAAATGGTAGATTTGCAAAATACAGGAAGGAAAAAAGCTGGACAATTTTCAATGGGAATGAAACAACGTTTGGGAATAGCTATCGCTTTGTTGAATAGTCCCAAATTGTTGATTTTAGATGAGCCGACAAATGGATTAGACCCTATCGGCATACAAGAATTACGTTCTCTTATTCGTTCTTTTCCCTCTAAAGGGATTACTGTTATTCTATCCAGTCATATTCTATCAGAGGTTCAGCTTATCGCTGATGATATTGGTATCATTTCAAATGGTATTTTAGGATATGAAGGACAGATGAATAAAGATGAAAATTTAGAAAATCTGTTTGTAGAAGTTGTAAGGAAATCACAGGAGGAACGATAAAATGAAAAATTATATATCTTCTGAATATTTAAAACATAAAAATACATTCGCAAAAAAATTAGTATGGTTAGCTCCTATACTAACTTTATGTCTGAATATACTTGCTCCTATGTGGTATCAACAAAATTCGTATAACTGGTGGTATGTATTCTTATATCCTGGTTGTTTAACGCTATTATCTATTTTGATAATTCAAAGAGATAACGGCAAATTAAAATTTAGAGCAATTTTGTCATTGCCTGTTGACTTAAAAAAAGTATGGTATGCAAAAATAATCACTTGTATAATATACATTGTACTTGCAAATACAATTTTGATGTTATGCAATGTTGCAGGTGGTTTTATCATTCAACACATTTTTGATATACCTATGACAATTAGCCCAATGCAGGCATTGTTCGGAACACTTTGCATTATTCTGGCAAGTATATGGAATATTCCATTATGCTTGTGGTTTACAAAAAAAGTGGGTGTGTTTGCCACTCTCATATTAAATGTCGGAATGAGCTTTATGTTGGGAACATTAGGGGCAAATACAAGTTTTTGGTTCATATGTCCTTATAGCTGGGTTACTCGCCTTATGGTTCCCACATTAGGAATATTACCGAATGGAGAATCAGTAACAGGAAGTGCTTTATCAACTCCTTTACCGTTGGTTATTATGACAATCTGCTTGTCATTGCTTTTACTATATACAATTTCAAAGTCAACGGCAAAATCTTTTATAAAGCAGGAGGTTCTTTAATGTTTAGTATTATCAGATGTTTTCAAGCAGAATGGCTTAAAAGCAGACATACACCATTACTTTTAGTCCATGTGCTTTTTCCGTTAATAGGAGCTGGTGTTTTTGCAGGATATTTTCATATATCCGGTTGGAGTGAGATGACAAATGTAACGACCTTTTTAGAGGTGTTAGCAATTATTTTTCCATTTGTTATTGGTATCGTTGTAGGTATGATAGTCGAACTAGAAAATGGAGCAGGTCATTTTCAGTTAATCTTAGGTACGATCCGTTCACGTATAGCGGTATATATCGGAAAATTAGTATATCTTATCGTTTTAGCAACCTTTGCAACAATACTTTGTATTTTCTTGTTTGCCGTACTCTATCCAGTTATGCCATTTTCGTTTTATATAAAACCTCTTATTATGTTGATATTGTCTGTAATACCACTTTATCTTATTTCCATACCTGTTGGTTTCAGTTTAGGCAAAAGTGTATCTATGGGCATAGGTATTGTAGGAAGTTTATTATCTGCATTGCTAGTTACAGGACTTGGAGATTTTATCTGGAAATTCCTGCCGTGGGGCTGGGGTGTACGATTTATGGATTATTGTGTTTTAAGATATGTTAATGAGGGGCAGTTTCATTCTAACTTACCCGAATTTCAACTAGGTTTTATACTCATGCTGGTTTTTACAGTAGTGTTGTTTATCATAAGCTTAGTGTGGTTTCAGAGATGGGAAGGAGTAAAAGAAAATGAGTAAAAAAATGATGATATTGCTGTTTGCTGTTATTATATGTTTATCTCTTGCAGGCTGTTCTTTACAGGACAAAATCGGGGACTATTCCAGAGAGCAATGCTATCTGAATAAGGAAAATGTGACGCAATTTTCCTATAAGGGAAATGACTACACGATTTTAGCGGATACTGTCTCTAATAGTGGACTCGGGGAATGGATTGGGTATATCCGACAACTTGCGGCTGTAGACGAATCAGGAAAAATATTACTTCAAGAAAATCTCAAAACTGCTACCTTTCAGACGTTGGCAGATTTAGCAGATTTAGTGGATAAAGCCCCTAATGACGCCTATATTATTCCATTCTTAAATGTGTATGCAGCTCCTAACGCTGACGACTATCTGATTGTAGATATAAATGGAGGGTATCACAAAGCTGTTATAGATGAAAATATCAAAGGCACAGATACAGTTTTTGACTTTAAGGATATAGAGCAATCTATGAGTGGAAAGTTTGAAATCAATCCTCAAAATGCAACGCAGCTTCTTTGTGATGGGACGGTTTATCAAGTAACTTCTGATACTGTATCAAATAATGAATTGGGAAGTTACATTGGTATTCTTGCGGAGAATGTCATATTTAATGCAGAAACAAAAATTCCTTTGTCAAAGGAGGAACTAAGAAAAATTGACTGGTATGGGGAAAACGCCGGACAACATCGGGAACAATGGATTTACAAAGATATTTATGAAATTCATGGTACAGAAAAGACCGAAGCCGTTGCAGTACAGATAAATGACCGCTACTATATTGCAAAGCGTCAATGACCGATTTTTGTTTTTCTGCCTTTATGGATTATGATATACTAAAAAAGCTAGGAGGCGATACTATGGCAACAATCCTTATGATTGATGATGAACGACCTATTTTAGAACTTGTGAAAAATGGACTGCAAAAGGACGGACATTTAGTTACAGTCTATACGTCCGCCGCACAGGTTCCTCTTGATAAACTGAACAGATATGACTTGATTATACTGGACATTATGATGCCGGATATAGACGGGTTTTCTTATTGTGATAAAATCCGTTCATTAGTGGACTGTCCTATCCTCTTTCTGACTGCTAAGACAATGGAAAATGATATTACATTCGGTCTTGGATTAGGAGCAGATGACTATTTGACAAAACCATTCCGTATTACAGAATTACGGGCAAGAATAAATGCCCACTTACGCCGCGAACACCGAGAACGACATATAGCTCTTACATTTGACCGGATAAAAATTGATTTATCTGCAAAAGAATTACGGGTAGATAATATACCAGTGCCTTTAACGAAAAGTGAATATCTGATTTGTGAGTATCTTGCTAGTAACAAAGGACAGGTTTTTTCAAAGGAACAAATATACGAAGCTACATTTTCCCTTTATGGAGAAAGCGATAGTTCTACAATCTCGACACATATAAAAAATATAAGGTCAAAGTTTGAGAAAACGGGTGTTCAGCCAATCGTAACAGTTTGGGGGATAGGTTATAGATGGGAATAAAAATGAAAACATCACTTACAAGAACTTTTTATAAATTTCTTGTTTGTCTACTTGGCGGACTATGCTTGTCCGTTGTCGTCCCTTTTGCCTGTATGATGTTTGCTTCCAGTATAGGGCTTGTAACACTTGCAGATAATAACGAACGGCAAACGAAAGCTTTAGTACCGATACTAACTGCAACACCAAATGTATCAGATATACATTTTCCTACTGGAACTAAATTTCTTCGATTAACTAAAAACTATGGATACATAGATACGAATATGAGTGAAGAAGAAAAAGAAAAGGCTTTAATGTTTGCTAAAACGGGGTTCATGGATACAAGTGGTAAAACACAGTTTATTTTCATTACTCGAGATGATGAATATATTGTTTTACAGTATGTTATAGGTTCTCAATATTTAAATGCACAATTTAATCAGTATTTACCGTCCCCAGAAATTATGATGATTTCTTTAATCACTATAAGCAGCTTAGGGGTATGTGTTTATCTGACTGTTCATTTTGCTAAAGAGCTGAGAAAAGAATTGACACCTATTTTAGAAGCTACCAAAGAAATTGAGAATAACAACTTAGATTTTACTATCGGACATTCTAAAATATTGGAAATTGAAAACGTGATTATATCCTTTGATAGTATGCGAAATAGTTTAAAAGGGTCATTAGAAAAACAGTGGCGAAGTGAAAAAGCACAAAGAGATCAGATTGCATCTTTAGCTCATGATTTGAAAACTCCATTAACTGTTATGCAGGGGAACATTGACCTATTAGATGAAACAGAACTTGACGAAGAACAAAAGCTATATTTATCGTATGCAATGAGTAGCTCTGAGCAGATGAAACAGTATATAAAAATTTTGATTGATATATCTAAAGCATCTGCTGGCTATCAATTACAAATGGAAGATGTAAATTTTCCAGAGTTTTGGAAACATGTCTTATCTCAAACTGAAATCATCTGCAAAGATAAAGGTATTGTTATTCAGCAGACACAGCATAATTTCCCACAGAATATAACTGGGGATAGAATGTTACTGGAACGAGCATTGATGAATTTGGTTTCAAATTCTTTAGAGTACTCGCCTGAAAACTCTACATTATATATAGATGTAGATAGCAAGGACAATTACTTGAATATCTGTATTACAGACTGTGGCTGTGGCTTTTCGCAAGAGGCATTGGATCACGCAAAAGAACGTTTCTATATGGCAGACCAAAGTAGGAGCTCTAAACTGCATTATGGAATGGGTTTATATATTGTTGATATCATTATAAAACAGCATAAAGGAAAACTTCTGCTAGATAATTCCACAGAAACCAAAGGTGCCAAAGTTACTGTAAAGTTACCATTATAAGAGAACGGTTTATTTGTCGTTCTTTTTTCATATCTTTAAGAAATCTTCAAAAACGACGGTATCGACACAGTCGGCGGTAAAATGACAGTCTGCCAGCTCTACGAGAAAAAGAACAGTCAAAGAAAGAACATCAAGAGGGCTACTGAAAAAGGACGACAGTATCTTATGAACG
>ENA-ORUA01000337-ORUA01000337.1-human-gut-metagenome-genome-assembly--contig:-NODE-337-length-51691-cov-4.200596_pt1 | contig 51691 bp, 42 predicted proteins | sample MGYA00242076_ERZ509201 | MGnify/ENA primary metagenome ERZ509201 (study PRJEB26280, sample SAMEA2338863) | human gut metagenome | biome: human gut; feature: human-associated habitat; material: faeces...
ACAAACTTACTGCTAATTTTCGTAGATTATATATAATCCGGTATCGTCCGCTTGAACTCAAATCTGAGCGAGGCAAACCCGAATTTGCAACCTTACTGGATGGAGAGATATGAGTATCCCATCAGACTCTCATCCACCTCATGCGCCACTTCTCTTCCCTCGCGGATTGCCCACACAACCAGTGACTGTCCACGATGCATATCACCTGCGGTAAAGACATTCTTTACATTTGTAGCGTAACGTCCCTCTTCTGTAGCAACATTCGTTCTCTGATTGAGCTCCACTCCGAAAGCCTTCGCAATGTAATCCTCGGTTCCGAGGAATCCGGCTGCGATCAGAACAAGTTCTGCCGGAATCTTCTTCTCGGATCCGGCAACCTCTACCATATTTCTGCGTCCGGTTGCTTCATCCACCTTGCTCTCAAGGCTTACAATCGTAAGTCCATTCAGCTTTCCGTTCTTATCCTTGTGGAATTCCTTCACGGTTGTCTGATAGATTCTAGGATCCGTTCCGAAGCAGGCAATCGCTTCTTCCTGACCGTAATCAGTCTTTAAAACCTTCGGCCACTCCGGCCAAGGATTGTTTGCTGCACGCTCAGTTGGTGGACAAGGCATCATCTCAAGCTGGGTAACGGATTTCGCCCCCTGACGGATTGCGGTTCCGACACAGTCGTTTCCGGTGTCACCGCCACCGATGATTACAACATTTTTGCCTTTTGCGGAAATATATTTGTTATCCTTGAAGTTCGAATCCAGAAGACTCTTTGTCGTACGTGAAAGATAATCAACAGCAAAGTAGATGCCCTCTGCGTCTCTTCCTGCGGCCTTTATATCTCTCGGATGCTTCGCACCACAGCAGAGGATTACACGGTCATACTGCTTCATCAGATCTGCTGCCTTCACATCAACACCAACGTTACAGCTTGTAATGAATTTGACACCTTCTTCTTTCATTACATTAATCTTGCGGTCAATGATCTGCTTCTCAAGCTTCATATTCGGAATACCATACATCAGAAGTCCGCCGACACGATCATCACGCTCATATACAGTAACCTCGTGTCCTCTCTGATTCAGCTGATCAGCTGCTGCCAGTCCGGAAGGACCGGATCCGATGATTGCAACCTTCTTGCCGGTATGCACCTTCGGAATATGCGGACCTGCGTATCCCATTTTGTATGCCGTCTCGATAACACCATGCTCATTATCACGAACGGTTACCGGATTTCCCCAATGTCCGCATGTGCAGGCTTTCTCACATAAAGCCGGACAAACGCGTGACGTAAACTCCGGGAAGTTATTTGTCTTATGCAGTCTGTTGTATGCCTGCTGCCAGTTTCCGGTATATAATAAGTCATTCCACTCTGGAACAAGATTGTGCAACGGACAGCCGGAAGTCATTCCGGCGATCGTCATACCTGACTGACAGAACGGAACACCGCAATCCATACAGCGTGCCGCCTGCTCGCGTTGCTTTTCCTTGGAAAGGAAGACGTGGAACTCATTGAAATTCTTGATGCGTTCCTTAGGTTCCACCGAACGCGCTTCGGTTCTCTCATATTCTAAAAATCCTGTTGGCTTTCCCATCGTATTCTTCCCTCCTTATGCTCTCGTGCTGGCGTAAAAAGCCTCAATCTGTGCCTGCTCCGCATTCAGACCTTTCTCTTCCATCTGAACGATTGCCATCTGCATACGGTTATAATCATATGGAATGACCTTCTTGAACTTCGGCAGATACTCACTGAAGTTATCAAGAATCTCTTTACCCTTCTCGGAATTGGTCAGTGTTACATGTTCACTGATCATATCCTTGAGTTCCAAGACATCGTATTTATTCGTTACTTCCTCTGTAAATACCATCGACTTGTTCGTGCGCATATACAGATCGTTGTCCTCATCAAGTACATAAGCGATTCCACCGCTCATGCCGGCTGCAAAGTTCTTTCCGGTTCTACCGAGGATTACGACACGACCACCGGTCATGTACTCACATCCGTGATCACCGACACCCTCAACAACGGCTGTCGCACCGGAGTTACGAACACAGAAACGTTCACCTGCGACACCATTGATGAATGCCTTACCACTTGTCGCGCCATACAAAGCAACGTTACCGATGATGATGTTCTCATCCTTCTTGTACGTTACACCAGCTGGAGGATATACGATCAGCTTACCACCGGATAAACCTTTTCCAAAGTAATCATTGGAATCTCCGACAAGTTCCAGTGTCAGTCCCTTCGGGATAAAAGCACCAAAGCTCTGTCCTCCGGCACCGTTACACTTAACGATATAAGTATCATCATCGAGTGTATCATCGTATGCTTTTGTAATTTCAGATCCGAAGATCGTACCAAGCGAACGGTTCACATTGGTTACTTCAGTATCGATCATTCTCTTCTGTTTCTTCTCCAAAGCCGGCATCAACTGCTTCATCAGAACATTCATATCCTTCGTCCTGTCAAGTTCGAAGTCATATACCTGCTTCGGATCAAAGATCACCTTCTGCTTTGTTCCAGCAAATGGGTTGTTTAAAATATTATCAAGATTTAATTTTGATTCTCTTTCCGATAAATCCTCACGGACTTTCAGGAAGTCACTACGTCCAACAAGTTCATCCACAGTACGGCAGCCAAGCTTTGCCATATACTCACGAAGTTCCTCTGCGATAAAACGCATGAAGTTCTCAACATACTCAGGCTTTCCTGCAAAACGCTTACGAAGCTCAGGGTTCTGTGTTGCAATACCTGCCGGACAGGTATCCAGATTACATACACGCATCATCACGCATCCCATCGTTACAAGCGGAGCGGTTGCAAATCCAAATTCCTCGGCACCGAGACAAGCAGCGATTGCTACATCCTTACCACTCATCAGCTTACCGTCTGTCTCAATACGAACCTTGTTACGAAGTCCGTTCATGATCAGTGTCTGATGGGTTTCTGCAAGACCAAGCTCCCAAGGAAGTCCTGCGTTATGGATGGAACTGCTCGGTGCTGCACCGGTTCCTCCATCGTATCCGGAGATCAGTACAACCTGTGCACCGGCCTTGGCAACACCGGCTGCGACAGTTCCGACACCGGCCTCTGATACAAGCTTAACCGAGATTCTTGCGTCACGGTTTGCATTTTTTAAATCGAAAATTAATTGTTCCAGATCCTCGATTGAATAGATATCATGGTGTGGTGGCGGAGAGATCAACGATACACCCGGGGTAGAAAGTCTGGTCTTTGCGATCCATGGATAAACCTTCTTACCTGGCAGATGACCTCCTTCACCAGGCTTCGCACCCTGTGCCATCTTAATCTGGATCTCCTGCGCACTGGTTAAGTAGCGGCTGGTAACACCAAATCGGCCGGATGCAACCTGCTTGATTGCAGAACAACGATTCTTGCCGTCCGCACCGATTGTCAGACGATCCTTATCCTCACCACCTTCACCGGTGTTGGACTTACCATGCAGATGGTTCATCGCGATTGCAAGTGTCTCATGCGCTTCCTTTGAAATGGAACCATATGACATCGCACCAGTCTTGAAACGCGTTACGATGGAATCCACACTCTCAACTTCCTCGAGCTTCACGCCTTTCTTCGGATAATTGAAATCCATCAGTCCACGAAGATTCGTGTGCTTCTGCTCCTCATCCACAAGATTGGTATACTGCTTGAACATCTCGTAATCACCACGCTGTGTGGACTGCTGCAGGAGATGAATCGTTGCCGGATTGTACAAATGCGCATCGGCACCGCTTCTCATCTTGTGACGTCCCTTACTGTCAAGCGTGACATCCGTCTCAAGTCCAAGCGGATCATATGCTGCAGAATGTAAGGTGTTGACATCATTTTCAATATCTTTAATTGTAATTCCGCCGATACGGCTGACCGTATTGGTGAAGTATTTATCAATAACCTCTTTGTTGATACCGATTGCCTCGAAGATCTTAGATCCCTGGTAAGACTGGATCGTAGAAATACCCATCTTAGCAGCGATCTTAACGATACCGCTGATGATTGCATGGTTGTAATCATCGATTGCTGCGTAATAATCCTTGTCGAGCATGTGCTCATCCACGAGCTGCTTAACCGTATCCTGTGCAAGATAAGGGTTGATTGCACTCGCACCAAAACCAAGCAATGTTGCAAAGTGATGTACTTCACGAGGCTCGCCGGACTCAAGGATCATAGAAAGCGAAGTACGCTTTTTCGTCTTAACCAGATACTGCTGCAATGCAGATACCGCAAGCAGCGAAGGGATTGCAACATGGTTGTCGTCCACATCCCGATCGGAAAGGATTAAAATATTTGCGCCATCTCTGTATGCACGGTCTGCCTCAATATAAAGACGCTCTACCGCTTTTTCCAGGCTGGTGTTCTTATAATATACGATGGAAATCGTCTCAACCTTGAATCCTTCCACCTTCATACTGCGGATCTTCATGAGATCCGTGTTGGTCAGGATCGGATTGTTGATACGAAGTACCTTACAGTTTTCCGGCTTCTCCTCGAGCAGGTTTCCGGCAGCTCCGATATATACGGTCGTGGAAGTAACCACTTCCTCACGAATCGAATCGATTGGCGGGTTCGTTACCTGCGCGAACAACTGCTTAAAGTAGTTAAAAAGCGGTTCACGGTTTCCGGATAACGCAGCGAGCGGCGTATCGGTACCCATCGCAGAAGTTCCTTCGATTCCGTTCTTCGCCATCGGCAGGATGGAATCTTTGAGCGATTCGTATGTGTAACCGAATGCTCTCTGCATTCTCTGACGCTCCTCCTTGGTGTACTCTGGAACACGCTCATTCGGGATCTTAAGATCCTTTAACATAACGATGTTGCGATCCAGCCACTCACCGTAAGGACGCTTGCCTGCGTATTTCTCCTTTAACTCATCATCGTCGATCACGCGTCCCTGAATGGTGTCAACAAGAAGCATCTTACCAGGTCTTAAACGATCCTTTGTCACAATCTTGGTCGGATCAATGTCAAGTACACCAACCTCGGAAGAAAGGATCAGATAATCATCGTCTGTAATATAGTAACGGGATGGACGAAGTCCGTTACGATCAAGCACTGCACCCATCATATCTCCATCGGAGAAAAGGATGGAAGCCGGTCCGTCCCAAGGCTCCATCATCGTTGCATAATACTGATAGAAGTCCTTCTTCTTCTGGCTCATGATGGAATTGTTTGCCCAAGGCTCCGGAATCATGACCATGACTGCCAGCGGCAGCTCCATTCCTGACATAACAAGGAACTCTAATGTATTATCAAGCATTGCAGAGTCCGAACCTTCGGTATTGACAACCGGAAGAACCTTCTGGAACTCTCCGCGAAGTTTTCCGCAAGCCATCGTCTCCTCGCGGGCAAGCATCTTATCTGCATTACCGCGGATGGTATTGATCTCACCGTTATGTACAATGAAACGGTTCGGATGCGCTCTCTCCCAGCTTGGATTTGTGTTCGTTGAGAATCTTGAATGTACGGTTGCAATCGCAGATTCATAATCCTCATCCTGCAGATCCGAGAAGAACTGGCGCAGCTGCTCAACTAAAAACATTCCTTTGTAAACAATCGTTCTGCTTGATAAAGAAGCAACATAACTATCATCGTTCGACTGCTCGAATACCCGGCGTGCCACGTACAGCTTGCGATCGAAATCAAGACCTTTCTCCACATCTTCCGGTCTCTTTACGAAAGCCTGCATGATACAAGGCATACAGTCTCTTGCCTTATCGGAAAGCTTGTCCGGATGAATCGGCACTTCTCTCCATCCAAGGAACTCCATACCTTCCTTCTCGACAATGACTTCGAACATCTTCTTTGCCTGATTCTTCTTCAATTCATCCTGCGGGAAGAAAAACATTCCGACACCGTAATCTCTCTCCTCTCCCAGCTCGATCCCAAGAGGACGTAATGCTTTCTTGAAAAACTTGTGAGAAATCTGAAGAAGGATACCAACACCGTCTCCGGTCTTTCCATCTGCATCTTTTCCGGCTCTGTGCTTTAAGTTCTCAACAATCTTTAAAGCATTCTCGACCGTCTGGTGTGTCTTAATTCCTTTAATATTGACAACAGCACCGATTCCGCAGTTATCATGTTCAAATCTCGGATCATATAATCCCTTAGCTACTGCTGTACTCTCATTCCACTGTTCTTTCATAGGATCTGTTCCTTTCTTCACTTGCAACTTGTTTTCTTGTTTATGATTTTACTACTGTGAAGCGTTATCTGTAAATAGTTAATTCTTGACTATTGTCTGACATTTTGACTATTTGATATTCATTTACAAATTGTATTAGCAATTTATTTTATTAAATCTTCAAAAAGCGTTCATTCAAACAATTAAAGACTATCAACCCGAAAAACTTTTTTCGAATCGATAGCCTTTTTATTCGTTTTTTATTAAATTGTGTCAAAATTGTTTATCATTTATCCATAGAAAGTAATTCCAATTTCATACGGAGGGGATTGGATTGAAACATATCTTTCCCTATCACATTAAAATTCAAAGTCCTCATAGTCCGCCGGAAGAAAGCGATGATAGATCATATGCTCTCCTTCCTGCTTAAAGCAGTAATAATACGGATCCTCTGCGTCATCTTCAAACCAAATACGCTCATCAAACTCACCGTTGTCCATCGGTTCACGTCTCACATGTCCGGAATGTTTTGTAAACAGCTGATACACTTCCTCAATGGTACACCCATGTTTTGCCACAAGCTGCACCAATTCCCGGATAAATTCATTCTCCGTTGTGTTCTCATGCACATACGCCACACCTTCCGGCGGAATATGAAAGCAGAACCGGTCACCTCTGTGCGACACCTCCACCATACCAAGCTTATCAGAAAGCGCTTCGTTCATTCCTGTTGCAATCGGTGTGTGATCCTGTTCTCCTGTTCCGTCTAAAATGAGTTGCATTTCATCCGCTCCGACATTCGTACCAAAGAAATGATTCAATGAACTAAGCGGATAGTATAAGCGGATATCCTCTCTGTAATATCCAAGCTTTGCCTGTTCCTCCTTTATGACATCGATCAGACTTCTTTGCAAATTGTCATAATTATATTGTAGCATTTGATAACCATCCTTAATTTTGATTTTATAAGTTCCGTTCTATTTTAGGTCATCTGATACCAATCGTCAAATTCATTCTTTGCCCCCTATTTACAACAAAGTCTCCTGTGCGATTGTCTCTGCCATACTCTTTCAGATACTGATTGGCAAGCTCCGCCGCACCTCCATGCAGCTTTCCATAAGTCAGCACAATATAAAAATAATCTGTGGAATACTGAGCCTCACATCATCCAGCTTCTTCGCCACATACAGACTGTTACAGACTGTTACCTGTACCGGTAAAATACAATACCATGAAAGCATACTCTCCTTTTCCATCTATTTTGTCCTGCCTTATTTCGGAACCGATGCCACGCTCCGGTTCTCGGATATTCCGGAGGATCGTATTGTCGTACCAATCAAAGACAACGAAGCTACCATTACATACTATGCGGTATATCTGCGCAACAGGATTGAATACTTCAAAGAGGTGTTTCAGAATAATTAGCTTTATGCCTCTACTGTAACTTTATATCCGGCAGCCTCCATCGCATCCAAAAATGCTGCTTCCGACATTCCAACTCTTCTGGCAGCTTCCTCAATATCAAGGCATCCGTCATCCACAAGAGAATAAAGTACATCTCTTTTCCCTTTTTCAATTCCACGCGATAGACCTTCCGCTACCCCATCCTCATATTGTTCTTCCCATGCCTTACACATATTAACCACCTCTCCTTTCTCATTTAACGAAATCTTTGTCCCAGCAATATCATTAATTGTCCTGACCGTATTATTATCTAATCTCCGAAACATCTCGTCCTCTGATAAAATCTGTTTCATTCTACTTTTGTCTCCAGCCGCACTAAGCACCTCGAAAATCTGTTTCAACTCTGTCTGGAATTTTCCGAAATCATCAAACTCACTCGGCACAAACACATGCGCATCAAAATCCTGCAAATATGGCTTCAAACGTTCGTCCACAGAGCCATACATATCAGCAAGACATCTTGGTGCATCCCAATTTTTATTTCCAAGATATACCGTAATTGTAATCACCGGTGTGATCCTATCCTCAGAAGTAAATCCCGCCAGAAATTCATCCGGTGATTTTGTATCTTTGTTTCTCTTATGCTTTCCTGCGGCTTCTTTAACCTGATAACCATAATTAAGTGCATCGTAGATCATATTTCGTACCGGCATCGCATAATGTATATTCGCCTGCGCTTCAACACCAAACAATACAAAGCAAACATTATTATCTGTTTTCACCACCGCATTCTTCAGAATGTCTCTCCATTTCTGCAGATAAATCTGTTTCGGATCTGCTCCCAAAACGGATAATACTTCTGTAGAATCTTTTTCTGTTAACTGATCCGCTTTTACAACCTGTTCTCCCCCAAATAAGACAGCGTTGCATAAATCTGCAAAACGGACATTGTCAGACAGACATTCTTTTGCTGCCGAATCAGTTTTTCCCATTCCTTCTCCTCGCTTTCCCTGTCAATCACAAAACTAAAATGTCTATAATTAACTGACAAAAAGCGAGTGTCCTCTTAATAGTCTAATTATAGCATACGCGATGCATTTCGCAATATTCATACATCACGATTCAACTTCAATTTTCATCTGACAGCTTGATTAAAATATTAAATTGTAAAACTCATGGTATTTTGCACACGAACTATCGCGCTTAAATTGATTTGACAAATCGATTATTCCTCTCCGATTTGTTTGACTTGAGTTTTGTGGATATAGAATATCGAAAATCACACCACTTGTCAAGTACAAGCAAAAAGTCTCTTGCGCACAAGAGACTTTTCATACCACCTAGTTTTCACTTTTAATCAATGGAATCAATAAAAGTAACAAAAGAATTCCTACGACTCCGACCACGATTCCAGCTGCCATATGATCAAACACCATGCATAAACTCATTCCTGTGCCCAATGTAATACATCCAACAATGCTTAACACAACCGTCTCCACTACTTTCACTGTAGGATGGATCGGCGCTTTTTTCTCCATTCGACGCCACACAAAAACGGTAAGAAGAAGTTCTACAATTCCAACTACTCCGACTATAATTCCAGGCTGGAATAAATTCCACTCCGTTATTAATACCATGCACATGCCGATTCCAAGACATAAAACACCGATTACTCCCATAATCATTGCTACTAAACTACTTTTTTTCATTTTCATTTACCTCGTTTCCTTTAATTTTGTACTTATTATAATTTCATAGTTTTTAACCATTGTTTGAAATTCGTTTCAGAATTGTTAATTTGTGAAATGTTTTCCGATTGAACATCAACACCATACCAATTGTTTATAAATTATGAAAGAATCACAGCAACAAAAAACTCAGAAGCAAACATGCTTCTGAGCCGGTCATAAACATTCTATAACAAGAAATGCCCCTTCTCACAGAGTTCGTAGATTTCATCATATTTTTCTTCAATGTACCGATCAATGCGATCCGTTTTCTTCTCTTTTACCTTTTTATAGGCAAAATAAGGTAAAATCCAGCCTGCGAATCCCGGAATTGCAAGCAGCACACATAACCAGATGATCGGCGGTGCTGCCGTAACCGCAAACACAGAACCAGCCATACACGCCGTGCCGAAGATTCCGATCGTAATCGCAATCATCGTGGCAGAAGTTGTCTTGGAATCCTCCAGTTTCTCAATTTCTTTCATGTCCGCTTCGAAGTTTCGCTGCAGCCTGGTAAGTTCTGCACGATTGACAATCTTACGGTTTCTTTTCAGCTTAAGGATCAGCAGATTCCCACGATTCTGCGGTACAAAATGGTCATCCGGCTTCCAACCGAAATGCTCATAACAATCCAGATAAAAAGAAGCCTGCGCCGATACAACGCTAAGTTCCTTATATTCATACATGGTAAATTCCTGCTCACTCATTTTCATTCTCCCGTTTCACCAGCCTATTTTATTCGTCTGCGAAAGGAAGCGTATCTGTCACTTTCCTCTTCGCTAACATCACTCGAAATTCGGTTCCCTCTTCAGGCTTACTCGTAACATCAATCCTCGCATCCGACAATTCCAGAACCCTCTGCACCAAAGCTAAACCCAATCCGTTTCCAAGCATTGCGTGGCTTTCATCTCCCTGATAAAACTTATCAAAGATATGTTTCATCACGTCTTCTGTCATTCCGCATCCGCTGTCTCTTACGGAAACAAGCACCTGCTCCTCATCACTCCTCTGCGACAAGAGAATCGTTCCGCCCTCCGGCGTAAACTTGATTGCATTGGACAACAGATTGTTCCAGACCAGCTCCATCAGCCCCGGATCCGCATCCACATACGCCCGATCCTCCATCTCCACTTCAAAGTCAATATTCTTCTTTTCCCAGCTGTCCTCAAACATTACCGCACATTCACTCAGCTGCGCACACACATCGTAGCGCTCCACCACCGGACGGATCGTCTGCTTCTCCAGCTTGTTCAGCTTTAACATATTCTGAATCAGATCTGACATCCGCTTACTGGAATCCAAAATATTATCTACATATCCGCTCTGCCTCTCATCCAGATTTCCTTCCATCTGCAGAAGCTGTGCATGATGATAGATTGCAGAAAGCGGTGTCTTAAACTCATGTGACACATTGGAAAAGAAATCCGTTTTCAGTGTCTCAACATTTCCCAGTTCCTCCACCATCTTGTTGAAATCCAGAATCATCTCATCCATGTAATCCAGATGATCCGCGGTATGAACGGTTGGCATATACACCGAAAAATCTCCGGATGCCACCTTATCTGCTGCCTCCGCAAGATTATGAAGCGGTTCCTCATAAGTCTTTTTAATCTCTCTTCTGGTAAAAAGCGTAATTCCCGCTGCCACCAATGCCCAATACACCATCGGCAGAATTGTCTGCGTAATTTCCGACCAATGTAAAGCGTTCATTCCAACAATGATACCGACATGTAATCCGGACATCAGAAGCAATATCAGAAAATACACAAGGAAAATATAGGGTGGAAACAATTCGTTTTTCATCTTCATTTTCTGTTTCATAAAAGCACCGCCTTATATCCGAGTCCTCTCACCGTCTTAATCTCAAATCCGTCGCATTCCGAGAACTTGTCTCTTAATTTTGTGATATAGACATCTACCGCCCGCAGACTGGTATCCGAATCCACACCCCAGAATTCATCCATCAGCTGCGCGCGGGTAAACGTCTTCTTCGGATAGGATAAAAGCTTATAGAGAATATTAAATTCTCTGGTTGCGACCGCAATCTCCTCTCCATCGACCTCGGCTGTCATTCCATCCGCATCCAATACAAGATTTCCAACTGACAGTTTTCTCTCAGTCTCAATGTTTGCCCGGCGCAGCAATGCACGGACACGCATTTCAAGCTCCGCAAGTTCGATCGGTTTCACCATATAATCGTCGATTCCAAGCTGAAATCCCTTCTGCTTGGAAGGCAGATCATCCTTTGCCGACATAAACAGGATTGGAATCCTCTTGTTCACTTCCCGGACAGTACGCGCAAACGCAAATCCATCCACCTCCGGCATCATAATATCGGAAATGATCAGTTCATATAGCTGATTGTACATCTCATCATAAGCTTCCGCTGCACTTAAGACGCCTTTTGCCTCAAAACCACAGTCATTTAACCATGCACATACCGTCTGGTTAATCTTCTTATCATCATCAACAACTAAAATATGGATCATCCGGATCTCTTCCTTTCTTCCTGACATTTTCGCCTGCTATTGTCAAAGTTTTGTTTATAAATTGTTTCAGTTTTGTTAATTCGATCTACGAGTAACAAAAAGCTCCCATCTCAAAAGACAGGAGCTTTCCTAAAGTTATACTTTAATTTTCTGCTTTCTTCTGCTTTCTGTTTCGAATCACGCTTCTTGTTGTAAAGAATAATGTGATCAGAATTCCGAGTGCTGCTACAACATCGAGTGCGTATAAGCCCTTCTTCCATAATGGAACAACCGATACGACTTTACTGTCTGCTGCAAGTCCGTTCATCGCATTACTTCCGGCAATTGCATATACCACATTCTTTGCGGCTCTCTGCATATCGTTGACAACCTCATTGGTCATCTCTGCGTCAGACAACTTCCAAAGTGTTGCATCCGTATTCAGCCACAGGTCCGTTCCTGCTGCAAGACCTTCACGCATATCCTCATATGCAAAGACTGCGTAGGAAGCCTGATCGGTTACAGCCATACCCTTAAATCCCCACTCATCACGAAGTGTTGCTGTCATCAGTCCATAGTGACCTCCTGTCCAGCGGGATCCGATACGGTTCATACTTACCATGACACCGTGTGCATCACCTTCGCGGACTGCAGTCTCAAAAGCTGCCAGATATACCTGACGGACCGACTGCTCGTTGGCAAAGATTGCACATCCCATACGGTTGGTTTCCTGATCGTTTAATGCAAAATGCTTTACGGTTACAACCGCACCCTTGGACTGTGCGCCTGCGGATGTTGTTGCTGCCATCTTTCCGGAAAGGAATGGATCCTCGGAATAATATTCGAAGTTACGTCCGCTGTACGGAGAACGATGAATGTTACAAGCCGGTGCGTACCATACCTGTACACCGAGTGCAAGAGAATCCTCACCGATACATTTACCAAACTCTTCGGAGAGATCATCGTTCCATGTAGAAGCAAGTACCACCTCAGGCGGATAAGAAGTTCCGCTCTCTCCTCCGACAAGTGTTCCGGAAATTCCGGCAGGTCCGTCCTTATCAACGGTCTCTGGAAGCTGAATAGACTTCACACTCTTGGTTGCGTATCCACCAATACGAACCAGTTCGTCAACTTCATCCTGTGACATCTGCTGTACCAGTTTCATCCACAGTTCATCATCATAATCAAGTCCGATCAGTGAAGCTGCGCTTAACTTTCCTTCGGTCTCATCAACAGTTCCTGTTACCGGTTCTGCAGAATTGCTGCTCTCATCGGTATGAAGCTCAAGATCAGAAAGTAATGCATCCGGAGCCTCCCATGTGCCGCCATTGTAAGTTTCTGGCCAGGTTCCTGTCCAGTCACTTCTGCTTAAATACTGATAGCTGTCATCATATTTCTTGATATCAACATCCTCGAACTGGTTGGTAATCTCATTTCCGGTTGCCTGAGAAGATGCATAAGTCTTGGCATCGATCTCATTTACCGTAACCTTGGAAGTCTGATCGGCATTTCCTGCCTGATCCATTCCCTGCTCCTTACTGTATCCCTTCGCTGCAAGGATATTGTTGACTGCCTCATGTGCATTGTTTGCTGCAGTAAAATAGTAATCTCCCGCATCAACGATATAAGTTCCGTATCCGTTCGCATCGTATACTTTCATCTGTTCCTTTGGAACGGTTACGGTAACAGTAGCGCTTGTGCCTGCATCTAACATATCTGTCTTGGCATATCCGACAAGCTGAACGGATGCTTTCTCGATGCCCTGCTCCTTGTCGTACTCGGTGTAAGGAGACTGCATATAAATCTGAACGATATCCTTACCGGCTACGCTTCCGGTATTCTTGACATCTACCGATACCTCGTAGTTATCGCCTTTGTCAGCTACCTTATAATTACTCCACTCAAAATCCGTATAAGACAGGCCATATCCGAATGGATACTGGACAGACGCTGTATAATCATAATTTGCAGCATCCTCATTTCCGAGAACAACATCCTCGTATCTTGTCTCATAATAGTTGTATCCAACGTAGATGCCCTCACCATATACCATGTAAGAATATCCGAAATCAACAGAGCTGTTCGTAAACATAAAGCTTCCGAAGTTTGCCATACTTGGTGCACTAAAAGAATCATATGCATAGGTATCGACTAATGCGCCGGATGGATTGACCTCACCGGTCAAAGCCTGTCCTACTGCATAAGCACCAGTCTCACCGATTGCTCCGATCCAAAGCGCTGCATCCACATCATACTCATCAAGGAATCCAAGTTCCATTGCATTCTGTGTATTCAGCAACACGATAACATGATCAAAATTGTCGCATGCCATCTGGAGCATATCGCGCTCATTCTTGTCGATCTGTAAATAGGTAGAACCATTCTCCAGCTTCTCGGTCGACAGATCCGAACTCTCTCCACCGGAACGTCCTAATACAACAACAGCTGCATCGTTATACTCTGCAAAGCTATCCTTCACTTCTTTCGTATACTTGTCTGCCGGTACTTCATTTACTGAGAACGATCCCTCGCCGTATACATCCGGTGTGGTCTTACGATAAGAAGATCCCTCACCCTTATCATAGAAATCCCAGAGTGTAGGGTTTAATGTAAAACCTGCTTCCTCGAGTCCGGTCTTGAGATTGACTGCCTTAGAAGCATCCACAGATCCGGCTCCACTTCCGCCATAGATCGGATCAACCGCATCCTGACCAAACACGCTGATCTTGCTTCCGCTTGCGAGAGGCAATGCATTGTTCTCATTCTTGAGAAGCACGATACCCTCTGCCTCGATATCCTGTCCAACCTGTCTCAAATGCTCGGTACGAGCCTCTTCCGAGTCATAGTCGCTTGTGTAATAATCCACAGCCTCGCCGTCAGCTGAGACGATCTTCTGATTTGACTGGTTAAAATGTACGGAAATCAGATTCTGATACTTTAACGCATAGTAATTTCCGATTACCAGACCAACTGCGATTGCAACGCACAATACATAGGCAACAATCGCTTTGATGTCCACTTTCTTACTTTTGTTACTCATAGATAATCCTCCACTTTTACTTTGATTCTTCCGGTTCTTCTTTGAATATCACTTTGAAGATCGGGAAAAATACCCAGAACGATATCGCACAATTGATGATCATTGTCACTACATCTGCCACTGTAATTCCTGCACTTCCCATCACATTTTGGAAAAAGCGATAAATCGGGTCTTTGTACAATCCCTGAAGCGCTGCCGCTCCGATTGAGATGATCAGATACGCGATCACATACCAGAATGCTGCTTTTGCCAGCGAGCTATTCGACTTAAAAGTCACTTTTCTCTGAAGGAAAAAGTTGATTACCTGTGCGATCAGCATTGTGATCTCAACCGCAAGGAAATACGCAAGTCCGCCGCCTCCGCCGCTGCCGATCGATCCTGCCGCGTAATCGAATACATAATACGGGCTTCCACCGACCGATCCGCAATGCAACACCTGAAATCCCATGTCCACAAGATTTGTCATGCCAAAAATCGACTTAAGCACCGGCATCATGATCATCTGTAGAACCGTTACACCATTGCTCACAACGAAAAACACAAGGAACTGCGCAATCGTCTCATGCTTTGTGGCAAACCGTTTCCAACCTGCGACAATCGGATTCATTGTCTGATTGTCCATACTCTTTTTCATCCTCCCTCCTGATTGATTTGGTCCGTGCCGGACCTTGTAACCATATACTAGCACACGCAGACTTTTAAATTCTCATTTCGCATAATCTGCACTTTTTCTGCACAAACTGCATCGCGCTTATACATTCTGCACAATTCTATTTCTTTTTAATTATGCACTATTCACAACGTAAAAAGGTGCCTGCACCACATTCTCATGTATGCCTGCACCTCTTCCATTTCATCATAACAGGGTAATGGTGAATTCCGATTCCAGGGCTTCGCTTTAATTTTGTTGCGAAGTCTGCTTCATCGGAATCAGAACCTTGAGATCAAACCAGTTCTTGTTCGTATCAATACTGACCGCACCATCATATTTGTTGACTGTATAACGAATACTCTTCAGTCCGTATCCGTGATATTCCTTGTCCTTCTTCGTCGTGACAAGCTTGCCCTCCTTATACTGGAGCGCCTCCTCATAGTAATTCTCGAAGCGTAGGATCAGGAAGTTCTTCTGCTTTGATACCGTAACATGGATCAGTCGTTTCTCCTTGTCCGGAATCTTAAGTTCACACTCAATCGCATTGTCCAATGCGTTACCAAAGATACTGCAGATATCCATCACATCCATGAAATCAAGGAGCGTTCCATCTGCCACACAGGTAAACGTGATTCCATGCTTTGCACAATACAGGCTCTTCGTCGTAAGGACCGTATCAAGCACCTGATTTCCGGTCTTGTTCTGCGCCTCGTACTGTCTGATTTCATCCTCCATCCGGTTTAGAAATTCCTCCCGCTTGGCAGGATCATTCTCACTTCTTAAGAACGCGATCTGATGCTTTAGATCATGGTACTTGTAATTGATCAGCTCAATGCTCTCCCTCGACTGCTTATACTGCACATACTGATTCTGCAGCACGTTCTGCACTGCCTCGAGTTCCTTACGCACACGCAGCTCGCAACACTGGATCAGATGCGCGTACAATATCGCGATTCCTCCAAGATCCACAAGCGTACGGATATTGCCGACCTCAAACGAATATCTTCCGGAAAAAGGCGTGTTGATCGTGAGATAACTCATATTGCTGACCGCAAATACCGCCACTGCGATCAGAAGTCCCGAGAAATATTCTCTCAAGCTGATATCCATCTTCGCATCCTTCGGCAGGTGCATATGGATCAGCCGGAGCAGAATTAACGCAACCGCTCCGTAGATCACCACAAGCATGATTGCCTGAATCCAGACTGACGGTACTTTCTTCCAGAAAAAGCACAGGATCTGCCACTCCACAGAAGCCATAAATTCCGCCACCACGAACGCGATCATTCCAAAGTATGCCGCATCCATCACATTGATATCACAACATATGTTGATAAATGCGATCATCAGTATGACCGCCGCGATCATACACGGAATCCAAAGGTATATGACCAGATCACCCGTTGCGATCAGAAACGCGCTTTGAATCACGATCGCCATCACCATAATTCCAATTGTCCTGCCCCTGCTGAATCGTTTCTTCAGCGGCAGGATAAAAAGCATACATGCCAGCCACTCTGCGATCGCAGTGTAAATTCTTGGTATATCCGGCATCAGATTATCGATCATTTTATCATCTCTCCCCAGTATTCTGTTAAGCATTCCATAAATTCCTTCTTGCGCGCGCGGCTTAATACCAGCTGCTCGCCACGGACTACCGCACATCCGTCCTGTACACTGTCCACATGCTGCAGGTTGATCAGATAGCCCTTATTTCCGCGGCAGAAACTCATTCCATCTAATTTTTCTTCCATCTCCTTCATCGTTCCGATGGTCTCATAATCACCGAGGATCGTGTGAAGGATCAGCGTATGTCCCTGGCTTTCGATGTAGAAAATATTCGCCAGATTGATACGCACCGTTCCACCCTTGATATTGACCATGATTGTTTTATCCGTGCGCTTCTTCATACGGGAGATTGCCCGGTTCAGTCTCTGCGAAAAGGCGAAATACGACACCGGTTTCAACACATAATCAAGCGCATCGACCGCATATCCACGGATCGCATACTGTGCCATATTCGTGATAAAAATGATCACGACCTCGGAATCGACTTTGCGGATTTCTTCCGCTGCAGACATACCATCCATGAATTTCATCTCAACATCCATCAGAATGATGTCATACTGTGACTTATAATTATGTACAATGTCATCACCGTCCGCACAGTAGGTGATGTCAAAGACTTCTCCGTTCTCTTTTTCGTACTGATGCAGATACGCCTTCAGCTGCTCAGCATACATTTCTTCATCTTCTACGATTGCAATCTTGATCATCGCTGCTTTTTCTCCTGTTTTATTTTCATATATTCAACGAGTGCAAAATTCTGTGGCGGCGGGCTTGCACTGGGCGGCTGACTCTCGGGGCACCACCTTAGTGGACACTAGTTATCCCAAATCAGGAATTTGCAGAAAATGTCCGCCGGGCTCTTCTTATAATTTGCTGTCCGCTCAAGCTTAGACAGTGGCACTCCGGGTGTTCGCTTGAACACAGAATGTGTCCGATGGATTTCGTGTCTGCCTTAGCGGAGTGCTGAACAATACCGTGCCCGCGGGTCGTGTTTGCGACCTCATACCTTAGTGGCACTCCATAATGCTTCGAGTGGAGACATTAACCGAGAGCGGGCACATTAAAATTTGCGAAGTGTTCCGCTAAGGTGGTGCCCCAAGAGTCAGCCGCCCAGTGCAAGCCCGCCGCCACAAAATTTTTACACTCGGATATTATATATGATAAAATACCAGGAAACAGAACGCAAGCGTAAACAGCAACAAGACCTCATCCGAATTTCTTCAGATCAGGTCTGTATGCATGTGTAAAGGAGGGGGGTGAATTTAATCTCGCCGAATGGTCGCGCGGATCAGATGTGCAGTACCCTTAATGCGATGCCCATTGGCCATCTCCGTGAGTGCCCGTGCCATCTCCATGGTTACAAATCCGCCCGTCATCTTGGCATAGCCGCGAATCGGCATATTATAATTGAAAAGCACATTCAGATTCGGCTTGCCCTGCCATTCGCTGATTTTCAGCATCAGGCGAAGCACTCCGTAGAATATCTTTCCAATAATTCCTTTTCCATAATAGAGCTGACATACAGCATCATTCATGCCGATCTCGCCGCTCCAGCTTCCGTCCGGGATCGGACGACCATATAATTGTTCAAAAGCTTCGTCTCCTACCACCTTAACTTTGCCACTGAAATATTCCGGCATCTTATCTCTGCGGTACGGTCCTTCTGCAACCGTTCCGTTTACCTGCATCGGTGCCTGCAGCTGCATCGTCTCTGCATCCGTTCCGATCATGATCTGATACTCGCCGGACTCAATCTCCCATGTATTTGTTCTCGTATCGAAGAATCGGAAGGTCTTATCATCAAACGGAATCGTAACCTCCGTCTCTTCACCCGGCGCAAGCACAACACGCTTGAAACCTTTCAGTTCGCGCACCGGGCGGAACACGGTATCCGATTTCCTTCCTATATAAAGCTGCGCTACTTCCGCACCTGCTACATCACCGGTATTTTCAATTCCAAAGGTAACACCCTGCTCGTTTACCTTTAAATTATAATAACGAAACTTTGTATAACTGAGTCCATATCCAAACGGATAACGAACCTTCTTGTCAATCGTTGTATAGTAGCGGTATCCGACATACAAAGCCTCGCGGAACTCGCTGCTCCGCTCCTTGCCCGGATAATAATGGTAGCAGGGCGTATCCTCATAATGAATTGGATAGGTCTCATTCAGTCGCCCGGATGGGTTCACTTTTCCGGTTAAAACATTTAACATTGCGGATGCTCCGGCCTGTCCGCCGAGGTATCCGTGCACAATGCCTTTTACATACTGGTGCCAAGGCATCTCGATCGCCGATCCTGCAGATAACACCACGACAAGGTTCTCATTCACTGTCGAAAGTTCATCAATGAGCATTCCCTGCGCATCCGGCATCATCATGTGTGTACGATCCAATCCTTCCGATTCGCTGATCTCATCCAGTCCTCCAAAGAAAAGCACCACATCCGCGCTTTTGGCAGCCTCTTTTGCCTTACGCAGAAGATCCATCTTCGGCGGACGGTTTCTCACATACCCCTGCTCGTAGGAAACCATCACGATATCATACTCACCGATCATATCAAGGATTGCTTCCGGCTCCTTCGCCGGATTCACAAGTGAGGATCCAGCGCCCTGATATCTCGGTTTCTTGGCAAAATCACCGATGACAGCAACCTTGGTTCCCGGCTTAAGCGGAAGGATGTTATCCTGGTTCTTGAGAAGCACGATGCTCTCTTCCGCTGCTTTACGTGCAAGCTTATGATGTGCCTCAACATCAAAGGTCGTACCCTTTGCTTTCTCTGTCGTGCCATGCGTTGCGAAGATAAGTGACAATAATTCATCTAATCTCTGATCCAGCACTTCCTCTTTTAGGGTTCCTGCCTGCACCGCCTTCACGATATCGCGCATTCCGGATTTGCCGGTGCCCGGCATCTCTAAGTGACTTCCGTTCTGTACCCCGAGCGCATGATCGTTGCTACCGCCCCAATCGGAAATCACGCATCCGTCAAAGCCCCACTCATCCACAAGAATCTCCTGCAAGAGATGTGAATTTTCATTTGCGTACACGCCATTGATCTCATTGTATGCGGACATGATCGCCTTCGCCTTGCCTTCCTTGACTGCGATCTCAAAGCCCGTTGTGTAGATTTCACGGAATGTCCGCTCATCTACAACCGAATCGTTTGCCATACGGCGTAACTCCTGGCTGTTTGCCGCAAAATGCTTCGGACATGCAGCCCCTCCTTTGCTTTGCATTCCACGTACATAGGCTGCCGCCATCTTGCCTGCATGGTATGGATCCTCCGAGAAATACTCGAAGTTACGTCCGCACAATGGACTTCTCTTGATATTCAGCCCCGGTCCAAGGATGACATTGACATCCATCGTGGCTGCTTCCTCTGCAAGTGCCGCTCCGATCTCTTCTCCAAGCTCCTCGTCCCAGCTGTTTGCAACCGTCGCCGCCGTCGGAAAACAGGTTGCCGGAAGGGATGCATTCAGTCCGAGATGATCTCCTGCACCAGCCTGCCTGCGCAATCCGTGTGGTCCGTCTGACATCGTCATGGACGGAATGCCATACTTTTCAAAGTCAACCGTCTGCCATGTATTTTTTCCTGACATCATCAGCGCCTTTTCCTCAAGCGTCATCTTGCTGATAATCGATTCATATTTCAAGCTCATACGTAAAACCTGCCTTTTTCTGTCTTTAACATGTTCCATCCGACCTTATCTTTCCATCATTGTGGTCGGTTTTTCATCTGTTGGCATTGTAGCATAGCAAGCCGTAACTTTTTCATTTTCTGCACAAATGGTCTTTTTTTATGCATAAACTGCAAAACCTCCCTCGCCGCAAGCGGCAAGAGAGGTCTCTCTTAGTCTAATGTTACCTTCATAAGGATCGGATTATGATCGGAATTCTTGAAATTAAGATTCTGTGTCTCGACCGACTCCACCGTCACATTACCTGATACGATAAATCCATCGATCAGATAATACTGGAACTTCTCGTGATCCGCTCCCGCATACGGCTGATCTAATGACCGGCAGGACGGCGCGCTATTGTCCGTCACAAGGGTAAGATCCTCCCCAAACAGATCGGTGTCGATCTCGCCCGGCTGCCACAGATCCTCGCTGATCTTGGGATACATGCTTGTGTCCACACCGGAAAAAGCCTGATTGAAGTCTCCGCCCGCGATCACATAATTACCATCATTTACTTCCTCCTGCAGGATTTCCTGAAGCATCTGTGTCTGTGCCGCCTTGCCATCTCCGTCGTCATACGCTTCCAGATGCAGATTGACAAGCACCAGTTCCTTATCACTTCCCTCAACCGGAACGCGGTCGATCATCAGACATCGCTTCAGATTCGCCGTACGGATTGGATAAGAAAATGGGCACGGAAGTGCAAATCTTCTGGAATCTTTGACTTCATACTTCGATAGCGTCACAATACCGCTGTCCACCTTACCGATCGTCGGAAGCGGATACGGCACATACACAACCTTATAATTATTCGCAAAAGTGTCACAGTATCCGCTTTGCGCCTCACGGATCAAATCCAATTCATCAATTCCGTGCGAACGCTTGGAATTACGGTCAACTTCCTGCAAGAACACAACATCCGGATCAAGTCCTGCAATCTCATCATTGATTGCCGCCATATTCTCCTGAACGCGATCTTCGTCAGCGGTATTGACCATCGATCCACCATCCATGAAAAAATCCGCGTTATTGCCGAGCGCTCCGTATCCGGTATTCCACGTCAGCACGGACAGTGTATCACCTGCATGTACGGATGCTCCGCCTTGCCCGTTTACCGATAGTTCTTCGATTGTGTCCGGTTTGTACTCCGTTACCGTAAGTACAAGAAGCAATATAAGAAAAGCAACTAAGGTGACCGCCACAATTCCGGCGATCACCTGTAAAATACGTTTTAATACAACATTCATTTTAATTACCACACTCAATACTGATTTCATTAAAGGTTCCAAGAATATCATCCACCTGGATGGCTTTCTTCTCATCTCCCGCCTTGTCGATGATCGCATGTCCCTGATGCATCATCAGAAGACGATCTCCATACTCGACCACATAACGAAGATTGTGCGTAACCATAATTGTTGTCACTTTCTTCTCCTCAACAATCTTGCCGGTCAGCTGCATAACGATCTCCGCAGTCTTCGGATCGAGCGCAGCCGTATGTTCATCGAGGATCAGAAACTCAATCGGATTCATCGTTGCCATCAGAAGCGCAAGTGTCTGTCGCTGTCCTCCGGACAAAGCCCCAACCTTCGTATGAAGCTTATCCTCAAGTCCCAGATTTACACTTGCAAGCATCTCCTTATAAGCATCGATTCTTGCACGATTCGTCCCTCTTCCGAGTCCGTATGTCTTGCCCTTGTTATCAGCGATTGCAAGATTCTCAAGGATCGTCATCGACGGGCAGGTTCCCTTGGAAGGATCCTGGAACACGCGGCCAATTCTTCTGTGGCGGATGAAATCCTTCTGCTTCGTGATATCAACACCATTCACAATGATGGAACCTCCATCAATTGGAATCGATCCGCAGATAATGTTGAGCATCGATGTCTTACCAGATCCGTTGCTTCCGACCACCGATACGAACTGTCCGTCTTCAATTTTCAGATTAAAATCATCAAACAGGCAGATCTCATTGATCGTGCCGGGATTATACATTTTATGAATATGATTTAACTCCAGCATCTACGCCACCTTCTTTCTCTTCTTGCGATCCATTCCAAGCACAAGGATAATCAGGAACAGTACCGCTGTAATCAGCTTTAAGTCCGAAGACGGCATACCAAGCTTGATTGCGATTGCTACGCAGGCTTTATAGACGATGGATCCGATGATAACACTTGTTGTTACACGGATAAAAGTTACTTTCTTAAGAAGGCTGATTCCGATGATAACACTCGCAAGTCCGATTACCATCGTGCCGGTTCCCATCGAAATATCAAAGTATCTCTGCTGCTGCGCGAAAATGCATCCGCTTAAACTTACCAGACCATTGGCGATCGCCAGTCCGATAATCTTGATCGTGCCTTTGTCCACACCCATCGATGTCACGATCGTCTCATTGTCACCTACTGCGCGGAGCAGATAACCGGACTTGGTATTCATATACCAGTCTAGAATGAATTTCATGATCAGTGTGATGACCAAAATGATGATCACATTGGCAAACTGTGCCGCTGCGCCTTGAAACACACCTCTTACCAGATCATTGTCAAAAAGCGTCGTCATATTGTAGATCGGCAGATTTGCCCGCCCCGCAATACGAAGGTTGACCGTATATAAAGCAGTCATCATAATGATTCCGGATAAGAGATCTCTTACCTTAAGCTTTACATGGATCAGACCAGTCAGGGTTCCGGCAACCGCACCTGCCGCAAATGCGATCACAAGTGTCAGAAGCGGATTTACGCCTTTTGTAATTAAGACTGCTGACAGCGCCGCACCAAGCGGAAAGCTTCCGTCCACCGTCAGATCCGGAAAATCCAGAATTGTGTATGTAATGTAAATTCCCAGTGCCATGATCGCATAGATCATACCCTGTTCAAAAACGCTTAAAACTAATGCCACAGTGTTACCCCCATGTTTCTTAACTTGTATATCTACTTCATAATTCCGATTTCTCCGTTCTTCGAACTCCCGAAATCGAACAATCATGCGCAATCCGGGCATACCGCCCTCCTTGCTTATGACTGTTTATCCGTCAAATAAATAAGCAGCTTTACCTGCAAGCAGTCATGCTGCTTATTTGCTTGACAGAATTATTTCATCAAATGTCTGCGCTGCATCCTTAATATATGCATCATCTAATTTCATTCCGATCTTGTCAGCAGCTGCTGTATTGACATATAACTCAGCTTTGGAAGCGGTAATAAAATTGGTATCTTTTGTCGTTGCTTCACCTTTTAAGATCTTGGCTGCAAGTTCGCCGGTCTCAATGCCCAGCTGATAATAATCAATACCCATAGATGCGACACATCCTGACTTTACCTGCTCAATCTCGCTTCCGAATACCGGGATGCCTGCATTGTTTGCCTTATCCAGTACCGTCTGTAATGCATTAACAACCGTATTGTCTGTCAGGTTACATAAGCAGTCTACTTTCGATACTAAGTCTGTTGCTGCGATCTCGATATCTGCAGATGTATTAATTCCGGTATCCACGATTTCAAATCCGTAATCACCGGCAAGACTCTTGTACTGCTCGATCGTGCTGCATGAATTTGCCTCACTTGTTGTATAAAGGATACCGATCTTCTTTGCATCCGGAAGCATCTCACGAATCATCTTAAGCTGCTCCTCTACCGGAAGCACATCAGAAGATCCTGTAATGTTACCAACATTCGTTCCGTCCTCATTTGCAAGTCCTGCGCTTACCGGATCCGATACTGCGGTATAGACAACCGGAATATCAGTGTTTAAACAGGAATTGTATGCACTTGATGCACAAGGCGTTGCAATCGCACAGATCATATCCACCTTGGCAGATACATAACTGTCGGCGATCGTGCTCGCTGTACCGGTGTCTGTCTGTGCATTCTGATACTCAACGGTCAGATTCTTGCCCTCCTCGATACCTGCATTCTTAAGTCCTGCAAGAAATCCATCGCGGCAGTTATCAAGCGAACCATGCTCCGCAAACTGTGAGATACCGATCGTATAACTCTCTCCTCCAGCCTGTGCTGCGGCACTCTGTGTACCGGTTGTACTGTTGTCTGTTCCGCCGCATCCTGCAACCATTCCCATGGTACATACTGCTGTAAGTAATAATGCCAAAATTTTCTTCTTCATAATTTTGTCCTTTCTCCAAGCCTTTCCTGCCGGAAAACTCAGACCTCTCATAATTTTTAAAGTTTTGTTGTATCAGATATTAGCCAATCCGATACATCATGTGCTCTTATTTTATGAGTGTGGCTTCGCTTACATTTCAGGACGTCTCCCGAATAAGATTGTTTATCTTATAAAGAAAAAACCGTCCCAAGCCTACGCTTGAGACGGTAATAAAATCTTTATTATCGCGGTACCACTCAAATTGACAAAATGTCCACTCATTCATGTACGATGCCATACATGCCGAACTGGTAACGGGTTCGGATCCCCGTTGACGCCTACTCCCAAGCTTAAAGTTTCGGGCCACCCTCGAAAGTCCATTCAACCAATCCATCCATACTGCATCCCACCGCCTGCAGCTCTCTGTAATATCAGGAAAAGTCTACTACTCTTTCTCATCGGTTTGCTTTTTATAGGTAGTACTTTACGCTTTTTCGATGACTTTGTCAAGCACTTTATTAAATGAAAGTTTTCTCTACCGACGGAATATACGCATCTGCCTGTATCTTACCGTCCACAATTTTCACACGGATACGACCACAATCAATTGTGCTGTAAAAGGCACTTCCATGATCACGGATCCGTACAATCGCGTCTTGGCTTGGATGCCCATAACGGTTGTTTTCTCCAGCAGAGGCTACCGTAAGGCCTGGTCTGAGTGCCTGCAGAAGCATGTCACAATTCGAGTATTTCGATCCATGATGGGAAGCTTTGAAAAAGTCCACTCCTGGTAAATCGGTCGCTTCCACGATATTCTCCTCCACCTCCGAAGAGATATCCCCGCCAAAAAAGCCACAAAAATTCTGCCCCTGATAATACAGAACCAGACAACGGTCATTGACATTGGCGGCCACTTCATTTTCATCCGGATAAAGACATTTCACGATCTCTGTGCTCTCATCGTTCCCACAATGCAGCCGATCCCCCGCTTTCATATAACATACAGCCGTTCCATTCTGCCTTGCGATCTCCGCAAGTCGGATTGCTTTCTCATCATCCTTCTGCGCCTTGGCAAGTACAAGATGTTCAACATGGTATCCACTCTCCAACGCTTCGGTAAGCCCCGATATATGGTCTTCGTCTGTATGACTGACAAACCAATAGGATACTTTGCGGACCGCCTTCGATTTTAAAAACGGCAGAATCCGATAAGTCCCAACATTCTTAACATCGGAACTACCTCCGTCTATCATAAGAGACGTACCATCCGATGTGCACAGGTAGATTCCATCCCCCTGTCCGACATCCAGAATATCCAGTTCAAATCCGTTTTTTTCTCTGGTAAGAAGGATCATCATAAGAACTACAATTCCCGTTGCAAACCCAAGCCGTCTTCTTATTACCGTCCATGTTCTGGATTTGCTTTGTTGATTCGCTTTGGGTTTTTCTGCCTGCATTCTCGTTTGTAACCGGAACTCCTCCTCGTCCGCTTTCTTTTTTCTGCGCCGCATTCCACACCATAGGACATAATAAAATACACCAAGCACCCCATAATATACTTCGATTCTTGTCACAGAAGGTCTGCCCGTAATGAATCTCGCTCCAGGTAATGCAAGTGACACATCACAAAGCCACCGATAACCACACAACACAAGGCTACACAAGCGACACAAGACAAATGACAGTGGCTGCAGAAAGCCGATCTGACCAGCAAAACTTCCTCCAACTGCAATTCCAAGCACATAAGGAACCAATGCCAGAACCGGAATATTAAGAAGGATTGCATACACCGGAATCTCATAATAGTAATACGCCACAATCGGAATCATGAATAGCTGGATTGACAGACTGATCATCATTCCAGATAATTGCTTTCTCCACCAGCCTCTTAATCGATCTGTTCTCTTTTGCAATGTTTCCGGGCACGATTTTTCCATTGTTCTATCATTGCTCACCCACGGCACCAGCACTCCCTGCCCCGCACCGATCCCGACGACCGCTGCGACCGAGAACTGAAATCCGCTGTTCTCCACAAGAAACGGATTCTCAGCAAGCAGCAACATAACCACGATTCCAAGTGCACTGAGCATATCATAGGATCTTCCGAGCAGATCCGCAAGCAGATAGACAAGGAGCATCCCCGCTGCACGCCTCGCCGATACGGTGTTCCCGGTCATCAGGGTATACATGCCAAGAAATGTAGCAACAACACTTCCCGCCCACAGATACGTCAGTCCGCACCGATGTCTGAACAGCCGGTAAAGTGTCATGCCAAGCAGCGAAATATGTAGTCCCGAGATTGCCAGCACATGTGCGATCCCCGCCGCCTGATAAAGTGACTTAATTTCACTATCAAGCTCCATCTTATCCCCTAGCAGCATCGCAGATAACACGCCATCATCCTTCGCATAGCGGGCAAACGGAATTCCAAGTTCCATCCGGACTTTATCAAGCCATACGCGAAGTCTGTCCGGTTCTCCTGCCACGCGTTCCACCTGATCCACCCACAGACCAAAATCAATCTTTTGGCTGCGATAGAAAGAGCGCGCATCGAATTGTCCCTCATTCGTTGCCTCGTCAAATAATGAAATTGTTCCCTGTAATATAAGGATTTGCCCGACAGAATCATCGTCGGAAGATACGTATGCCAATACATCATTGCATGGCATTGTCTGATCAGAAAGTTCCACGGAACAATCTGTAAGATAATAATAAAAACAATGGGTTTTCTCTTCTACCTTGTATAATTTGCCTGCAAGCCGGATCTCCTGTCCGTCGCATAACCGGCTGAGATAGGCATCACGAAACGCGGCCTGCCTTTCGAAGCACAATGCTCCAAGCATAAGCATCACCGGCATCCCGATTGCCAAAGCAATAAACCGGATTCCCTGCTCCTTCCATGGTGTCGCATAAAGGAAAAGCAGCAGGCCTGTTCCAACCACCAAACCCAAGCCTGTCCGCTTCCATAAGATACCGATCAGGAACATACACGCAAGCAAAACGACCGGTCGTTTTCTCACTGTGTTGAATCCACCTCTTCCTCTCCACTCTCTACCATACTTAAATCCTGCTCATACATCGGCGCGAGGTCATAGGTATAACGGCATTTTCCGCTCGTATCACCATTGATGGAGATCTGCACCTTGCTCACACTGGAGAGTTCCGTCAGAGAATCTACAATGGAATACAATACCACCTGCTCGGAAATCTCCTGATTCTGATTCAGGAACGTCTCATCCAGATTGACATAACATACTCCATCGACAACGGTAATCGTAATCAGTTTCGTGCCGACCGGCATCGTCGCAAGCAGCTTCTTCGCCTTCGGTCCCTCCATCAGCTGTTCCATAACCAGCTTCTCCAAAGAGATGTTGGAGCTGTAATGCACCTCTCGTTTTTCCGGAACCAGCTTGCTTCCGTCCTTGCTTGAGAAATAGAGAGTAAGTGTTGTTTTCTGGCTCGAATTGATCTGTTCACCAGGATTCTCAAGGAAGCTATCCTCACTCATCGCACCAACCGTTGTTCCGGCAGTTGTCTCAAGAGGCTTAGACTCTACTGTAAACATCACATACGGATATTTCTCCAATTGCAACAATGTCTTTGCGATCGCTGCACGTGTCAGAATCTCCTCTGTTGGATTCAATTCATAGTAGTCCTTACTGAAATCCACCGTAATCTGATATGCGACCTCTGTCACCCCGAGAACCTTGATGTTCTTCGGAATCGTCTGACGAAGTCCCGCATCCTCCGGCTGCTGCTGTAAGAGCTTAAGCAGTTCCTGAATCTGTTCTGTCGGAGTTGTCGATGTCAGTTCAACATCCTGCGGAACAATCTTCGTCACATCCGCATTCAGATAAAAAGCGACATATTTATTCTCTTTCTTTTGGTCCCCGCATGCCGCCAAAAGTAACATCATTACTAATAACAGCAGCGTTATCAATGCTTTTTTCTTCATAGGATCTCCTGCATTACGCAATATAATTTAACGGAATACGTACATCAAACGTCGTACCCTCACCGAGTACCGAATGCACCTTGATTGCGCCTCGATGCATCAGGATCGAATTTCTTGTAATCGCAAGACCAAGTCCCGTTCCGCCAATCTCGCGGGAATGTGACTTGTCCACACGATAAAAACGTTCATAGATGTGTTCGAGCGATTCCTCCGGAATACCGATTCCGGAATCCTCCACCTTCAGGTAGAAATACTGATGATCCGCATTCAATGATACATGCACCCATCCCTCACCGTCATTGCGGTTGTATTTGATCGCATTCTCCACAAGGTTCGTGATGGCAAGTGTGATCTTCACCTCATCAACCTCCGCAGTAACCGGACGGAAGCTCTCAAGTACAAGTTCCACCTTCTGCTTGTCCGCGATCGGTTGTAATCTCTTTAAAATCTGCTCTAACAGTTCATTGACATTGATCGTAGAGACATTGAGATCCGCTGCCGCCTTGTCCATCTTGACAAGTGATAACAGATCATTGATGATCTTCGTCTCGCGCTCGATTTCATTTGTAATATCCTCCATGAACTCCTGATAGAGTTCCTTCGGGGCATCCGGCATACTGTTAATGGAGTCCGCCAGCACCTTCATGGAAGTCAGCGGTGTCTTAAGTTCATGTGACACATTCGATACGAATTCCTGACGGGAATCATCCATCACCTTCATACGGCTTAACATCTGGTTAAAACGCTCGCAGATCTGTATCGTCTCCGAATAATCATTGACCTGCAGACAATCATCCCCATAGCCGTCCTTGATAGCCGCAATACCATCCGAAATCTTCTGCAGCGGCTTTAAGAAATGAAGAACAAGCAGGATTGCGAAGAACACAAACGTAATCGCAACGATCAGTACAATGATGGTCGCAATTTGGCGCAAATATGCCTGATTCAACAGAATATTATCCGTCGACACACTGATCAGCATGACCCCGAGCACCGTATCCGTATCATCATTCGGATCAATGATCGGAATCGTCATCTCTATATAGTGATTCTCCATGTCATAATGCGTAATATCCTCGCCACGGAAGCTCCGTACCACTTCCTCCGCAATAATGACCTTGTTATCATCCAGATTGTAGGTATCATGATAAACCGTAAAATTCTGATCCACGATAATAACACGACCGTCATAAATGGTCGTAAGCATATCAATCTGTGCCTGGATCGTACTGCTTTCTGTCGCATCATCCATCGACATATATTCACTTGTCGCAATCTGATTTGCCAGAATCTTGGCCTGACTTAAAATCTCGCTCTCGCGGATCGAGACGGCCCGCGCCGCATAGGAATGCAGGATTCCCGCGGACAGGATCAGACTCGGCACGATCGCGATCACAAGAATTAAAAGAATCAATCGAAATTTTAAGCTTTTGATAAATTGCAGAAACTGCTTGCTACGATGCATGAAATAACCTTTCTACCAACGTATTCTACTTCTGACTGTAGTAGTAGCCCACACCCCACTTTGTGTGAACATATTTCGGCTCGCTCGGGTTCGCCTCAATCTTCTCACGAAGACGTCTGACATGTACGTCGACCGTTCGCACATCTCCCGGATAATCCTTCCCCCAGACAAGACCAAGCAGATCCTCTCTGCTATACACCTTGTTCTCATTCTTCACAAGGAGTTCCAACAGATCAAATTCCTTTGCCGTCAGATTCACTTCCTTATCATGAATAAAAAGTCTGCGACTGTCACAATCCAGCCGGAGATCTCCCTTGACGATGACAGAAGAAACCTCCTTCTTCTCACGAGGTCCATATGTGCGGCGCATGATTGCCTTAATTCGCGCCTTCACCTCTAAGATATTAAAAGGCTTCGTGATATAGTCATCCGCACCGTATTCAAGACCTAAGATTTTATCCATATCGTCGCCCTTGGCGGTCAGCATCACGATCGGCATATCCGAAAATTCACGTATTGCCTGACACACTTCGAATCCATCCATCTTCGGCAGCATAATATCAAGAAGAATCATATCATACTCATTGGCACGTGCCATCGCAAGCGCCTCTTCTCCATCGTATGCGCAATCCACATCCATGCCATCCTGTTCCAGACTGAATCGGATTCCCTTCACAATTAACTTCTCATCATCAACTACGAGAACTTTCTTTGCCATCTCACACCTCAATCGACTGTTATGTCGTCTCTCATTTTTTCAAAAAGCGCATTCTTGATACCAGACACCTTCATGATGTCCTCCACCCTGGAAAAATTCCCATGTTCATCGCGGTATGCAATAATTGCCTCTGCCCGCGTCTGTCCGATTCCGGGTAATTTTGTAAGGAGATCGATCCCTGCGGTATTGATGTTGATTCTGCCGCCTGCATCTGCCTCATCAGCTACTGTCCTGTCTGCCTGACTATCCGTATCTGCATCTGATGTGTCATACTTTTCACGCTCAGCAGCCTCTTCCTTTGTTGGAAAAGAAATCATCTGCCCATCCGTCAAAGGTTCCGCCAGATTCCAGTAATCTTTGCTTGCCTTCTTCGTAAAGCCACCCGCAGCCTCCACCGCATCACACACTCTGGCACCTGCAGCAAGTTCATACACTCCCGGTGTCATCACTTCCCCACAGACATACACAAGAAGCGGCGCCTCTTTCCCCTCCGACACGACTTCCGTGTCAGGAACCAAGACCTCGCTCTCCGTCGGTATCTGTGATTCCGTTTCCTGGGTTGCCAGAAGATAAGCCCCTGTATCCGAAGCTCCGCAGCCACACAGTAAAATGCAAAAAGAAATCACACACGCTTTTATTCTATTTTTCATATTCGTCTCCTCTCCGGCATGCGTAGAGGAAGTCTCAATGCAATCTCTATTTTAACGACTTTTTACAATTATTACAAGTATATTTCAATAAAAAGAACAAGATCGTCTTCCTTCCCATCGGGATGACGATCTTGTCTATGTCATATTTCACACGCAGCAACGATTCTTTGAAACAAAGTTATCCTGTTGCATTCTCTTCTATGCATTTACCGCCTGTAATGCCTTCTCCAGTTTCTGGGTCATCTCATCGACATGCTTCTTCTCAATCACCAGAGGCGGAACCATACGAATCACATCGGCTCCTGCTGTAATGATGATCAGCCCCTGCTCCAAAGCCCTGGCAGATACCTGACCAACCGGAAGCTTACATACCAGTCCCTGCATCAGTCCCATGCCTCGTCTTGCCGTCAGGAAATCATATTTTGCAACAAGTGCATCCAACTTCTCCTCCAGATAAGGTGCAACCTCATGCACATTGTCGAGAATCTTCTGCTTCTCAAACAGATCAAATACCGTTGATACGGCTGCTCCGACAAATGGATTACCACCGTACGTTGTACCGTGATCTCCCGGTGCAAGTGACTTGTCAGCAACCTTCTGCGTCATAAAGAATGCTCCTACCGGCACGCCGCATCCAAGTGCCTTGGCACAAGTCATAATGTCAGGCTTTACGCCATAATTCTGCCATGCAAACATGGCTCCGGTACGTCCCATTCCACACTGGATCTCATCGAGGATCAGTAAGATATCCTTCTCGTCACAGAGAGCGCGGACACCCTCAAGGAACTCCTTCTCGGCCGGATAGATACCGCCCTCTCCCTGAACCGTCTCCATAATGATCGCACAGGTCTTGTCGGTAATCTGTGCTTTTACACTGTCTAGATTATTGAAATCGGCAAATTTCACCCCCGGCATCAGCGGCTCAAACGGCTCCTGATAATGTGCATTTCCGGTCACGGACAATGCTCCGATGCTTCTTCCGTGGAAAGAATGATTCATCGCAATAATCTCATGTCCCGCGTGTCCGTCTCTTGTGAAAGCATATTTCTTGGCAGCCTTGATGGCTCCCTCGATTGCCTCTGTTCCACTGTTCGTAAAGAAAACGCGATCCATTGTGCTTGCTGCAAGTGCCTTCTTTGCAGCCTCGATCGTCGGTACATTATAATAGAGATTGGATGTATGAAGCAGCTTATCCACCTGTTCCTTCAATGCATCGTTATAATCCTTGTTGCCATATCCGAGCGCACATACCGCGATGCCTGCTGCGAAATCGAGATACTGCTTTCCGTCTGTATCGTATAAATACACGCCCTCACCATGATCAAGCACCAGAGAGAAACGGTTATAGGTATGTAATAACTCCTGCTCCGCGCTATCAATATATTCCTGTTTATTCATCTTCAAACTTCCTTTCCAAACTACTTATCCTCGTTATAAAAACGATTGTCACTGTCACCTAGGATGGCAGTACCGATTCCTTTGTTGGTAAAGATCTCAAGTAACAGACAGTGTGCAATTCGACCGTCTAAGATATGTACGCGCGATACACCGTTCTCGATGGCATCGATACAGTTATTTAACTTCGGAAGCATTCCGCCACCGATATATCCGTCTGTGATCAGTTCTCTTGCCTCTGATACCGTAAGTTCAGAAATCAGTGTAGACTTATCGTTTGGATCCTTATATACACCCTCGATATCCGTCAGGAATGCAAGCTTTTCTGCGGATACCGCACGCGCGATCGCGCAGGCTGCATCATCCGCGTTAATATTGTAAGTCGCATAATTATCATCGAGTCCGATTGGGCAGACGATCGGCAGATAATCGTTCTCCAACAGATCATAGAGGATCTTCGGATTCACTTCCTTGATCTCGCCGACATATCCGATATCCTGTCCATCAGAGAGCTTCTTGTCAACCTTAAGAAGACCGCCGTCCTTGCCACTGATACCGACCGCATTGACACCGAGTTCCTCAACCATCTTAACAAGAGACTTGTTAACACGGTTTAATACCATCTCCGCAATCTCCATCGTCGGCTCATCTGTCTTACGCAGTCCGTTGATAAATTCCGGCTCCATACCAGCCTTTGCGACCCACTTGCTGATCTCCTTGCCGCCACCATGCACGATGATCGGCTTAAAGCCTACCAGCTTAAGCAATGTCACATCCTGAATAACATGTTCTTTCAACTGTTCATCCACCATCGCCGATCCGCCGTATTTTACAACAATGATCTTGCGGTTAAAACGCTGGATATACGGCAGCGCCTCGATCAGAACCTGCGCTTTTTCCATGACTGCATCCATATTCTCACTCATAACTCTATCTCTCTTTCTGCTCTATATTTATCACAACAAAGTCGTAGGACTCTTATTGGTTAAATCTTGTGATATTCGCCTCATTCAGCGGGAAATCATAGTAATTCAAGTCCTCACGGAAGCACCATCCGGCTTCCTTCCAAAAATGATTACCAAGTTCGTTGCTTTTGAATGCGATCAGACTGACCTTATTGATCTGCTCCTCCTGCAGTGCACGCATACACGCTACCGCCATCGCCTTGCCGATTCCGTGCTTGCGATAATCCTCATGCACGCACACATGATACAGACATCCTCTTCGTCCGTCATGCCCGCAAAGGATCGCACCGACAATCTTACCATCGCTTTCCGCAACCATACTCGTCGTCGGATTTCTCTTCAAGAAGCGGCTGACGCCCTCCTTTGAATCATCGATCGAACGGATACCGAATCCATGGATTCCCATCCAAAGCGCATAAACCTGCTCATAATCTTCTTCTGTCATTACCCGAATGTTGTATGTGATTTCTTTCATTGCTTTTATTACCTGTACTTCCACTTTTTTAATCTCGCCTTTATGGGAACATCGGAACCATCTTCAATCCTTCTGCCTCATCCAATCCGAACAAAAGATTCATATTCTGTACGGCCTGTCCTGCTGCACCCTTGACCAGATTGTCCAAAGCGCCCATCATGACAACCCTGTGCGTTCTCTCGTCAACAACAAAATTGACATCCACATAATTGCTGCCCTCTACCCACTTGGTTTCCGGACATACGCCCTTTTTCAGGACTCGTACAAAACGTTCCTTTGCATAATATTTATCGTATACTGCCTTAATCTCCTCGTAAGTCGGATAGGTACCGTCTGCCTTCTTATTCAAAGTCGCATACTCCGTTGCAAGAATACCGCGGTTCATTGGAACCAGATGCGGTGTAAAGTTGACAACGATCTCCTTACCGGCTGCATAACCAAGCTGCTCCTCGATCTCCGGTGTATGACGGTGCGTTGTCACACCATATGCTTTCATGCTCTCATTGACTTCACAGAACAGATTCGGAGTCTTAGCGCCTCTTCCGGCTCCGGATGTTCCGGACTTTGCATCGATGATCAGCGTATCCGGATCAATGATTCCTTCTTTAACTAAAGGATATGCCGTCAGGATGGAACAGGTTGTATAGCATCCCGGATTCGCAACAAGACGTGTATCCGTTGTCACTTTGTCACGGTTGATTTCACACAATCCGTATATCGCTTCCTTAATAAACTGCGGACTCTTATGCTCAATCTTGTACCATTTCTCATAGGTAGCCACATCCTTGATACGGAAATCTGCACTCAGATCGACGATCTTGACCTTACTTAAAATAGATTCATTCAATACCCCTGCTAAGAATCCCTGTGGCGTTGCAGTAAAGATCACATCCACCTGGGAAGCAAGTTCTTCCATATTATCGTCCAGACACTTTGCATCGACGATCTCGAAAAAGTTCTGGTATACATCTGCATAATTCTGATCAATGTAGCTTCTCGAGCCAAACCACTTAATCTCTGCTTCTTTATGATTCATTAAAATACGGACCAGCTCCGCTCCTGCGTAGCCTGTCGCTCCGATAATTCCGACTTTAATCATTTTGTAATTCCTTCTTTCCTTGTGACGCCTGCCACAATGTATGTACTTTAATAATATAGTACACCTTCCGCCGTCCGTAAATAGCAAATATTCACAAATTTATGTATATTTATACAGATTTATGTATATTTTTTCACTTGCGTATTCTCCTATTATGTTGTATATTGAGATTAGTTTGAAAAAAACATAAGAAAGGACAAAAGCTATGAAAGAAAAAGTTATTTTAGCTTACTCAGGCGGTCTTGATACTACCGCGATCATTCCTTGGTTAAAGGAGAATTATGGTTATGAAGTAATCTGCTGCTGCATCAACTGCGGACAGGGAGAAGAATTAGATGGCCTCGAAGAGAGAGCAAAATTATCCGGAGCAACCAAATTATACATCGAAGATATCGTTGATGAATTCTGCGACGATTATATCGTACCTTGTGTACAGGCAGGCGCTGTATACGAGCATAAATATCTGTTAGGTACTTCAATGGCTCGTCCTGGAATCGCAAAGAAGCTCGTTGAGATTGCAAGAAAAGAAAATGCAGTTGCAATCTGCCACGGTGCAACCGGTAAAGGAAACGACCAGATTCGTTTCGAGCTTGGTATTAAGGCTTTAGCTCCTGACATCAAGATCATCGCTCCTTGGCGTGATGACAAGTGGAAAATGGATTCCCGTGAATCTGAGATTGAATACTGTAAGGCACACGGAATCGATCTTCCATTCTCAACTGACCAGAGTTACAGCCGTGACCGTAACTTATGGCACATCAGCCATGAAGGACTCGAACTTGAGGATCCTGCATGTGAGCCAAACTATGATCACCTTCTTGTTCTTGGTGTATCTCCGGAGAAGGCTCCTGACGAACCGGAATATGTAACCATGACTTTTGAAAAAGGTGTTCCAAAGACGGTAAACGGAAAGGCTATGAAGGTTTCCGACATCATCCGTGAGCTCAACCGTCTCGGCGGTAAGCATGGAATCGGTATCATTGATATCGTTGAGAACCGTGTCGTAGGTATGAAGTCCCGTGGTGTCTATGAGACTCCTGGCGGAACAATCCTTATGGAAGCACATGATCAGCTTGAGGAGTTAGTTCTCGACCGTGAGACACTTGCAACCAAGAAAGATTTAGGTAACAAGCTTGCACAGGTTGTATACGAAGGAAAGTGGTTTACTCCTCTTCGTGAAGCAATCCAGGCTTTCGTAGAGTCCACACAGGACGTTGTTACCGGTGAAGTTAAGTTCAAGTTATACAAGGGCAACATCATCAAAGCCGGAACAACTTCCCCATACTCACTGTACAGCGAGTCGCTTGCAAGTTTCACAACCGGTGATCAGTATGACCACCACGATGCAGACGGATTCATCACACTCTTTGGTCTTCCACTGAAAGTTCGTGCAATGATGAAGCAGAACATCGAGAAAAATACAAAATAAATCTACATAAAACGATATAAGAGGCGATGATTCTCGAAGAATCATCGCCTCTTATCATTTTCATTATAATTTGTATGTGCGTCTTCTCTTTCCAACAGTTCACACGTCCAAATACATCACATCCGCTAAACCTGGCCGCCTCGCTGAAAGATCCGTCCCAAAGCATGAAGCTTCAGGAATCGATTCATTGTATCAACCACATGCCGGTTCGCAAGCAGATAGATTACACTGATACTCAGACAGATCAGCACAAACAAAGCAAACCATCCCCAATCCCCCAGATACTCATAGATTCCGGCAAACATTAAGATGTCACGAAGAATACGATGCAGCATATAGATTGGCATTGTCCGCTGTCCGATAAAGGATACTGCTGTCTTACCTCTCGGAACATAAAAAAGAATTGCCCATGAGATCACAAACGCCGCAATCATCAGCGTCAGTCTGACAAATGGTCCTTCCCACATAGAATCCAGTTCATAGTAGGATATATTTTCATACACCATGCCAAGCTCATCATGCATTTTCTTTCCTGTCAGAAGAATTCCCGCACAGATCGATAGTGCAGCAGTTGTCACAATTTTCTTGTACTCCGGTCGAAGCGCCCGCTCTAAAAGCGGCTGCTCCATATAATACCCGAGGAAGAAAAACGGTCCGAACACAAGGATTCTCGACAGGCACAGGAAGTCACCGACATTCTTAAAGTATCCCGCGACAAGTGCCAATACAATATTGACCGCAATCACTGGAACCGGTTTTAAATTTCGCACAAACGGGATCATCAGATACCACACGATCATCGCAAACAGATACCACGGTGCTCCGCTTTGGCTGAAGAAATTAATCTCGCTGAAACTTCGGAATCCACTGATCGCATAGACCGCCTGAATTGCGATTACAAACACAATGTATGCCTTGATCAGATACAGAATCTTCTTAAAATTAAATCTTCCATCCTTATAGATTCTCTTGGAAAAATATCCCGACACAAATACAAAAAGCGGCATATGAAACACATAGATCAGCCGCTTGATGAGCACCAGGATTCCTTCTTCATGAATCGGAAGAAGGAAATGCCCAAGTACTACAAAAAATATTAATACTGCTTTAATATTATCAAAAAAATAATCTCTCTCTGCCTTCATGTTACTTACTTCTTATGCATATAGATTTCCTCAAACTGTGTGACTTCCATCGGTTTTGCAAAATAATATCCCTGGAAGATATCGCAGCTTATGGATTTTAAGAACTCAAGCTGATCGCTCGTCTCGACCCCCTCAACGATTGTCTCCATCCCCAGTTCCTGTGCAAGAGAAATGATCGTGCGAAGAATTTTTCTGCTTCGTTCCACCTCTGTCGTCTTGCGTAAAAATACCATATCCACTTTCAGTACATTGACATGAATCTCCTTTAACATGTTGAGGGAAGAATATCCGCTTCCAAAATCATCCATCTCAACAATAAATCCGTATGCCTGCAGGCGTTCAATGATCTTGATTCTCTGCTCAACGTCCGTCATTACGGATGTCTCCGTAATCTCGAGATGCAGTCTCTTCGGATCAATCCCATATGTCTCGACCAGACTCGTAAAGGTATCATAGATATCCACAAAATAGAAATCCTTCGGCGATATATTCACCGACAAATACATATCCTCTCTGCCCTCAGACTTCCATTCTTTCAGTTTCAGGCAGGCCAATTCCCAAACATAACGGTCAAGTCTTACGATTGCTCCATTTTTCTCGAGAATATCAATGAATGCAGATGGTGGAAGATATCCCTTCTTCGGATGAATCCAACGCACCAGTGCCTCTGCACCATGTGACTCTCCGTCACCGTTTACCTGTGCCTGCAGATAAATCTGGAACTGACCGGAGGCAATCGCCTCATCAAGCTCTCCCATAATCTCCTGCTCATTTAACAAACTCTGGCGCAGTTCCTCATCATAGTATGCCAGACGCTTCTGATAATTTCCTTTGATCGTTGCGATCGCCATCTTGGCACGGTCATACATGCCGGATATTGGCAGATCTTTCTGTTTAATTTCATATACTCCAAGATAGAGGCGAATCGGATATTCCATATTCTTCTCAATATAGACCTTCGTCTGCGGAACCGTCTGGAAATACTCCTCCTCGTAATCCGATTTCTTCATCAGCAGAGCAAAACCATCATTGTCAATTCTTCCGTAGATCTGATCCTGTTTGCATAATTTATGTAAGGCTTTTGCAATGCGTATCAGGACTTTGTCACCACTCTCCCTGCCAAATACGTCATTCACCATCTTAAAGTCACCGATGTCCGAACAGATAAGTAAAAACTCTTCCTCCGGCTGCTCATCCAGCCTTTTACGCACTTTCTCGTAAAAATATTCTTTGTTATACAGCCCCGTCAGCGAATCATGTGAAGCGCGGTAGCGCTCCGCCTGCAGATCATTCACTTCCTTGGTGCGATCCTTGATATCAACAAACGAACCGATTTCTGCACCATCTTCATCGAGAAGCCTCTTAAAGAAAATGCGAAGATACAGTGTTTTACCATTCGCCTTTACAACCGTGTCCCTGCCGTTCTCATCGGAATGTTTATTCATTTCTTTCTGATACCAGATTTCATATGCCCTCTCCAGTTCCAAACGGAAATCCTCGTCAAGAAATTCGATTGCACTCTCATTTACCCGAATACAGTTGCCGTCCATATCAAACAACAACACACCATCCATCATGTCATGGACAACCATAGAAAAAAGTCTGTCCACAAGTCCCTTCGGAATATAAACGACAGACACATAATAAACTAAAATTCCGCCAACCGAGAAACCTATGATCGATATGTCAATAATTCCGCCAAAAAATAAATAAAGAGTATCCGCCAGTCCAACCAGAACAAGAATGACCAGAATCGAAATATACTTAACCCGATAAATCCGCGGTGTCTTCGCAATCTTGACAGCAAGACTTATGATTGCCAGCGCAATCAGAAGGTTCATAATCCCAAGATGGATATAATACGGCAGCTTGTAATCCAGCTGATAAAATACCTCCCCATCACCGAGAAGAATCTCCCTCGCCACAAAAGCATGATGGGTAAAGAAATTGCACACCATCGATACAGAATCCACAAATAACAAAGTTCCAAAAATATAAGGACCATGCTTCATCAGATTCTCACTGTTCGTATACTCCATCACAAATGCCATCATGTAGTACATAACCCAGTTCATTCCCACGCAAAAAACACTGTATGCAAGCATGCAGACAGTTTCAGACGGCGAGACAATGACAACAATATTGGCAAGCGTTGCAACGACAGCAGTAATTAATACTCTGCGCAGCGTCTTTGCTGTGTTCTTCTGACTCATATATGATTTTTTAATTGTATAAATAAGTACGAGCAGTGTTACAAGAAAAGCTCCGAAATAAACAAATCTCACTTCATCACTCCTTCATGGAACTATTATATCAACTTTAACAACATCTGTCTATTGTTAACTTTTCCATATTTTCTATGCAGTTGTACACTTTTAAAGCAATATCACTCAAACGGTTGCGAGTTTCTGATCAGCCGACATCCCAATCCTCTCCCGGAGAAAGGACAAAATGATTCTTGTCAAAGGTAAGCATGCCCTCATCCCGCATCTTTCCAAGCTCCTTTGATAGTGCACTCCGATCAAGATTCAGATAATCCGCCATCTGCTGCCTCGTAAAAGGAACATCAAACGAAAGACCTCCTGCCTGCACCTGCTGCTGGGCAAAATACGTGGCAAGTCTTGCCCGGATTGTCTTCGGGGTCGTGCAGAATATCCGGTTCGAAAGCGTGATATTCTTGTGTGAAGTCATCGCAAGCATGCTGCGCAGTAATTTACTCTGCCATGTTTTACCGGCATTCGCCGGATCCAAAACAATTGCAGTATTTAAAAAGAATACCTTCGTCTTCTCCGTTGCGATTGCATCGACCATCATCGCTGTCTGACTTAAGGCATAGGACTCCGCGAACACCTGTCCCGGCATGATCTTACTTAGGATGCTGCAGTTTCCCCACAAGTCGTTACTCTCAATCAGGACACTTCCGGACTCCACGATACCAATCTCCCGGATCATCTCCCCCGCATGAAAGATTACCTCATTTTTTTCAAAGATCTGCTCGCTCGTTGCTGCTGTCTGTTCGATAGACGCAAGTTCCTCTTCCGTCAGATTCTGTAACAATGGAATTCTTTTCTTGTCCATAATCCCTCTTTTCGTTGTTATAACAACCGCTTTTCTATTGTCATTTTACTATACTGTGGATACAGTGTCAAAGAACACGAACTATTCTGATATGAAATTAAGCAAAAGGAGATTTTATAATATGAAACGACAGATTATTGAAATTGATGAGACAAAATGTAATGGATGTGGTGCCTGCGCCAATGCATGCCACGAAGGCGCGATCGGCATGGTGGATGGCAAAGCCAGACTGCTCCGCGACGATTACTGCGACGGATTCGGAGATTGTCTTCCAACTTGTCCGACCGGAGCCATCACATTCGTAGAACGGGAAGCTGCCGCATATGATAAGGATGCTGTCCTTAAAAACAAGCAGCTCAAAGCTGCTGCCGAAGCAGCATCACATTCCGGATGTCCGGGCGCACGTATGCAGACTTTAAAGCATGAATCACCAGTCACTTCCGGATGTCCGGGCACGCGTATGAAGACTTTAAGCCACGCTTCTGAAGGAAACGCTGCACCGGCAGAGCGTATGACATCCGCACTCGCCCAGTGGCCATGCCAGATCAAGCTAGCCCCGATCAATGCGCCTTTCTATGAGAACGCCAGGCTTCTGATTGCCGCAGACTGTACCGCTTATGCCTATGCGAATATGCATCAGGATTTCATGCGTGGTCACGTCACACTCATCGGCTGCCCGAAATTGGATGCCGTCGATTACAGTGAGAAGCTGACTGCGATCATCCGTGAAAACAATATCGAGGAAGTAACGATCGTGCGCATGGAAGTTCCCTGCTGCGGCGGTCTTGAACAGGCTGCCCGCACCGCCTTACAGAATTCCGGCAAGTTTCTTCCGTGGCACGTTGTCACTATCTCTGTTGACGGCAACATTCTAAACTAAATCAAAACAAGGTTACTTTCTCTTTCCAAAGAGAGAGAAGCCCTTCTTTTCATAAGGCTCCTGCGCAACCGATACGGCAGTATATCCGGTTGCGTTTATGGCAGCCTTTAATTTTTCTTCATCTAACGCATTTTCCGAGATGATCTCGGTCTTCTTCTTCGAGTGCGAAGATGTCACCTTCTTGATACTACCTTCAAAAGCACGTCTGACAGCCTCATTGACATGACTCTCACACATACCACACATCATACCATCTACGTTGACTGTTGTCTTAACCATCTTATATTCCTCCTGTCGGTCAATCTCTCTTATATTATCCCATTCCGACAATCGCCTTATCATCGATCGGGATAGTTGGATCATACACCCGCAAGTGTTTCTGAGACAATAGAAAACAGTCATTGTTATTGATAGAAATCTTCATTAAAGTATTTTGCTTTTACAAAAATGTCAATGTGCCGACAGCCGGTACTCCTTCGGTGTCATTCCCTTCATTTTCTTAAACACTTTTGAAAAGTACTTTTCATCGTTGAAACCTACTTTATACGCGACCTCGTAATTTTTGAGCTGGTGCTGTTCTAAGTAGCAGCATGCGCGATCAACCCGCACCTGATTCAGAAAATCCACGAAGCCGCAGCCAATATTCTGATTCATCAGTGTAGAGAGATATCCGGTAGAAATCCGAAGATGCTCCGCGACCTCTGTCAGAGACAGATCCTTCGCATAGTTCTCCTGTATATACTCCGTTGCCTCACGCACAAGCGGATTGGAGGCATTCGTCTCTTCCTGAGCCGCATCCTCTTCCTTTCCGATAAAGCGGTCCGCCAGTTCATTTAATGTACTTAAAATATCTGCCGCACGCACCGGTTTGAGCAGATAATCCTTCGCACCGAATTTTACAGCCTGCTGCGCGTACGCAAACGCATCATAACCACTCAGAATCACAGTAACCGGCTCAAGTCCTGCTTTCTCCACTTCCTTCATGACATCCAGCCCCGTCTTGACCGGCATCTGCACGTCCAGAAGAAGCATATCCGGCTGATAACGAAGTATCAGGTCAATTGCTTCCTGTCCGTTTTCCGCCTCATAGATCTTCGCAAAACGATCCGTATGAAGCTGCAGATATTTGGCAACACCTTTGCGGATCATATCCTCATCGTCCGCAATCAATAATTTAAGTGGCAATTAAATCCCCCTCCTCATAAGGAATCTCTAAGATTACTGTCGTACCCTTTCCGACATCACTTCGAATATCAAGCAGGAAATCCTCATGATATTTCAGTTGTAATCGTTCCCTGATATTTTTAATCGCGTATCTTCCGATTCTCACTTTGGAATAATTGGAAGGCTCGCTCTCCCACAATGCTGCTAATTGTTCCTTGTTCATACCGATTCCGGTATCTTTGATTTCAAAATGTACGGTGTCTCCCCGTTTCTCCGCTGTCACGGTAAGCAGACATGCCGAGCTGACATTTTCAAAGCCATGCACGATCGCATTTTCCACAAAAGGCTGTAAGATCAGCTTCGGAATCCTTACCTTCGCGACCTCCGGTGCAATGTTGATCTCATAGTTGATCTTCCGCGGGAAACGCATCTTTTGGATCTGCAGATAATGCGTAACCAAATCGGTCTCCTGCTCGATCGTTACCACACTCTTTCCCTGGTTTAAGACAAGGCGGAACAGCTGGGACAGATCGAGGATGCTCTCTGCGATCTCATCGTTTCCGGCTTCCGTTGCCTGCCAATACAAAGAATCCAGCGTATTATACAGAAAATGAGGATTGATCTGTGCCTGCAGCGCCGCAAGCTCACTCTCCTTCTCAGAAAGCGTAATGACATAATTCTCATCGATCAGCTTCTTGATATCGCCGACCATCTTGTTGAAGCAGCGTGCAACCTCTCCGATCTCATCCTCCGTTGTCACTTCCACCTGCTGGTCAAAATCTCCCTCCGAAAAATGCGTGATTGCATTGCTTACCTGTCTGAGTGGCTTGGTCACAAGATTTGAGATAATGATCAGAAGAGGAAACATGCCGAGTAAAACTCCCAGCAAAAGTAGAAGCGGCATGTTGGCAATACTCATGATCTGCACCTTTAAATCCTTTTTCGGCACCATCTTACAGACAATGGTTCCATTGCGCACAAGCTGTGTGCACACAATGTCGTATTTATTGTATTCAAAATGCGTATCACGCTCTCTGTAATCTGCCTGTAAGAACGCCTTCTGCAACAGGTATTCCTCAATTGTTTCATCCACCGGTCCCGCTGTCACAAGCTCTCCCTCGTTTGGATCAAGCACGATGACCGACTCGTTGCCTTTGACCATCGTCTCGCAGATTCCTTTAAATTTGTCCTTGCTGACTCCGATCACGATATAGCCCAGCGTTTTCTTTTTCGATAAATCAAAAATTTCGCGATAAAGAACAACTTTTTCAGAACGGTTCGTCAGGTAGGTATCTCCGCCTCCCTCATCCACGCTCCGCCATATTGTTCCGGTCTTACTCGCGATCGTTTCCTGATAGATATCAGTACTTTTTACATCTTCAATCGTCGAAAGATATACACTTCCATCCATGCCTCTTAAATACGGACGGATTCCATTCTCCGGATAGATTGCGATCGTCTTGATCTCGCCTCTCAAAGAGATCATATCCTGCACAACCCCCATCGGTGCATCCTCCTGCCACAGACGGGCATTCGCATTTAATTGATCTACATCCTGCGCAACCAGCAGATCCCTGATCTGCTGGTTGATGCAAATGTATGTCGTATAGTCCTTGATATCAGATTGCAATAAATTAATGCTTTCGGCAAGTGACACGACACTGGCTTTATTATCGATCAGTTGTTCCTCGGTAACCGACTTGTAATTGTGCAGAAGCATTCCGACACAGATTACAAGCAAAACAGGTGTAATGATTGCATAACCATAGAAGATCAGTTTCATCTTCACACTTAATCGATTGACCCATTTCTTTATCTTTTTTATCATTAGCCTTTGACTGCTCCCATCGCAACACCCTTGGTGATGTGCTTGTTCAAAATAATGTATACGATAACTGCCGGTGCCGCGGTCAGTGCCATGACTGCGAACTGCACTGCATAGTTCGATGAATACTCACCGGTGAACTCAAGTACCGAGAACGGAAGTGTCTTCCACTTGTCGGAGCTTAAGTATGTACTTGCCATCATGAATTCGTTCCAGTTATTTAAGAAGGTCATGATTGCTACCGTTGCGATCGATGATTTCAACATCGGTGTAATGATCTGGAAGATGATACGGTAGATGCCGCATCCATCCATGACGGCTGCCTCCTCAAGTTCCACCGGGATCGACTCCATAAAGCTTGTCATAAGGAACAATCCCTGTGGGAGTGAGAAAGCGACATATGGGATCAAAAGTGCCCAGATCGTATCAGTTAATCCAAGCTGACTGTAAATCTTGTAGTTTGGAAGAAGGGTTGCATGGATTGGAATCATCAGTCCCATCAGAAGCAGCGTCTTCACAAACATGCTGAGCTTCCACTTCATTCTGCGGCATGCAAAAGCCGACATAATGGATACAACGATAACAAGTAATACCGCAAGTCCGTTGATCAGTACACTGTTCTTTAAATACCATAAGAAGTTACCATCCACAAACGCTTTCACGTAATTGTCCCACTGGATCTTCTTTGGAATAATTAAAAGTCCGTTTGTAAACATCTCCGAGCTGCTTGCTAATGAGAAATCCAACAGCCAGATAAGTGGAAATATCTGAATCACTGCTACAATAATCAGTACGATCCACAGGATCGGTTTCGTAATCTTTTTTCTTTTTGCCTTTGCTCCTACCTGTTCCATTATGCTGCCCCCTTTACTTTTGCTCTGACTTTACGTGGTTCACGCTCTGCAAATACTTTGTCAAGAAGAACGGTAACGATCAGACATACGATGATAAAGATGACACCGATTGCATTGCCGTATCCGTATTTATACGCCTTGAACGCCTGCTGGTATAAATAGTTTGCCGTAAACTGTGTGCTGTTGCCCGGTCCGCCGTTCGTCAACAGATATACCGTTTCCATCTGTTTCAATGCGGAGATGACGGCCATCGTAACATTCACCTGAATGACCGGCTTCATCAGAGGAAGCGTGATCTTGATGAAGGTCTGTACCTGATTTGCGCCATCGATGGCGGCTGCCTCATAGAGAACCGGATCGATATTCTTGATTCCGGTGTAGTAGATCAACATGCCCCATCCAAATCCATGCCAGATCAGTACAATCAGTACTGCCCAGATTGCAGTGTCATTGCTGAACCAGTTGATTTCGCCTTTGCCGCCAAACGCCTTAATGAGATTGTTGAGCAAACCGAAATCCGGGTTGTAGATGAATTTCCACAAGTATGCGATGACCGCTACGGAAATAACGTTTGGAATAAAGTAAACGCAACGGAAAAAGCTTTCTCCTTTTCCTCCGAGCTTGTCGAGTACGGCTGCTACGATCATGGCAAGCGGATGCTGTACACAGATAAATCCGATTGCAAGGAGCAGTGAGTTGCGAAGCGACAATCCGAATGCCTTGTCATGGAACAACGCTTTGTAATTGTCAAACCCTATAAAATGGTACGATCCCATTCCGGAGTAATCCGTGAATCCATAGTAGACACTCAGACAGATCGGTGCGAAGATTGCAAAGAAGAACAGCAGCAATCCCGGCAGGACCAGGCTGAGAATCACCCACTTATTACTGTATAGTTTTTTCATATGTCCTTTACCTCCCTAACATTTTCTTTGTTATAGGCAAATTATAGCAATGCCAAAAGGCGCATTACAGATACCAAATTTATAAAAAGGTGTAATATTTTCACATCTAAAAAAGGGCATTATTTTCTTTTCTCCTCGTCCCCAAAATCCGTAAAAACATGCATCATAAGCTGCTTCCATAAACAAAAACGGAGCCGCCTGGCAAGCGGCTCCGCGTCCCTTTCGGGATAGGGTTAATATGAGAAAAAATTTGTGAAAAAGGGAACGTAAGTTAATTAGTTGCAGGCAGCTCCGATTGTAGATAAGAAGTCATCAACACTCAGGCTTCCATTGGATACACTCTGGATCTCACTCTCAATACTGGTCTTGAAAGCAGATGGTCCACAGTCGTTGATTGGTGTTCCTGATACACTTGTTGCGTTGTTGACAGCGTCTACGATCTGCATCTGTAAGTCGGTCTCATTACCAGTCATGTATGCACTCTGATCCTGTGCAGACATTCCAACACCATTCTCCCAGCCATACTTGGAAAGCTTATCCGGCTGATACATATAATTTAAGAATTTGATTGCCTCGTCCTTATGCTCAGATGTTGCAGATACGCCGTATCCACCACCATTCCAAGCTGCGATATCCGTTGCTGTGCCCTTGCCACCAGATACAACAGGCATTGTGAACATACGGATGTTCTCTCTGATCTCCGGATCAATGTCCTCATTTAATGCCATGGAAGAATCCCAGCTTCCCATGTAATACATTGCAGACTGTCCGTTGATGAACAGGTTCTGTGCTGTTGCATAATCCTGTGAATCATAACCATTCTGGAATAATCCGGAATCTGCAGTCTTCTTTAATAACTCGGTTGCCTGTACCAGACTTGGATCTGTAAAGTCTCCGGTTGATACTGCGTTGCTTACGATCGATGAATAATCGGATCCGGCGATCTTATAAAGAAGATCGGACAGATATACTGCCATCGGCCATCCGTCTCCACCGTCCATTGCTACTGGCGTCATTCCAGCATCTTTGATCGTCTTACCAAGATCTAACAGTTCATCATAAGTGGTCGGTACTTCCCATCCATTGTCATCAAACATCTTCTGATTGTAGTAGAATACTGCAACGTCCGTATTTCTTGGAAGTCCGTAGAGCTTTCCGTCTTTCTTAAATCCTTCAAGCGATCCGGAAATAAATCCGTAATCTGCATAATCTGCTTCGTTTAATTCTGCAAGTACTCCAGCATCCAATACTTCGTCAAGGAATGCCGGCTGTCCCCAGATACTTACAATATCTGGAAGTCCGTCCATGGAGTATGCCTTAAATTTTGTCTTGTATGCTTCCTCATCCAAAGACTCAACCTCGATCTTGACATTTGGATTTTCCTGCATGTACTCATCAATGATGGTCTGCTCTACAAGTCCCTGTCCATTCTTGCGATCGGTCAGGTTGGAAAATACCTTAAGTGTGATCTCTTCCCCATCAGAACCACTCTCATCGGTTGTGCCTGATGCAGCCTGTGAACCTCCGTCGGTCTTGCTGTCTGTTTTGCTTCCGCATCCGGCGAACATGGTCGCTGCCATCGCTGCAGTCAGTAATACTGATACGATTTTCTTCTTCATCCTAAATACCTCCACAATTTTGATTTCAAAACAACTCGTGTTTCATTTGATGGTTGTATTCTAGCATCGGGAGAGCATCAAAAAAAGTTACTAAAATTCCAAAAAAGTGTAATATTTTCAGGTGCTCCGATTATCCTACTCCTTTTCTGAAAATATTACACTTTTGCAATTCTTTCGTTATAAAATAGAATGTAATTGTTCTGTAGCTTTACGTATTTCTTCTGCATCGGTCCGATAGATTTCAAATTCACTCATACCTTCGATTCCCATATGCACCCGCTCATTGCGATACCGCATTCCGCTTGGCAGCACCTTCTTTCCGGACATGTGAAAGGCATGTGCCGTTGTCTCCTTCGCAAGCTGCACGATATTGCCGGAATTGACTCCTGCCCCGACCATAACCGTTACCGCTTCTTTTTCGCCAAGCTTCACAAGCTCGTAAAGCAATTCTCTTCCTGCATATGCATCTGCTTCCTGCCCCGATGTCAGAATTGTGTCCACTCCAAGCATCTTTGCCGTCCTCATCGTAACGATTGGGTCCGCACACACGTCAAAAGCCCTATGGAACGTGATTCTGCATCCATCTGCCGATTCGATCATGCCTCTCATCTGCGCCTCATTCAGCGTTCCGTCTGCATTCAGGCTTCCAATCACAACTCCATCTGCACCTTCTTTCGAAAAATGCCTGATATCATATATCATTTGTTCATACTCATAATCCGTATATAAGAAATCTCCAAATCTCGGCCGGATCAATGTTCGAATCGGAAGTCCCGTTTCTCTCTTTACCTCGTCAAAGAGTGCATACCCCGGTGTTGTCCCTCCAATCACAAGATTTGCGCACAATTCGAGGCGCGTTGCCCCGCCTGCCCTGGCAGCAAGTGCCGATTCCACGCTGTCTACACAGACTTCCAAAATATAATCCTTCATACTTTTCCTCCCAAATCACTACACCTTCCTATAAAAAAGTGAATTGCAACTTCTCCTAAGTGATGTTATCCTAATCTCCATAAGTATTGTACAATTACGAAACTCCTGTGGTGGCTTGCTCCGGTGGGGGAGTTTCGCAATCCGCTACTATAAGTAATATAATAAGGAGTATCCAAACATGTTTCAACTACTACTTGCAATCATTTATCTAGCTTTTATCAGTCTGGGACTTCCAGATGCCTTACTTGGTTCTGCGTGGCCGGTCATGTATCAGGAATTTTCTGTTCCGGTCTCCTATATGGGAATTATCTCGATGCTCATCGCAGCCGGAACGGTCGTCTCAAGCCTTATGAGCGACCGCCTCACCAAGAAGCTTGGAACCGGCAAGGTGACCGTACTCAGTGTGCTTCTTACCGCGATCGCACTCTTTGGTTTCTCCATCAGCAGTTCCATGTGGATGCTCTGTCTGTGGGCAATTCCTTATGGACTCGGTGCTGGAAGCGTCGATGCCGCACTCAATAATTATGTTGCCTTGCATTATGCCAGCCGCCATATGAGCTGGCTGCACTGCATGTGGGGTGTCGGTGCCTCCGTTGGTCCGTCCATTATGGGCTTTGCCCTCTCACACGGACAGACCTGGAATGCCGGATACCGCTATATCGCAATCCTTCAGATTGTGCTGACGATCGTTATCTTTGCAAGTCTTCCACTTTGGAAGAAATCCCCGACCGATTCCGGTGAGAGCGATGCAGATACCGGAAAGGTATTATCTCTACGCGAGATCATCCGTCTCGCCGGAGCCAAAGAGATCATGATTGCCTTCTTCTGCTATAGCGTCATCGAGCAGACAACCGGACAGTGGGGAAGCAGCTATCTCGTATTGCACAAAGGCTTGTCGGAAGATACTGCCGCAACCTTCGCCGGACTTTTCTACATAGGCATCACCATCGGACGTGCACTCAGTGGTTTCATTACCATGAAGTTAAATGATACACAGATGATCCGCCTCGGCGAAGCGATTGTGCTGCTTGGCTGCATCGCACTCATCCTTCCGCTCGGACCAACGGTATCCTTATGCGGTTTTATCTTAGTCGGACTCGGATGCGCACCGATCTACCCAAGCATCATCCACTCGACACCTGCCAACTTCGGTGCAGATAAGTCACAAGCCGTCATCGGTGTGCAGATGGCAGCAGCATATGTCGGAACAACCCTGATGCCTCCGCTTTTTGGAATTATCGCAAACAATATCAGCATCGCACTTCTACCGGTGTATGTGTTTGCCGCGCTGCTTCTCATGTTCTTGATGTATGAGCGCGTCGTCAAGAAGTGCTCAAATTAGGGTTTGCCGCGCTCAGATTTGATTCAAACGGACGATACCGGATTATATATAATCTACGAAAATTAGCAATAATTTTGTCCATGGTCGACGGACTTGGAATAATTTCAATGACTAGAGTTTTTGAAAGTTACGGCATCGAACCATACGATTATTTTGTTCAGGAAAATTTGCAAGTTAACTTCACCAACGATTTTGGATAGTTGGCTGAGATATGCGCTATTATCGACAGACAATGGAACGGTGAAGCAGTTGCAAATTTGTCCTTCAAAAATAAGTATGGCTCCGATACCTGTAGCATGAAAGTGTTCGTCATTGAAATCATCCAAGTCCTGTTGGTTGGATAAAACTACTGCTAATTTTCTTTTTTTACCTACTATTCGGTATCTGTGTATTGGATAAATCCGAATCTGATGTGCTTCAAAAATTTGCGCAGTAGTAAGGGTGGGAACCGATAATTTTAGAGTTAAACTCTTAATCCTTATTCCGCTTAAAATATAAAATCTGCATAATGAGTCCTGTCAAGGTAGCCTTCGGTGCTGCGCAACCTTGACAGGACTCATTTTATGCAGATTCGTAGCGAACAAGCGGAATAAGGATTGGGGTGTCTTGGCAGGCAAGACTTCACTTGAATAAACGTGTGAAATTTTATTCTCTATTTCTTGGGAATCTTGAACTGGGGCGAAGATATGTAAATATTTGCTTCTTGACCCCGGCGAAACTTAGAAGCGGGGACTATATATTCAAATATTCGCTTCTTCGCCCCGGTGAAGCTTAGAAGCGGGGACTATTCATTCAAATATTTGCTTCTTCGCCCCGGCACAGTTCAGAAGCGGGGACTATTCATTCAAATATTTGCTTTCTTGCCCCGGCATAGTCTAGAAGTGGACTCAATACATTCACTGATAGGCATATTCAAATACATATAAAACAAATCACGCGCAGCGAAATCCTACGAAATATTGTAGAATAACGCTGCGCGTCATATTTATCTCTTATCAAGCGAATTTACCAGCATAAAAA
>ENA-ORUA01000338-ORUA01000338.1-human-gut-metagenome-genome-assembly--contig:-NODE-338-length-51688-cov-10.773188_pt1 | contig 51688 bp, 44 predicted proteins | sample MGYA00242076_ERZ509201 | MGnify/ENA primary metagenome ERZ509201 (study PRJEB26280, sample SAMEA2338863) | human gut metagenome | biome: human gut; feature: human-associated habitat; material: faeces...
TACCATAAGAAATATATTTATGGGCTTTTTTATTTGTCGAACTCACGTTAAATTACTATTATGATGAACACATTTTTAACAAGGAAAATGCACTGAATGGTTTTGAAAAGGCATTAATTGCTTGTTTAATAATGAAATCTGACTTACTCGCATTGTATAATAATGGATTTGGAAGTTTAATTCAACAGACTTTCAACCGCTATACTATTGAATTTGCTGGAAATATGCCTATGAATTCTATAGAAAGATACAAATTATATTTTATAGCCGGAGCTGTTACAAATGTTTTAATAGAGTGGTTAAATGAAGGGGCAAATGAGCCGCCAAGAGAAATTGCAAATATCTGCGTAAAGTATATGGATGGCGGAATACTTCATGCAGATAAATAAATTATATTTTTGACTAAAATTTTATAAGGGGCTGTCGCACTAAGAAAATTTTATATAAAACATAGATATTTAATCAGTAAATAAATCTATATCTTGTATAAATTTCGTTAATGTAACAGCCCCTTAAAACTTAATAATTTATCAATTCTATATAATCACTCAAAATTATAAAAGACTCTTACGCAACTCTGCCCCGTCTTTTGCACTTAAGTATGCTGGTGCTATATCAAATACTGTCTTACAACCTGTTTGACCTTCTTTGTAAAGACGATATGCTGCTCTTGCATAAGCTACAATAACACATGATGTAAATTCTGGATTTGAGTCAAGCTTTAAGCTATACTCAATTACGTGAGTGTTTTCATTGTCCCAGCCTGTCTTTCCAGAACGGATAACAAAACCACCATGAGGAATACCGCTGTGCTTTTCCTTTAACTCTTCTTCACTAATAAAATGAACTGTTGTGTCATAATCAGCAAAGTAATTTGGCATATTCTTAATAGTTTCTTCAACCTTTTTAGCATCTGCGCCTTCTTCTAATACAACAAAGCACTCTCTTGTGTGCTTCTGTCTTGTTGTAAGCTCTGGGTTTTCACCATTTCTTACAGCTTCAAGAGCTGCTTCAACTGGAATTGTGTATTGCTTTCCATCTTTAACACCTTCAACACGACGGATTGCATCTGAATGACCTTGACTTACGCCCTTGCCCCAGAATGTATAGTCCTTTCCATCTGGTAAAATGGCGTTGGCATACATACGGTTTAAAGAGAACATTCCAGGATCCCAGCCTACTGAAATAATTCCGATATGACCGCTTTCCTTAGCTGAATTGTCTACATTGTCAAAATGTTCTGGTATTCTTGCATGAGTATCAAAACTATCAACGACATTGAACATCTTAGCATACTTTGGAGTTTGTTCTGGTAAATCAGTTGCACTTCCTCCGCAAAGAATAAGTACGTCAATCTTATCCTTCCACTGTTCTATATCATTAACTGAGCAAACTGTTGCTTCTTTTGTTAAAATAGATACACTCTCTGGCGCACGTCTTGTAAATACTGCTACTAACTCCATATCAGGATTTTGCTTAATAGCGCACTCAACACCTCTACCTAAGTTACCATATCCTAAAATACCAATTCTCATATTTATACTCCTTTTTATGATAAATTTATGTCTAAATTTTACTTTTTGCAAATAAATATGTCAACTATTTTTCAAATCGCCTTCTTGATAAAAATTAGTCAAATGTCTAAAACATAAATAAGGGAATTTCTATCTGGAAAAGTGTATTTTATCGGTATGTCCTTTAAATCAACCTTATTAAATCCAGCTTTTTCATAAAATTTATGAGAAGCCTTAGCGACTGAAGGTGTATCTAAAAGGATATGCTTCACCCCCATTTTCACAGCATATTCTAGTAGCTTTTTATACAAAGCTAGTCCAACTTTTTGTGAACGGTATTCCGCCTTTACAAAAAATTTCTTCATTACCGCCCAGTTATCTTCTTTTATCATCAAGCCAATAGTTCCAATTACTTCGCCATTCTTAATAGCAATCCAAAATTCACCGCCATCTTTTTGATAACAATTTCTTATATCCTTTAAATCTGGCTGTTCTTCTAACGAAAGATTTATTTTTGACTCATTGTTTTGAATGTCAAGAATGAGCGAAATAATCTCATCATCGTATTTTCCATTATATGTTTCTATACTTATCATACAATCTCTCAAACTCCTTAATATATGCAAATACTATTATACTTCTTGTCTAAATATTAGCAAACATTTTAAAAATAAATTTATTTATGGATTTTAATTTTAAAAAATAAATATGTCAACTATTTTTCTATATTCTCTTAAAAACACTATTTATCCATAGTTTAAAACTATGAATAACATAAAAATATAAATATTATACAATTTGATTAAAATAAACTATACTCCATTTAACATTTACACAACTTTTATATAATTTGGAGGACATTTTATGAAAACATCAGTAATCGGCTTTCCTAGAATAGGAACTTTAAGAGAATTAAAATTTGCTTCTGAAAAATATTTTAAAAATGAAATTACTTCAGAAGAACTTTTAAATACAGCTAAAGATTTAAGAAAATTTCACTGGACTACTCAAAAAAATGCAGGAATTGACTATATTTCAAGCAATGATTTTTCATTTTACGATATCGTACTTGACACAGCCGTTTTATTAGGAATTGTTCCAAAACGTTACAAGAACTTAAATTTATCAGAATTAGATACATATTTTGCTATGGCTCGTGGATATCAAGGAAACTCTGGTGATGTAAAAGCTCTTGCAATGAAAAAATGGTTCAACACTAACTACCATTACATCGTACCAGAACTTGAAGACGACACTGTTATAAAAATATCAAATGATAAATTATGGAATGAACATAATGAAGCTAAAGCTTTAGGTATTGAAACAAAATCTATTGTTATTGGTGCATATACAATATTAAAGTTATGCAGATACACAGGCAATAAGACAGCTAACGATTATGTAAACTCAATTATTGAAGCTTATAAAGATTTAATTAAAAAATGTGAAGAAAATAATATCAAATGGATACAATTTGACGAACCTGCCCTTGTACAAGATATGACAACAGACGATATTTCACTATTCCATAAAATATATGATGAAATTCTTCCTTATGCAAAAAAATGTAATATTTTATTACAGACATACTTTGGTGATGTTAGAGATATTTATGAAGATTTGATTAAAATGCCATTTTCAGCAATAGGTCTTGACTTTATCGAAGGCAAAGAAACTATAAACTTAATCAATAAATATGGTTTTCCTAATGATAAATTATTATTTGCTGGACTTGTAAATGGTAAAAATATATGGAAAAATCACTATGATAAAACTTTAAATGTGCTTAATAAATTAAAAAATAACGGAATTGAAGTTGTATTATCAACATCATGCTCTTTACTTCATGTACCTTACACTTTAAAGCATGAAAATAAATTATCTCAAAAGCATCTTGATTATTTTGCTTTTGCAGAAGAAAAATTAATTGAACTTACAGAATTAAGTGTACTTGCCGATAGTAAGGATTATTTAGAAAATACAATATACAAAGACAATCAGAAACTTTTTGCAAATAGTAGAGATTGTGAAAATGAAGATGTAAAACAACGACTTTCAGCTATTACTGATGATGACTATATAAGACTTCCAAAACGTAGCGAACGTCAAAAGTTGCAACGAAAAGTGTTAGAAATTCCAGAATTTCCAACAACTACAATAGGCTCTTTCCCACAAACAAAAGATGTAAAGTCAAACCGTTCAGCTTTTCGTAAGGGTGAAATATCAGAGCAAGAATATATTGAATTTAACAAAAAGAAAATTGCAGAATGTGTAAAATGGCAGGAAGAAATCGGAATTGATGTACTTGTTCATGGCGAATATGAAAGAAATGACATGGTAGAGTACTTTGGTGAAGCATTGGGGGGATTTTTATTTACTGAAAAAGCATGGGTACAATCTTATGGTACAAGATGTGTAAAACCACCTATTATATGGGGTGATGTATATCGCAATAAGCCAATAACTGTTGACTGGTCTGTATATGCACAGTCATTAACTAAAAAGGTTATGAAAGGAATGCTTACTGGTCCAGTTACAATATTAAATTGGTCTTTCCCAAGAGAAGATATCTCTATTAAAACAAGTATTTCTCAGATTGCATTAGCAATTAGAGATGAAGTTTTAGACCTTGAGAAAAATGGTATTAAAATGATACAGATTGACGAAGCTGCTTTAAGAGAAAAGTTACCACTTCGTAAATCTGATTGGTATACTGAATACTTAGACTTTGCAATTCCTGCTTTCCGTTTAACACACAGCGCAGTAAAACCTGAAACACAAATACATACACATATGTGTTATAGCGAATTTACAGATATCATTCCAGCTATTGACGATATGGACGCAGATGTAATTACATTTGAAGCTTCTCGTTCTGATTTACAAATATTAGACGCATTAAGAGAAAATAACTTTGAAACAGAAGTTGGTCCTGGCGTATATGATATCCACTCTCCAAGAGTTCCATCTGTGGAAGAACTTGTAAACGTATTGAATATTATGTTGACAAAGATTGATAAAGACAAACTTTGGGTGAATCCTGACTGTGGATTAAAGACAAGAGGCGTAAAAGAAACTGACGCAAGTCTTAGGAATATGGTAGAAGCCGCAAAGAAAATACGACTTCAAGCTTAAAATATACTTGATAAAATAATCCTTTATATGCTGTTGCAATAATAAACCTAAAATTTTTTATTGCAACAGCTCTTTTATTCGCCTTTTCTATCTGGAATTTCAGAAGTTATTTTCATTGCCTGTTGCAAAACATCTATTAATAGATTAAAACTTTTCATATCAGGGTCAAAATAATAATAGTTTTTTGTTGCTTCTCTTCTCATTTTTAAAATGCCTGCATTTTTTAATATCTGCAAATGGTGTGAAACTGCTGGGCGTGATAAATGTGTTCTTTCTGTAATTTCATTCACTCTAACGCCTGAACACTTTTCCATTTTCATCATTTCCAAAATCATGTGCTGTCTGTTCTCATCACCTAATGCCACTAATATTTTTTGACATTTTTTAAAATCAGAAGCTAAATTTTCTATATCTTTTCTTGTATACATTATTTCACCTTATGCCCTGTCACTGACTCAAAATGATATTTTGCTATTCCTAAATCTATTTTAGCATAAAAACCGTTCAACGCCTTAGCTGTTACAACTCCATTTTTAAGCTCAAATATAAACTTCTGCTGATTAACTGCTGTGGGTGCTAGGCTTACGGCTTCCATTCCTTTTATAAACCAATCGCAATGAGTATCTGCTTTACTAAGTTCAGATATGCTTTTACTTTTATGTGGAACGCCTTGTGTTTTTCCATAACCTAATGAAATTACAATTAACAACTTCTGTCCTTTTTCAACTTTAGCCATTGTCTTTCCATGTGTCATTGCCACCCAACAAGTGTTTAATCCTAGCTCTTGACATTTTAACACAAGCTTTTCTCCATAATAACCAGCTTTTTCCTGTTCTTGTTTTTTACCAACTATTGCAATATAATTTGCCACACCTGTAAATTTTCCATAATGTGCCATAAATGAATTAAAGCAATTTGGTTCATCGTAAAATATTTGTATGGATAGGTCACTTTCTCTATTAATTTCTAAAATACATTTGTTTATTTTCTCTCGCTTTGCTTTTTCAATCTTATCATTTTTATACTGACGAACACTGTGTCTTTCTTTCATTAATTGTAATTGCTCCATGATTTAATTCTCGCTTTCGTTTAAATTTTTAAACCAAGTATAGCATATAATTAATGTAAAATTTCAATGGTAAAGAAAATCGAGATGATTAAAAATGTATTTTATTAGTGATTGTATTTTTTCACTTTCTTATTATGCTGTTGCTTTCTTTCCATTCTTATATCTTTTCGCTCTGCCTGCTCTTTGTTAAGACGTTCCTTTGCTTCTTGTATCGTTTCGCCTTCTCTTGTCAAATATCTATCCACAAATTTATCTTCTATTTTCGTATAACCATTTACAACTGTATCACTTAATTTCTGAAAATTAGTAGTTACATTGTCTGCTATTTTTTGATTTGCTATTACAAGCTTTGATTTTGCCATAAATAAAATTCTCCTATCATTCTTTTTATCACAACAAGTGTTGTTATTTTGATACGCCTATAGTATAATTTTTTAATAATACAATTTCAATCAACAATTTAACAACATTTGTTGAGATAATGAAAGGCAATATATGAATACAAAAAATAATAAGAAAAAAAGAGAGTCACAACACAAAATTGAAACTGCATTTATTGAATTACTGCAAGAAAAAGATATATATGAAATTTCTGTAACTGCCCTTTGTAAAAAAGCTCATTTAAACAGAACTACTTTTTATTCAAATTATTTGGATATATTTGATTTAGTGGATAAAATCGGAATAAAATTGATAGAAGATTTACACGACCTTTACTCTGATGAAGAAAATAGTCATTACAATTCAAATGATTTTTTAAAGCTTTTTCAGCATATAAAAGATAATCAATTATTTTATAAGACATATTTTAAATTGGGGCTTGATTTACATTTTCAACCAACTGTATATGATAAAAAACTAGCGAAAGATTTATATGATGAAAAATATATTGACTACCATATTCAATATTCTAAAGCTGGAATTACTGCTATTATAAAGCACTGGATAAATAATGGCTGTGATATAAGCCCAGAAGAAATGTTTCAAATTTTAAAAGACGAATATAAAAGTAAATCTGTTGCTATATAATTTTAGTTTTAAGTTTGGTTTACATTTACAACTAATAAATGTAAACCAAACCTTTTATTTACATGGACAATTCGCCAAAGTATATGCTTGCAAAAAACTTTGACTACTGCTGCATAAACTAAACCCTCAAAGTGTGTTTGTCATAGTTTGCAAATTACAATTTTTACATCTCACTTATCCATTTTTCTAATGCAGGCTTTGCGCTATCTACACTACTTCCATGAATTGCAAGACCTTTTGTTAAAGCAGCTCCTTTTGCCAAGCTTTCAATATCTTTTACACTACTTCCAAGCCCACTCCCTTCATGTGTACAAAATGGGTGAATTGTTTTTCCTGTGAAGTCGAAGCTTTCAAGAAATGTATAGACTGCCATTGGAATTGTTCCGCAGTAATTAGGATATCCTAAATATATCTCATCATATTTATCTATGTTTTCTGGTAAAAATGCAAGCTCTGGTCTTGCGTCTGTCTGCTTATCTTTTCTTGCCTGCTCAACGCAAGTGCGATAATTTGCTGAATATGGCACTTTCTGTTCAATTTTAAATTTTTCCGCCCCCGTAATTTCAGAAATCATATTTGCCACTTTTTCTGTATTTCCAACCTTGATACTTTTGATAGCTCCACCAAAATAATTTTCATCAGCCCTTGAATAAAATGCTACTAACTTTGCCATAGTTAAGCCCCTTTCTTTTACATACAAATTTTATTTTATAAGTTTACAATATCACCTAAAGTTCACTATAAGTCAAGCATTTTTTCAAAATATTTCTAAACTCTCATATATTCCTAAAAAAGCTGGCAAAACCTAAGTTTTACCAGCTAATATTATATTTTCTATTTAACCCAATCTTCCCACTTAATTTCTTCTTTAGTTTCTGGCATCATATCTTTAGTAAGCTCTAATGCTACTATTGTGTTAAGACACCACTGTGATGTAAAGTTAGTTGATATCCAAAACATTTCTGTAAGATTTTTCGCATTATACGTCATGTCAACCTTATTGGAGTCAAAGCCTTCACTCTTATCCTTTCCTGCAAGTGAGTGAACAAGCACTTGCCAAACTTGATATGCAATGTGTTTGTCGTTATAATACCTTGCAGCAAATGAAGCCATTGTCGTTCCCATATATGGATATACACAATTTACATTTCCATAAAGCCCCTTAGCCTTTTTTTGTTTTTCTTCAAGTGGCAGAAAATAATAACTTCCATAAATTGCCATTTGCTTTGCTAATTCTTCACTTTCAAGGCTTAAATTAAGCTCTATAAGGGTTTGTGGGCCACCCATGCTAACTGACATATGTGAGATACAATTAGGAACGTCTTCAAGATAACGCAAATGACCTGTTTCTGGGTCATACTCAAACTCTGGGCCTGATACAAGTCCAAGTGGTGAGTTGAATATATCATTTAAACCTGTCATTATTTTATCTTTATACTTTTCATCTTTCATTCTTTCCCACTGTGTAAACCAGTTGCTTACAAACGCAGTCCAATCTGGGCCAGTTCTTGCGTGAGTTTTATATACCATTTTATCCTTGTCAAAGAAATGTCTTAATGGGTCGATATTAAGTGTTGCAAAATCTGCATCTTTAGTATCAGTAAGCACATCTCCCATTCTAAGCTCACCGCCCCTTAGATAGTAAAATGGCCTATGATGACCTGCCATGCCTATTCTAGGCTCTTTGCAGGAATCCCCCCAGTGTATTACATTGTGTCTTGAGCCAATTCCTTTATATATTCCAAAATGGTACATATCCACCTCAGACGCATGACGGCTCATAGCTTCTATCATAGAATACACATCTTCACGACCTGTTCTCATAAATGTATACCACAACCAGTAAGTCGGAACTAACTCTGTGTTTTGCCATGCTCTACCACCCATATCGTACTGCCACATATGCCTATACGCATCATAAGTGTGCATAACATCACCATAATTAAAAAGCCCATACCAATTTTGCTTATCGGGTTCTTTTAAATAAAAGTCTATTGCCCTATCAAGTTCGTCTTCAAGCCAAGTTCTAAGCGGTGTATCTCGTCTTACAAGTGACCACTCACCAAAGGCTTTTACTTCATGGTAGTACTCTGGTGTTGCTACAAATAATGCTGGCTTTTGCACTCTTTTTGAAACTTCAAGTAGTGTGTCATCACTTACAATTCCAGACTCATATAATTCAATACTTAATTCGTTAGTATTTGCAATGCCCACTGGGTCACTTTTAACTTCGTTAAAGCCCTCATAAGTACCATTAGCATGACCTTCATCGTCATAGTGCCTAAAATCACACGCATTACTTTCAGGTGACCATATCCAAGCTGTTATTTTACCAATGTCATTTCTCATTCCTTCAATCCAAAGAGAAGACGGAAATTTTTGCCAAAAATCACGCATACTTACTGATATTCCACCAGCTCGACTGCCTGCATACACAAGTCCCTGCGCCCTTTTTCCAAAGCCTGCACAAATAGAACAACAACCCTTTTTTGCCATACTTTTTCTAATTTCATAAGACAACGGACTAAGCTGTGAGATTTTATAAGTATCCCAATATGGAATATTTCCAATCGCAGCTTTTACAGCTTTGATATCTTCGTCATAATTTTCAATAAAATTTCCCTCATACTGATTTTTATAACAACGGTCTGGTATCTTAGGCTTAAAGCTTTTTAGTCCCACCATAACTTCGTGAAACATACCATAATCTCCCGCAAGTTTTATATGCCTGTTATACCCTTCACCACTATTTACAAATCGAACTTCAACACCAATACCTTTCATAAACTGTGTATTCTTGTCGCCGTCATAGAAAAATGTATGTGTTATATCTATTTTTTTACTGCCCTTGTGAAATGTAAGCCTTAAAATAAATGGTATCCCGTCAAATTCACCATTTTGCGAACAGTGTTTTCCATATAACTTTATAACACATTCTAACTCTCCCATTCTTTCAATAATGGCAGAGTTAATAATTCCTTTTGCTACACAAGACTTAGTACTTTGTGCAAGCCCTTCATTTTCAATTATTTCATTTACATAGACAAGTCCTGCATCTTGAATTATTTTATTTTCGTTATAGAAGCCATTTTGCAAAATCTTATCTCCAGCCTTTAATACATCGACCTTTAACACTCCAGTATCTACAACAAATCGGTCATCTTTATCTAAAACACTTATTGATAAACCATTTCCTGATTTATTATCACTTAAGTTAGCATTATCTAACCTAGCACTACTCAATTGATTACCTTGAATATTGTTTTTAGTTGAAATATTTTTTAACTCACTATTTTGTTGTGAATTACCATTTTGCTTATTTATAGCATTTTCTTCAAATTCAAGTGTAATACTTTCTTTAATATCTCTTGCTTCAACTGTATAACCACCCCATTTTACAGAGCCATCTTGCCAATATGCCGTTGTCCACTTTTGTATCTCATGCTTTTTATTGTCATCACCAATGCAGATAACACTATCTTCTTCTTTTACCTGCCCCTTTTTAAATGGAACGCCAAATGTTACAAACTCAGGAGTTCCCCTATTTTCAAGCAAATGCAATTTAACCGTTTGTTTCATAATCCATTTCCTTTCATTTATCCATAATATTACTTAAATAACATCTATTTTACAATCAATCTCTCAAATACCTAAAATATTAAGTATTAAACTGTAACCACAAACAAGTGAAAATGGTATGTAAGTTTATAGTATATAATGAAAACTATATATCACAGCACAGCTTAGAAATACTTAGTTTTCCTTCATCAACTATAACATCACATACCATTTTCACTATTATATAATTTTATTACTATATGTCTTTAAAATTGGAGGGAAATATACTATATTATAGGTTTTTATATAGTATACTCAGTGCAATATACAGCGAAAATCATATACTACTTATTAAGTGATTTAACTACTTGGTCTACTTTACTTCCTACTGTGTCTGTATAGTAATTCATACCTTCATCAACAGTCATATAGCCTAAAGCCACCTGAGAAACTACATAAGTTCTTGCTTGGTTAATATCAGTAATATTTTCTGAAAGGTCTGAATTAACTGGAAGTGCTACGTCCATCTTAGAGTGTTCAAGGAAGAACTGTTCAGCATTCTTTGACACTTCTGGAATAACATTTGAACCAGGGTCATCTCCATTAGGTGTCTGTGGTGTATCCTTATATTTAGCAAGTGCAAGAAGTGGGTCAATGTGATTCTTCATCTGTAACTGATATGGCTTTTCTGGTGATGGAAGATGGTGGAACTCTCCGTCTTTATAAGTTGTGCTTGTATCAGAGTCTTGTAATGTTACTGTTTCTGCAATTGTGTCCCAATGAGTACCCTTAGCACCGTATGTCCATGCTTCTTGAATATCTCCACCATCAAGCATTGTTTCTATAAAATATTTATACACACCTTCTGGATTTTTACAAGCTGATGTTATAGACCATGTAGTTGGAAGTGTGTTAAGATATGCTCCCAACTCTTTAATTGGATTTAACATAATAACATCTGTATCAAGATTTCTCTTTTCAAGTGTTGACTGCATTGTATATGTCCAGTCGCCAGCCCAGTATGTAAATACACCTGACTCCGAATCTGGGCTTACAGAAAACCATTTATCACGACAGTTCGCAGTTGAGTTATTAACACTTTCTTTATCAAGTACACCATCAACTACACCTGTTCTTATTCTTGCAAGGGCATCTTTCATAGCCTGTTCTGTGAAGCCATCTACATATTTACCTTGTGAATTTTCATAGAACGAGAATTGTGCGTCTTGATAAAATTCTGGAAGGTAATTTGTATAAGGTGCATTTGCTGATACAAAGCCCGGTGATGATATTACATAATGTTGTTTTGCGTCTGCCATTTTCTTTAAATATCCATAATATGTATTCCAATCAAGTGTCTTACCTTCAAGCTCTGATTTGTCAATGCCAGCCTCCTTAAGCCATGAACTCTTTACATAAGTTACACTACCACCGCCCTGCTGTGTAGGAAAGCCATACAATGCTTTCTTTCCATCCTCGCCTGCTACATAACAGGCATTTACTACGTCATTAGCTGTGCTTACAAGTCTTCCTGAGCTTTTAAGCTCTGAGTTGTTATAAGCATCTGTCATATTCCACAACATTCCATTTGAAGCATATACTGAATAATAATCAGACGATAAAAGCACAACATCTGGCATAGTATCTTCTGATGTAAATGCGTTCGCTACTGTATCATAATAACCTGAATGGTCTGGGTGTATCCATTTAATATTAAGTCCTGTAAGCTGCTGCATATAATCATAGAACGCCTGCGCTCCATTTGACTCTGTAACTGTATTATCTTCCATAACAGTTATTAACTCTGGTTTTTCTATTTCTTTACCTGCTGTAGTGCTTTCTGTTGTTGAAGTTGTGCTACTTGAACCACATGCTACAAGACTTGCTATTGATGTAATTGAAAGTCCTGCTGCCGCTAATTTTTTAATACTTTTCTTCATAAATATCTATTCCTTTCTTAAAATGCTATTATAGTTGTTTATTCTTTTGTTAATTATCCGATATCGTTTTGCTAAAATTATAATAACATTTACTCACATCAAAGTCTTATTCTTAATTGCACTGATTTTCCATTTTTCAAACAATATTGCACTAAAAAAGTACTCATATACACTTTTAATGTATACAAGTACTTGTTGTTTCAAAAATATATAAAATTAATTTTGTGCTTCATCATCTAAAGATATTTTTCCCTTAGAGCTTATCTCAATCTCAACATGACTATCTGCAACTTTTTCATAGTTCATATCAATTGAATAATCTATTGCTACCTTGATATTGTCTTCATCTCTTTCAAGCTGAATATCCCTTGTAAATATTCCAAGATATATACTTCCATAAGGTGTATCATAGAAAGTCATTGTCTTTTCACCCTTAACAAATGACATATGAGCTGTTACAACCCCTTTTTTTGTAATTTCCACACACTTGTCCGATATTTTAATAGTATTAGTACTCTTACTTTCTGTATCTTCATACACCTCATCGTATTTTACATATTCACTACCATTTACAACCTTATATCGTCCTACATTGATAACTTCGATTATATCTTCTTCTTCCTCGTTATCTTCATTCATAAGCTGTAAACCTTTTACTTTTATAAATACTTTTTCCTTCATAAATCAAATCCTTTCATTTGTTTTTATCTTAATTAATACTGCTCTATATTAATCTGCTTCGTCATTGTTATATCAAATGGAAGAATTGAATTAGCAAATGCTTTAAACTTTTCTGCTGCGTCACTCACATAAAATCTATACATAGAAGAAGGACTGTCTATATCACATACATTTGCAAGATTATTTCTTTCTAATACTCGCTTTAATTCTATGGCTGTTTCATACGCAGGGTTCACAAGATTAACTCCCTGTCCCATAACTTTTCCTATTGTAGACCTTAAAAGTGGATAATGTGTACATCCCATAATAAGTGTATCAATATTTTTATCCTTAAGTTCATTAAGGTATCTTTCTGCCACTTGGTCTGTTATTGTATCGTGTAACATTCCTTCTTCAACAAGTGGAACAAACAAAGGGCATGGCTTTCCTATTACATTTGCATCTGGCTTAATCGACTTTATAAATTCTGTGTACATACCACTATGTATTGTGGCCTCAGTTCCTATAAGACCAATATTTCCATTTACAGTTGTTGCTGCTGCAACCTTAGCTCCCGGCTTTACAACTCCTATAATAGGAATGTCAAATTCTTTTTGCATTGTATCTATAGCCAATGCGCTCGCTGTGTTACAAGCAATTACAATAGCCTTAACATTTTCAGTAAGCAAAAAACGAATAATCTGTCTTGAATATTTTGTTATAATATCCTTTGACTTACTTCCATAAGGAACTCTTGCCGTATCTCCAAAATATACAATTCTCTCGTTAGGAATTTGTCGCATAATCTCTCTTGCTACTGTAAGACCGCCCACTCCTGAGTCAAACACCCCTATCGGTGCATTAATTTCCATAATAACCTCCATCTATTTAATGAATTTATTCAAAAATTTTAAATACTTAAATTTATATTTGTACTGAACATCAGTTATAGCATTATATTCATCGTCTGTCAAAACATTCTTTAACTCCTCCTTTGAAGACTCTGGAAGCTCTCCGTATACAGAGTCAACAAAACACAAAGGTGGATATAATACACACCACCAGTTTTTACCATTTGCCTCACCTATATCTATTCTAAATGCTTCATACTCCCCCGGTGGAAATGTCACATCAGCATAAGTTTTCATTGGAAAATAGCTTTGCTCAAAATATACATTTACATTATAATTAAAGCCTTCTTTATGTATCGTATCAAGTGCTGTATCTTTTATATCTTCTATATGCTGTGAAAGAATTTCTCTTGAAGTGTCTATTGATGGTGAATTTTCCAAAAATGGCTTTATATATGATACAACTTCATTTTTCACTTTAATTTTAAGCTGTTGGTCTGTATCTGTATCACTGTTCGCTCTTACATGAAATCTAATAATATTACTAGCAATTCCTGCCTGAACAAGACATTCATCAATATTTGTCTTTATACTTGACATAACAACAATCGCTGATACTGCTAACACCGAAAACAAACAAATTAATAGCCTGCACCCTTTTTTCATAATAACCTCCATAAACTATAAGAAATACTCTTTGCGAGTTTTTCAAATTATCGCAGCAGCTACCAAAATTGTGTAAACACAAAATTTGACTAGCCGTTAATATTTACTATCTACCTTATACTTATTTGATAGTTTTTATTTATGGTTAGATTATTAACATAAAAAGTGCAGACTATACATTAATGATAAATTTAACTTACTTATTAAGAAGTCTTATAATTCCTTTTTCCTGATTATTAATATGCTGATATATAACTTTCTTAGCATGTTCTACATTTCTATCCTTTAATTGCTTAATAATATCATTATGTTCGCTTATAAGTATAGAATGTGTTCTTGCGTCTTTCACATATTCAAGTCTATAACGATACATTTGTTCACGAAGATTGTTAATTATCTGTATAAGTCTTGCATTGTCAGTCATAGTATAGATTATATCGTGAAAATGTACATCTGCATCAACTATATTTACTACATCTTTTGAAACTATTGCTGTTTCAAAAAGCTTATTAGCAGCTTTAAGCTCTGCTAACTTCTCGTCTGTAACATTTTTACAAGCAAGTGCTACTACAAGTTCTTCAAGTGTTGCTCTTACTTCAAGAACATCTCTCATATCCTTTTCAGTAATATGAGCTACTTCTGCACCCTTTCTTGGTATCATAATTACAAGTCCTTCAAGCTCTAACTTTCTTATAGCTTCTCTTATTGGAGTACGGCTAACACCGAGCTTTTGAGCAAGCTGTATCTCCATAAGTCTTTCTCCAGGTTCCATCTCTCCCCTTAAAATTGCCTGCCTTAATGTATTAAATACAACATCTCTAAGTGGAAGATATTCATTTACATCCATTTTTAATTCGCCCTTCATCTATAGTGCCTCCATATTTATAATTTTAAAATGTTTCTGTTATATATACTGTTCTAGCATCACCTTTTTCTTTAAGGTATACCTGACAGTTAAGTGCTGTCTGTTCATCTGGGAATATTCCAAACACTGTAGGTCCACTACCGCTCATCATTGCATTGTATGCACCATGAGTAATCATGTCATTTTTTATATCTTGTATTACAGGATACAATGGAATTGTAACTGTTTCTAATACATTTCCCATTCTTAATGCAATCTGCTCAATATTTTGCTCGTTAATTGCACTGATTATTCCATCAATATCAGGGTGAGTGCTTACTCCGCCCATATCAAGGTTTTCATATACAAGCTTAGTCGATACATTAATTGATGGCTTTGCAATTACAATCCACATATGCGGAACTGACTTTAATCTTGTAAGCTTTTCTCCAATTCCCTCTGCAAGAGCTGTTCCACGCATAACGCAGTATGGAACATCAGCACCAATACCAACTCCTAATTCCATCATTGTCTTTGTAGATAATCCCAAATCAAATAACTTATTAATTCCAAATAAAGTAGAAGCTGCATCTGTACTTCCACCTGCCATTCCTGCTGCTACTGGTATAAACTTGTTAAGATTAACTTCTACACCACCAGCGAAGTTATATTTATCTTTTAATAGCTTTGCAGCTTTATATATAAGATTATTTTCATTTACTGGAAGAAATGAAAGATTAGAAACAATTCTTATCTCATCTTCTGGTATTTTATTTATAATAATCCTATCATATATACCAATTGTTTGCATAATCATGCGTACTTCATGGTATCCGTCTTCCCTTTTTCCTAATACATCAAGACCAAGATTAATCTTAGCCCTAGCCTTAAGTCTGATACTTTCCATATTCATCTCCAAACATTGTTTCTTGTATACAAAACAGATTATACAAAATATATTGTACAAATGCAAGTACATATCACGCCTTAAATCTAAATTGTTTCCTTATTCTTTCTATACTTATAAGGGGATATTCCTTTAATATGCTTAAATGCGTCACCAAAATAATTACTATCATTAAAGCCACACTCAAATGCAATATCTGTTATTGTCATATCTGTATCAAGAAGCATTTTACACGCATTTTTAATTCTAATATTAACAATATACTCTTTAAAGCCAAACCCTGTCACATGTTTAAATTTTTTAGAAAGGTACGATTTACTGATATGAAATTTTTCTGCCATATCATCAAGTGACAATCTCTTACTATAATTATTATAAATATAAGTTGCAACTTCTTGTATTAATTTGTTATCAACATCAATTTCTTTAACAACATTTTGCTCAAACTTTTGACATCTTATTATAAACAATAATAATTCAATAAGACTCGTTCTAATAAATGCTGGTGACAATATATCTTGTCCTTCATTTTCAAATATCATCTTATTAATAATTGCTTCAACGTAATCTCTCCTTTTTTCAGGAATAGATATTATCCCTGTTTGAAGGCAGTCCTTTACCATTGCTTCTCCAATCACTTCTTTTATCCAATTAAGACTTGTTTCTCTAAAGCACACGACAAATCTATCACTGTATCCTTGTGTTGGAAATGTACTTTTGTGAATTGTACCTGCTGGCACAATTACTAAATCCCCACGACTCAATTTATAAATATTATGGTCAATAAAAAATGTACAATCACCATTTAAAAGATAAAATATCTCATAATATGGGTGTACATGTCTGGGCTGTTGTTTATTTTCTTTTGCATTGCGTCTTACTTTATATACTTTATAATCTGTTTCCATATCATTAAACATAATAAAACCTCACTTCTATATTTTTAATATATGTAACTTCATTTATTTAAACAGCTATTCCCACTCCTACTTTATCATTTTCTTATAATAATATTGCATATTAAAATAACTTGCTATACCATAACTTCTTACAATAGAAGTTTGCCACTTTCTTAATAGTATTAAATAATTAAAAAATTAATACACTACTACTTCAATATAATTTCATAATATAATACCACTTTTTTTCTGTAAAATAAAGTTTTTTTAACTATTTATAAGTAGTATTTACTGTTTTTTATGCTATTATATTAGTATATTAATTACTTAACACTTATTGCTTTATTTAAAAAATTTGTTTTATAGTTTAAAATTATAATGAAAGGATGATTACAATGGCAAAACCTATTAGTGCAGATAAAAGAAAGCTAATTCTTGAAGGAAATCTTATACATGCAATACTTATGTTAGCAATTCCTGTAATGATTAACAGTTTTATACAATCCATGTATAATCTTACAGATACCTTCTGGCTTGGTAAAATTGGAACTGAGTCACAAGCAGCTATTACACTTGTTTCTCCTATGCAAAATATATTAATAAATTTCGGTGCAGGTATCACAACTGCGGGTTCAATACTGATTTCTCAATACTTAGGTGCTAAACAAGATAAGCAAGCTAACTCAATGGCAAATCATATATGTATATGCTCAATGATTTTTTCAATTTTTTGTGCATTTTTTTGTTGGCTTGCAACCCCAGCAATTGTAGGCTGGCTAGGTGCTTCGGGTGTGATTTATAGCTATGGAATTAAATATTTACGCATTGTAGTACTTGACCTTCCATTTCTTTTTATGATAAACTTATACACGTCAGTTAAGCAATCACAAGGAGATACATTAAGACCTATGTTTCTTAATGTACTTGGTGTTAGCATTAATCTTATATTAGACCCATTATTACTTATGGTGTTTAAGTTAGGTATTGGTGGTGCAGCTTTTGCTACACTTATAGCTAAGATACCTAGTGCAATAGTTGCTTTTATTGCACTTCGTGGTGATAATCAGCTTATCCGTATTGACTTTAAAGGTTTTAAGTTTGAAAAGTCTAAGGCTTTGGCTATTTTAAAAGTCGGTCTTCCTACTGCGATTGGCGGAAGTACTATGCAGTTTGGTTTCTTACTTATGACGAAAAATGTTAATGCTTACGGTACTATTGCTACTACAGCTTATGGTATCGGTAATAAAATTAACAGCATTATTACTATGCCCGCTAGTGGTATAGGTTCAGCTATCTCAACTATAGTTGGTCAGAATTTTGGTGCTAACAATATTAAGAGAGCTGACAAAGCTTATCACATTGCTTTAAAAATAGGTATTGCATTTTTATTTATTTGTGGTATAATTTTATCAAGACCGTTTGTAGCAGAGCCGATTGTTCGTTTTTTCACATCGGATGAAGCGGTTGTTCCACTTGCAACGAACTTTTTATCAATTATGGCAATTTGTTGCTGGACTAATTCGTTTTATAATGTTACAATGGGTATGTTTCAAGGTTCTGGTCATACCATAATAACCATGATAGTTGATGCTTCAAGAATATGGGTGTTTAGATTTTTAACACTTTGGGTATGTTCATCACTTCTTGGTATGGGCGTTGAAAGCGTATGGTATGCCGTAGTAGTAAGTAATGCTACATCAGCATTAATACTCTACATTTTATATTGGACTGGCATTTGGAAACATCGCACTGTCAAGATTGACAAGGATAGCGATTGTGAACCTGAAACAATTTAATAAGCCATTTTCCCCTATTTCGATAGCCTTCGGTTACGCATCCCCCCTCAGCGTGGCCGAAGGTATTTTTATTGTAGTTCAAAATATTATTTCTGTATTTTTTAATATATCAGTATAATAAATTTTCTAGTTTTCTTACTTTTAATCTATCCCATAAATATATCACCATATCTTAAATAATTATTCCCCCACCTAGCAAGTTATTATTTCGTTACTCCATTTTTTAGAAAAATGAATAACTTCAATGGGCAAAATCAATCAAAATAAAACATTCAATAGTGAATTATACTATATCTTGCAAAAGTTTATTATATACACTATAGAATATAAAAAGAATATACATTTTAACACTTATTAAGCATTGTTAAAATATATACTCTTTTTAATTTCAATAAAATATTCTATTTAATAATACTTTTTTATCAAACTTAAAGATTAATATAATTAGTTTTAATCTTTGCTTCTGTTTCTGGAGCTTCTATTCCTGCTTTCTTTCCTGCTTCAATACACTTTAATATCCAAGCCATATTTTTACCTAAAATACGCATAGTCTGAATACCTTCTTTATCTTCCATAACTTCTTGTGGTGTATTGCCATGAACCATATTCCAATAATTACTTGTAATAATTGGCATTTGTGCAATTCCTGGGTGTTTTTGAAGTTGGTCAAGTGTAGCTGTAGCTCCACCTCTTCTACAACTTGCAATGCAGGCTGCTGGTTTATGTGCCATTGGATAACCTGCATAGAACAATCTATCCATAAATGATGTTATTGCTCCTGAAGCTGACGCATAATGAACTGGTGAGCCAAATACAATACCATCTGCTTCCTTTGCCTTTAAAATACCCTCATTAACTGTATCATAATTGTATACACACTGATGATTGCCTTTTTTTGAACAGACTCCACAGCCCATACAACCCTTTACAGCCTTAGTTCCTACATGAAAAATCTCTGTTTCAATTCCATTTTTCTCAAGTTCATCTGCCACAACTTTAAGTGCTGTGTATGTACAGCCCTCCTTTTTAGGACTTCCATTGATTAATAATACTTTCATTTTATACCCTTTCCGAATAGTGTTATTTACCATTCTTAATATAATTCATAATGTTTAAGTGAAAATATAATCACAATATTATAACAACAACTGCATGAACTGTAATATTTTTAACTTAAACATTACATTGATTAATATATTAACATATATTAGACACTCATATATATCTATTATAAGTTTTATTTACAAATTCTACTTTTTAATTTTTTTATTAATATTACTAAGCTTTCTTATAAACACAGTCATTATAATTAATCCTATAAGACATATTATACTGCCAAATGCAGGATACATAGTGACTTTTACATCAGCCCCTAACACATTTTTTCCTGTAAAAACTATTAATAACACCTGAACAATATATGATATAAATGACACTATATTAAAATACCAAGCTGCTTTATAAACTCTTATACAAACAAGAACTGCTGAAACTGCTGCCAGTATTACACATAACTTTCCAAATATTCCACCAAACATATATCCTGTAAATAGATTGCCTTGACTTATCTTTACTGTATCGGCAATAACCCCCCAAAAACTAAGATATGAGCCGATAAACAAAAGAATTGCACCTCCAAGTGCTGCAATTACCCTGTTATCAGACATGATTGAATCAAAAATTGCACTTGTCTGTGTATTTTCTTCTTCCTCATAGCTACTTTCGCTATCAGAACTACCATTCTCATCAGAATATTCCACATTTTCTGTTGTATATTCTATTTCATTATCACCATCTTTTTTTAAACTTTTTTCTAATAATTCACTATTATCTTGTATATCACTTTCTTTTGACATTTCACAATGCTCAATCAATTCAATGTCTAATACTTCACTGTCATCTTCTTCCTTATTCTCCACTTTCTTATACTTCATCAATACACTTCCTTTCTATTTTTTTATAGTATTAAAAATAGTAAATATATTTTAGCAACAACCTCGCATAAATACAATAAGTTTATTCAATCCACTAATTTTTTTAAGATTTTAGTCCGATTAATACTATAACTAGATGTTAATACTCCCTAATAATACTTTGTAAACTGCAACAGCCCATTAAGGTCTGTGGCTTCTGTTAAATAAAAATAATAACATATTATTATAAGGGAACAAAAGATAATAATGTAATGCAGTATTATAGTTGATTTTCTTAACTTAATCAAGCTGCGGAATGGAGGAAAATATGGATTTATACGGAATTAACACTGGATACCAGTCAACTCAGACTTATGCTACTTCAAGTAAGCAGGCAACTAATTCAACACAGACTACTGACAATAAGTCTAGCGATACAAAAAAGACAAATGACGCTTATTCTGGCGCTGCTGCTGTTTACGAAAGTAGTTCAGCTTCAACTAATAAAACATCAAGTGACACAGGCACAGTTAAAGTAAAGCGAGATAACTCAGCTATTATATCTCAACTTAAGTCTGACGCAGAAACAAGAATGGCTCAAATGCAATCTCTTGTAACACAAATGTTCCAGAAACAAGGAAAAACAATCGGAACGGCTGATAATATGTGGAAAATGCTTGCAAATGGCAATTTTACTGCCGATGCTGATACAATAGCACAAGCTAAAAAAGATATCTCAGAAGATGGATACTGGGGAGTTTCTCAGACATCCGAAAGAATATTCTCATTTGCACAAGCTCTTGCTGGCGATGATAAAGAAAAAATGCAGTCTATGGTAGAAGCATTTAAGAAAGGCTTCTCAGAAGCAACTAAGTCATGGGGCAAGTCACTCCCTAGCATTTCAAATGACACTTATGATGCAGTAATAGATAAGTTCAACAATTGGTTTGACAACCAAGATTAAATAAATAAACAACCTTATACTAATTTTAAATTTATAAATTACAAAATTTTTAAACGCAAAACAGGGAAAATGACTATACTTCCTTGTAGAAATGCAAAAGACAATCGCTAATGTGGTCATAGAACTGTTTAATTGTTAAGTTCACTACTCTGATAAAAATACAGTATATCCAAAGTGAAAATAATTTACTATTACTACAAAATATCAACAGCTAGAACCCACATAGCTTGAGTAGTCAAAAAAATAATACACACAAGAAAGCAGGGTGGCATATTTTATAGTATCTGGTAAAGGCTAAGTATTTCTTAGATATGCTTTTCTAAAAACAGTGATGTCCCGACACGACGTCGGGACAAGCAACCAGCGACACGATGTCACATTGGTTGCGTTCACGTCCGTTTTCTCAATAAAAAAAGCACATCTTAGAAATACTTAGCCTTTATCCACTACTATAAAATATTACCTCTGCGTTTCTCTTACATAAGCCAACAATCAGAGTTATACCACAAAAATAGTAACCATATCTCTGCAATTGCAAAGAACACAAGTATTATCCACTTTAAGTACTTTAACTTTCCAGTCATATTTGTAAGCAAATCATACATTCCTATAAACGCAACATAAGCTCCCACTGTAAATCGACAAGTACTCATTACATGAGAAGTCAGCGCTATAAGAAGTGTGACAATACCAAATGTTGCAAGTGAATAATATCTTCTATATATCATATAACCATATAATATAAGTATTCCAATGCAGAACCATCCCATATATGTATATCTAGGCTCAATCTGACCTGTACAGGCTTTCCAAAGAACTCCTATTATTGGAAAATACTCATCTTCTCTCCACGCAATCTGAACATTCTTATATGCCCAAGGGTCACCACAAAAGAACCTTAAAAAAGTCATATAACAAAATGCACCCAACGGACAAATCATTATTGAAAATACTTTCTGTGGAACTTTTATAACTTCACAAATAAACTTCTTTATACCAACAAAACTAATTCTTTCACCATTGTTAATATCCATATACATTTCTATTATAAGCGCAAATACAAGCGTACAACCGACAATTCTAGTACCACTAGCGAGTGCCGACATTAGCCCTGCTAACACATACTTTTTCTTTGCACTAAAATAAAAGAACAAAGAAATAAACATTACAAATGCCGCTTCTGTATACATAGACGCAAAATAAAATGAATATGGTCCTGCGAGCATAAGTACCGCAAGCAACATTCCATCATCTTGTCTTACAGCCTGTGTAAACTTTTCCATTCTACTGCCATCATTAACAGCTCCAACGCATGATAACTTAATGCTTCTAGCCTTTATCACACGCATATATTTAACAGCTACAAATGAAGCTATAAAAATACACACATTAGATACAAGCATACCAACAAAATAAGTATCCATTTTCCAAAACGTCAAGGCTTTAACAATCTGACACATAATAACATACACAGGGAAAAATGCCCAGTTAGCTTGTGGGTCAGTGTCCCATGGAAATGTATATCCATTATTTACCATAAAGTAATACCTTTTTGCGTCCCATTGGTTCATTAAAAATGTTATAGACCTATCTGTTCCCATGTTAATATTATAGATTACCATTAGTATAAGCATAAGAAGCCTTGAAGCTGCCATTATAAACAACAGCTTCACAAATAATGCAAAATTCTCGTTTTCTCGATACCATTTTGCTAATCTTTCCATAAAATAAAATCCTTTCGTCTGCTATCAAACAAACTCGTTAAAATAGCTGTATAAGCTTTAACACAATCTGATAAATTAGTGCTGGTATAGCTGCAATAGCAGGTATTAAGAACATACCAACAACTACTGCATTTAATATCTGGAAATATACAAACTCTCCACAATACTTAAATACATTAGGAACATTTATCTTCTTAAAATGATTAATTATTACACATACTACTACAATAAATAACGTAGCAAGCGATATTAAAAGCCCTTCTTTTCTGCCCTTAGCTTCAAATGTCATTTCAATTGTATTTTCACCAGAATAAATATTAACACCTGTGAAAAGACCTGCGATTGACCTTACCTTAGCTTCCTTACCATTAACAGTAATCTTCCAATTTTCTGTGTTAATAATTGGCATTATCGCATAATTTTTTGTAGCTGTACCATTCATCTTAATTGTAAGTGAATTGTTAGTAGTTGTAACCTCACACTTATCGTCTTTTCGTGATTCACACATAGCTTTCATTTTATCCATATTAAGCTGACCAATTGTAGTTTCACTTACTTTCATATACCACGCATCATCGTACTCAATACGAACATTAACTGCTTCATTGTTAAAGCAACCAAGATATACAAGATTGTTATTATAATCTGTAAAGTAAGCTGTGTTATTAACATCACCAAGTGTAGGAATTTCAATTGCTTTGTCATTTACATAAATGTGCATTGAGCTTATAAGCCAAGAACAGTTAGCATCGTTATCCCTATTATTAACATCAACTATATTCATATAAAGAGCACTATTACCATCTATTGTAAGTTCATAATTAGCTGTTGTTTCAGTTCTACTTAATGAATATGGAATACCTGTTACAAGTTCTTCCTTGTCACCTGTAATTGCTGTATACATAGCATTTTCCATTGTTACCCAGTTGCCGTTCATATTTTCTGCAGCAATTGACTTATTAACTGCCATAGCAAATGGAAGCTGATAATTAGCCTCATATACACTATAATCTCCTGCCGTATTCTTTAATGTGTACATATTGCTATCAAGTGGAAGCTGATTAACGGCTTCTGTTACATGAAGTAACGCATTAGTAAATACCGTTCCACCAGAATCTAACAACCAAAGGAAATACTTTGAATATCCCCATCTTTTTGCATAACTTTGTGTATCTGATTGAAGTGCGGCTGTAAAGCTTGACAGTGCGCCCCTTCTTAATATTAATGGATAATTAGCATTAAGACTGATATCTGGGTTAATAACTCTGTCTGTTGCTGATTCAGTAAGTCCTAGATTGTCATAAACATCATTAGCTAACTGTACATAATCTCCAACCTGATAATCTTCGTAAGTATAAAACTTTGGTGGTCCAATAAGTGCATAAGCTCCAATAAATACTTCTACAAATACAAGTATTACAACTGATTTACAGTTAAAGTTCTGTCCCTTTTTGTTAAGCTTTATTATATACATTGCTGTTAATGCAATAAAAATCACAGCATAAAACACTAGCGCAATAATTTCATTATTATCTGGAATAAGATTGTATCCTATTGCAAATGCAACACATACCACCAATGCAAATATTGCCTGTCTTTTTATTAATGACTTATCAATTGCCATATCTTTATACATTTTTTCAGCATAATAAGAAGCTACTGATATAAGTGTAAATGATATTAAATAACCATTCCTAAGAGAATAACCATTATATGAACCAAAATGCCACATAAGATTAATTCCTTGTACTACCATAGGAAGTAACACAAGTGCACAAATAAGTCCCATAGAAATTGTCTTTTTCTTTTCAATTTTCCAGTAATTTCTCATACCTATTACTATTATTGCTATAACAAAAGAAAGACCATAAAGCATAAACCAACGTTGAAATGCAGCCATTGCCCCATCAGAAGTAATTGCACTTGTTATCCAGCCTTTGTACTGGTCTAATAGATTACCACCCGAACTTCCTCTTTGTGAGCTTGAAAGCTGTGTCATAACTGGTATAAGTACAAAGCAAGAAAGTCCCATACCTGCAACAGTGCCAATTCCCAAGTCCCATATCTGACTTTTCCACTTTTTCTTCTGCTCACTTGTAAGAATATATATACCACTAAGCAAAAAGATATATACAAGTGACATAGCACTAAGATAGTAATTCATTATAAATATAAGTGCTACCATTATAATATAGAAAAGCTTTTTGCCATTTTTCATAAGACTTTCAAAGGAAAGCATTAATAATGGAAATAATGCAACTATATCCATCCAAGGTGTAAATGCAGAACCATAAAGGACTACATATCCGCAAAGTGAAAACATTACAGAAAATGTTATCTTTAAACAGTCCATAAGCTTTGTATATTTTTTGTCAAGATATATGTACATAGTAACTGACATTACTACCATCTTAACCACTGTAAGAATTGATATGCTTTCCAATATAAGATTTCTAGGTATAAAATATAACAACAAGTTAAATGGGCTTAACATTGTAAATGCTGAAATACTCATCGACACATTAGTTCCAAGTCCTGTATACCAATCAAACCACAATGAAGCATCACCATGCAGCCAATCCCAAAGATGTGTATAAAGTGGGGCTACTTGCTGCATATTGTCAAAATAATCTATTCTATTACTTCCAAATGGCCATATCCCCTTAAAAATAAGTGTAAATACCACAACCGCTAGTGTTATAAGCCCAGAAATAGCGCATTTTTTAACATTATTTCTGTTAAACGTACTTTTTTCTTTCATAAACAAAATCCTTTCGTTTGTCATAGGCAAAACGCAAGTCTATCCGAGTGTTGTACTCCATAGTGTAAACGTACAATTATTGGTAACAAACTTAATTGTTACAAGTTCACCATTCTTTACTGTATCTGCCTTAAATGTGTATGTACCTGCCTTATCAAATGTTCCAACCACATTATCATTGATATAAACTGTTACAACTTCTTTACTATTATCTTGATTACTTTTATTATTTTTACTAGCTTCATTTATTGAAAAATCTTTTACTTCTATTGTGTAATCAACATTGTATACAGTGTCTACATTTTCTTGTAACTCGGGTACATAGTAAAGATAGGCTTCGCTGCCATTACTTACACTTCCGTCATACTGTTCACTCTCCCAGCCTTTTCCCTTTCGGCGACAGACCTTATAAGCTACATCACTTCCATTGCGGTCTTTTAGCCCTGTACATATCTCCTTATCTCCCAAGTTATATGAAAGCTTTTCAAAACCTGGCCAATCTGACAATTCGTGAGTTATATAATACATTTTATATTCTATACCAACATCAGGGTTTTCTCCCCACCACAACACTACAACATAAAATATAGCAAGTAGCGCTGTAACAACATATATAAGTATTTTAAAGCACTTTTTGTCAAGAAGATTTTTTTTATTATTAATACTCATTAAACCACCATTATACATGTGTAACTATACATGTACCATTTCCTGAAATTGTAATTGTCCTTTTTCCGGCACTTATAAAGAAACTATCTCCTGCTTTATAATCCATTACTTCTTCAGTTGTTTCTTCTTTTATAGTGCCTTCACCTGCAATAAATAACACAGAAAGAAATGACGCTTCATCAACAACAAGCTTTACTTCTTTGAATATCTCATACTTAAAACATTCAAAATACTTGCATTGCACAAGACGTTCCTGAGAATAATTCTCATTTTCTTCAAGCATAACTTCGCTGTTATTGTCCTTAACATAAGCCTTTGTATCAACAACATCAAGTGCTTTTGTAACATGAAGCTCTCGTGGATTGCCGAACTTATCTCGTCTATCATAATCATACATACGATATGTACTATTAGAATTTTGCTGTATTTCACAAATAAGTATTCCTGCACCTATGGCGTGAATTGTTCCAGCCTTAACCATGACTACATCACCCGGCTTTACATCTATCTTATTAAGCACCTCTGTAATTGTATTGTTTTTAATTCTTTCGTCTATTTCTTCCTTTGAAACATCTTTTGATAGACCACAGTATAAATAAGAATCTGGCTCACAGTCGATTACATACCACATCTCATTTTTACCGTATTCACCTTCATTTTCAAGGGCATATTCATCATCAGGGTGTATCTGTATTGACAATGCCTGCTTTGCATCAATAAACTTAATAAGCACCGGAAATCTATCTTGTGCCTGACACTTCCAACCTAATGCTTCCTTACCTATAATTGACAAATAGTCATTAAACAACATCCCCTTATATCTTCCCGTTGCAATACGACTCTGTCCGTCTGGGTGAGCAGAAAGCTCCCAGCTTTCACCAATTACATCGTAATCACATTTTTTGCCAAAAACAGTTCTTAACTTAGTTCCGCCCCAAAGATTATCCTTAAATGCAGGGTCTAGCTTAACTATTGGCGTACTCTTTTCTACAACGTAATTATCTTCTGTTTCAGAATTGTTGTATATCTTAACCATATCATTTTCTGATACAGTTTCACCAATACCAACTTCAATGATTACTACATTCTTATCTGTCTTATTGGCAACCTTATGCTTCATTCCAATAGGCACAAATACACTTTCATATCTGTGATAGTCTTGTGTGTCATTTCCTAGTGTAATTGTCGCAGTTCCTTCAACAACAGCCCAATGCTCACTTCTATATTCATGCTGATGAAGGTTCATACTCATTCCCGGAAATACTGTCACCTTCTTAACTTTATACCCTTCTGAATATGTAAGAAGCTCATGTATGCCCCATTCTCTATATGACAATCTATTATAATCAAAATATGTTTTATACTTTTCTGAATTGTCTTGAATAATCGTCTTAATTCCATCAACATTTGCCTTTGAAGATACATATACTGCATCTTCTGTATTTACAACGACAACATCTTTAACATCATTAGTTACAACTAACTGTCTATTTGCACTATTAATTACTGTTACATCTTCACAGTTATTTTTTATTACAAAATCATTATGCGATACACTTGATGTTTCTTCTAAATCTGACACATCACCGACATCTTTCCAATTAATATTAGCTTCTACTACTTTAATATCTGGCTTTTTTTCAAAAATAAACTTCTCAATACTTCCTTCTGGAATATCCTGCATAACTTTTTCTGAAAACTTAACTGTTCTTCGTATTGCAGGAACCCTCCTTTTTGCGCTACGACAAGTTGTATATAAGTCTGGTGCAAATTGTTTTGCGGCATTAAGCATATCACCAGCTCTATATATTAACATTCCACTATTCCATAAAAAGCCATCATCATAACCGAAATTCTGTGCATCACCTAATTTAATTTTTTCAATAAATTTGAGTACATTGTGGTCTTGTCTTAAAATATATCCATAATTTACATTTGCCTTGCCCGGTTTTATACCTAAAGATACAATATTTCCTTCTTTTGCAAGCTCCTTTGCTTCAAGTATCGCATCTTTATATTCAGTCCCCTCTATAAGATTATCTGCTGTAACTGCAAATATAAGCTCAGACTGATTATATAGCATACTTCCTAACATTATTGCTGCTGCTGTTCCTTTGGAATTACCTTCAAGTATTACTCTATATTTCAAACCTTGAAAGGCTTTCATTTGACCATTAACAATATTTCTATATGCTTCTTTTGTAACAATAATAAACTCATCGCAAAATGGCATATTTCTTACTACTGTTTCTTGTAATAATGAACGGCCTTCTTTTATATTCATAAATTGCTTTGGATAATTCTTTCGGGATAATGGCCACAAACTGTCGCCACTCCCACCTGCCAATATTACACACTTCATATAAATAACCCTTGCCTTTCCAGCACGTTGTTTTACTTTGTTTCTATTTCTTTTTCATCAAAATTAATTCGCTCTTCTTCCACAACAAGTGGCCTGTTCATAAGCCTCTTATTCATACTCAGTATATACTCACCCATAAGTCCTATAAATAAAAGCTGTAATGAACCAATAAAACACACTAATAATATAAGTGGCACCATGCCTGCTTGAAATCTGTCCCAATACATAAGCTTCATTATGAAATATACAATTGCAATTATTACACTAGCAAAACCTGAAAATGCACCTACAAATGTGGCAAGCCTTAACCCTATCTTAGTGTAAGATGTAAAACTTAACATTGCTGCGTCATATAATGTGTAGAAATTATTATGTGTCTTTCCTGCTCGTCTTTGTGGCTGTGTATATTCTATTTCTGTTCTCTTAAATCCTAATTCACCAACAATTCCTCTAATAAATGGAATTGGGTCTTTTAAATCTCTAAGCACTTGTACAAAAGACTTGTCATAAAGTCCAAAGCCTGTAAATTGTTCTATCTGTTCTACTGAAGACATTTTCTTAATAAGTTTATAATAACATGAGCGTAAAAAATACATTATTGGATTCTCCTTGCTCTTTGTCTTTACAGCACAGACTATTTTAAACCCTTCTTCCCACTTTGCCACGAGTTTTGGTATCAACTCTATAGGGTCTTGAAAGTCAGCACACACTGGTATTGTACAATCACCAGTCGTCTGTAATATTCCATAATATGGTGAGTTGAACTGACCGAAGTTCTTAGCATTAAATATCGCCTTTATTTTGTGATTTTTTTCACATATTGCTCTTAACTTCACTCTTGTTGAGTCTGTGGAATCATTATCTATAAACAAAATCTCATAATCATATTGTGGAAGGTCCTTTGCAAACATATCTACTAATGCTTCACTTATAGGTATTACATTCTCTTCCTCATTATAACAAGGTACCATTATGCTTATTTTTTTCATTGCTTTGAATTACCTTTCATATTCATCTTACACCATTCAACAGTTTCCTTTATTCCCTGTTCAAATGTATATTGTGGCTTAAAGCCTGTATCCTTTGTAAGTTCATCTATATCTGCACAAAGATACATTACCTGCTTTTCTTGGTATGGCACTTCTCCAAATCCAATCTTTGCTTCTTTATTAACTGCATCTTTGATATTTTCTATATAATCTTTTAATGGGCGCACCTGTCCGCTTCCTATGCAATATATCTTGCCATTAACTCCTTTTTTGCCTAAAAGATACATAGCTAGTCCTGCGTCTTTTGAATAAAGGTAATCCCACATCTGCTCTCCCTTTGTACAAGCTGGTGTTTCACCGTTTAACAACTTGTAAATAGTACTCATTACCATAGTATTATCGCCATCGTAAGCACCATATATACTAAGTATTCTTGTCCATATATGCTTTAAGCCTAACTGTTCACAAAGTCCTCTTGTCATCTGTCCTGCACAAAGCTTCGCCATTCCATATCCATTTTCTGGAAATGTTGGCACTTTGGCATTTAACTTTCCTTCAAATCTTCCATACTCTGCTTGTGAGCCTGCCCCAACAAATGTATGACACCCTGTTGCTTTTGCCGCTTTTACAGCATCAAGAGCATATTTTACATTTAAGTTTTGTCCATACATATTATTACGGCTATTGCCAAATGTTCCGTCCCAACCAAAGTGATAGAACACATCAGCTTTACCATCAATTATATCTGAAAGCTTATCAAGATTACACAAGTCACATTCTACTTTTGTAACCATATCGCTTTCTGGTATCCTATCTGCTCTTTTAGAGCCAGGTCTTACAACTGCGATTACTTTAATCCCCTCATCTATTAACTTATTAATTAAAGCTATTCCAATCGAGCCTGTAGGTCCTGTGATAATGGCTCTTTCCATGTTATCCATAAATAAATCCTTTCGTTTGCTATATTTAGAATTAGACTCGTTCTAATATAGCACTAGCACATAATATCTAACTGTTTATAGACATTCCAACTCTATAATATCATCTCTACAATATGTTATCTTATAATATGATTACATATTTTACAAGTATTTCACAAAAATATAATATTTGTGTTTTATTTAGCGAACAAATCCCGGTAACAATGGAAGTAGGTAAAAAATTTTATAGTATATGGTAAAGGCAAGTAGTTCTTAGTTGTACTATATAGTTCCAGTTATGACCGCACAAGGACGTGCGGTCAAGCGAGCAGCGACACGATGTCGCATTGCTCGCGCTCACGTCCGTAGCCACAACTTTTTCCAGCACAACTTAGAACTACTTAGCCTTTATCCATCGACTATAAAATTTTATGCCTACTTCAATTGTGTACAACTTGCCCTTATTCCAATGGCTCTATTATCATATTTTTTCTAAATTCTTCTCTATCAAGGAATGGAGCTAAGTCTTCAAGTGGTGGTGATACAAGTGTACCGTCTTCTAATCTCTTTGTTGATGACTTTGGCTCAAAGTTTTGCTGTGTTGATACAAATATTTCACACATTACAGGCCCGTCCATTGCAAGTGCCTTGTCAAGTGTTTCTGACAAATGTTCATTGCCATCACAACTTAAATAAGGATATCCATAAGCTGGTGCAAGCTTTGACATATCTGGGAAGCTCAAATCTCCACTTTCAGGGCCAATACCAACAAAATTCTTATTAAAAAGATTAGTCTGAGTCTGTCTGATTGAATGATAGCCTTGATTATTAATTAAGAATATCTTAATTGGCATTTTGTGATGTATAATTGTCTGAAGCTCCTGCAAATTCATCTGGATACTTCCATCACCAGTTACAAGAATTATATCCTTTACTGTATCATCGCCAAGACTCTTTCCATACAACGCCTTATTACCATGCTCGGCAACTGCCGCACCTATTGCTGCTGGCAAATCATAACCCATTGAAGCTATTGCTGAGTTAATAATAAATCTTTGGTCTTTTTTAATAACATAAGCATGACTGCCTACAACACAAGCAGAACCATTTCCTACCACTGTAACCTGACCTTCATCAAGTCTATTACTTAATTCCTTTATAAAAGCATATACATTAGTGTGATTCTTATCTTCATAATGCTTAGGTAAAACAACCGGATAATCCTTTTTCCAGTTCTGACATCTTTCAATCCAGCCATTTCCTGTAAATAACTTGCCATCTGTAAGTTTAAGACTTTCAGCTACTTCGTTATCATTTGAAAGTGCAATAAGACGAGCTGCCATTTTTTCTAAAAGCTCTTTAGCATCACCCCATACAGGCATATCAACGTGAAGTGTTGGCTTTTTCATTTCATCTTCACATACATCATTCATTATAACATAAGCTTCTCTAGCCCATGTCTTCCAGTTATAACCTACCTGTCTTATACTCAATCTGTTACCTACCGCAAATACAAGGTCTGAATTTTGAACTGCAAAGTTACCTGCTCTGTCACCCATAATTCCACCTCGTCCAACGTAAAGTGGATGTTCATCGTAAATAGCATCAATACTATCCCAACCCGTAGCTACAGGAATATTAAGTAAATCTACCACCTTTTTAAAGCTTTCATATCCGCCAGAAATACGAATACCATTTCCCGCATAGAATACCGGTCTTTTTGCCACTTTAATCTTAGCTATTATTGCATCTACCTGTTCATCAGTAATATGTGGAACTTGTTCTTCTGTGTATTCCTTTGGGTCAAAGCCATATAAATTCTCTGCATCAACGTAAGCACCTTGAAAATTAACGGGAATATCTATCCAACAAGGTCCTGGCCTTCCTGTTGTCGCTATGTATAATGCTTTTTCAAGGCAATATCTTATCTTGTTAGGGTCAGTAACCATTTCGGCATACTTTGTCATTGCTTTAGCTGACTTTGTAACATCGAACTCCTGGTCGCCCATTGCTCTTATGTTAAGACCTGTGCTTCTTGCTGTTGTGTCGAAACGAACCTGTCCCGATATTACAAGCATTGGTATAGAGTCAAGATACCCTCCTACTACACCCGTCATTGCATTAGTTCCACCAGGCCCTGTTGTTACACAAAGAGCAGCAATCTTGTTGTGTATTCTTGCATAGCTTTCAGCAGCTATTGCACAAGCTTGCTCATGGTGATTGTATACACAAGTAAGACCTTTTTGATGACCTAGGCTGTCATTAAGGTGCATAGCTCCTCCTCCGGTTACTGTAAATGCGTGTGTAATACCATTGTCTACAAGAAACTGTGATACATAATCTGATACTTTAACCTTCATAAAATTACCCCTTTCCAAAAACTTTTATGGGGCTGTAGCATTGGATAAAATTTATACAAAATTCTCCTTAGTGCGACCGCCCCAACATTTATATGTTATTTAGTTTATTTTTGTCTGTATGCCCAGAACTTATTAATTATAAAATTAAGTGGTATTGATACTACCATGTTAAGAAACCAACCCATATTACTTGAAAATGTAGCCTTATCTCCAAGAAAGCCTATATGGATACTAGCGAAAAATTCGATAATTGGTCCACAATACTGTGCTATATCTATTACATTTACCCAAAGGAATAAAAGTACATTACTTAAAAATAGTCCTGTAAAAGCATAAGCTGTATATGTCTTAAGAAGAGTCTTCCACCATACTCTGTGTTCGGCATTTTTATCTTCTTTAAATACAAACATATTCTGAAGCATAAATGCCCAAAATACACTAATAACCCAGCTTACAACACTTGCAAGAAACCATATTCCCGGGAAAAGTACTTGATTAAAAAGAAAATAAATTCCTCCGGATACTATTGTATTTGACACTCCGACAAGCCCAAACTTTATAAACTGTATAAATATGCTTTTAAGACTTTCTTTTTGCTTTTCTTCGTTATTCATATTAACCTCATTTGCAGATAAATTATAAATTACTGATTAACAGCTTCAATAATTGTCTTAGCCATGTAATCAATCATTTCATCTGTCATTCCTGGATATACACCTACCCAGAATGTATCCTTCATAATTCTATCTGTATTTTCAAGTCCACCTACTACTCTGTAGCCTTCACCTGTAGCTCTCATTTCATCAAAACATGGGTGCTTTATTAAGTTACCTGCGAAAAGGTTTCTTGTCTGTACTCCATGACCTTCTACATATTCTACTACTTTATTTCTGTCAAGCCCCTCCTTAACTGTTATAAGGAAACCAAACCAGCTTGGGCGTGAGTTTTCACATGGTACTGGTAAGATAATCTTATCTTCAACTACTTCAAGAGCTTTTCTTAATCTGTCAAAGTTATGTCTTCTTCTTTCAACGAATGAAGGGAACTTCTCTAACTGTGCAACACCAATAGCTGCCTGCATATCTGTAGCCTTTAAGTTATATCCAAAGTGTGAGTACACATACTTGTGGTCATAGCCTAATGGAAGTTCACCATATTGCTTGTCAAATCTATGACCGCAAAGGTTATCCTTTCCTGATGGACAGATACAATCACGTCCCCAATCTCTAAATGAACGAATACATTTGTTAAGAAGTGGGTTATTTGTGTATACTGCTCCACCTTCACCCATTGTCATATGATGTGGTGGGTAAAAGCTTGATGTACCTATATCACCAACTGTTCCTGTGAACTTTTCTTCTCCGTTGAATGTATACTTAGAACCAAGAGCATCACAGTTATCTTCAACTAACCAAAGATTGTGTTTGTCACAAAATTCCTTAACGGCTGTAAGGTCAAATGGATTACCGAGTGTATGAGCTATCATTACTGCCTTAGTCTTATCTGATAATGCTTCTTCAAGCTTAGTTACATCAATATTGTACTGTGGAATTGTAACGTCAACAAATACTGGTACTGCACCATACTGTATTGCTGGAGTAATTGTTGTTGGGAAACCTGCGGCAACTGTGATTACTTCATCACCTCTCTTAACTCTTCTTTCTCCAAGAAGTGGTGATGTAAGTGCCATAAATGCGTTTAAGTTAGCTGATGAACCAGAATTTACTACTGACACATACTTGACATTTAAGTATTCGCCAAACTTCTTTTCAAATTCATCTGTGTAATGACCTGCTGTAAGCCAAAACTCAAGTGCTGAATTAACAAGGTTCTTCATTTCTGCACTGTCATACACTCGACTTGCATAAGAAATTCTGTCGCCCTCCTTATATTGCTTCTGATTGTGATACTTCTTGCAATATTCATCAACAATACCAAGTATCTCTTCTCTTGCTTCTAATTCACTCTTATTATCAAACATCTGTGATAATCCTTTCTTCAAATATAATTTATAGTTATAATGTCACATTTAACATTAAGCTTATTGTTAGGCAATCATTATTTATAGCAATGCACTTTCTATTTTGTATTTGATTTTTATACATCAAACACATATTTTTTATTATTAATTACATTTCAAAAAACTCTGCTATCTCATCGTCCATCGTCTTTACAACGTCACCACCAGCAGCATATACCTTAGCCCACTCTACTGACTTTGTAATCGCCATGTCAAAATTCCAACGTGGTTTCCAGTTAAATACACCCTTTAACTTAGAACAATCTAACTTAAGGAAATTAGCTTCGTGAGGGCCACCATCATACTTATTAATCCACTTAAGTCCCTCTCCCCACTTATTGCAAAATGTATCAACTAAGTTGCCTGTTGTGATACAGTCACTCTCGTCTGGGCCAACATTGTAAAAACCTGCATAACTCTTATCTTCATACTGCTTCATAGCTATTAAAAGATATGCTGCAAGTGGCTCTAATACATGCTGATATGGTCTTGTTGAATGTGGATTACGCACAATTATATCTTCTTTTTTAATTGCCGCTCTTATACAATCTGGTACAATTCTATCATTAGCAAAGTCGCCACCACCTATTACATTACCAGCTCTTGCTGTTGATACTGCTAAGTTCATATCATTAAAAAATGAATTAATATAACTGTGTGTTACAAGTTCTGAACATGACTTACTGTTAGAATATGGGTCATAACCATCTAATGGTTCATTTTCTCTATATCCCCATTCCCATTCATTATTCTTATACACCTTGTCCGTAGTTACATTAAGAAATGACTTAACACAAGGATTTAAACGAACACATTCACAAATATTAACTGTTCCCATAACATTTGTTTCATAAGTGTATACAGGGTCTTTGTACGAATCTCTTACAATAGGCTGTGCGGCAAGGTGAAGTACTATTTCTGGCTGCGCTTCTTTAAATACTTCCTTAAGATGTGTTAAATCTCTTATATCACCTATTACAGAATTAATCTTATCTTCTACCTGTGCCATTTCAAAAAGGTTAGGATTAGTTGGTGCTTCAAGAGAATATCCTGTAACTTGCGCCCCTGCATTGACAAGTATTCTTGTAAGCCAAGTTCCCTTAAAGCCTGTATGTCCTGTTATAAGAACTTTCTTTCCTTTATAAAAACTTAAGTCCATTAATAATAATTCTCCATTCCTTTAATATTAGTCCCAAGATTTCCAAGGAGCTTTTCCAGACTGCCATAATGCTTCAAGCTGTTCCATCTCTCTTTTTGTATCCATGCACTGCCAGTAACCGTTGTGTTTATACGCCTTTAGTTCTCCAAGACTTGCACACTTTTCAAGAGGTTCTTTTTCAAATACTGTTGCATCTCCAGCTATAAAATCAAATATCTTTGGTTCTAATACCATATAACCTGCATTTATTCTACTTCCATCTGAGTCATTCTTTTCTCTAAATGAACGTATTGTGTCATTATCGTCTATATCAAGCACACCAAATCTTTGTCCTACACTTACTGATGTCATTGTTGCTATCTTGCCATGCTTCTTATGAAAATCCACAAGGTCATTGATATTCACATCACACACGCCATCTCCGTATGTAAGCATAAATGTTTCATCACCAATATACTTTTGTATTCTCTTTACACGTCCGCCTGTCATTGTATTAAGTCCCGTATCGACAAGAGTTACTTTCCAAGGCTCTGAAAAGTTATTATGTACTGTCATCTGTCCACCATTTGCAAAATCAAATGTAACATCTGAATTATGAAGCGCATAATCTGCGAACCATTCCTTAATAACATACTGCTTATACCCACAGCAGATAATAAAATCATTGTATCCATAATTAGAATACTCTTTCATAATGTGCCAAAGAATAGGCTTTCCACCAATCTCTATCATTGGCTTTGGTTTCAAATGGCTTTCTTCACTAATTCGTGTTCCAAATCCACCTGCAAGTAATACTACCTTCATTTTACTCCTCATTTCTGTGCAATACTCTGCACTTTTTGCTTTTATGCAATAAATGCTCTTATATATTTTAAAAACAACCTAATCTTAATATTATCATTGTGTCAGAGCAGAAAATCAACAAGCATATTTAATTAAATATACCATAAATATAATATATTTGCAATATCAGTATAATCTTGAGCTTAAGAAATCTATTAAAATACAAATATCTTAATGTAATGCTGTACCATTCTTTTCATCAACAACTGTATCTGTGTCAGCTTGTGTTGCTGTAGTTTCTGAACTTTTAGTAACCTGTGTTGCTTTTAATGTTTCTTCGGAAGTTGTGTTTTCAGCTGTTGTTGATTGTGTAGCTTTTGTTGATATTGTTGCTTCTGTAGTAGCTTGTGTTTCTTTTGTTGTTGCCTCTGTAGTAGCTTGTGTTGTAGCTTGTGTTGCTTTTTCTGTTGTTGCTTCTGTAGTTGCTTGTGTTTGTGTAGCAGTAGTTTTTGTTTGTGCCTGTGTAGTTGCTACTGTACTACTAGTAGCTTTAGTTGCTGTAGTTTCTTTTTCTGTTGTTTCTTCCTGTGTAGTAGCTTGTGTTGTGCTTTCTGTTTTTTTAGCTGTTGTTGTTTGTTGTGTCTTTTTCTCTGTTGCAGTTTCTTTTTGTGTTGTTTGTTCTTGTGTTGTTGTTTCTTGTTTTTTAGTAGAATTTTTTGTTTCTGCTATTGTTCCTGAATTATTTGCTGAACTTGACTTTTTGAAAGCACCACTTGTTAATAATATAACAATAAATATAACTACTGCAACTGATGGAATTGCAATACTTAATATCTTTAACAACTTATTATTTTTATTGTCATTCTTATTTGAAGACTTATTTGAATTAACTTTGTTGCTTGATTTTTCATCACTTATATCTTCTATTTCATCATCGTCATATTCATCATCATCGTCTGCTAAATCATCAAGACCAAATAAACCTATAACGCCTTTCTTCTTGTTATTATCTTCTTTTTCTTCATCATTAACTTCTTCGTCTTCATCGTCATCAATATAATCAGCTTCTACTTTACTAACTTTGATGTCTTGACCTTTCTTTGAAGTATCAGAATACACTGTATCATTATCACTTTTTTCACTTGACTTTTCTAATGAATTTACATTGTCACTCTCATTATCTTTAACTGATAAATCATTTTTATCAATACTATCTTTATCACTGTCTAATGAACTAAGAGCCTTGTCATAATTAACTTCAAATTCGCCTTTATTATCATTATCTGATGTAATATTTTCACTAACAATATTGTTATTAAGACTATTATTAATACGTTTCTTATTGATATTAACTAAAGTAGCACCTAAATTATCTGGCTCCTTGCTATAATCAACGCCATTTTCATTTATCTCTGACCTTATAGCATTAACTGCTGATACAATGTCTCTATATCCTTCAGTTTCTGACTTAACTTCATCTTCTGTATCACTTACAATTGCTGCAACTGCTGCCTTAATAGCTGCAATATCTTCACTATCTTCTTCTTCTTGTAAATTGTTATCTTCTTGTGATACAAGTTCAATCTCTTGATTGCCATTTACATTTCCTAATACAATATCCTTAAGAGCTGACAATTCACTTGTTATAAACACTTTATCAATCTCAAGAAGCTCTTGAATTTCATCAACTGTAAATCCTTCATAACAAAACATTTCAAAAAGAATTATCTGCCCCTTTGTCAACTTCTTAAAGAAGTCTTTAGCAAACATATATCTTTGTGGATTAGCAAGTGCGTCATTATAATCACCTATTTTTGACTTAAACTCCTCGTCTTCATCTATATGTGAATATGGATAATCTATATTGCCTGAATTATATGTTATAATCTGTCCATTTTCTTTAGTTAATATTTCATACAAAGTAACAGTAGAAAATCCTGCAATCCAAAGATGTATGTCATCGTTAGTATCAATTTCATTAATCTGTTGTAACATTCTTACAAATAACTTTTTAACCTTTTTCTTGCTCTCTTCTGCTGACTCACACACTGGACGAACAAGATTATTCATTTCATCAAAAAGTAATTCACAAATTTCTTCGTAATTGCCACCTTTTCCAGCTTGCTCTCTTCGTATAAGCTTAATTAATCTTTCTTCCTTATTAACCATCAAAATGTAACCTCCATAATTAATTTAAACAACATAATTCAACTCACTTTATTTTTAAGTAAATTTTATTTTAATATATAATTTCATTTGTTTTTATATAAATAATATATATCATTCTTTAATAACTTTATCAATAAAGTCATTATATTTTTTTGCAATAACTTTATAATCATATTGCTCTGCTGTACTCCTAGCAGCCATAACTAACTTATTATAAATTCTTTCATTATTTAATACAATGTTTATTTTATTAGCAATTCCCTTTATATCTTTTTCTTCTACAAGACAACCATTAATGCTGTCTTTAACCAAATCTACAATACCTCCCGAACGACTTGCAATAACAGGTAGTCCAGAAGCAAAAGCTTCAAGCATTACAAGTCCAAAACCTTCTTTATCACCGTCTTTTGCTGTTATACTTGGCATTACAAATATATCCGATGACGCATAAATACTTCTTAACTGCTCATGTGTCTTAGCACCTATAAACTTTATACATTCGCATTGTTTTTCTTTACACATTTTCTCTGCCTGTTGTGTCAATTCTTCTTTAAGCGGCCCATCACCTGCAATTACAAGTATTGCATCGTTAATATATTTCATTGCTTCTATAAGATATGTAACTCCCTTTTTTTCAGCAAGTCTTCCAACAAAGAGTATAACTTTCTTATCACCTTGACCGAATAAATTTTCTTTATAATGCTCTTTTCCAAAAAATGACGTATCACACCCCATTGATATAACAGCTCTATTTTTATTTACATAAATATCTTCTAATACAGACATCAGTGGTTCTGATACGGCTGTAACTCCCACAGCTTTTTTAAGACATCTTCTTTTTAAACGCCTAAATATTCCATTATTAAGTGATGTAACATCTCCACCATGCCCCGTAACTATATATGGAGTACTTACAAAGGATTGCGCAATTCCTTGTGGTATTAACCAATTAGAATGTACAATATCATATTCTTTTCGCATTTTAAATAAATTATAGTACAACGAAATAAAAAGCCACGGTACTAAAAATACCCTGGCTTTCTTCTCCTTTATTCGTGGTACAATAGCTCCAGGATAACAAAGTGTTTCTAATGAATGTATCGGAAAATAATGATACCTTATTACATCAACACCTTCTAATATCTCTCTATCAGCTGCTTCAGGTGAAGCTGGCACTAATACTGTAACTGTGGCATACTCTTTCATTGCTTTTGCCAAATCAAGTATAAATCTTGGTTCAGTATCACCTTCATAACGGGGAAATGTAGAACCTGTAATAAGTAATCTTTTCTTTTTCACATTAATCTCCATTTCTAATCACTTTTTTAGCTACCTTATATAAAAATTGTAGCTTTGTACCATATTAATAATTCCTTTAACAATAGTATTAAAATAATATCAATTTTCTTTATTGGAATTATTTGTATTATTAATAATCTCAATATCTCCATTCAAATCAAGCTTTTTACTAAGCTGTTCTGACATTTTTGAAATCATTACGACTTCATCATAATTAGCTTCATCTCTGCCGCTTTCCTTGTCGTAGTCCATTTTTCTCACATGATACTGTATATCCTGTAAAATCTTTCTATTAGCAGAGATAACATCTCCTAAAAGTCCAACCATCAAAGTCTGTACACCTGCTATAAGCATTGTGCTAGCAAATATAAGCGATTGCGTATGACCAGCTCCATTTCCCATGCACATAAATATAAAATACCTTATAAAAAATACACTACCTATAACAGATAAAATCATACCTATTATAAAGAAAAAGAATAATGGTCTATACATAAGATATGCCCTTATAATTGTAAGCATTGACTTCTTAATATAGCCCCACATACTATGAAACAATCTTGACTTCCTAAGCTCAGGATTAGTCTTTATAGGCACTGACATAACTGCCATCTTTTCTCTACCAGCCTGAACTATTGTTTCAAGAGTATATGTGTAATCATTTATAACATTTATTCTTAAAGCGGCATCCCTTGAATAGGCTCTAAAACCACTTGGTGCGTCAGGGATATTAGTCTTACTTGCTTTTCTTACTACCCAACTTCCAAAATGTTGAAGCTTCTTTTTCAATGGCGAAAAATGTTCTGTATCATCTATTGGTCTTTCACCTATAACCATATGTGCCTTTTTTTCAAGAATTGGTCTTACAAGAGTTTCTATATCATCTCCACAGTATTGATTATCTGCATCTGTATTAACAATAATATCTGCACCATTTTTAAGACAAGCATCAATTCCTGCCATAAATCCTTTGGCTAATCCCTTATTACGTCTAAAACGTACAACATAATGGACTCCCCAATTTTTAGCAACTTCTGCTGTGTTGTCATTACTTCCATCATCTATGACAAGATATTCTATCTCATCTATTCCATCTATGTGCTTTGGCAGGTCATTAAGAGTAACTTCTAAAGTCTCTGCTTCATTATAGCACGGTATCTGTATAATTAACTTCATTTGAGTTTTAAACTCCTTTATAATAATCTAAACCAATACAAATAATTAATAAATTCCATACTCGTTCAATGTACTAGTAGATAATACACCAATTTTATACTGGTTTCAAGCTCAAATCAAGCTGATATTATAATCCATCTTGACTCTGACTTTATAGTGTTAAAATCTTAATATAACCATTCCCACAATAAATATAATTGCTGCCAGTGTTATATCAATTAAAGTGCGTTGTTTCTTGCTTAAGCTTGGAAACAACATATCTATAACTCCAACTTCATCTTCTTCATCTTCTTGATTAGAATGTTTATCTCTACCCTTTATATGCCTATGTTTCTTTTGTTTTTCATCGTCTTGTTCAATATTATATTGATAATTCCCCATTTGCTTAAGAATACTTTTTAATAAACCTATATTATCAGATACAACTCTTTTGTCTTCGTCTATCATTTCTGCAATATGTGATATACTACATCCTTCATATCCATATAACTCCATAAGTATAAGCAACCCTTTAGGTAAATTTTTAAACTCATCTGATGTATTTTCGTATGCTTTTACACTTTCAAAAACAACATTATATGACAATAAAATATTATAAAGTTCTCTATCATCTTCTGCTACCCTAGTTGCTTTGTACTCTGTTAAGCCCTCTTTTAAAAGGTTCTCTTCGCTATTTTTATTAAGTATGAAATATATACTTGAAGCAGTATACATATGTATATCACTTCTTACATCTACAACAGTCCTACCCTCAAGTTTTGAAATATATCTTTTTATAATAAAACTAGTTATATTCTTACTTTTTTCATGGTCTTCATATATTGGTCTTACAAATGTATATACTTCATCAAATAAAATAGAAGCAATTTCCTTTTCTTCTCCTTTATTACCATTACAAGCTCTATCAATCATGTGCTGTAAATGTATTATTGTACCTTGACTGTGCATAAAATTTCCTTTCTTAATCTTTTAATTTTAAATTGATATAAAATATTACCTGTTTCTTAACTCTTGCTTATTGCAACTATTAAAAATAACTTCTGCAAATTTATTTATTATCATTTTTGGTAGATTTTACAGCCTTATTATATGTATCAAGCTCAAAACTCCAATCTTCTCCATGAAGTTTTACTAAACTAAACAACTTATTTCTAAGCCATATATTAACCCACATATACACTCTATTGTATACTTTATCAACAATATTTCCATGCGTATCAACCATTTGTATACGATTTCTTATGCCATAATAATCTTTCCAAGTATAATGTCTAGGCCACGTTTCTTGTGCTTGAGCAGTCTTGTGATTAAGTATTGCAGAAGTTACAACAGCTATCTTTGTATACTTTCGTATTCTTACACAATACTCCGTATCATCATACCATATAAAATAGTCTTTTTGTGGATACCCTATCTTACCAACTATACTATCCTTTATCATAATTCCGCAAAATGACGCTGTATCACAAGTAAACACTTTCTTTTTATATTCTTCTTGTGGTATCTTTTTAAATCTAAATCCTGGGTATGCCATTTTTTGTCTATGGTCTGTTACTATATTCCCGTCCGTTACTACTGTCCCTGCTACACAACCTATATTATCATATTTTTTAATAAATCGTGATAATTTTAACACATAATCTTTACTAAGCATTGCATCATCATCAATAATTAAATGCCAATCATCACCTAATCTATGAGCCAGCTTGATACCATAATAAAACCCACCTGCTCCACCACAATTTTCTTTCAAATGCTTTACAACAATTAAAGAGTTCTTAATACTGTCAAGATACTCTTTCGTTCCATCTGTTGAGTTATTATTGACAATAATTATATGCGATGGCTTAACTTGCTGTGATAATGCACATGTAACGGCTTCCTTTAACAGTTCACAACGATTATACGTTACAATTACTATTGAATATTTCATAAATAAAAACCTTTCATATATTTTTACATAATACAAATAAGCTTGCAAATGACTAGTATATTGGTCTAATGCAAGCTTACTTATTTTAAATATATTTAATCTTTATTTTGCATATCCATTTGGATTATTCTTCTGCCAATTCCATGTATCTCGGCACATATCTTCAAGAGTTCTAGTTGTCTTCCAACCAAGTACATCTTGTGCCTTTTGTGCATTAGCCCAAAATTGTGGAAGGTCACCTGCTCTTCGTGGGCCAAACTCATACTTAATCTTAATATCATTAGCCTTTTCAAAAGCATTTACAATATCAAGTACACTGTAAGGTGTTCCTGTTCCAAGATTAAATACAGTAGTTCCCTTATGCTCACCTGCGTACTCAACTGCCTTAAGATGACCATTAGCAAGGTCACATACATGAATATAATCACGACGACAAGTTCCATCTGGAGTTTCGTAATCATTGCCAAATATAGTAAGATGGTCACGTCTTCCTACTGCCACCTGTGCAATGTATGGCATAAGATTGTTAGGGATACCCTGTGGGTCTTCTCCAATTCTACCTGAAGCATGTGCTCCAATTGGATTGAAATAACGAAGAAGAACGACTGAAAGTTCCTTATCTGCTACAGCAGCATCTTCAAGAATTTGCTCCATCATTGACTTTGTCCAACCGTAAGGATTAGAACAGCTTCCCTTTTTCATTGTTTCAACATAAGGAATATCATTTTCTTCTCCATAAACAGTTGCAGAAGATGAAAATACAAACTGATGAACACCAGCTTCTCTCATACATTCAAGCAATGTAAGAGTAGTATCAATATTATTGCGGTAGTATTCGATTGGCTTTTGAACTGACTCACCAACAGCTTTAAGTCCTGCAAAATGTATTACACAGTCGATATCATTTTCTGAAAATACTTTCTTCATTTTTTCACTGTCTTTAACATCTGCATCATAAGAAACTACACTCTTACCTGAAAGCTCTTCAATTCTTTTAACAGCTTCTGGTGAACTATTGCAATAATTGTCTACAATAACTACATCATGTCCTGCTTCAAGTAACTCTACTGCTGTGTGAGAACCAATATATCCCGCACCACCTGCTAATAAAATGTTCATAAATAATCTCCATTCTGGGTAATTTTGTAAAAATATTAAAACCCTTAATTAATCTATTCAAATCACTATGCTAACGCATAAATTTTTATAGCAACTTTATCAACCGCCTTGAAATACTGAAATAAATGTTCTTAATATAATCTTAATATCTAGCATAAGACTCCAATTGTCAATATAATCAAGGTCCATACTTACAATATCTTCAAAATCTGTAACTGTCTTTCTACCATAAGCCTGCCACATACCAGTTATTCCCGGCTTCATTGACAATCTTCTCTTATGATGACCTTCATATTGCTTAAATTCATTAACTGTTGGCGGTCTTGTTCCAACAAGACTCATATCACCCTTTAGCACATTAATAAACTGTGGAAGTTCGTCTATACTTGTCTTTCTTATAAACTTACCAACCTTAGTAATTCGTGGGTCATCCTTCATTTTAAACATAAGACCACTCATTTCATTTTGCGCCATAAGCTCTTTTTTACGTTCCTCAGCATCCATATACATCGAGCGGAACTTATAAATATAAAAATATCTACCATTCTTTCCTACTCGCTTCTGCTTAAAAAATATCGGGCCTGGCGACTCAATCATAATCGCTGGTGCAACAAATATCATTGCAACAAGCATTAAGGCTATTCCAACAATTGCACTTACAATATCAATAATGCGCTTAATTGCTAACTTTCTATAGTCATAGAACCTATTAGCAAATGTTACTACAGGCGTTCTTCCCATCTTTTCAAGCTTCATATCATAATCCTTAAAGGAATTAAGAGTTTCAAGCTTGATATGTACAACAATTCCCATATCTTCAAGCTGCATTACAATATTTGAAAGCTCACCTGCTTTTTCTTGCTTTACACTTATATATACTTCGTCAACAATCTCATTCTTCATGTACATCATCATATCATGTACATTAGCAACAACAGGAACACCATTAACTTCCTGCCCCTTCATATCCTTATCTACAATTGCAATACCATACAATCGGCTTTCCCAATTATCGTCACCAGAATACTTGTCTACAATCTTATCCGCTCTATCACTCGTTGTAATAACAAGTAAGCGCTTTGAACTTTTATAACTCTTGGTAAGATAAACCTTAACCCATTGACGAACCCCCAACATTACAAATATGTTGACAACTACTGTTAATACATATAATCCTCTTGGGAAATCTGGTGTACTTCTATCAAGCATCTGATATACAGCAATAATCCCTGCTATAACTATATTAACTTTAAAAACTGTTACTAATTCTTGATAGGCATTTCTACTAGTGAAATTTTCATCAGCCGCATATATTAGATATGAGCAGACAAAAGCAGCTATTAACACTATAAGTTTTGAATTAATTTGCCCCAAACAAAAATCAATGCTATACCCTTTATAACAATAAAGCCATAAAAAGCCTGAAACATAATAGCTTAACAGCAAGCCCATAAAATCGGTTATAAATAATATAATATTTTGTACCTTTTGTTTACCTTGCGACATTTTATCCCCTTAATATCATTTAATGATGTTTATTATAACATTATTTTATTGTCGTTGTAAAGTTTTGTATACTAATATGTACTAGCTTTTCACCTTTACAATACTAGGGAATATATATTTTAATACTGTAATTATTTTTGTTTTACTACTAAATGTATCACCTTTTATTAAATATGGCATATACTTATGTGCTTCTTTTTTTATATCCTTGCGCACATCTTCCCTTTTATTTAATACTTTAAGTCTTGCACAAACATTTATACACGTTCTACAATAAGATGCTTTTATCGTATCTTTACATGTTATATATGAATATTTGTCATTGTACAAAAATTGCTTCATAACCCATAAATACTCAAACCATTTCTCATTATATCCTGACCAAAAATTTCCTAATGCACTATCTTTTCTTAAATAATAACTATATTTAGGCTCATTAATATACACAATACTATTAGCAAACTTCATATATTGAGCATTAAATAGCAAATCTTCTGCTATGCGTGTTGAAGCATCAAATTTTAGATTGTTTTTCTTTATAATATCAAGAACAAACATTTTACACCATACACTACCAAAAACTCCATGCTGGCAAAATAAGAAATTAAATGCCTGCTCTCTTGTAATACTTCCAGTTTTATAAAATTCAATACAATCTCTTACATTTTGATTATCTATAACACGATATCTATTTAATAAAAAATCTGCTTTTTTACGTTCCATAAGTTGTATATATTTATCAACTAAATCTTTATCTATACAATCGTCAGAATCAATAAATATTACATATTTCCCATTCGCATTATTAATACCTGTATTTCTTGCCTCTGATACGCCTTGATTTTTCTTATGAATTACACATACTCTTTCGTCTTTTTTGCTATACTTATCACAAATATCCGGTGATTTATCTGTTGAACCATCATCAACAAGAATTATCTTTATATCTTTAAATGTCTGTTCTAATACTGAATTAATACACTTTTCCAAATATTTTTCTACATTGTATACAGGTATAATTATAGAAACCACTTCTCTCATTATATCCACCGTTCCTTATTAATAACTAATATTTTATCTTTTTAACATTCCAATTATAAGTTTTTTTACTTCTTTAAACTCATTTAACTTAAATAAGAAAACAAAGAACAATATATTAGGTACAATAATACATATCACAAGTTTTATTATAAATTCTAATATACCGCCAATTGCTACAAAGCTACATATATAATAAGTTACTACACTTACAACAATTGTTACTATTGTATAATACACTATTCTTATAACATACTTAAAAGCATTTCTTTTAAATAACACCGTAAAAAGATTATAAAAAAGCCATGGCATTCCAATTAATATAATACTTATTACTGTTGATAAAAGCACACCATAAAGTCCCCAAAATTGAACCATAATTATGTTAAGTGCAAGATTAGTCAAAGCTGTAACAAGTGGTCTGAATTTATCTTCATGCCACATACCTGCTGCATCTTTATATGTTAATAGAAGCTGTTGTATTTCATATACAAAAAAGTATACACAAAAGCAAATAACTTCACTCATTCCCAGCATTAACTCACTATTTCCATTCATCCAAATATTCATAAAAGGCTGCATAAGACAAAGTATACACACTGTACAAAAGCCTGCAAGCCATGCAATTAAAAATGTAAACTTTTTAAAATCATTGTAGTTTTTTTCTGTTGTTTCAACAATTATACTATTTCCAATACCTGCTGTACACGAATTAAATACAACTGCAATAATTGCTATTACTGATGATATTATAAAAAAGTAATTCTGATATATTGCAAGTATAGTAAGTCCTAAAAATGCTGATATTACAACTGTATCAGCAGAATTAACAATAACTGCACCAATTTTTGATGTAAAAAGGTCTTTTATTCTCAAATTAATCTGCTTAACTTCCTCTTTTGGCAATTCGCCTTTACACTCATACTCTGGATACATCTTAGAAACAACAAATGCTGTAGATATATTAGCGACAATCTGAAGAACAATAAGTATCAATACATAAATATAATAATTCTTTAAAAATATAATAACAAGTATTTGCAACGCATATTTTATAGTGTCTGTTATCATAGTAACTTTACTAACAACATCTGTTCTTTGATATGCTTGAAGAATAGAGTTCTTATAAGCATACAACCAATATGTAAACACCGTTGCCAAAAGGTTCATAATATATAAAACATATATATTAATACCATCTGGTACGTCACTCTTAATAAGATGTGGTACAAAAGGTATTAATATACTACCTGCTACAAGAACAACCATACCAATTATTCTATAATATTTTCTATACAGTCCCATAAGTGCGCATATCGTATCACTGTCATGTTCTGCAATCGGCTTATACATACTGTATACCATTGCACTTCCCACACCAAGTTCTGCTAGATTAAGTACTTGAAGTACTGATGTAAACAAACTGTTAAGTCCTAAATACTGCACTCCCATAAAATATATCATTATTGTTCTCATTAAGAACGGAACAACTATTTGATATAATTTAAGACATGTACCAAATATTATATTCCTTGTTGCATTTTTCTTTCTATTCACCTATGTACCTCCATAATAATCCTACTTAAAATACTTATAATAACTTTTTAATAATACGTTTTGACTTTCGTACTACCTTTCTTATTATGCTTGGTTCAAGATACTTCACAAGTTTATCAAAATCATTTTCCTGCTGTAATGCCACAAAGAACTTCTTTCTATTAAAATGAACTGCAACCGATTTTCTTGAATCTGCTGTGGGTGGCAATGCTTTATCTGTTTCTGCTTTTGAATATACAAGATTTCCACTAATTTTTTCAAAAAATCTTAAACCTTTTTCTGAATTAATAAGAACTACTGATGCTCCTTTGTCGTCATCAAGCTCTGGCTTATAATTTTCTATTCCCCAACAATCGCCTATTGTAATATCTGATGGTCTTACAAGCGATTTAAAATGACAGTCATAACACGATGGTCTTAAGCAAATATTTCCGAGAAACAAATTCATATATTTATTATTATAAAATGGTTCTGACAACTCACTGTTATCAAACTTAACTCGCATACTGAATTTCTTCCAACCAATGCTCTTATCTCTAAAATTAACAGACTTAACATCTGAATTATTAACTTTTTTTAGATACTCAAGATACATTTTCCACAATTTAGGAGAAGGTGTACCATGACATAATACATCTGCTGTATACAAATTATCATAATCTTTTCCAAGAAACTGCTTAAGTCCTGCTATCTGACATGCTGTACCTGTAAAAAATACTATCCTGCCAGTTTTCAGTATGTCTTGTGCTTCCTTATATGTATTTTCAATGTCACTTTGTACATATTTACTGCCTTGAAGTCGGTACATATCACTCTCATTATCTATATATATATGATGTACTCTATAATTCTCATCATAAGCAGCCCCGAACACAACTCCATTTTCTTGTAATATCTTACGAGCAATAACTCCAAACATTCCGCCTGACGAACTTTCTTGCCTTAACTGTTCATCTGATGTATATGCAATATATGTTTGTGGCTGTTCTCCAATAATCTTATCTTTATTAGCTTTAATAATATTTTCTGAATTGATTATAGGACATACTCTCTCACATTTCCCACACTTAATACATGCTTCTTTATTAACATTCGGATACCAAAAGCCCTCTTCATCATTTTGCATACTTATACAATTAATAGGACATGCCAAAACACAGGCATTGCACCCACAACATTGCTTCTTATCCTTTATATCAATCATTTCTACACCATCTTTCTTCTAATATAACTGGCATTTTCACATGTATTCCCCTTGCTATAAGCTCTGGTATATCTTCACATATTATGTTTCCTAAAAACAATAATGAAAAATTCATAAAAATATTACTAAGAAAGCCTTCTGTTATTCCATAAAATGCAAACATTGTCACGCAAAGGATTGCTGCTCTGTTTGACTGTTTTATCATTTTCTTTACTGCCACATAATATAATATACACAAAACAACGGTAAATAATATTCCAAACTTAAGCCATAATATAACGTATGAATTATCAAGTATCATACTTTTGCTTCCGCTTGTGAAATTTTTACCAAATAAATGATTGCCATACTTATTCATAAAATAATGAGAATTAGATACTCTTCCTTGTAATAACTTATTAATAATTAATTCAATAGTATTACCTGTATATATCTTAGCTAGAACTACTGAAGCTAACGTACACAATGGAAATACAAACGCCATAAGTTGTGAGATTTTTTTATTAAGAAAATCTCTTTGTCTAAATATAAGATACACAACAGATACACCAATAACCGACAATGCACCTGTTCTACTTACTGAAAATTGATACAATGCAATATTAATTATCTGCATAATTACAAGAGCTCTTAACGTAACTTTTTCATAATAGATATAAAGCCACATAAGTACTATAAAAAAGAAATACATATGTAACTGATTAGGATGTTCAAAACCTAACGAATATCTGTCAGCCACCTGACCTGTCATTCTTTTTATCTGTACATACACATTCTGCTTTATTCCAATTTGTGAACATATTATTACTGTTATATACAAAACTATTGAAAAATATAGATTATACTTTATAACTCTTTTTACATCAATATTCTTAGATGCCACAAGAAATGCTGCAAGCATTAGTATTGTTATAGCCTTAGAATTCATATACAGTAATAAAGCAAATCCAACTACTATAATATCAGTAATTATCTCTCTTTGTGTATGTGTTTCATTCCATAACTTTATCATAAGACAAATAAGAGAACATCCTGCAAGCAACATATATACTGTTGACTTTTCGTTAAGCTGTAATATATTTCCAGCAACAAAAAGCAAAAATGCAGTTAAATATAACCTAAAATTATTATCCATCACAGCCTGCTACTCAAAATATGAACAAATATATCCATATCGAGAAATTGGAAGTTTTAC